>Ga0163199_1000131_pt1 | contig 46039 bp, 55 predicted proteins | sample PL_2010_150m_FD_113537 | JGI IMG/M metagenome (GOLD analysis project Ga0163199, IMG submission 113537) | Freshwater microbial communities from Powell Lake, British Columbia, Canada to study Microbial Dark Matter (Phase II) - PL_2010_150m | ecosystem: Environmental > Aquatic > Freshwater > Lake ...
AATGTGGCGATTTCAGCAGAGCTGATCTCGCCGATTGCGATGGACCAGGGGCTGCGGTTCGCCGTGCGCGAGGGCGGCAAAACCGTCGGCTCCGGCATCGTCACCGAAATCCTGGCGTGAGGGGAAGGGGTCACGCATAATGGCGATCAAGCTTGATCAACGGATTCGCATTCGGCTCAAGAGCTTTGACTATCGTGTGCTTGACCAGTCCGTCTCGGAGATCGTTGAAACCGTCAAGCGCACGGGGGCCAAAGTGGTCGGGCCGATTCCGTTGCCTACCCGCATCAACAAGTGGACTGTTCAGCGTTCAACCCATGCGGACAAGAAGTCCCGCGAGCAGTTTGAGATCCGAACCTACAAGCGGCTGATGGATATTATGGAGCCCACGCCTGAGACCATGGATGCGTTGATGAAGCTTAATCTGGCGGCCGGAGTGGATGTGGAGATCAAGCTATGACCACTGGCTTGATGGGGCAGAAGCTTGGGATGACCCAGCTCTTTCTGGATGGCGGGCGAGCGGTACCGGTTACGGTGATCGAGGCCGGCCCTTGTCGAGTATCGCAAGTGAAGACACAGGAGCGGGACGGGTATGCCGCCGTTCAGTTGGCGTATCTTGAATTGCCGGACCGGAAGGCGTCGAAGCCATCCAGGGGGCATTTTGCCAAAGCCAATCTTCCCGTATTCAGGCATGTTCGTGAATTTCACGCTTCCGGCGACACCCCGGTCGGTTCGACGATTACGGTGAGCCTGTTCGCCAAGGGCGAACTCGTGGATGTCACGGGCGTGTCGAAAGGCAAGGGTTTTCAGGGAGTGATGAAGCGGCATCATTTTCATGGCGGTCCACGGTCGCACGGATCGATGTTTCATAGGGCTCCCGGATCGATCGGCAGCAGTTCCTCGCCCTCGCGTGTCTGGAAAAACATGAGAATGGCGGGGCATATGGGAAGCGTGAGGGTGACCACCCAGGCGCTTCAAGTTATCGACGTGCGGCCCGAAGAGCATCTTATTTTTGTTCGTGGCTCGATTCCTGGCGCACGAGGCAGTCTCGTCGTCATAAAGAAGTCCGTGAAGGCTTCCTAGGAGCAGTGTTTCATGCCCACGATTGATGTCGTTGACTTGAATCGCCGTAAGGTGGGAGTTGCCGAACTTCGTCCCGATGTTTTCGGGGCTGAAGTGAACGGGCCGGTTCTGCATGAGGTTGTCCTTCAGCAACAGGCTGGCCTGCGCCAGGGCACGGCGTCCACCAAAACACGTGGTCTGGTCAGCGGGAGCGGAAGGAAACCCTACAAGCAGAAGCACACGGGTCGGGCTCGGGCGGGGTCGATCCGATCTCCGCTGTGGCGGCACGGGGGAATCGTGTTTGGACCGCTGCCGCGCGACTACGGATATACGATGCCGAAGAAAAAAACGCGCGGGGCTGTGCGGTCGGCCCTGTCAGTGAAAGTTCGTGAAGGAGGCCTGCTCGTCTTGGAAGATTTGCCTCAAACCGATGGGAAAACCAGGTCGATCGCGTCGATGCTGAAGGCTCTCGGCCTTGGCGGCAAGACATTGATCGTAGCCGGAGGCGATCAAGATCGACTCCGCCGTGCTGCGAAAAATATACCTGACGTGACGGTTATTGCTCCCGAAGGCGTCAATGTTCGCGATTTGCTCGTGCACGACGCCGTTCTGATCGCGCGACGGGATTTGTCGAGACTTGAAGAGGCCTTCGCATGACCCGCACTGCGCGTGATATCATTATTCGCCCTCTTTTGACCGAAAAGTTGACGGAAATGCGGGAAAACCAGCGTAAAATCGGCCTCCTTGTCAGGGCCGACGCCAACAAGGTTGAGATCAAAAAGGCGACAGAGCTGGCGCTGAATGCTAAGGTCGAGAAAGTCAATGTCATGAACGTCGGTGGGAAGGCTCGCCGCATCGGACGGATGGCGGGCAAGAAGCCGGATTGGAAGAAAGCGATCGTGACGTTAAAGGCTGGTGAAAACCTGGAAATCTTTGAGGGCGTCTGATGGGTATCAAGAGTTTTCGTCCAACTTCCCCTGGGCGCCGTCAGATGACGGTGTTGACCAACGAGGACTTGTCTGTTGGAAAACCTGAAAAGGCGCTACTGGAATACATTAAAAGCTCAGGAGGCCGAAATAGCCAGGGACGTATTTCTGTCCGTTTTCGCGGGGGCGGGCACAAACGGATGTACCGGCGCGTGGATTTCAAGCGCGATAAGCCGGGCATCACAGCACGCGTTTGCTCTATAGAATACGACCCGTATCGTTCGGCACGAATTGCGTTGTTGCATTATGCCGATGGGGAGAAGCGGTACATTTTGGCTCCGGCTGGTTTGAAGGTCGGAGACGTCTTGCAATCAGGCGTGGATGCGGAGGTGCGGGTGGGTAATGCGCTTCCGCTTCTGAGCATGCCGACGGGGACCATTGTCCATAATATCGAACTCAAGCCTGGTCGGGGGGGGCAATTGATCCGCGGAGCGGGTGCCTCGGCTCAAGTCATGGGCAGGGACGGGCTCTACATCCAAATCCGCCTGAAGTCTGGCGAGATGCGGAAGATTCTTGCAACGTGTCAGGCAACCGTGGGGCAAGTCGGCAACGCTGATCATGAGAATGTCACGATTGGAAAGGCTGGACGCCAGCGCTGGAAAGGGCGTCGGCCTCATGTTCGAGGGGTGGTCATGAACCCGGTCGACCATCCTCATGGTGGAGGAGAAGGGAAGTCAGGCGCAGGCAATCCACATCCGGTGAGTCCTTGGGGACAGAAAGCCAAGGGCTACAAGACCCGACGCACCAAGCGTACAGGGAAATTTATCATCTCGCGACGGAAGAAATAGAACGGCTCGCGCTTAACTGAAGGAAATCCATGCCGCGTTCAGTCTCTAAAGGTCCTTTCATTGATGCCCGCTTGCTCGGCCGGATTGAGCACATGAACACCAGCGGGGAGAAGAAGATTCTCAAGACGTGGTCACGCCGGTCCACGATTGTTCCGGAGATGATCGGGCACACCCTGGCCATTCATAACGGGAAAAAGTTCATTCCAATTTATATCACTGAGAATATGGTCGGGCACAAGTTGGGCGAATTTTCCCCCACCCGGTTTTTCAAGGGGCATGGCGCCGCCAAAAGCGAAAAAGCTGTGGCGTTGAAGTAAAGGCAGGACTGTATGGCTGAAGCGAGTGCAACGTTGCGGTACGTGCGGATGGCGCCCAGGAAGGCCCGCCCCGTTGTTGATTTGATCCGTGGGTGTCCCGTGAATGATGCCCTTGCGTTATTGAAGTTCACGCCCCGCGCTGCCGCTCGGGTGGTGCAGAAAGTACTGCTTTCGGCAGTGGCCAATGGGCAGCAGGCTGGCAAGGAGATCGGTGACGCAAATGAGTTACGCGTGAGCCAGGCCTATGTGGATGTCGGTCCGACGCTCAAAAGGTTCCAGCCGCGTGCGCAAGGACGCGCGTTCTCGATTCACAAGCGGATGAGCCATATCACTATCGCCGTGGCGTCGATCGAGGCCAAGGCCCCCAAGAAGCCAAAGGACTAACTGCATGGGCCAGAAATCACATCCGATCGGGTTGCGGCTCGGCTACGTCAAGCCATGGAGCTCTCGTTGGTATGCCGATCGTGATTACGCCAAAATGCTTCACGAAGATATTCGTGTCCGCAAGATGGTCAAGGCCAGGCTCTATCATGCAGGCGTCGCGAAGGTTGAGATCGAACGATCCGGAGATCAGGTGACAATCCTGATTCATACCGCCAGGCCCGGCATCATCATCGGTCGTAAAGGCGCCGAGGTAGACAAGCTCAAAACTGACCTCGAAAAGACCTTGAGCCGTCAAGTGTATATCACGATCAAGGAAATCAAGAAGCCCGAACTGGATGCGCAGCTTGTCACTGAAAATATCGCCGTACAACTCGAAAAGCGTGTGGCGTTTCGCCGGGCAATGAAACGCAGTGTGGCGTCGGCCCTTCGGCTGGGTGCCCAAGGAATCAAAATCCGATGCTCGGGCAGGCTAGCCGGAGCCGAGATTGCCCGGACCGAATGGTATCTGCAAGGCCGCGTACCGCTACATACGCTTCGCGCCGATATCGATTATGGATTTGCCGAAGCGCACACGACCATGGGGCAGATCGGCATTAAGGCATGGATATACAAGGGTGAAATACTTCCCCCCGTCCAGCAAGGGAAAAGGACGGGGGAGGCGGAACGGCGGTAGGAGGATCTCGTGCTCGCTCCCAAAAAAGTCAAACATCGCAAGATGCATAAAGGGCGCATGAGTGGCAAGGCCTACCGCGGTTCTCAGGTGACGCTTGGAGAATATGGACTCAAGACGCTTGAGCCGGGATGGGTGACGAACAGACAGATCGAAGCGGCCCGCATTGCGATGACCCGTCATGTCAAGCGTGGAGGGCGCGTATGGGTACGTATTTTCCCTGATAAGCCAATCACCAAGAAGCCGGCTGAAACCCGTATGGGAAAAGGGAAGGGGAATCCTGAGTACTGGGTCGCTGTGGTGAAACCAGGGCGAATTTTATATGAAATGGACGGTGTTACCCTGGAGGTGGCCAAGGAGGCGTTCCGGTTGGCAGCCCACAAGCTTCCTGTGGCGACTGTGTTCGTTGCACGGGGCGGAGGCATCTGATGGAGACACATGCGCTCCACGTGAAGAATCTCCGTGGTCTGACGACCGTGGAATTGGATGAAAAGATGCGGGACCTGAAGAAGGAATTATTTAATCTTCGCTTTCAATGTGTGGCCGGCCGTGTTGAAAGTCCGGCCAAAATCAAACAGACGCGTCGAGAAATTGCCCGCGTCAAGACGATCTTCCGCGAGAAGCAGAAAGGCGAAGCCGGACACAGTTCGGCCGTGAAAGCATGAATCAAGCGGGACAGACCGAGCAGGCTCACCGCCGCGAGTTCGTTGGGGAAGTGGTGAGCAATAAGATGCAAAAGACCATAGTCGTGGTTGTGAAGCGGTTGGTGCGACATGGCCGCTACGGAAAGGTGCTTCGCCGTGTAACCCGGCTGAAGGCACATGATGAAAAGAATGAATGCCGGATCGGCGATCGTGTGAGACTGGCAGAGACTCGTCCACTAAGCAAAGATAAGCACTTCCGAGTTTTGGAAGTCGTGGAAAAGGCCCGGGCGCGATGATTCAAATCTATTCCAGATTGGATGTGGCCGATAACTCTGGCGCCAAGAAGGTCATGTGCTTCCATGTGTACGGCGGCACGAAGCGCCGGTATGGAGGCCTGGGCGATGTCATCATGGTAACGGTCAAAGAGGCGATCCCGCAGGCAACGGTCAAAAAAGGGGAAATCAGCAAGGCGGTAATCGTCCGCACGACCAAAGGATTCCGTCGGGATGACGGCTCATACATCAAGTTTGATCGCAATGCCTGTGTGCTGATCAATGCCCAGGGTGAACCGGTGGGTACCAGGATCTTCGGCCCCGTGGCTCGTGAACTGCGCTGGAAAAAGTATATGAAGATCATCTCGCTTGCGCCGGAAGTGCTGTGATGCGACGAACGGGTTGGCTGAGCGCCAGTCGTGTCCTTGCAGTGCCTCCGAAATGCGTGGTACGCAAAGGGGATACGGTCGTCGTTATTTCCGGGAAGGATCGCGGGAAATCAGGGAAAGTTCTTTCGGTGTCCCTGCGTGAGCGGAAAGTGACGATTGAGAAGATCAACATCATCAAACGGCATACCAAGCCTAACCAGCAGAACAGGCAGGGCGGCATTCTTGAGCGCGAAGCGCCGATTCAGATCTCGAACGTGATGATCTATTGCGCAACGTGCCAAAAACCCGTACGGGTGGGGTCAAAGACGATGACTGACGGATCCCGCGTCCGCGTGTGCAAAAAATGTCAGCAGCTAATCGAATCTCCGGAACGGGCGTAATGATGGCGAAGCCTGAGAAAAAACCTGTCGCGAAGCCTGCCCCCAAACCGGCGCCGGTGCCCGAAAGCAAGCCGGGCAAAGCCGTGCCTGAGCCGAAAGGTCCTGTCAGGCTCCATGAGCATTATCAGAAGAAAGTAGTTCCAGTCCTGATGAAAGAGTTCTCGTACGGCAATCGGATGCAGGTGCCGCGGCTTGAGTGCATTGTGCTCAACGTCGGCATGGGAGAGGCGACTCAGAACGCCAAGTTGCTGGATTCTGCGGTGAAGGAACTGGGGATCATTACGGGGCAGCGTCCGGTGGTGACGAGGGCTCGCAAGGCCATTGCCAATTTTAAGCTCAGGAAAGGGCTTCCGATTGGAGCAAAGGTCACGCTGCGTGGCCGTCGCATGTACGAGTTTTTGGATCGACTGATCACCGCCGCGCTCCCTCGTATTCGCGACTTCAAAGGGGTGTCGCCGAAGTCATTCGACGGACGCGGCAACTACACGTTGGGGCTGAAAGAGCAGTTGATCTTTCCGGAAATCAAATATGATGCGGTAGAATCCATCCATGGGATGGACATCACGATTGTGACCACCGCCACGACCAACGACGAAGGGAAGGCGCTCTTGAAACACTTAGGCGTCCCCTACCGAACCTGATCTAAATAGGAGGTCTCAGGACTGTGTCCCGATTGGCTCTGCGATTAAAAGTCAAAATTACCCCAAAGTTCACAACGCGGGCGTATAACCGTTGCCCCAATTGCGGCCGGGTCAGAGGGTTCCTTCGAAAGTTCAGGCTCTGTCGCATTTGCTTCAGATTTCTCAGTCTTCGGGGAGAAATCCCCGGCGTTACGAAATCGAGTTGGTGATGCTATGGCGATGACTGATCCGTTGGCCGATATGTTCAACCGCATTTCCAATGCGGTCCGGCGCCGACACGCCATGGTGCAGATGCCGGCGTCGAAATTGAAAGCCGAGATTGCCCGCGTTCTGCAGAAGGAAGGGTTTATCCAGTCTGTGGATCGCGTGACCGAAGACGGTCATCCGGTGCTCCGCTTGCACCTCCGTTATCAGGAGGACGAAGCTCCCATGATCACCGGAATTCGACGGATCAGCAAGCCGGGCAAGCGGGTGTATGTGCGGCATTCACGCATTCCGAATGTAATGGGCGGGATGGGGATTACCATTCTCTCGACACCCAAAGGGGTGATGACTGGCACGGACTCTCGTGCCCAGATGATCGGCGGCGAAGTCGTGTGTAACGTCTGGTAAGCAGGCAAGGTACTACGATGTCACGTATTGGCAAAACCCCCATATCAGTTCCGGACAAGGTTGAAGTCACAGTTGATGGTCATCGAGTCTCGGTGAAGGGGCCACTGGGAAACTTGATGCGAGTTGTTCCTCCCGAGATTGCCGTGGCTGTGGCAAATGGGCAGGTGGAGGTTCGCCGTGTTTCCGAAGGGCGTCATCAACGAGCGCTCCATGGCCTCATGCGCAACGAGATTTACAACATGGTTCAGGGCGTGACTGAGGGCTTTGAGCGCATCCTTGAAATTAGCGGCGTGGGCTACAAGGCCAATCTGTCAGGCCGGACCATTAGTTTCAACCTGGGCTATACCCATGCCATAGAATTCCCTCTCCCTGATGGCATTGATGCGAAGGTTGACAAGCAGACGACTGTGACGATCAAAGGGAGGGACAAAGCTCTTGTCGGCCAAACGGCCGCGAACATTCGAGCTTTGAAAAAGCCGGACGTATACAAGGCCAAGGGCATTAAATACGCTGGTGAAACTTTAATCCGTAAGGAAGGCAAGACGGGGAAATAGGCTGACCATGTTGGATGCGAGCAAACGGGAACGAAGTCGGGTGCGTCGGCATCACCGAGTCAGGCTCCGAGTATATGGAACTCCTGATCGCCCGCGGATGAATGTCTTCAGGAGTAACGCGCATCTCTATGCGCAGGTCATTGACGACACCACCGGAAAAACGTTGGTGAGTGCGTCGACCCTGGATAAGGAGATTAAAGGCAAGGTGAAGTCAGGGGCAAACCTTGCCGCTGCCGTGGTCGTCGGACGGTTAGTCGCTGAACGGGCTTTGAAGGCCAACCTTAAGGCGGTTGTGTTTGACCGGGGCGGGTATCGGTTCCATGGGCGGATCAAGGCGTTGGCTGAAGCTTCTCGTAAACAAGGGTTGAAGTTTTAGAAGGGAGCAAAGCCGACCGTGAAAATGAATCCTGATGAACTGAATTTGAAAGACAAGGTCGTCTTTATCAACCGCGTGGCCAAAGTGGTGAAGGGCGGGAAACGGTTTAACTTCACCGCACTGGTGGTTGTGGGTGATGAGCAAGGCTGGGTCGGGATCGGTAAGGGAAAGGCGGCAGAGGTTCCCGAAGCCATCTCCAAGGCTGTCAAGCATGCCAAGAAGCAACTCGTCCACGTGTCGATCAAGAATGGCACCATTCCGCACGAGGTTCGCGGGCACTTCGGCGCAGAGCATGTGATGCTCAAGCCGGCCTCGGCTGGAACGGGGATCGTAGCCGGCGGGGCTGTTCGTGCCGTCATCGAACTGTCGGGCATTCACAACATCGTGGCGAAAACGTTAGGACGAGGCAACCCCTTCAACGTTGTCCAGGCGACTCTTGATGGACTGAACCAATTGCGTGATCCGGAAGAAGTCCTGCGTGTTCGCAAGTCCGTGGTTCAACAGGCAGGATAGATCATGGGAACTAAGGCGAAATCTTCCGGCAAGCTTGCGATTACTTTGGTTCGGAGCCCTATTGGGACGCCGAGGGTGCATCGGACCATTCTGCTCGGACTCGGCCTTCGTCGAATCCGGCATACGGTCATTCGTCCCAACACGGCCCAGGTACAGGGATTGGTGCATAAACTGTCGTACCTTTTGGATGTTCGGGACGCTGAAAAAGGGGCAAAATGAGACTTCACGAACTGAAGCCAGCGCCGGGGTCCCGGACACGACGGAAGAGAATTGGGCGAGGGATCGGCTCTGGGCATGGGAAGACGGCGACTCGTGGACACAAAGGACTCAAGGCCAGGTCTGGAGGTGCGAAGCGTCCTGGTTTTGAGGGGGGGCAGATGCCTCTCACGCGGCGTGTGCCTAAGCGAGGGTTTACGAACATTTTCAAGCAGGAATGGGCGGTGGTCAATATCAGGGATCTGAACCGGCTCACGGACGTCCAGGACGTGACGCCGGAAACGTTGATCCATGCTGGTCTCGTGTACGGCCAGAAGTCCAAAATCAAAGTGCTGGGTGAAGGGACTCCTGCGCGTCCTTTCTACATCAAGGCGCATCGATTCAGCGCGTCAGCGATTGCCAAGATTCAAGCCGCCGGGGGGAGGGCAGAGGTATTGGGCGGTGTTTGAGCGGCTGATCACCAACATCAAGAATGTCTTTAAGATTCCTGAACTGCGTAATCGGGTTCTTTTTACGCTGGGGATGTTGGCAGTCTATCGCATTGGGGCGCACATCCCGACCCCTGGTATCAATAACGATGAACTGGCGAAGTTTCTGCTGAAGGAAGGCGGTGCGCTGCTTGGCTTCCTTGATATCTTTTCCGGAGGGGCTCTTTCACGGCTGACGATTTTCGCGCTCGGCATCATGCCGTATATCAGCGCGTCGATCATTCTCCAGTTGCTGACGGTGGTGATTCCCCACCTGACGAAACTGGCCAAGGAAGGAGAACGCGGGAGGAAGAAGATCGTCCAGTATACCCGATTCGGAACGATCGGGATTGGATTGATCCAATCGTTCGGCATCGCCGTCGGGTTGGAAAATATGAATCGCGGGGCTTTTGTGCAGTCCCCCGGATGGGGATTCCGTCTGATGACGATGCTGACCCTGACGGCCGGTACGGCGTTTCTCATGTGGCTGGGCGAGCAGATCACCGAGCGGGGCATTGGCAACGGCATCTCTTTGATCATCTTTGCAGGGATCGTGGCGCGCCTGCCGCACGCAGTAGTGGAAACGTACCAGTTGTTCGAAATCGGTCAGTTGACGGGATTTTGGCTGATTGTGCTCATTGCCGGCATGGTCGGCGTGATCGCGGCGATCGTGTTCTTGGAAACTGGCCGGCGAAAAATTCCGGTACAATATGCGAAGCGTGTGATAGGGCGGCGTGTGTTTGGCGGGCAGAGCACGCATATACCGCTCAAGATCAATACCGCCGGCGTGATCCCGCCGATTTTTGCTTCGTCCATTATCGCGTTTCCAGCAACGATTGCGGGTTTCATTCAGATTCCCTGGGTGCAGAATTTGGGATCCATGATGGCGCCTGGGTCTGTCACATATACGATCCTGTACGTCAGCCTGATTGTCTTTTTTTGTTATTTCTATACGGCGGTCGTGCTGAACCCGGTGGACATTTCTGACAACATGAAAAAGTACGGCGGATTTATTCCAGGTATTCGGCCGGGCCAACGTACTTCTGATTATATTTATCGGGTGCTTAATCGTGTCACTTTCGCAGGGTCGCTCTATCTCGCAGGCGTATGTATCATCCCTGAGATTTTGATCTACAAGCTTGGGGTGCCGTTTTATTTTGGCGGGACCTCGTTGCTGATTACTGTCGGGGTTGGATTGGATACGGCGCAGCAAATTGAGTCGCACATGCTGATGCGCAATTACGAAGGATTTCTGGCCAAAGGTCGACTCAAAGGCCGTAGCGGGTAGGAGTGGCAAGTATGCGCTTAGTATTTTTCGGCGCCCCAGGAGTAGGGAAGGGGACGCAGGCCAAGCGCCTGGCCGCCCAGGAGCGAATTCCACAGGTCTCGACCGGAGAGATTCTCAGGGAGTCCGTCACGCAAGGCACCGCGCTCGGTCTTCAGGCCAAAGGGTTTATGGAGTCAGGGAAGCTGGTTCCTGATGATGTTGTGATCGGGCTTGCTCGGGAAAAACTGGCGAGTCGAGAATGTTCCCACGGGTACATTCTCGATGGCTTTCCCAGGACCGTGGCGCAGGCTGAGGCGCTCGATCGGACGTTTCAGGAAATGGGACGCCCAGGGCTCGATCATGTGGTCAGTTTTGACGTTCCCAGTGACCAAATTATCAAGCGTTTGTCTGGACGACGCAGCTGTCCAACCTGTCAGACGGTCTATCACGTCGACCATGACCAGCCCAAACTAGAAGGGCGCTGTGACAAGTGTGGTGGTGCTCTGGTGCAGCGCGTGGACGACAAGCCTGAAACGGTGGAATCCCGGCTCAAAGTATTTGACCAGCAGACCAGCCCTCTTGTCGAGTACTATCAGAAGCGGGGTTTACTGCGGCGCGTGGATTCCACGGGCGACATCAACGAAGTCTATCGCCGGTTACTCAAGGTGCTGGGATTGGCAGGGGTGTGATGAGCGGCATTGAGCTGAAATCGCCCGATGAGATTGAGAAGATGAGCCGGGCGTCTCGGGTTGTAGCCGAAGTCCTCGATGCCCTCCGTCATCAAGTCAGGCCCGGAGTGACGACTGCAGAGCTTGATCATTTCGCGGAAAAGTTCATCGTCGAGCGCGGGGGGATACCAGCGTTTAAAGGGTATCAAGTGCGTGATCAGGTTTATCGCCATGCATTGTGCGTGTCGGTCAACGAGGCGGTTGTTCATGGGATCCCATCAGGTCGCGCATTGCAAGAGGGGGACATCGTTGGTCTGGATGTCGGTGTTGTCGTGGACGGGTATTACGGAGATGCCGCGATCACGGTTCCTGTTGGTGCCATCACGGAGCAAGCGCGACGCTTATTGCAGGTCACGGAGGAATCCCTTCACAAGGGGATCGCCCAAGCTGTCGTCGGCAATCGCATATCCGACATTTCTCATGCTGTGCAGGCGCATGCAGAAGCAGCCAGTTTTTCCATCGTCACGGATTTCGTCGGGCACGGAATCGGGCGGAAACTGCACGAAGAGCCGCAAGTGCCCAACTATGGTGAGCCAGGGAAAGGGCCCCGCTTGAAACCGGGGATGACGCTGGCGATCGAGCCCATGGTCAATATGGGTCGTCCGGAAACCGCACACCTTTCGGACGGGTGGACGGCTGTGACCCAAGACGGAAGTCTTTCGGCCCACTTTGAGCATACCATTGTGGTTACCGAAGCAGGCCCTAAAATTCTGACCAGGTTGTGAGCGGCTGACTAGCCCGAAACTATGGCAAAAGAGGATGTCATTGAGGTACAAGGAACGGTCAACGAAACGCTCCCCAACGCCATGTTTCGGGTGACATTAGATAACGGGCACAAAGTGCTCGCCCACATTTCAGGAAAGATGCGGATGCATTTTATTCGAATCCTGCCGGGCGACAAGGTGACCGTGGAGTTGTCGCCCTACGATCTCACGCGAGGCAGGATTACGTACCGGTTTAAGTAAGCAAGGGAGCGGCGGAAGAGTCATGAAAGTCAAATCATCGGTCAAGATTATCTGCTCAAAGTGCAAAGTCATACGACGGCGCGGCGTGTTGCGGGTGCTGTGTTCGAACCCTCGGCATAAGCAGCGACAAGGATAGGAGAAGCTCATGGCTCGAATTGCCGGCGTCGATCTTCCCAGAGACAAGCAGGTCCATGTCGGCTTGACTTATATTTTTGGGATCGGGAGGTCTCTGGCCAGACAGATTCTCGTCAAAAGCGGCGTGGCGCCGGCCACGCGTGTGAAGGACCTTCGCGAAGATGAGATCGTCAAGTTGCGTGAGATCATCGAACGGGAGCACAAAGTCGAAGGGGATCTTCGCAAAGATGTATCGATGAATATCAAACGGCTCATCGATATCGGATCCTACCGTGGACTCAGGCATCGCAAGGGACTGCCGGTCAGGGGGCAGCGCACGAAGACAAATGCAAGGACCCGGAAAGGGCCCAAGGGCCAGGGTAAGGCTCGGAAGACATTAAAGGTCAGGTGAGGGGGGCGTTGGTGTGAAAAAAGGAAAGAAGCGAGAAAAGAAAATTGTTCAAAGCGGAGTCGCACACATTCAGGCCTCTTTCAATAACACCATTGTGACCATCACGGATATGGGTGGAAACACGGTTGTGTGGGCCAGCGCTGGGAACCAGGGCTTCAAAGGGTCACGGAAGAGCACGCCGTTTGCGGCTACCCGAGCAGGGGAGGTCGCGGCAAAGAAGGCAATGGAGTGTGGAATGCGACAGATTGATGTTTATGTGACGGGGCCTGGCTCCGGTCGGGAATCCGCCATTCGGGCGCTCCAGTCGGCCGGTCTTCGGATCAATATGATTCGGGATGTCACGCCGATCCCCCATAACGGATGCCGTCCGCCGAAACGGCGAAGGGTTTAAGGAGAGCTATCGTGGCGAAATATCGTGGGCCTGTTTGTCGGTTGTGTCGTCGAGAAGGAGTCAAGCTCTTTTTAAAGGGCTCCCGTTGCATGACCGAAAAATGCGCTGTGGAACGTCGCGCTTACCCCCCTGGCCAGCATGGGCAAGGTCGTCAACGAGTGTCCGAGTACAGCGCGCAGCTTCGTGAAAAACAGAAACTGAAGCGCATTTACGGCATGCTGGAACGCCAATTCCGAGGAACGTTTGCCAGGGCCGAACGGCAAGAAGGCATTACGGGAGAGAATCTGCTCCGTATGCTCGAGCGACGTCTCGATAATGTGGTGTACCGAATTGGGTTTGCGGCATCTCGAAAAGAAGCCCGGCTGCTCGTGAATCACGGCCACTATCGTGTGAACGGACGGAAGGTTGACAAGCCGTCATTTCTGGTTCGTGAAGGTGACGTGATTGAAGTAAAGGAACGAAGCCGGACCATCGTTCCCATTATCTCTGCGCTTGATGCTGTTGAGGGACGGGGAATTCCGGCATGGTTGGATTTGGATAAGACCAACTGCAAGGCGACAGTGCGGGGTCTTCCGACTAAGGAAGAGACGCCCTTGCCCGTTAATGAACAGTTGGTTGTGGACCTCTATTCGAGGTAATGTGCGCGTGACGCCGGCTTGGAAACGTGCCGCGTGAGCTTTATAAGCCGGTGATAAGGGAGCCAGTATGTTGAAGGGTATGCGTGATTTTCAGATCCCGACGAAAGTCGAAGTCGACAAGGAAAGCCTGACAGCGACTTATGGGCGCTTTACGGCTGAGCCTTTTGAGCGCGGGTTCGGCACGACCGTCGGCAATTCCTTGCGCCGGGTGCTGCTGTCGTCTCTTTCTGGCGCGGCCATCGTTTCCATCAAAATCGAAGGCGTCCTGCATGAATTTTCCACGATCCCCGGCATTACCGAGGATGTCACCGATATTATTCTTAATATCAAGAAGGTCCGGTTCAAGCTCCATTCCGACAAACCCAAGACAGTCCGTCTTCGTAAAAAGGGAGCGGGCGTGGCCAAGGCCGGGGATATCGAGCACGATGCCGATATCGAGGTACTGACGCCGGAACTGCATATCGCAACGCTTGACAAAGGCGCCACTTTCGATATTGAAATCGTCATCAAGCGTGGACGGGGATACGTCCCGGCGGACCGGAACAAGGAAGAAGGCATGGCGATCGGCGTGATTCCCGTGGACGCCATTTATTCGCCGGTCACTCGCGTTAACTACCTTGTTGAGAACGCGCGCGTTGGTCGCATGACCGATTATGACAAGGTGATTCTCGAAATCTGGACTGACGGGAGTGTTTCTCCTGAAGATGCACTGTCGGCCGCAGCATTGATCGTGCGAGGGCATCTCGATATTTTTATCAACGTCAAGGACATGGAAGAGACGATCGCACAACCTGCTGCCCATGAGGCTATTACTGAAATAAACAAGAATCTTCTCCGTAGCGTAAATGAACTGGAGTTGTCGGTCAGAGCGGCCAATTGCTTGAAAAATGCCAATATCAAAGCAATCGCCGACCTCGTTCAGAGGACTGAATCCGATATGTTGCGGACCAAGAACTTCGGCAAGAAATCCCTCAACGAGATCAAGGAGATCCTTGCTGAAATGGGGCTGAGCCTGGGCATGAAACTGGACCACGCCTCTCAATCTGGGGCGGCAGAGAAGAGAGAGGAGTAGACCGAGAGCATGCGACATCGAAAAAGTGGTCGTCAACTCGGCCGGAACACACACCACAGGACGGCCTTATTTCGGAGTCTGGTGACGTCTTTACTGGAGCATGAACGGATTGAGACCACCGAAGCTAAAGCCAAGGAGCTCCGCGTCTTGGCCGACCGTATGATCACGCTTGGCAAGGAAGGGAGTCTTCATGCCAGGCGCCGTGCCGCGGCATACATTCGAGCAAAGTCTGTCGTATCCAAGCTCTTCAAGGATATTGCGGGACGCTTCTCGGAGCGGAAAGGCGGGTACACACGTCTTATCAAGACTCGCCGGCGAGTGGGCGATGCGGCTCCCATGGTCGTCATTGAATTAGTCAATCGGCCGGCAGAGAAGAAAGATACTGCAAAAGGGCAGCCCGCTGATCAGAATGACGCCGGCGGCAGCCAGACCAAGTCCGGATCGACTCAGTCCAAGACGCCTGCGGCTGCGGGCGCGTAAGCCAGCCGACCGGATTTTCCCATACGCCTTTTCGGCCTGGCAAGGCGTGAAGACGCCACTCCGCTGTCTTTACTCGTATTAAAATGGTGTGCTATAGTTTGCGTATGATGGCTAAATCCGCGCTGTCCTTTCAGCGTGTTGCTAAGGCCGGGCTCCTGGGCATCATTTTTGCTGTTCTGGCAACCCTTTTCATGCTTATTCTGGGAGGACCATCTCGGAGGGTTCCACAAGTTTCTGCGCCCGCTCTCCCGCAAGCGGCCGATGCCGGCGTCAAGGGGTTTTCATTCGTGCAGAGCAAGGATGGTCTTGTGGACTGGAAGATTCAGGCCACGCAGGCCCAGGTCTTCGACACGGATGCCAAGGCGGTTCTCAATGATGTGCAGGTGACTCTGATGGGACCCGACGGTGTTACCATGACAGTTGCTGGAGACGATGGGACAATCAACACGCTGTCAAAGGATTTTGTCATCAGCAAGAAAAGCGGGGATCTCGCCATGGTTCTCAACAGCGGGTATACAATTTATACGTCTCGCTTCACCTGGGATAATCAGAAGCATCGAATTTGGACAGATGAACCGATCACCATTAAAGGCCCCAGGTTGGAGGTCACCGGGCAAGGCCTGGATGCTTTCCTTGCCACCCAAGAAATGAGGGTCCGCCGCAATGTCCGCGTGGGGATTCACTAGCGCTCTTCTCCTCGTGGGTAGCACGTTGGCCTCGGCGGCGCTACCGCCTGAGCAAGCACCTGCGCCTCCTGAAATCATCATTACCGCGCATTCCCTCGTATTCAAAAATCAGGAAAACACGGCTTTCTTTGCAGGCAAGGTTGTGATGACAAAGGGCGGCTTTGTCATGCATGCAGACCAGATGATTGTCTATTTCGCCGGCGAGGTTCCTCCTGCCTCCTCCAAGAAAGGTGGAAAGTCCGGAGGGCCTCCCCAGGCACCCGCAGCGGATTTGCCAACGTTTGGAAGCCGAGCGGTCTCTCTCATCGACGCGACCGGCAATGTGGTGATACAGCAGGGAGACAAGAAAGCCAAATCGCGAAAGGCGGTCTACCACCAGCGCGACGAGATGCTTGTCTTGACGGGGGATCCGGAGGCATGGGAAGAAGGCTATCGCGTGACAGGGACAAAGATGACCATGTTTTTGAAGGAAGACCGAAGTATTGTTGAGGGAAGTCGTGTGGTCATAAACGATACGGAATCAAAACCGCGGTGAGCGATCCCGCTGGGATCATGAGTGGCGGACCGGGACCCCTGACGTTTGAGTCTCAGGGGCTCGAGAAAAGTTACCGTAGCCGATGCGTCGTCAAGGGCGTGAGCCTGGCGGTGCGATCAGGGGAGATTGTCGGGCTTCTTGGACCGAACGGGGCAGGAAAAACGACGGTTTTTGATGTGATGGTGGGGCTCACGATGCCGGACAGGGGGGACGTGCTCCTGGACGGGGAGTTGGTCACGCACCTGCCGATGTATCAACGAGCGCGACGCGGCATCGGATATTTGCCTCAAGAGTCATCGGTTTTCCGCCGTATGACCGTGGAGCAAAACATGGTCGCAATTCTTGAATTGATGGACCTGAACAAGGATCAACGCGAGGAACGGATGGAAACAGCCATCAAGGACCTCGGGCTCGATCACATCAGGCGCAACAAGGCGTTCACCCTTTCTGGTGGGGAACGTCGCCGTGTGGAGATCGCCAGGGCTTTGGTGGCGAGGCCTCATTTTCTGATGTTGGACGAGCCGTTTTCAGGAATAGATCCCATTGCGGTCAGCGACATTCAGGCGATTATCCGAGGACTGAGGGGCCGGGGCATCGGCATCCTGATTACCGATCACAATGTCCAGCAGACGCTTTCCATCACGGACCGCGCGTATATCATCAATAACGGTGAGATCCTTGAAGAAGGACCACCCGAGCAGCTTGTGAATAGCCGACGGGCGCGCGAAGTCTACCTGGGCGAAGGATTCCGCCTGTAGTCTGGGGTTCTGACCATGCAGCCAAGACTCGAGTTACGACTGTCGCAACGGCTGATCATGACGCCGCAGTTGCAGCAGGCTATCAAGTTACTGCAACTGTCCCGCCTTGAATTGCAGGAGGCGCTCACTCAGCAGATGGAAGAAAATCCCATGCTCGAGGAAGCCGGCCCTGAAATTGAAGACCTCGATGCAGAACCCGGATCAGCGGAAGAGGCTTCTGGAACAGCCAAGAGTGAGGAGCGTCGTGAAGAGCCCGTCCCTGCAGAGGCAGTGGGAGAAGAGACTGCCAGAAATGAATTGTCAGGGTCTTGGGACGAGTATTTCGATGACGACCGAAAGTGGGGGGATAGCGAGGCCCCTCGGAATGGGCGCGATGAACTGCCTTCGTTCGAGCAGACGATGGCGAAGACCGCGTCTCTCGAAGATCACCTGCTCTGGCAACTGGCACTTTCTCCGCTCGATAAGATTGAGCAGGAGATCGGCAAGAGCATCATCGGCAATCTCGACGAGGACGGGTACCTGCGAATTCCACTGGAAGAACTCGCAGCCGAATCCGGAATGTCATCTGCGCAGGCCATTCACGTTCTCAAGGTCATCCAGGCCTTCGATCCGGTGGGAGTTGCTGCGCGCGATCTCCGTGAGTGTTTGCTGACCCAAATCGAACAATTAGGCTTGGCAGGGACATTGGCCGAAGCAATCATTCGGAACCATCTTTTGGATTTGGAGCGCAAACGATTCTCTGTGCTCGCAAAAGCTCTGGGAGTCTCTGTTGATGCGATGGTACACGCCACGAGGGTCATCGAAGGGCTCGAGCCCAAGCCGGGGCGTCCGTTTTTCACCGCCGAAAACCATGCAATCGTCCCTGATGTCTATGTCGTGAAGTCTGACGGGCAATGGGTGGTGATGCTAAATGACGACGGTATGCCGAGATTCAGAATCAGTTCATCCTACCGTCTCTTTCTGGCCGGCAAGAGGGATCCATCGGACGCCACAAGGGCGTTCCTGGACGAAAAGTTCAGATCGGCGCAGTGGCTGATACGGAGCATTGAACAGCGCAACAAAACGATTGTGCGGGTGGTCGAAAGCATCGTGAAAGTCCAAGAACCCTTCTTTGAACATGGCGTTCAATACTTGCGGCCGATGGTTTTGCGGGATGTGGCGGAAGATGTGTCAATGCACGAATCAACGATCAGCCGTGTCACGTCAAACAAATATCTCCATTGCCCACAGGGTATTTTTGAGCTGAAATTTTTTTTCAATACAAGCATCCCCCGTTCCCAGGAAGGCCTGACCGACTTGTCTTCGGTAGCAGTTCGTGAAATGATTCGGAGGATGGTTGGCGAAGAAGACGACCAGCGTCCCTTGAAAGACCAGGAGATCGTCGCCCGGCTCACGGCGCAGAACGTCATTCTTGCCAGACGGACTGTCGCCAAGTATCGGATGGAACTGAATATACCGCCGGCAAGCCGGCGCAAGCGTGCGTACTAATCAAAGACTCTTCCCGCCACACAATTCCCATCACCGCTGGCTGTCCTGTAGGGATGCCCGAAATCATTGAAAGTGTGACGAGAAGAATATTTCTTGACATTAAGATTATATTAACTATACTTAAAATGCTTTTAAGCGTGATCTTGTGGCAAGCGGAGCGTTGCCCCTATGAAGGCAGTCGAGGCGAAAAAGAAACTTTCCGGTGCGCGCCACAGGAACCGGAAACCCTCCCCTCGTCTCCGCCGATTTTCAACTCTGGAAGTGTGTTACTTGTTAGATATTTCCAAGGCGACGTTATTTCGATGGGAGCGTGAGGGGCGTATTTTGACGCCACCGCGTGATTGGCGAAATTGGCGGCTCTATACCGCGACGAACCTTGAAGAGATCAAGCGGATCATCAGGAAACGCACGTCCAGCTAGACGTAGAAAGGGAAGGGGCGCGCAGTGTTTGGATTTGGCTCAAGGGAATACTTGCTTGGATTGGACATAGGGTCTGATTCTATCAAGATTTTGCAGCTCAAGGAAGTCAAGGGGAAGCTGAAGATCGAACGATTCGGTGTGAAGCCGCTGCCGCCCGAAATGATCGTTGATGGGTCGATCATGGACGGACTCGGCGTTGTGATGGCGATCAAAGAATTGGCCGGCGAGCAGAAACTTAAAAATAAAGGCGTTGCGTTGTCCATATCGGGCACTTCCGTGATTGTCAAAAGGATCTCGCTTCCTCCCATGCCGGAAGAAGAACTGGAGAAGCAAATCAAGTTTGAGGCGGAGCAGTATATTCCGTTTGACATCAATGACGTCTACCTTGATTTCCATATCTTGGCGCAGGATGATCAGCGCGCCGAGGGTGAGTCTGAGATGGAAGTCTTGCTGGTCGCGGCAAAGAAGGACAAGTTGAACGATTACGCCAATGCGGTCCGTGAAGCAGGTTTAACCCCCAAGGTTGTCGATGTCGATGCATTCGCGATTGAGAACATGTACTGCGCCAACTATGACGTCGTTCCCACGGAGTTGACCGCTCTTATTAATATCGGGGCGAGTGTGACGAATATCAATATTCTGAAAGGTGGAATGTCGGTGTTCACGCGCGATATCACGATCGGGGGAAAGCGCTACTCGGAACGTATCCAGCAAGACCTTAGGTTGAGTTCTGACGATGCGGGAGCGGCCCAAAAGGGACGCTATCCGGGTGTGAATGAGTCTGCGCTAAACGAGGCGATTGCTGCTGTGGATATGGAAGTGGCAACTGAAATCGGTCGGTCCTTTGATTATTTTCGTACGACGTCACCGGAAGACGAAATCACGCGCGTTGTCTTGTGTGGTGCGTGTGCAAAGGTCAAGAGCTTGCCGGCGCGGATTTCGGAGCAAGTGGGCATTGAGACGTCAGTGGCGAATCCTTTTGCAAAATTGGACGCTACGGGTCTCAAAATGAGTCCGGAGGAACTGACGGAGGTGGCGCCTGGCATGGCTGTAGTGGTCGGTCTGGCTCTCCGTTGGCAGGGCGATCGTTGATTAAGATCAATCTTCTTCCGGTCAAGCGAGCCAGCAAGAAGACCAAAGCGCCGGCTGATGAAGTGCTGATGCAGCTCGGAATAGGGCTGGGTGTCGCCTTGATCTTTTTGGGTGCATGCGGGTATCGCTGGCAAATGTTGGTGGATGAAGTTGCCCTGCAGACTCAGTTGAAGGAGAGCAAGACGAAAGAGGTTGAGGCGCTGAAAAATAAGGTTCAAGAAGTCGAGGACTATGAGAAGAAGAAACTCTCGTTGGAAAACCAGGTCCGGATCATTGAGCAACTCAGGAAAAATCAGGGCGGTCCGGTCCGACTTCTCGATTATTTGAGCCAGAGCCTTGACCCCTTGAAGGTCTGGTTGTCAAGTGTGGAAGGTGATGCGCAAGTCACGGTGGCGGGGAAGGCGCTAACGAATGATGATATCGTTGAGTTCATCAAGAACCTCCAGCAGTCGAAGTATTTTTCATCGGTTACTCTTCAGGAGAGCGTGCAGGCGTTAGATGAAGGCGTAATCGTCTATTCCTTTAAACTCACCATGACAGTCAAGGGCTAACATATGGCGCTGCAACTTCCAAACATGTCGGCATTCAAGGCCATCCCTGCAAACCAGAAGATTGCCATCCTGGGTATAGTGCTGGCTGCGATAGGGGGGGGCTATTACTTTATGTTTGAGGACACGCAAGGACAGGTGTTTTCAAACACCCTTGGGCAGCAAAGCGTGAACCTAAAGACAGAAATCCAGAAACTCGACAAGGAGATCAGTACTAACAAGGAGAAAGTTAAAAACCTTGAAGAACTCAAAAAGTTAACCAGTGAACTGGGATTACAGCTTGCGAAAAACCAAGAACATCTTCCGCCGGAATCAGAGGCGGCGACGGTTCTCAAGCAGCTTTCTGATCTGGGAACACGCATCGGCCTCACCTTGAAACTCTGGAGGCCCAGTCCGCGCCAGGAGGATTCCTCCAAGCTTTTTGTGAAACTCCCGGCGGATGTCGAGATGGTCGGAGGCTATCATACCTTGGCGCTGTTTTTTGATCGCATCAGCAAGCTGCCACGTATCATTAATGTCAGTAAAATAAAAATGGGGGTAGGGGCTGCGGAAAAGGATCATGTGTCGGTGCAGGCTGCATTCCAACTCACGGCTTTTGCGTCCCCGGTTGCCCCGGCTTTGCCTCCCGTGGTCGCCAAGCCGCCAGGGAAATAAAGAAGGTCGAAAGGCAGCGGTAATGAAAATATTCCGGATGTGCCTTCAGCAGTGGGCCGCGCTCCTTCTAATCGGTTTTGCTGTGACCGGATATCCGCATCATGCGCAGGCGATGTCGCTGTTCATGGGAGGGGAGGAGCCAAAGCAGTCTGCGCCGCAGTCTAAACCAGTTGTCGCCAAGACGCACCCCCCTTCGGGACAGCCTGGACAGGGAGGTTTGGCGCCGGCATCTGTATCGAAGCCTGTGACGGTGCAACCGTCGCCAACGCCTATGCCACCTGCTCAAGCCACGGGGAGTGCGAAGGAAATTCCGAGCCCGGACACACGCACGGGGGCGCCTGCGACGCCTACGACGGCGGTCACCCAACCGCCTCCTCTGGCGGAAGTGCTGGATGGATACACGTACGATCCGAAGAGTCGGCGTGATCCGTTTCAATCCCTTACCCGCCTGGTTAAGATCGATAAAACGAGGTTGGAAATGCCTCCGCTTCAGCGTGTGCAGCTCAGCGATCTGAAGCTGCTCGGAATCGTGTGGGGAGGCTACGGCTATTATGGACTGGTTCGAACGCCGGACGGCAAAGGCTATACGGTGAAAGAAGGTATGCTCATGGGAACAAACAATGGAGTGATTTCGACGATCACCGATAAAGCCGTCATCGTGTCCGAACCCAGTATGGACATCACGGGCAATAAAAGCACGAAGGCTGTTGAAATCCTTCTGCGTCCCAAAGAGGCAAGCTAATGAAAACGCAATCCCCTCACCTGTGGGTACTCCTGGCTGGAGTATTGGCGTTATGGTTGGGGCAAGGCTGTGCCCAGAGTGACGCATTGGTGGAGCCGACAAGCTCGGAGCCGCTTCCGGCAGTTCACGCAGAAGCACCGTCTGCGGAGCCTACGGTGAATGCGCAGGCCGTTCAAACAGAAGCACTCAATCCGGTTATTGAGGCGGCTCTCGAGGTCAAGGCGGCGGAAGCGCCCCCTTTGGCGCCTGTAAAACCGTTGAGCCCCGCGAAGACAGTAACGGCCATTGATGTCCAGCGCCAGGATGAGGGACTGGTGGTTGTGATCACAGGAGACGGGGATCTGAGCTTCCAGGCCATGTGGCTTGACGGGAATCGTCTTATCCTGGATCTGCCCGGGGTCGTCAATGGGACGAAGCGTCATGCGATTTCTGTTGGACACCAAATGGTGCGTCAGATCAGAATCGGGATGCATCAGTTGCCGCAGCCTAAGTTGAGACTGGTGCTGGATCTTGAACGGGCCGTTCCGTATACGGTTGACAAAAGCGGTTCCCAACTCAGAGTGACGCTGTCTGATCGAGTGCCCATGCCGGGTACGCAGGAAGCGTCGGCTCCCCCGGAGAGCGCCCCCGCAGCGGCAGAAAAGCCTGCTGGAGGAAGTAGCCGCCGGAACGTCACGATTCCTGCCCCTGAGAGATTGAAGTTGCTGGATCCGTTGCCGGCGCTGGCCCAACCAAAGTCCGGCGACTCAGTGGAGAGCGGAACGGCAGGAGGAGGCGAGCGCTTTTCAGGAAAGCGCATCTCGCTGGACTTTCAGGACGCTGAGATCAGCAGTGTCTTGAGATTAATCGCGGATGTGAGTGGTCTCAATATGGTCGTCGGCGAAAGCGTAAAGGCCAAGGTCACCATCAAGTTGTTGAGTGTGCCATGGGACCAGGGGCTGGATCTGATCCTGAAATTGAACAATCTCGGCCAAATCAGGGAAGGCAACATCATTTGGATTGACACGCTGACGAACATTACCAAGCTGCGAGATGAAGCTGTTAAAGCAAAGGATGCGTCGCTGAAGGCAGAAGAACTTGTGACCAAAATACTGTATCTCAATTATGCAGACGCCGCAAAGTCGGTCGACGTAGCCAAAAGCAATCTGAGCCCACGGGGCGAGATAAAAGTCGATAGTCGGACCAATTCTCTGGTTGTGCGCGACGTCGCGGACAATCTCGTCAAAGTCGAGAAGATCGTGCGCGATCTCGACCAGCGGACGCCGCAAGTGCAGATTGAAGCCCGAATCGTTCAGGCGAGCAAAGCCTTTGCCCGGGGACTTGGTGTCCAATGGGGAATCGGCTCCATCAACTCGTATAGTGGAAAGGCGCCGATCACTGTCAACCTTGGCGCGTCGGGAACGACCGCCTTCACCCAGACCAATGACTTCCTGGTCAATCTGCCGGCTACCGGAACCGGTGTGAGCATTCCTGGCAGCACGTTTGGTTTGCTCATCGGAAAGTTCCTGGGAACGACCGGGATGCTCGACGTACGTCTGTCGGCCGGCGAATCGTTGGGGTTGACCAAAGTCGTATCCGCGCCCAAAATCATCACGCTGGATAACAAGCCGGCCAAGATTGAGCAGGGGAGCCAAGTGCCGTTCCAGACAACGTCGTTACAGGGCACACAGACGACATTCGTTGATGCGACCCTGACCCTGAACGTAACGCCGCACGTGATTCCTCATGCCAACACGGTGCGTCTTGAGATCAAGGCGACCAAGAATTCTGTCGGCGCCTCCGTCTCAAGCGCGGGTCCCACTATTGACAAAAAGGAAGCGACGACGGAAATCCTTCTTCGTGATGGGGAAACGACGGTACTGGGAGGGATTTTTGAGGAGAGCAAGAGTGATTCAACTTCCGGCATTCCCTGGTTCAATCGGATTCCCTTCCTGGGGTGGCTGTTCAAAAGCGAAGGGGTCTCAGTCAGCCAGACGGAGCTGTTGATCTTCGTCACGCCGACAATCTTGAAAGACTAGGGCAAGTAGAGTACTGTCTCCCCATGCTGCGGTATCTGAACGGGGGGGAATCCCACGGGAAAGGACTGATCGCCGTCCTGGAAGGGATTCCCTCCGGTCTGCCTCTGACCGCCGCCGATATCAATCACGATCTATCGAGACGGCAAAAAGGCTACGGCCGCGGTGGCCGCATGCGAATTGAGCAGGATCGTATCGAATTTTGGTCCGGCGTGCGCAAGGGGAAGACTCTGGGCACCCCGATCACGCTGCACGTCGCGAACCGGGACTGGGAAAACTGGAAGGAGATCATGGCGCCTGAGCCAGGGCCCCCGGTCACCGAGAAAGTCGTCACCTGCCCGCGCCCTGGGCATGCGGACCTGGTCGCCGCGATCAAGTACAACCACCGCGACATCCGCAACGTTCTGGAGAAGGCCAGCGCGCGCGAGACGGCCATCCGCGTGGCGATCGGAGGGGTTGCGAAGCGGTTGCTGGCTGAATTTGGGATGCAGGTGTACAGTTATACCGTCGAGATCGGTGGAGTAAAGGCTTCCGCGGAAGGATTGACCACGGAACAGGCTTTCCAGCAGGCGGAGGCATCTGACGTGCGTTGCCCCGATGCGAGCAGTTCGGCGCGCATGGTGGAACGGATACGCGAGGCCAAGCATAAGGGCGATACGCTTGGAGGCGTCTTCGAAGTAATCGTGACGAATCCTCCGCTCGGGCTCGGCAGCTACGCCCAATGGGACCGCCGTCTGACCGGCAGGCTGGCAATGGCGCTGATGAGCATCCAGGCGATGAAAGGGGTCGAGGTCGGCATGGGATTCGAGTCGGCCAGAAAGTTCGGTTCTGAAGTGCACGATGAGATTTTCTACGATCAGAAGATCGGGTTCATCCGTGGCGGCAATAATGCGGGTGGTTTGGAGGGCGGTATTACCAACGGTCAGCCGATTGTGTTGAGGACCGCCATGAAGCCCATTGCCACGCTCTATGCTCCCAAGAAAAGCGTGGATATACAGACGAAGGAGCCGCTTGAGGCTACCATTGAGCGTTCCGACATCTGCACGGTTCCGGCGGCGGGCGTGGTGGGGGAAGCCGTGGTGGCATACGAACTCGCCGCCGCGATGGTCGAAAAATTCGGGGGCGACACGCTGGACGAGATGCGACGGAATTACGACTCCTACCAGGCCTACGTCAAGCAGTTCTGACTCAGAGTTGAATGAGTTTCGGCACATGCCGAATCCGTCTTGCTGTGCCCGATGAAATCCGAATCGATGAAATCCATCCGCTCGTTGCCGCAACCTGACCGGGTGCGCGTGGATCTCGCCGACCGCGGGTATGACATCATCATTCAGGCGGGCCTTCTCGACCAGGCGGGCGAGTACCTGCGCCCTCTCGCAAAAAGCGCAAATGCGGTGGTCGTTACCAACGCTGTGGTCAATCGTCTCTATGGCTCCAGGCTGATACGCAGCCTCCAAGCCGCAGGTTTTCGGACGAGCGTCATATGTCTTCCCGACGGCGAGCGAACCAAGTCGCTGCGATGGGTGTCCGCCATCCTCGATGAGCTTGTCCGCCGCCGGTACGAACGCACAACCGTGCTCCTCGCATTGGGGGGCGGGGTCGTCGGCGACCTCGCCGGCTTCGCGGCCGCCGTCTATTTGCGCGGCATTCCTTTCGTGCAGGTGCCGACGACCCTTGTTGCACAAGTCGATTCCAGTATTGGAGGGAAGACCGGCGTCAATCATCCACTGGGCAAGAACCTGATCGGGGCGTTCTATCAGCCTCAATTGGTATTGAGCGATCCCGACGTTCTTCACACGCTTCCAGCCCGCGAGTATCGCGCAGGACTTGCGGAAGTCATCAAATACGGAGTGATCGCCGACGCACGGCTTTTCAAATTTCTCGAAACCGAGATGCATGGGATTCTGAATTTTGACCCAGCGGCCGTCCATCACATCATCCAATCGTCCTCAGCCAGCAAGGCGACAGTTGTGTCTCAAGATGAGCGGGAAGGGGATCGGCGGCGCATCCTGAACTTTGGGCATACATTGGGCCATGCCCTGGAGACGGTGACAAAATATCGCCGCTACAGGCATGGGGAGGCCGTTGCCATCGGTATGGTCGTGGCCGCGCGATTGGCCGTGCAGCTTGGCCTGGCTGATACGCGCGTTGCTGCGCGCATCCGCGACCTTGTGCATAAGGCCGGGCTCCCTGATCAGTTGCCCCCGTATCCCGCGGCCGCGCTTCTTCGTGCCATGCGACAGGACAAAAAAGTCCGGGATCAGCGCATCCATTTTGTCTTGCCTGGTCGCATCGGTCATGTGTCAGTGCAACCCGTCGACGAGCCGCATATCCGTCGAATTCTCGCAGCTCAACGCTCTGGAACCTGATCCACTCCCCGTGGTATAGTCGCCTGCCGCGAGGGGAGCGTGGCCGGGATGAAGCAGAACAGCCGGGTGTCGGTCGCCGCTCTGAAGCGGGCGCTCCGTGACAAGACGCGGGAAGCCGAGATTCTGCATCAGGTCAGCGAAACGGTCAGCGGAAACCTCGATCTCGATGCGGTCCTGCACGATATCGTTGAGATCGCCGTTGAGGTGGCTACGGCCGATTCCTGCCTTATCTATTTACTGAACCCTCGTCGGGACGAACTCATCCTGAGGGCGTCCAAGAACCCCCATCCCAAATTGATCGGCCGCATCCGGTTGGGCCTGGGTGAAGGGATCACTGGTTGGGTAGCTCAGCAGGGACGGCCCGTTGCAATCGCCAGCAATGCCAGCGACGATCCTCGCTTCAAGGTGTTCCACAATCTTCCGGAAGACCGCCATCAGGCCTTCCTCTCCGTGCCCATTATCGCCAAGCGGGAGGTGATCGGGGTCATCAACGTTCAGCACAAGCAGCCCCACCGGTACCGTTCCGATGAGGTCGCGCTGATGACCACGATAGGGTGCCAGGTCGGCGGCGCGATCGAGACCGCCCGGCTCCATGCAGAAATCACTCACAAAGCCCGCCAGGTCGAAACACTCTCCCAGGTCAGCGCGACCATTACGTCAGGGCGTCTCCTGGAAGAAGTCCTGCATCTGCTGGTGACCATGACGGCGGAGATGATGGGGTCGACGATCTGCTCGATCATGCTGCTGGACCAGGAGCACGACGAACTCCGCATCGCCGCCACGCAGAGCCTTAGCGAGAGCTATCGCAGAAAGCCGAACCTGAAGGTCGGGCAGAGTATCAGCGGCCGTGCACTCAAGGATCGGCGACCCATTGCGGTTCTGGATGTGACCAAGGACCCCGGCTACACGTACCCGGATTTGGCGCATAAAGAAGGGCTCTGCTCGCTGCTGTCGGTTCCCATGCTGGTGAAAAACAAGCCGATCGGGGTCATCAACAGCTACACAGCGCACGAGCATTTGTTTACTGCCGAAGAAATCAAAGTGTTGCAGGCAGTGGCCAATCAGGCAGCGATCACAATCGAGAATACAAGCCTGATGGAGAAGTCCTTTGAAATGCAGGAGGCGCTCGAGGTGCGCAAGCTGGTCGAACGCGCCAAAGGCCAGCTCATGCGAAGCAAGCATATCACGGAGGAAGACGCGTTTCGGATCATGCAGCGCCAGAGCATGGACACACGGCGATCAATGCGGGAGATTGCCGAGGCCATTCTGCTCGCCGTAGATCTTGACAAGCGAGTGGCGGAAAAATAGCCTTGACATGCAGGAGAAAGGTTCTGTATAAGACCCGTAGCACGATGATGTGCTAGTTCGACGACGGCGTCTTTCCCTTTAGGAGCACGGCAGCGGGTGGCTCCTACGCTGTGAAGGGAAAGGCGCCGTTTCTGTTTGTGGACGATGACGTCCTCTTGCTGTGCACCACTTGAGGTGTCTGCGGTGAGAGGACGTTTTTTCTTTGGGGGTGTATGGTGCGATGAGAGTGTTGCGGGTCGCTCTGGCTCAGGTCAACACGACCGTCGGAGATCTTGACGGAAATGCGGCGCTTGTACTCCGTGGGGTTTCCGCGGCCCGCGAGGCAGGCGCCGACCTGGTCGTGTTTCCCGAGTTGACCTTGACCGGGTACCCGCCGGAAGACCTTCTTCTGCGCCCCCAATTCATTGCCGACAACCTGGCCGCTTTGAACAGGGTCGCCCGGAAGGTGAAGAAGGGGATTGCAGCCGTGGTGGGCTTCGCCGACCGCCAGGACGACGTCTATAACGCCGCCGCGTTTATCAGTGACGGACGGGTCGTGGCCACCCAGCACAAGACCTATCTTCCGAACTACGGGGTTTTCGATGAGAACCGTTATTTCCAGGCAGGTCACAGATCCTCCGTGGTGGTTCTGAACGGCATCAGGATAGGCTTCAACATCTGCGAAGACATCTGGTTCCCGGAAGGCCCGACACGCGCGCAATCTTTGGTCGGGGGCGCGGAAGTGATCATCAACATCAGCGCCTCGCCCTACCACAGGGGCAAGATCCGCTTTCGAGAGGAAATGCTGGCCACGCGCGCCATGGACAATCTGGCGGTGGTGGCGTACGCCAACCTGGTCGGGGGTCAGGACGAACTGGTGTTTGATGGGAACAGCCTGGTGGTGGACCAGAGCGGCGGTATTGTTGCCCGTGGCCGGGCCTTTGAGGAGGATTTGGTGGTTGCCGACGTGGATGTCGATGCCGTGTCGCGCGCCCGCTTGTATGACACGCGCTGGAGAGGCGACCGGCGTCTGCTCGAACGAAGGGGCGTCACCGTCGACAAGGTTGTCCTTTCTGCGCGCTACCGTCCTGTTCGCCGCAGTCTGGTGCATGGAGGTATTCCTGCCGTGCCGTCTCCCTTGGAGGAAGTGTATCGGGCGCTGGTGCTTGGCATCAGCGATTATGCCGGAAAGAACGCGTTCCAGAAGGCGGTGCTGGGCTTGAGCGGGGGCATAGACTCGGCGCTGACCGCCGTCCTGGCCGTGGACGCGCTGGGCGCGCAGAATGTTGTCGGCGTGTTCATGCCGTCTCCGTACTCTTCAGTGGAGAGCCGGGAGGATGCCAAGGCCGTGGCCCGTCGCCTTGGGATCAGGCTCCACAGTCTGCCCATTACGCCGGTTTTCTACGCCTATACCTCGCTTCTGGCGCCAGTTTTCAAGGGGCGGCCTCCGGACGTGACCGAGGAAAACCTGCAGGCGAGAATTCGCGGGAATCTCCTGATGGCGCTGTCCAACAAATACGGGTGGCTTGTCCTGACGACGGGGAACAAAAGTGAAATGAGCGTCGGATACGCCACCCTTTACGGCGATATGGCGGGCGGATTTGCCGCCATCAAGGACGTGCCCAAGACGCTGGTGTACGAACTCGCCCGGTGGCGGAACGGGCGTGAGGCCGATCAGGTGATTCCCAAGCGAGTCTTTACCAGGCCGCCGACGGCCGAATTGCGTCCCAACCAGTCGGACCAGGATTCCCTTCCTCCGTATGAAGTGCTGGATCCCATCATTCGAGGGTATGTCGAAGAGGATCAGGGGAAAGCCGATCTGCTGGCGGCCGGATTTGACAGGCAAACGGTCGAAAAAGTCATGGCGCTCGTGGACCGCAGCGAGTACAAGCGCCGCCAGTCGCCGCCCGGCGTCAAGATCACGCACCGGGCATTGGGAAAGGATCGGCGGATGCCGATCACAAATCGTTATCGCAGCTACTGAGCGCGGTACCCGCACGATGCTGTGTGGGGAGACAATGAAGTCGTGGGCAAGCAAGAGTCAATCATCGGTTTTGTATCTCATAGGAGGCGACACGTCATGAAACTATTCAGATGCATCGCAATTGCGTTTCTGTTCATAGCCCTCGTTATGACGGGGACGGCTTCAGCCACCCCCTCGACGACCTACTGGACTCCCGCCACGTCTGACGTTCAGCCCTTCAACGTCTGGCACATCGGGGTGGACAACTACTTCCGGTTATCGCGCACGCAGGAAGAGCAAGCGAATAACCAATTCGACTCGTTCCCGACCGACGTCGGCGTCACGGTCGGCGTTTTGCCCTTTGAGAAACTGAACATGGAAGTCGGCATCGACGGGCTTTTCCCCGGCACGCGCATCCACCCGGCGCTCCGTTCGATCGGAAGATCGATGTTGCTCAATGCCAAACTGGGAACACCCGAGGGCGCGTTTTTCGGAAGCTGGTTCCCGGCCATCAACGTCGGCATCTTCAATGTCGGAACCAAGTCGGAGGTCACCGACATGAACATCGTGGACCTGTTGGTGGGAAAGACGCTCGGTCCTTTTGGAAGGATCCATGGAGGGGGGTACTACGGGAACCCTGGGTCAGCCCTCATGCATGAAGGAGGCTGTAAAACCGGCAACCTCGGGTTTGCGTCCTGCGGAACCTTGGGCCTGGCTGGCGCGAAGGGGACGCTGGATAACGCTGGTGGCATGGTCGGGTACGACTTTGGCTTCTGGAAAGTCAAGGACAAGGAAGGGAACGAGTACAACAAATGGATATTCGCCGCTGACTATGCCAGCGGGAAGAATTTCATCGGCGGGGGTGGCTTCGGGATGTACCACTTTTTCAACAAGGACATCAGTCTTCTAACAGGGCCGGTCTGGTTCAACGACCATGTTATCAATGGCCAGTGGAAATGGACCGTCCAACTGGACATCAACCTCTGAGGACGGTATTACAGAGCGCCATCCGGAAATTGGCAGGCGCGACCCGTGCCAGAGAGCGCGTCCTGTTTTCTCTGGCATGTGGCTTGCCAAGGCGAGGTTGTGTGGAATAGACAGTTGGGCTATGATGATTCGCGGGATAAAGGGGGTATCCACAAGGGTGGCCTGTGGGTTTGCAAGAAGGGAGCAAGCGGTCATGAAGAAAATCGATGCGATTATCAAGCCCTTCAAGCTTGAAGAAGTTAAAGACGCCCTCACCGAGCTGGGAGTCTATGGCATGACGGTCTCGGAAGTCCGGGGGTTCGGCCGCCAGAAAGGGCACAAGGAAGCCTACCGCGGCACCGAGTACACGATCGAGTTCGTGCCCAAGACCAAGATCGAGGTCGTCGTCGCCGACGCCATGGCCGACAAGGTGGTCGAGACGATCATCCGGACCGCCAAGACGGGGAGCATTGGAGACGGGAAGATTTTTCTGTCCAATCTTGAGGGAGTCGTGCGTATCCGGACCGGCGAGAGCGGAGACCGCGCGCTGTAGCTATGATGGAATCGGTGCTCAGCCGGGCAGCCGGCACCCAATGGACGAGGGCCGCTCTCGATGCCCGCCGGCAGGCGATCGAGGGGGCGCACTCGCACGGTGCGACCGGCGTGGAGATCGTGACCTCGCTGACCGACCTGGCGGATGAGATCCTGCTGGATCTCTATCACGCAAATCTGGGGGCCTCCGGGATGTCCGATCAGTCCGGCATCGCCCTCGTGGCCCTCGGCGGCTATGGGCGGCGCGAGCTGGCGCCGTACTCAGATATCGACCTCATGTTTCTTTATGCGCCTCCCTGCAAGAAGCAGGCCGGGGCACTGTCCACGGCAATCCTGCACACCCTCTGGGATCTCGGGTTTCAGATCGGCCATAGCCTGCGGACCATCACGGATTGCCTGGAGATGGGCAAGTCGGATCTCACCGTGCGCACGGCCTTGATGGAAGCACGCCGGCTGGCGGGTGATCGGGAGCTCTTCATCGGGTTCACGCAGAATTATCGAGTCGAGGTCTCCGGAAAAGGCGTACAGGAGTTTGTGGCCCAAAAGCGTGAGGAGCGGCGGCAGGAGTACGGCCGGTACGGTTCGACCAATTTTCTCCTCGAGCCGAATATCAAAAAGGGGCGGGGCGGGCTGCGAGATCTGCATCTGCTCAAGTGGACGGCCCTGGCGCGGTACGGGACGTCGTCGTTCGATGAGCTCACGGCGGGCGGTTTGGTGAGCGCCGGGGACGCCACGGCTCTCTGGGACGCCCAGGAGTTTCTCTGGCGGGTCCGGAACGACCTGCATTTCTATGCGTTTCGCGCCCAGGACATTTTGACCTTTGAAGAACAGATTCGCATCGCCGGCCTGCGCGGGTTCAAAGACCTGCCGCATCTCCTGGCGGTCGAACAGTTCATGCAGCAGTATTACCGTCATTCGACGCGGATCTGCGATCTCACCACGCGGTTCGTCTCGCAGGCGACGCAGCGAACAGCCTGGCAACGCCTTGCCGCATGGCTGCCGGCGCGTCGAATCGAGCGCTATTTTGCTCTGACGCGGGACGACATCACAGTGCCGCCTGATCTTCGGGCCGACGCGCTGTCGGATGGCGGGCAAATCCTGCGGCTCTTTCATCTGGCCCAAATGTACGGCCTGAACGTGGCCGACGACCTCGTTCAGGAACTCCCTGAGCGCATAGCTGCCATGCCTGACTCGGCGTTTCAAAGCGACACGGCGAGACGGTGGTTCCTTTCGATTCTGTCTGGCCCCGGGCGCGTCGCCGACACTCTGGCCGCGATGCACCGCGTCTGCCTGCTGGAGCGGATCGTTCCGGCGTTCGGAACGGTCCGTGGCCTCATGCAGTTCAACGCCTATCACAAATACACGGTGGACCAGCACAGCCTGCTGGCCGTCGGCCAGGCTGAGGCGCTTGGCGCCGGAAAGGGCCTTGCGGGCCGGGTCTATCGCGAGATCAGGCGCAAGGACCTCCTGCACCTGGCCGTGCTGCTTCACGATGTGGGTAAGGGCCAGGCAGAGGATCACAGCCTGATCGGGGAGCGGATCGCCCACGACGTGGCCGAGCGCCTTGGCCTGGATGAACACGAGACTCAGTTGTTGGTATTCCTGGTGCGGCACCATCTCGTGATGGCCAACACCGCATTCCGCCGCGACTCCTCCGACGAGAAGGTCGTGCTGAGGTTCGCCCGTCAAGTCGGCACTCCCGAGGCGCTGAAGATGCTGCTCGTGCTCACGGCGGCCGATATCTCGGCGGTCGGGCCGGGAGTCATGACTCCCTGGAAAGACACGTTGCTGGGCGATCTCTTCATGAAGACGCACAAGGAGCTTGCGGGAGGAGAGGAAGCCGAAACGGCGTACGAGGGAGGCGCCCGCGCCGAGCAGATTCGCCAAGCCGCGCTGGCCCGTTTGGGGCAACGCTACCCCGCGGCATGGCTCGCCAGGCAATTGGAGTCGTGGCCTGACCATTACCTCACGGCCATGCCGGTCGAACGGCTTGTCACACACCTGGAGTGGCTTGCCAGGCTGGCCGATGCGCCTGCACTGGTGGACGTGCAATACGATCAGGCGCTTGGCACGAGCGACTACACGGTGTACACCAAGGACAGCCTGACGCCGGGAATTTTCTCAAAAATTGCCGGCGTCCTGGCGGCCAAGGGCGTGCAGATCCTGGATGCCCAGATATTGACCCTTGCCGACGGGGTCGTTGTGGACGTTTTCCGCGTGATGGATCCGGATTGCCCCGAGGACATTCGCGATCGCCGGTTCAGGGAGATCAGCGGCGCCATCGTCGGCGTCCTGGAACAGCGCTGCTCGGTGGAGGATCTTCTGCAGGATGCCACCCGTTTCGGCCAGGCCCGCCAGGGGGTTCCCCTGCGCGAAGCGACGGTGGTCCAAGTCGACAATGAGACCTCCGAGCGGTACACCATCATCGACGTGTTCGCCGACGACCGGCAGGGCTTGCTCTACGTCATCACTCGCGCGATCTTTGACCTCGGCCTGTCTGTCCATGCGGCACGGATTTCAACCAGGCTGGACCAGGTCGTGGATGTCTTCTATGTCACGGACAAGGCCGGCGGCAAGATCGCCAATCTCGGCGGATGCAAGTTGATCAGCGAAGAAATAACGGCCCGGATTGAAGGGTTTCTGGGTGATTTGAAGACGTCACGGCAGGTCGTACACCGGGCCGGTGCTCAGCGGAAATGATACAGGCGTAAATCTTAAAGGAGGGGGTTATGACCGCGAAGGAAGTACTTGAATTTGCAAAGAAAAACAAAGCTCTTATGGTGGACTTCAAGTTCGTTGATTTGCCCGGTACATGGCAGCACTTCACGTTTCCGATCGAAGAATTGACGGAATCGGTCTTTACCGAAGGGTCCGGCCTTGATGGCTCTTCGATCCGTGGCTGGCAGGCGATCAACAACAGCGACATGATGGCCGTCCCGGACACCACGACGGCAGTCCTGGATCCCTTTACCGCTGTCCCCACGCTGAGCATGATCTGCAATGTCGTGGACCCCATCACCAGGGAGACGTACAGCCGGGACCCGCGTTACGTGGCCCAGAAGGCCGAAAAATATCTGAAGTCCACCAAGCACGGCGACGTCTCCTATTGGGGCCCGGAAGCCGAGTTCTTCATTTTCGACTCCGCGCGCTTCGATCAGACGAGCAATAGCGGGTACTATTTTATTGATTCGGATGAAGGGATCTGGAACTCCGGCCGGGAAATAAACGTCGACCAGACGGGGCCCAATCTGGGACACAAGCCCCGGCACAAGGAGGGCTATTACCCCGTTGCGCCCGTGGACACACAGATGGACATCCGGAGCGAGATGTGCCTCGAGATGCAGAAGATCGGCATCATGGTCGAAAAGCAGCACCACGAGGTTGCGACGGCCGGCCAGGCTGAAATCGATCTGCGGTATGACTCGCTCGTCAGCATGGCCGATAAGATGATGATGTACAAGTACATCGTGAAAAATGTCGCCCGTCGCCATGGCAAGACCGTCACGTTCATGCCCAAGCCGCTCTTCGGCGACAACGGTTCCGGCATGCATACCCACCAGAGCATCTGGAAAGAGGGGAAACCGCTGTTTGCAGGCAAGGAATACGCCGGGATTTCGCAAATGTGCCTCTGGTACATCGGGGGTATTCTCAAGCACGCGCCGGCCCTGGCGGCCATCACGAACCCGACGACGAACTCCTACAAGCGGCTCACTCCCGGCTTTGAGGCGCCGGTGAACCTGGCCTATTCAAGCCGGAACCGCAGCGCGGGCATCCGCATTCCCATGTACTCGCCGAACCCGAAGGCCAAGCGTATCGAGGTCCGCTTCCCCGACCCGGCGACCAATCCGTACTACGCCTTTGCCGCCATGCTGATGGCGGGCCTGGACGGGATCGAAAACAAGATCGATCCCGGGGCGCCCATGGAAAAGGACCTGTACGACCTGGAGCCGCATGAAGCGGCCAAGATCAAGAAAATGCCGGGCAGCCTGGACGAATCGCTCCGCAACCTGGAAAAGGATCACGCCTTCCTCTTGAAGGGCAACGTCTTCACACAGGACGTGATCGATACCTGGCTGAGCTACAAACGGGACAAAGAAGTTGATGCCCTGCGGATTCGTCCGCATCCCTACGAGTTCTTCCTCTACTACGATGTGTAAGTTGAGGGGACTGCTATAAGCGAGCAGTGACAACATAATCACGGAGTCTCTGGAAACACGATGTGGTGTTTCTGAGGGGCTGACAGGGTCAGAGCGGACCCTGGTTCGAAGGATTCCTGGCAAGGGCGCCAGTCTGTATGGATTGGCGCCTTTTTTTTATGAGACAAACGGAAGGAGAAGACAATGACACACGTCCTACGACACAGACTGATCCCGTACTTGCTGCCGGCTTTAATCATGACGGCGATCGCGCTTCCTGCCGTCCTGGGGACTGTCGCGATTGCTCAAGCGCCTACTGAGGCTCCTCCGGCTGCCACTGCGCCGGCGCCAGCGCCTGCTGGAGCCCCACCGGCAGATGCACCGTCTGCAACCGGTGCACCTGCGGCGGCTCCCGCGCCTCCTCCGAAACTTGATACCGGGGACACGGCCTGGGTCTTGACCTCCGCCGCCTTAGTCCTGGCCATGACCGCCCCCGGGCTGGCCCTGTTCTACGGAGGAATGGTCCGGGAAAAGAACGCGCTGGGGACGATCATGCAAAGCTTCATCATACTCTGCCTGATCAGCGTCCAGTGGGTATTGTGGGGCTACAGCCTCGCCTTTGGGCCCGACCATGGGCACCTCATCGGGGGCCTGGAATGGTTCGGATTGAACGACGTGGCCATAGATAAAGCCGATACTGCCGGCTACGCGCCCACGATCCCGCACCAGGCATTTATGATCTTCCAGGCCATGTTCGCGGTGATCACCGTGGCGCTGATCACCGGCGCCTTCGCCGAGCGGATGAAGTTCAGCAGTTTCCTGGTGTTTGCGCTCCTGTGGGCCACCTTTGTTTACGATCCCCTGGCGCACTGGGTGTGGGGGGTCGGCGGCTGGATCAGAAACCTTGGCGCGCTGGATTTTGCCGGCGGGACCGTGGTCCACATCAGTTCCGGCGTATCGGCTTTAGCATGCGCAATCGTCTTAGGAAAGAGACGAGGCTACGGGAAAGAGCACATGGCCCCGCACAATCTTCCCATGACGGTACTGGGCGCCTCGATGCTGTGGTTCGGGTGGTTCGGGTTTAACGCCGGCAGTGCCCTCGGGGCGGGCGCCCTTGCGACCAGCGCATTCGTGGTCACCAACACCGCCACGGCTGCCGCCGCGCTGGCATGGATGGTGGCCGAGTGGATCTATCGCGGGAAGCCCACCGTGCTGGGCGCAGCCAGCGGGGCTGTCGCCGGACTGGTGGCAATCACGCCGGCGTCCGGGTTTGTCGGACCGCTCTCGTCCATCGCTATCGGAGTGGGGGCGGGGGTCTTCTGCTACACGGCCGTTATTGTGAAGTCTCGCTTAGGGTACGACGACTCCCTGGACGCCTTCGGCGTTCATGGGATCGGAGGCACGTGGGGCGCGCTCGCCACGGGCCTGTTTGCGTCCAAGGTGATCAATGCCGCCGGAAACGACGGGCTGTTCTTCGGCAATCCCGGCCAGCTCTGGATCCAGTTCGTCGCGGTGCTGGCGTCCTGGGTCTTCGCCTTCGTCGGAACCTATGTGATCCTCAAGGTCGTGGATTGGACGATGGGATTACGCGTGAGCGACGAAGAAGAGCAACTCGGGCTGGATTTGAGCCAGCATGAGGAACGAGCCTATTCAAAGAGTTGATCATCCGAGAGAACAAAGAGAGGAGTCCATATGAAAAAAATCGAGGCGATCATCCAGCCCTTCAAACTCGACGACGTGAAAGACGCCCTGAACGAAGTCGGGATCTACGGCATGACCGTCACTGAAGTCCGCGGATTCGGCCGCCAGAAAGGGCAGAAAGAATCCTACCGCGGCGCCGAATACACGGTCGAGTTCGTGCCGAAAACAAAAATCGAAGTCGTCGTGGCTGACACTCTCGCGGATAAAGTCATCGAGACGATCCTGCGGACGGCCAAGACCGGCAGCATCGGGGACGGGAAGATCTTTGTGACGACCTTGGGGAATGCCGTCCGGATTCGAACGGGGGAATCCGGAGAGCGCGCGCTCTAAGGATCAACAGGAGAGAACATAAGCCCGGAGGCGCAATGGGGCGTCTCCGGGTAAGAAGCGGGATGTACTGACAAGGAGGACACGATGAGTATTCCCAAACAGCGAGAGAACTCGCCTGAAGAGCGGATGGCTGGTGTGGCCCAGCGCGCCGTCCTTCATGGTATCTTCGAAGGTCAGGAAAGAAACCGGCGGGAGTTTTTCAAGCTGGTCGGCAGTGCCACGGCGCTGGCGATCATCGAGGATGTCCTGCCGCTGTCGCGTGTGCGGGCGTGGGCGGCTGACGCTGCGGGCAAGCCTGAGAAGACCGATCTGAAAGTCGGTTTCATCCCGATCACCTGCGCCACGCCGCTGATCATGGCCGAGCCAATGGGCTTCTACAAAAAGCACGGCCTCAACGTCGAAGTTCTCAAGGCCTCGGGGTGGGCGATGATTCGGGATCTTTCCTTGAACAAGCAGACTGATGCAACGCACATGCTGACGCCAATGCCTCTCGCGATTACGATGGGAGTCGGGTCGCAGTCAGCCCCGTACCTGATGCCGGCCGTCGAAAACATCAACGGGCAGGCCATCACTCTCCACATCAAGCATAAAGGCGTGAAGACGGCCCAGGACATGAAAGGCTTCAGGCTCGCGGTGCCGTTCGACTATTCGATGCACAACTTCCTGTTGCGATATTTCCTCGCGGAAGGAGGAGTGGATCCGGACAAAGATGTGCAGATCCGTGTTCTGCCGCCCCCCGAGATGGTGGCGAACCTGCGTGCCAATAACCTGGACGGCTATCTTGGCCCCGATCCTTTCAACCAACGGGCGGTCTTCGAGGGCTTCGGGTTCATCTACATGCTCTCGAAAGACATCTGGGACGGGCATCCCTGCTGCGCGTTCTCGTGCTCCAAGGAGTTTGCGACGACCTATCCGAACAGCTTCAAGGCGCTGCTGAGAGCCATCATTGATGCGACCGAGTACGCTGCGGATAAATCGAACCGCAAAGCGATCGCGAAGGCCATTGCGCCCAAGAACTATCTCAACCAGCCGGAGGAAGTGCTGGAGCAGATTTTGACGGGAGAGTTCCCGGACGGGCTCGGCAACACACGAAAAGTGTCCGATCGGATCGATTTCGATCCGTTCCCCTGGCAGTCGATGGCGATCTGGATCCTCACGCAAATGAAACGGTGGGGCTATATCAAGGGCGACGTGAACTATAAAAAAATAGCCGAAGAGGTGTATCTCACATCGAGCTGCCGGGAGGTCATGCAGGCAATGGGACATAAACCTCCCAAAGAGAATCTCAAAAAACACAAATTCGCGGATGGGAAGGTATTCGATCCGGAGAAACCGGAGGAGTACCTCAACAGTTTCGCCATCCGACGCGTGTAGGAGGCTCACGCTATGAATGGATCTGCCGCGATGGGCAACGAAACAGTTCGCGTCACCGTGCTGTCGTCGCTATTGCTTGTGGGTGCCTTGGGGGTGTGGCAACTGGCGTCCACGCCGTCGGTGGGGGGGCGCACGCAGGGATTGCCGGGACCGGTCGCCGTCGGCCAGGTGACCTGGGAGATGCTGTCCGAACCGTTTTACGACAGAGGGCCGAACGATAAAGGCATCGGGCTTCAAGTTCTTTCCAGCCTTGGGCGGGTGGTAATCGGCTATGGAGCGGCGTCCGTGGTCGCCATTTTGACGGGCGTGGTGCTGGGGCTTAATCCCATCCTGCTCAAGGCGGCGAACCCCTACATCCAGATTCTCAAGCCGATTTCGCCGCTGGCCTGGATGCCGCTTTTCCTGTACACCATCAAGGACTCGACCGGAGCCATGATCCTGGTCATTTTCATGTCCACGCTCTGGCCCACGCTGGCCAATACGGCCTTCGGTGTCAGCGCCATCAAGCGGGACTACCTGAACGTGGCGGCGCTGCTCCAATTGTCCTGGTGGGGCAGGTTTTTCAAGGTGATTCTCCCTGCGGCGGCTCCGACGATCGTGGCCGGGCTTCGCATTTCGATCGGTAGTGCCTGGATCGCCGTGGTGGCGGCCGAGATGCTGGTGGGGGGGACGGGAATCGGGTACTTTGTGTGGAACGAGTGGAACAACCTGTCACTCACCCGCGTCATGTTCGCCATCCTGGTAATCGGGTCTGTGGGATTGATCCTGGACCTGGGGTTCAATCGTCTGGCCAAAGCCATCGCGTATACGGAATAGGGGACACTATGGGAGCCTTTCTCGAAATCTCGAACGTCACCAAGTACTTTCCTGATCCGTCAGGGAAAGGATCGCAGTGCATCTTCAAGGACATCGATTTTCAGATCGAGCAGGGAACCTTTGTCACGGTGGTGGGGCATTCCGGCTGTGGTAAAAGCACGCTCCTGAACATCATCGCCGGACTGGAACGCGCGTCATCGGGAGGTGTCATTCTGGACGGCAAGGAAATCGATGCGCCGGGCTTGGACCGGATGGTGGTGTTCCAGAATTTCGCTCTGATGCCCTGGATGTCGGTGTATGAAAACGTCAGGGTTGCGGTGAAGGCGGCGCATCCGCAGTGGAGCGCCGCGGAAATCCACACGTGTGTCTCCCGGTACATCGAGATGGTGGGGCTCACCGGCGCGGAGTCGAAGCGGCCCGCCATGTTGTCCGGCGGCATGCGGCAGCGCGTGGGGCTGGCCCGCGCCTTTTCGGTCGAGCCGAAAGTGCTGCTCCTCGACGAACCGTTTGCACAGATCGACGCCCTCACCCGTGGCGTGATTCAGGAGGAGTTGGTCAGCATCTGGATGCGGACGAAAAACACTGTGTTCATGGTGACGCACGATGTGGATGAGGCCATCTTGCTGTCCGACAAGATCGTGCTGATGACCAGAGGCCCTGAGGCAGAGATTGCCGAAGTGGTGGACATTACCATTCCCAGGCCGAGGGGCCGCACCACGGTGATTGAGCATGCCGACTATTACAAAATTCGAAACTACATCATTCATTTTCTTGTGGAACGATCCCATAAAAAACAGCCGGAGGGCGCTGGTCCCTCACCACGCAATGGAGGATGACATGGATAAAGTACAGGCATTGGCCCTCATCAGGGCCAAGCGGCAGGAGAAGAAAATGACCTTCCAGGCGCTCGGGCAGGCGGTCGGCCGGAATCCGGTGTATGTCGCTGCCGCGCTCAACGGCCAGCAGCGGCTGGGGCCTGAGGAAGCCGGGAAATTGGCGAAAGCGCTTGGTTTGGCGCCGGAAGTGGCCGAGGCGGTTTCAGCCTTCCCGGTACGGACCGACTTCCCGATCACGACGGACCCGTTCAAGTACCGCTTGATGGAAATTGTCGGCGTGTATGGTGATTCGCTACGCGACATGGCGAATGAAATGTTCGGGGACGGCATCATGAGCGCCATCGACTTCACGCTGGATATGGAGAAGGTGACGGGCTCGCAAGGCGAGGCCCGGGTCAAGATCACCATGAACGGCAAGTGGCTACAGTACAAGGAGTTCTAATGGTTGAGGATATCACGCACCAGTCATCCGCGAGGACTGGTGAGGAACTGTCGGCGCTCTATGAAATCAGCGAGGCATTAGCCGCGTCGCTGGACCTCCACGCAAGCGCGGCAGGAGTTCTCGAAACGCTGAGCGCCATGCTCGACATGAACCGCGGGACCATTACACTGCTGGATCCGGCAGGCCAGGACCTCGCGATCCAGGTGTCCCATGGGCTGACTCCCGAAGAGCACGAGCGAGGACGTTTTCGCATCGGAGAGGGGATCACCGGCACGGTCTTTGAGACGGGGGAGCCGATCGTGGTGTCCGACATTCAGACCGATCCTCGGTTCGTCAATAAAACCGGCGCGCGGATCGCTCCGCCGGGGCAGAAATTGTCCTTCTTGGCCGTCCCCATCAAGGTGCACGGTGAGACCCTCGGCGTGCTCGGCGTGGACCGTCTTTTCCCGGAGGGTATGGAATCCTTCGACGAAGACCTGCGCGTGCTGAATGTGGTGGCCTTGTTGATCGGCCAGACGGTGAAGCTGAGCCGGTTGATTGCGCAGGAGCAGCGGGAGTTGATCCTTGCCAACCAGGAATTGCGCAATGAGCTGCGCGAGAGACATCGGCTGACCGGAACCGTCGTCGGACACAGCCGGGCTATGGAGGAAGTGTTCGAGGCGATTGCCAGGGTCGCCCCAAGCCAGGCGACGGTGATGCTCCGGGGAGAGAGCGGCACGGGCAAAGAGCTGGTTGCGAAGGCGATTCACTACGGCAGCCCACGGGCGGCCCAGCCGTTTATTCGTCTCCATTGCGCCTCGGTTCCCGAAACGCTGTTCGAGAGCGAATTGTTCGGCCATGAACGGGGGGCGTTTACCGGCGCCACGGAAACCCGCAAGGGCCGCTTCGAGTTGGCGAATAAAGGAACGTTGTTCCTCGACGAGATCGGAGACATCCCGCTGTCCATGCAGGTGAAGCTCTTGCGGGTCTTGCAGGAGCGGCGCTTTGAGCGGGTGGGGGGGAATCAGTCGCATGAAGTGGATGTGCGGCTGATCTCGGCCACGCACCGGGATCTGGAGGCGATGGTCGAGAGCGGGGCCTTCCGCGAGGATTTGTATTATCGCCTCAACGTGGTGCCCATCACGCTGCCGCTGCTACGGGAGCGGGCAGAGGACATCCCTTTGCTGATCGAGCACTTTTTACGGAAGTGCAACCGGCAGAACCGCCGCGCGGTACGGCTGTCGGCAGAGCTGATCAGGGTGATGCTCGGCTACCACTGGCCGGGGAACGTTCGTGAGTTGGAGAACTGCATCGAGCGACTCGTGGTCATGGCGGACACGGAGAAGGTGACCATCGGCACTGTCCCCACAACCTTGCGCGGCTATTTTACCGATATCCGTCGGGTGAGCCAGGCCCCTGGGCCGGCCGGGTCCGACTCGTTGACCGGCAATCTGGAGGCGATCGAGCGGGACCGACTCAAGAAAGCGCTTGAATGCGCCGGTTGGGTCCAAGCCAAGGCCGCCCGCGCTCTGGGGATCAGCCCCAGGCAAGTCGCCTACAAAATACGCAAATACCGGCTTGTTCCGGACACAACAAGCTTGTCGTGACTGCGACAAGAATGTAGCACTGCGGGTGCCGCCTCGATTGCGCCCACCAGGCGCCTTTCTGTAAACCTCTACAATCAGGCCGTTTGAGTCCCACGGTTATTGCTACTTCGGCAGTTTGGCTCTTGGCATAAGAATCGCATTAGCCACAGTATGACGGTCTTCTGAAGCGCATTGCCGCGTCTTGGAAGGCACGCGGGGGCAGGGTAGCTCCTGCATTCACTCGAATGGCAAAGGCGCCAGTCCGTTGCGGATTGGCGCCTTTTTTGTTTTGAGGAATAGGAATAAGGAGAACACGATGTATAACACAGACGTGCAGCGAATGGTCGAGGTATCAGCCAAGAAGGTCGCGTATCTTGAAGGCTCGCCATTGGGCTATGCCATTCTGGCGGCCCTGGCCGGGGTGTATCTGGGATTCGGCATCACCTTGATTTTCAGTGTCGGCGCGCCGTTCGCGGCCGAAGGCTCGGCGGCGCTGAAACTGGTGATGGGCGTGTCGTTCGGCATCGCGCTTACGCTGGTGGTCTTCGCCGGGTCCGAGCTGTTCACGGGCAACAATATGGTCGGGGTCATCGGCGCGCTTGCCGGGCGAATCACATGGAGCCAGGTGGGGATGCTGTTTGCATGGTCGTTGATCGGCAACCTGCTCGGGTCGCTTGCGGTGGCGTGGATGGTGGTGCAATCCGGCGTGGTGTCCGCCGCACCGCAGGCCGTGCTGCTCCAAAAAGTGGCCGGTATCAAAATGTCGTTGCCGGCATGGGAATTATTCCTGCGCGGCATCCTCTGCAATTGGCTGGTGTGTCTGGCGGTGTGGACCGCAAGCCGGACCACGAGCGATACCGCAAAAATCTTCCTGATTTTCTGGTGCCTCTTTGCCTTCATCGGAAGCGGATTCGAGCACAGTATCGCCAATCAGTCCCTCCTGGGGCTGGCGTTGTTTCTCCCACATGCGGAGGGAGTGTCCTGGGCGGGGTTCGCCTGGAACCAGACCTGGGTGATTCTTGGCAATGTCGTCGGGGGCGGGGTCTTTGTCGGCGGCCTGTACTGGCTGGCCAGTCCCGTGCGGTGCGCCCGGGCGCCGGAAGCGATCAGAACGGGGGCGGCGCCGGTGTTGATTGGGGGAGAGTAGGCGCCATGAACAAGATCGAAGCATTGAAGGCGGAGAGGGACGGGCTCGATGTCCGGGAGTCCATCGCACGCTATGCCCGGGACGGATGGGAGACGATCACGGAGGACGACGTCCAGCGCCTCAAGTGGTACGGGATATTTCTTCGAAATCCCACGCCGGGTTATTTCATGATCAGGGTGCGGATTCCAAACGGGCACACCTCGTCCTATCAGATCAGGGCGCTGGCCGAAATCGCACGGACTCATGGGAACGCGGTGATTGACCTGACGACGCGGCAGCAGCTCCAGCTGCGCCATATCCGGATCGAGGCAGTGCCGGCCGTCCTTGAACAACTGGAGGCCGTGGGGCTGACCACGATGCAGACCGGCCTAGACAACATTCGCAATGTGATGGGGTGCCCGGTGGCCGGGCTCAACCCGAACGAGATTCTGGACGCCACGCCCCAGGTCAAGGCGTTCACGGATCACATTGTCGGCAACCGGGCGTTTACCAACCTGCCGAGGAAATTCAACGTGGCCATCTCCGGGTGCCCGGACAACTGTCTGCACATGGAGACGCAGGATCTGGCGTTGGTGCCGGCGGTCCGCGAGGACGGCGGCTCACAACAGGCCGGCTTCAACGTGCTGGCCGGTGGGAAATTGGGGTCGGGCGGCTATCGCATCGCCACTCCTCTCGACGTATTTGTCCGGCCCGACGAGGTGGTGGAGGTTTGCGCGGGGATCGTGCTGCTCTATCGGGACCACGGCAACCGGGAACTGCGGACCCAGAACCGGCTATCGTTTCTGATCGAGGAGTGGGGGGAGGAAAAATTCCGCGCGGCACTCGAAACGCATCTGGGGCGCGCGCTGACGCCGGCTGGAGCCGATGCGCGGAAATCCGTCAAGAGCGACCATGCTGGGATTTACCGGCAGAAGCAGACCGGATTGAACTACGTCGGCTTGAAGGTGGCGGTCGGCCGGATCACAGCCGAGTCATTGCTGGGCGTAGCGGCGCTCGCCGAACGCTATGGGACGGGAGAGATCCGGATCAGTCCCGCCCAGGCGCTCATCGTTCCGAACGTCCCGGACAAGCGGCTCGCAAGCTTGCTTGAGGAGCCCCTGTTGCGTGAGTTGCCCTACAACGCGTCGGAAGTTTTCAAGGGATTGGTCAGCTGTGTAGGCAACGATTACTGTAACCTGGCCGTGATCGAGACCAAGTCCCGCGCGATGGAAGTCGCCAAGCATCTCGAAAGCACCCTGCAAGGAGTGAAACCCATCACGATGCACTGGTCAGGGTGCCCGGCCGGTTGCGGGAACCATCTGGTGGCGGACATCGGGCTCATCGGCAAACGAGTCAAAATCGAGGGGCAGGTGGTGGACGCCGTGGATATTTTCGTCGGGGGACGCACCGGCCCCGATCCCAAGCTCGCGGTGAAAATCCTGGAGGATGTCCCCTGTGAGAAGCTGGCGTCGGTGCTGGAAGGGCTCGTGCCCTACCATTCCCGGGACAAACTGCACCGGGCGAGAGGCAAGGCACCGGTAAAGGTTCCAGTGCCGGCAGTTACCTCCCCGTAGGGGCGGCCCCCTGTGGCTGCCCATATTGAATGGTATTGATGTAGGGTCGCCGCCGTTCGCCGCGAAAAGCACGCATTCCAATCGACAGAGTGACACGGTACAATGCGCCCGTGCCGCAACTCGCGCTTCTCCTCACTACCCTCATTTGGGCGGCCACGTTTCCGGCGACGAAACTGGCGCTCGAGCAGGTGCTGCCGTTTTCCTTTCTGCTCCTGCGCTTCCTGCTCGGGACACTCGCCGTCGGGATTGTCTTCGCCTGTGTACGGCACCCCCTCCGCTGCGATACCCCCACCCTGCGCATGGCGGCGATCGCATCGGCGTTTCTGTTCGTCGGGTATGTCACGCAAACGGTCGGCCTGCGGTATACGACCGCATCCAACTCGGCCTTCATCACGGCCCTCTATGTCGTGCTGGTCCCGCTGTTCCTGAAACGATTCGATGTCCGGCTCTGGACCGCGCTGGCCCTGGCGGTGGCCGGTCTGTGGCTGCTGATCCGCCCTTCGGCCGACATGCAAGTCGGAGACCTCTACACGCTGGCGGCCGCGGTGGCTTTTGCCCTGCACATCATTGTGGTGGAGACCTACGCGCAGCGCAGCGACTTTGCCTCAGTTTCCGCCTGGCAACTCGTGATGGTCACGGGCGTGCTGGTGACGCCGGCGGTCGCGGAAGGCTACCGTCCCGGAGCCATTGAGTTCACCCCCGTCCTCGTGTGGGCGCTGGTGATTACCG
>Ga0163199_1000132_pt1 | contig 45964 bp, 33 predicted proteins | sample PL_2010_150m_FD_113537 | JGI IMG/M metagenome (GOLD analysis project Ga0163199, IMG submission 113537) | Freshwater microbial communities from Powell Lake, British Columbia, Canada to study Microbial Dark Matter (Phase II) - PL_2010_150m | ecosystem: Environmental > Aquatic > Freshwater > Lake ...
CATTTGAATTTGGCACCCGCGACTCCGCCGTTGGAAATTGGGAGTTCCTTGTTGGTTATTGGACATTCTTCTGATTTGGAAAAAACCGAATATCCAACGCCCAACACGGAATATCCAATCATCAAGGACAGAGCCGCCGCGTCCGCGATTCCGACCTTGGAAATTGGGAGTTCCTTGTTGGTTATTGGACATTCTTCCTCTTTTTCCCATTCGCCATGAGCAACAAAGATAAACTCCCGGGGAACAGGCCACGCACCATACTGACGCTTCGCCAGAAGGCCGAGGCGCTCTTCCGGGAAACGCTCGACAACTCGCTGGAGCAGCTCGATTCCCTTTCGCCCGAAACCCTGCGGACGGCCCTCCACGAGCTGCGCGTCCACCAGATCGAGCTGGAGATGCAGAACGAGGATCTGCAGCTGGCGCAGGGGGATCTTGCCGTCTCGCGGGCCCGCTATTTCGATCTCTACGACCTGGCGCCGGTGGGCTACATCACCATCAGCGCGGAGGGGCTGATCCGGGAGACCAATCTCACGGCCGCCACGCTGCTGGGCCTGGCCCGCGCCGACTTGCTGAATCAGCCTATCTCCCGGTTCATCTTCAAGGAGGATCAGAATACCTACTACTTGCACCGGCGGCAGCTCTTCAAAACCGGCGCGCCGCAGCAGTTCGATCTGCGGGTGCTCAAACATGACGGCGACATCGCATGGGTTCACCTGACAGCCATCGCTGCTCAGGACGAAACGGGGGCGCTGGTGTGCCGCGCCGTGCTGAGCGACATCACCGGCAGCAAGCAGGCGGAGGCATGTCGGGCGATCGGCAGCGACATCCTGCAGATTTTCCTCCGGTCGGACGATCTGCAGACCTGCCTTCAGCGCACGCTCGCCGCCTTGAAAACGGGGACCGGTTTCGATGCCGTCGGCATCCGGCTGCAGGACGGGGAGGATTTTCCCTACTTCATTCAAGAGGGCTTTCCCGAGACATTTTTGCTGACCGAGAACTCGCTGGTGTCGCGGACGGCAAATGGCGGGGCCTGCCGGGATCGGGAAGGCAACGTCTGCCTGGAATGCTCCTGCGGGCTGGTCATTTCCGGCCGGACCGATCCGGCCAACCCTCTTTTTACAAAAGGCGGGAGCTGCTGGACGAACAACTCCTCCCCTCTGCTGGGCATCCCGGCCGACAAGGATCCCCGGTATCATCCGCGCAACCAGTGCATCCACCACGGCTATGCCTCCGTCGCCCTCATCCCGATCCGGACCCGGGAGCGGATCACGGGCCTGATCCAGCTCAACGACCGGCGCAAAGACCGTCTCACCCTCGAGATGGTGGAGATCCTCGAAGGGATCGCGGGGCACATCGGAGAGGCGCTCATGCGAAAGAAGGCCGAGGCGGACCGGGAGGACGCTCTCCGGCGCGCCGAGGCGGCCGCCCAAGCGAAAAACGAGTTCCTCGCCGTGATGAGCCACGAGCTGCGCACTCCGCTCAACGGCGTGCTGGGTTGCGCCGGGATCCTCGCCGACACCCCGCTCGACGATGAGCAAAAATCCTTTGTGCAGATGATCAGCTCGAGCGGCGACCACCTGCTCTCCTTGGTCAACGACATCCTCGATTATGCCAGTATGGAGCGCGGCGCCCTGTCGATCCAGGACGCTCCGTTCGCGGTGGCGGACCTTATGGAGTTTTCCTGCCTCACCATCAGACAGAGCGCCAAGGAAAAGGGGGTCGTGCTGCAAACCGAGATTGCACCCGGTGTGCCGGAGCAGGTCCTCGGTGACATGCGCCGGATCCGCCAGATCCTCATCAACCTTCTCAACAACGCCGTCAAATTCACGTCAGAGGGATCGGTCGTCCTCCGCATCGCGACAGCAGTGGAGGGGTTGCGGCATTTTCTGGATTTCTCCATCGAGGACAGCGGCATCGGCATCTCTCCGGAGACGCTCGCCCTCCTGTTCCAGCCGTTCACCCAGGCGGACTCGAAGATGAACCGCGCGTATGGCGGCAGCGGGCTCGGGCTCTCGATTTCCAAGCGCCTCGCCGAGGCCATGGGCGGCTCGATCACGGTCGTCTCCACGCCGGGCAAAGGCAGCACGTTCACGTTCCGCCTCCCGCTGAAGGTTTCCCCAGCCGTCCGCCAGCCGGCTTGCCCCGACAAACCAATCGTTGGAACGCTTCCGGGAGCTCCGGTCCTCGTCGTGGATGACCTCAAGGAAAGCCGCGAGCTTGTCGGGAAACTTCTCCAGAGCCTCGGCTACAAGGCCGAGTTTGCAGAGAATGGAAACGAGGCGGTCAGCTCCTTCGCTCCGGGAAAATATTCTGCGGTTCTCATGGACATGGCGATGCCCGGGATGGACGGGCTTGTTGCCACGAGAAGAATCCGCGATATCGAAATCGCGGCCGGTGGCCACATGCCGATCATTGCCCTGACCGCAAACGTGCTGGCCGGCGTTCGCAAGCAGTGCCTGGCCGCAGGCATGGACGACTTTCTGGGCAAGCCATTCACGCGGGGCGAACTCTCGGCCGTGCTGGCCGGCATGGCGCGGCGGTAGTCAGGATTTAGTAACAGAACCGAGGGAAATCGACGGACGGCATCGGCGAGCCATCCCTACCGATGCAGGGCAGGGCGGTTTCGCCGAAACCGCCGTGATATTTCACCCATCACGCCGTGCGTTTAGTATGGCAATCTTGTCCATCCTGTCCAAAAACCGTTTTCGGGTTAATCCGCTCTAGTTGATCGCGCCCAGGGTGTGATCAAAAGCGGGTGAACCAGGGAGCACAGGCGTCCCGCCAATAGTGTTCGGCATGGGAAGTGCTTTTGTGGGAAAGCAGGCGTTGACGAGGTTTCGATGATCTGGAAAGTGACGGGGAAGACGCATTGGCCGCCTGCCTGCGGACCTCAAGGCACGCTCCGCCATGGGAAGAACGAAAGCCAAAGACGCTTGCAATATTCCCTACGGTTTTTTTGTTTTGGCCCGCTTTTGGATGCGCGCCATCTCGCGTTCGATTCCCGCGCTCAGTTCCTCCAGCGTGGCCATGCCCATGAGATAAAGTTGGAGGCGCTCCATCATGCGCTTGCTGGGACGCACGTTGCCATGGAGCTGCAGGAGCAGGGCTCCGATCAGGGCCAGGTAAATTTGCAGGCTCACGCCCTGCTGCGACTCGGCCAGCCAGTGCCGGTTTCCCAGGATGCACTTGATCCAGCGGAAAAACAGTTCGACCTGCCAGCGTCGCCGATACAACTCGGCCACCAGTTCGGCACCCAGCTGGCTCTCATCTTGGTTTGTCACCAAGATGAGGGTTTCCTTTCCCGTATCCACCCAGACCAGCCGCACGCGCAGGCTGCGGTATTTCTTTTTGCATCCCAGATAAGCCCAGGCGCTGCGGATCACTCCGGCCCGGGCATCGGCCGCCGTAATCGCGAGTTCCTGCTCGATCTCCAGGGACGCGGACTCGCGCAGGCGCAGAACGAAGCTGCAGCCCAAGTCATCGAGCTCCTGGAAGATTTTGTAATCCTCTCCAAAATAACGATCCCCGATGTAGCCGGCCCCCGGCTCCCATTTTTTGCGCCAGGCTTTGCGCTCGCAGACCTTTCCCTCGGTCACTTCGGCCGTCACAGGGTGGTCGTTCAAGAGATGGAGGCCCACGTGCAGGCGCACCGCGTTTTGGGCGGGACCCTGCTTCCTCCAAAACGCCCACCGCATTCGCGGCAGCACCTCCCACAACGTGCTGTCCACGATCTGCCAGTGCATGGCCTGCGCGAACTTTCCTTCGTGGCCTTGCGACTTTCCGGCATTGACCTCGCTCGCAAGGTCCTCAAAAACCGCTTTCAGAAGCTCGGGATCCACGACCGCCTGCGCCTCCGAAAAGCTCCCCAGGCTCACCGGACGCTCGCAGACATCTCGCCCCATGCGCTCCAGATCGCTGGCCTCGCACAAGCCTCTCATCGTTCGCACCACCGGGTTCAGAAGCCCGAAAAGAAACAAGCCCAAGTAGGACTCCATCGAGAGTTTGCGCCTGCCATCAGCAAAGCTCCCCGTGACTCCCTTGCTCACGCACGCAACCTCCAATCGCTGCTGGAAATCCGCGATCAATTTCCATCGTCCCAATTCACGCGCTTTAATGCGTTTGGATGGAAGCTTGGTGGTGAACACGAATAACAATCACTACCAAGCGGTCAAAAAAGTACAGTTAAATCTTCACCAATTTTTTAATGCGTAATTATCTGCACTTCTGCACTTCCCATGCCGAACACTATTGGCGTCCCGCCTGTGAGGAGACAGAACATCGCAGCGAAGCCAGTGGCACTGGGCGGGACGCCTGTGCTCCCTGCGCAACCCAACCGCACCCACTTTTGATCGCATCCTCGCGCCCAGGGCAGGCGCGTTCCTTCTTGCCATGCTGTCACGACCGGGATCAGAATAAGCGCAGCTTCTCCATTACAAACAATGGTTCCCCTCTGCGCGCGGAAGGTCACGCGCTTCCTACGAAAAAAAACAAAAAACCGCCAGTCCTCCAGCCCTCCACCAGCGGGAGAGCGTTTCCCGTCGTCGGCATCGGCGCCTCGGCCGGTGGGCTGAATGCATTTGAGGAGTTTTTTCTCGCGATGCCTGCCGATCCGGGCATGGCGTTCGTGCTGGTGCAGCATCTGGCCCCGGATCACCCGAGCATCCTCCGCGAGCTGATCAGCCGCTACACGAGCATGGAGGTGTTCGAGGTCGAGGACGGGATGCCGGTGCGGATCAACTGCGTCTACATCATCCCGCCGAATTGCGACATGGCGCTTCTGAACGGCTCACTGCAACTGATCGAACCCCGCACTCCTCACGGCCAGCGCCTCCCTATTGACTACTTCTTCCGCTCGCTGGCGCAGGACCAGCACGAGAGGGCGATCGGCATCGTGCTTTCCGGCACCGCCAGCGACGGGACGCTGGGAGTGTCCGCCATCAAGGGCGAAGGGGGCATGGTCATGGCCCAGAGCCCCGAGTCCGCGGAGTTCGACGGCATGCCCCGGAGCGCCATCGCCACGGGGCTGATGGATTACGAACTCCTGCCCGGCGAGATGCCCGCCAAGCTGATGACCTATGCCGCCCATTCCTTTCACAACCGCGTTCGTTCATCCGCCACGACCACGCCGGGAACCAGGGACGAGAGCGCCCTGAAAAAAATCTTTGTCCTGCTCCGCTCGTTTACGGGCCACGACTTTTCCCAATACAAGCCGAGCACGATCCACCGCCGGATCGAGCGGCGGATGGCCGTGCAGGAGATCAAAACGATCGACAACTACGTGAAGTTTTTGCAGCAGTCCCCGGCGGAAGGAACCGCGCTCTTCCATGATCTGCTGATCGGGGTGACCAATTTCTTCCGGGACCCGGAGGCCTTCAAGTGTCTTGAGGAGCAGGGCATTCCGAAGCTCTTTGAGGGCAAGCCCCCGGGCAGCACGATCCGCGTCTGGTCGGCCGGATGCTCGACCGGCGAGGAGGCCTATTCCCTCGCCATCCTCCTGCAGGAGCGTATGGAGGCGCTGGGACTGTCGCATAACCTGCAAATTTTCGCCACCGACATTGACAGCCGGGCCATCGCCACGGGCCGTGCCGCCCGCTACCCGACCAGCATCGCCGCCGACATCACCCCCGCGCGGCTGAAGCGGTTTTTCGCGCCCGAGCCCGCCGGCGACGCGTATCGCGTTCACAAAAGCATCCGCGACATGATGATTTTTTCCGAGCACGACCTGATCAAGGACCCGCCGTTCTCAAAGATCGACCTCTTGAGCTGCCGCAACCTCATGATCTACCTGAACGCGGATCTCCAGAAGCGGATCATCCCGCTCTTCCACTACACGATGAACCAGAACGGCCTGCTTTTACTGGGCAGCTCCGAGACCGTGGGCGAGTTTGACGATTTGTTCGCCCCGCTGGACCGCCACGCGAAGCTGTATCGGCGCAAGGATCCCCGCAATGGTGCCCGGCGCCCGGCCATGGATCAGCTCGTTCCTCCGCAGCCGGCATTGAATGTGGACCACCCGCGGTTCGCGGAAATGGCGTCTCCTGACACGAAACTTTCGCTGCGTGAACTGACCGAAAAAGCGATGGTGCAGCAGATCGTTCAAGCCAGTGCGCTCGTCAACGAACGGGGGGACATCCTCTACATTCACGGCCGCACCGGGCGGTATCTGGAGCTGGCCCCCGGCGAGGGCGGGATCAACAACATCCTGAAAACCGCCCGCGAAGGCCTGAGGACTGAAATGGCCATGGCTCTGCACAAAGCCTCGCGGGGCAAAGAGGTGGTGGTCTCGCCCGGCTTGCGCGTCAAAACCAACGGGGACTTCACCGCGATCAACCTGACCATCTCCCCGGTTCTCGCGGATCCGTCCGCGATGCCCGAAGCGCCCCTTTTTCTGGTCGTCCTGGAGGAAGCGCCGAAGAAGCCGGATCGGCCGGACCCGTCAGACCGGCCGGACGCGAACGTCGAGGCGCTCGAAAAGAAACTGCTGGAAAAAGAGGAATACCTCCAAAGTTCGCTGGAAGAGCTGGAGAGCTCGACCGAAGAGCTCAGGTCCGCCAACGAGGAAATGCAGTCGGTCAACGAGGAGCTGCAATCGAGCAACGAGGAGCTCGAGACCGCCAAGGAGGAGCTGCAATCGAGCAACGAGGAACTCCACACGGTCAACAGCGAGCTGCAGATCAAGGTGGTGGACTTGGCGCAGGCCAACAACGACATCAACAACCTGTTGGTCGGCACCGGCATCGGCACCATGTTTGTGGACCACCATCTGCGCATCGTGCGCTTCACCCCTCCTGTTGCCGAAATTATCAACGTCACCCCGGAGGACGCGGGGCGGCCCATACACGACTTCAGCACCCGCCTGAAAAAGTATTCCACACTCGAGGAGGACATCCGCTCCGTTCTGCACACCCTGGTTCCCACAGAGCGCGAAGTGCAGACCACAGAGGACAAGTGGTATCTGCTGCGCATCCTGCCATACCGCACGACAGAAAACGTCATCGAAGGCGCGGTCATCTCACTTGTGGACATCACCGCGCACAAGCGGGGGGAACTGGTTTCCGCCAAGCTCGCGGCGATCGTTGAATCTTCGGAGGATGCCATCATCAGCAAGGATTTGAATGGGATCGTCAGCAGTTGGAACCGCGGAGCGGAAAAGATTTTTGGCTACACCGCGGCCGAAATCGTGGGGACCTCCATCCTCGGACTGATTCCGAAGGACCAGCAACAGGAGGAAGTTGATATTCTGGAGCGGATTGGACGCGGCGAAATTTTAGAACACATGGAGACGAAGCGGCGGACCAAGGGAGGCAAGTTGATTGATGTTTTCGTCACGGCTTCCCCCATCAAAGACGCCAACGGCCAGGTCGTTGGCGTGTCGAAAGTGGCGCGTGACATCACCGCGAGCAAGACGATGGAAGCGGAGTTGACGGCGAGCGAGGAGCGGTTCCGCCTCGTCGCCAATACGACCAATGACCTGATTTATGAATTTGACCTGAAAGACAATATCCAGTGGTTCGGCGACATTGACAAAATGCTCGGCTATGCCCACGGGGAATTCCCCCGCACGCTGGCTGGATGGATGGCGGCGGTGCACCCCGACGACCGGAAAGCCGTAACGACCGCCGTTCAGGCCCACCTGGAAGGTCGCGCGGATTACGCCACCGAGTATCGTGTCATTGGCAAAGGCGAGAACGAGCTGTGGGTGTCTGCGCGGGGGCTCGTAACCCGAACGCCCGAAGGGGTGCCCCTCCGTTGGATCGGCTCGATCACAGATATCACCGAAAAGAAGCAGTCGCAACAAACGCAGGACCGTCTGGCGGTGGTCGTCCGCGATTCGCACGATGCCGTCACGGGGCAGGATCTCGAGGGCCGCACGATCGCGTGGAACCCGGGAGCGGCGCGAATGTATGGATGGACCGAGGCCGAGGCGCTCTCGATGAACGTGCGCGTCCGGATCCCGCAGGAGCTGCGCGAGGGTGCGCTGGACACCCTTGCCAAGCTCAGCCGCGCGAAAATCCTCGAGCCCTACCGCACCCGACGCCTCACCAAATCCGGCGCGTCCGTCGAGGTCTCGATCATTTCCACCGCACTGCTGGACGAGGTCGGAAAAATCTATGCCATCGCGACAACGGAACGGACGGCTGAAGGCGCATGAAAAAGTTGCGCCCAGAGTCCCCGCAGTCGGCCTCTCTCCGGAAGCGGGCGGAAAAGGCCTTCCGGGAAAGAGAGGAGTTGTCATCGGAAAAACTCGACGCCCTTTCACCGGAGTCCCTGCGGGCCTCGCTCCACGAGCTGCACGTGCACCAGATCGAGTTGGAGATGCAGAACGAGGATCTGCTGCGGGCGCAAGCGGATCTGGACGCCTCGCGAGCCCGATATTTCGACCTCTACGAGCTGGCCCCGGTGGGATACTGCACGGTCAGCAAGAAGGGGCTGATCCTCGAAACGAACCTCACCGCCGCCACACTCTTCGGCGTCGAGCGGGGCGCGTTGGTCGGAAGAGGCTTGTCCAACTTCATCTCCAAGGAGGATCAGGAGCTCTACTACCTGTGCCGGAAGAAACTCTTGGATACGCTCCAACCGCAGGAGTGCGACCTCCAGATGCTCAGGCATGACGGCACGGCCTTCTTTGCGCATTTGGAGATCGCCGTCGCGCGCGACGAAAACGGCGAACCCGTCTGCCGCGTCGCGTTGATTGACGTCACCGATGTCAAAGAATTAGAAAACACGCTTCGGGAAAGCGAGATGCATTTCCGCACACTGGCAGATTCCGGACAGGCTTTGATCTGGACCTCCGGAATTGATAAAAATTGCAATTACTTCAACCGGGTCTGGCTGGATTTTACCGGTCGCTCACTGGAGCAGGAACTGGGGGATGGTTGGACCGAAGGGGTTCATCCCGATGATTTGGACCCATGTTTCCACACCTATGTTGAAGCCTTTAACCGGCGCGCACCATTTAGTATGGACTACCGGCTCCGCCGGCATGATGGCGAATACCGATGGCTTGAGGATCAGGGAACCCCCCGCCACAACAGCGATGGCGAATTTCTGGGTTATATCGGCCACTGCCTGGATATTTCAGATCGCAAACAGGCAGAGACGATGCAAAGGGAGAGCGAAGCTCGCTATGCTCAGCTTGCCGAGCAGAGTCTCATCGTAGTTTGGGAAGTGGACGCTCAGGGTCTTTACACCTATGCAAGCCAGGTGTCCGAGACAGTTTGGGGCTACCGCCCGGATGAACTGGTGGGCCGGAAGCACTTCTACGACCTGCATCCAGAATCCAGACGCGAGGAGTTCAAAGCAGCCGCCTTCACGATCTTCGCGAGGAAGCAACCGTTTTTGAATCTTGTCAACCCCATACAGACCAAAGACGGGCGGCAGTTGTGGGTCTCCACGAACGGCGCTCCCATCCTGAACGGAGAAGGAACCCTGTGCGGCTATCGTGGCAGCGATACGGATATCACCGAGCGCAAGCTGGCGGAGCAGGAGCTGAGGGCGTTAGAAGAACAATACCGGGACATCCTCCAGACTGCCATGGACGGGTTTTGCATGGTGGACATGCAGGGGCGCATCCAGGCAGTCAATGCCTCCTATTGCCGGATGACCGGCTATAGCGAGGAGGAACTCCTGACAATGGGCGTTGCGGATTTGGAGGCTGTCATGCCCCCCGAGGATATCGCCTCCACCATCCAGAAAATCATCGCGCAGGGAGGAAGCCGCTTCGAGTCCCGGCACCAGCGCAAGGATGGGACGATTATCGACGTGGATGTCAGCGTCCAGTTCCGGGCTTCCGATAATGCGTTGGTATCTTTTCTCCACGACATCACGGAGCGCAAGAGGACGGAAGGGGCTTTGCGCGAGGCCCATTTGGAGTTGGAAGAGCGGGTGAAAAACCGCACTGAGGAGCTGAATCGGAGCAACGCTCAACTCCAACTCCTGCTGGATTCCACGGCAGAAGCCATCTACGGCATCGACACGCATGGAGAGTGCACCTTTTGCAACCCGGCCTGTCTGCGGATGCTGGGATACAAGAGCGAAGACGAGTTGCTCGGAAAGAACATGTATCGGCAGATTCACCACAAGCATGCGGATGGCACCCGTATCCCGGTCGAGGAGTGCCGCATTTTTCGCGCATTCCAAGAGAACGAAGCCTCGCACGCGGATGACGAAGTGCTATGGAGGGCAGACGGCACCAGTTTTTCTGCGGAATATTGGTCCTACCCACAGCGTATTGATGGCGTGGCCGTGGGGACGGTCGTGACGTTCATCGATATCACCGAGCGGATGCAGCAGGAAGAGGCGAGGCGGCGGCTCATCGATCGCTTGGCGCTGGCCACGGAGGCGGGGCAGGTCGGCATCTGGGACTACGACATCGCCACCAACGAACTGGTTTGGGACGACCAGATGTTTGCCCTCTACGGAATCACACGGGACCAGTTCAGCGGGGCCTACTCGGCCTGGACGGCAGGCCTTCACCCGGATGACCGCGAGCGGGGCGACCAGGAAATCCAGGCGGCTATCAGCGGCGAAAAAGATTTCGACACCGCGTTCCGGGTGGTCTGGCCGGACGGTAGCACCCACCACGTCCGCGCCATGGCTCTCGTGCAGAGGGATGCCAACGGCAAGCCCCTTCACATAATCGGCACGAACTGGGACATCAGCGAACACAAGCGCGCGGAAATCGCTGTCCTCGAGAACGTGAAGCGTGCCGAGGAATTCGCCCGGCTCAAGTCCCGGTTCGTCTCGATGGCCAGCCACGAGCTCCGCACCTCGCTCGCCAATATCATGCTCGCCTGCGAGCTCCTGCAAAAATTCGGAACCACGTTGCCGGCCGAGCGGGCTCAGTCGATTCTGTCCGGACTGGTGGACGGCGTGGCTTCCATGGTGCAGACCCTCAACGACCTCCTCCTTGCCGGAAAGATCGAGGAGGGGAAGCTGCCCTTCACCCCGGCCCGTTTCGCCCTGCTCGCCTTCCTGAAACGGTGCTGCCTGGAGGTCCAGCCCGAACCTCCCGCACGGATCGAGATCGCCTTCCTCGATGCCGGGCTGGGCGTCACGGCCGACGAGCGCCTGCTCCACCACGTCCTGAAAAACCTCCTGGAAAACGCGCTGAAATACTCGCCCCCAGACACCAAGGTCGAGCTCGGCGTGGAGGCCGGACCGGACTCACTCACGCTCTCGGTTCGCGACCGTGGGATCGGGGTTCCGGTGGCGGAGAGGGAATTTCTCTTCGACGCCTTTTCGCGTGCGTCGAATGTCGGGGACAACCCCGGCTCCGGCCTCGGCCTCTTCATCGCGCAGAAATGCGCGCAAACCCACGGGGGGAAGATGCGATATGCGCCGCAGCCCGACGGGTCGGTTTTCTCTGTCACCATCCCGCTCGCCACCACCGAGCGGAAAACAAGGCGCGACGATATCCAACGCCCAACACGGAATATCCAATCATGAAGGACAGAACGCCCACCTGCGAGGCACCGAACTTGGATATTGGGAGTTCCTTGTTGAATATTCTTCCCCTTCTGATCCGAGACAATATCCAACGCCCAACACGGAATATCCAATCATGAAGGACAGAGCCGCCACCCGCGCGATTCCGAACTTGGATATTGGAAATTCCTTGTTGAATATTGGTTATTCTTCCCCTCCCCGCTCGCCATGAACAGCAAGGACAAACATCCCCCGAAGAGTCCGGCGGCAGGCACATTCTACAACCTGTTTGCGCCGCAATCGGCCGGGTCCGCGCATGAGGGAGAGCGCCAGTCAAAAGTCTCGCTCCGCCAGAGGGCCGAGGCGCACTTCCTGGAACGAGAGGAGCTGTCGTCGGAAAAACTCGACGAGCTGTCGCCAGAATCCATGCGGACGATTCTCCACGAACTGCGCGTCCACCAGATCGAGCTGGAGATGCAGAACGAGGAATTGACCCGGGCGCAGGCGGAGCTGGACGCCTCGCGGTCGCGCTATTTCGACCTCTATGACCTGGCCCCTGTCGGCTACATCACGGTCAGCGAGAAGGGGCTGATCCTTGAGGCCAACCTCATGGCGGTCACGCTGCTCGGCGTGGATCGCGTCGCGCTGGTCAAACAGCCGATCTCCCGGGTCCTCCTCAAGGAAGATCAGGATATTTACTACAAGCACCGCCAGCTGCTTGTTGAAACCGGCCGGCCTCAGCAGTTCGAGTTGCGCATGGTGAAACCGGACGGCACGAAATTCTGGGCTCAACTCTCAGCCACAGCAGCCGCGCAGGGCGAAGCTGGCGCGCCCTCGTGCCGCGTCGCGCTGATTGACGTCACCGAGCGTAAGCAGGCGGAGGAGGCCCTGCGGGAAACCGATGGGAGGATGCGCGCCATCACGAACTCGGCTCAAGACTCCATCATCATGATGGACTCCCACGGGCTGATCTCCTATTGGAATCCCGCCTCCGAATCCATTTTCGGCTACCGCAGCGAGGAAGCCATCGGCAAGAATCTTCACCAGCTTCTCGTGCCCGAACCATTCCTTTCAACCCACCTTGCGGCTTTCCCGGCGTTCCAGCGCACAGGCTGCGGGAATGCAGTCGGCAAGACGGTCGAAATGGCCGCCTGCCACAAGGACGGCCGGGAGATTTCTGTCGCCCTGTCTTTGTCGGCGGTTTCGATCAAAGGAGAATGGCATTCCGTGGGTATCGTCCGCGACATCACCGGGCGCAAAAGGATGGAGGACGTCCAGTCCTTCCTAGCCCGGACCAGCAGCGGGACAGCGGCGGACCCGTTTTTCAGTGATCTCGCCCGCTATCTGGCTCGGAGCCTCGGTGCGGACTTCATCTGCATCGACCTCCTCGAAGGCGATGCGCTCCACGCCCGGACGCTCGCCGTCTGGTGCGACGGCCGTTTCGAGGACAACGTGACGTATGCCCTCAAGGACACGCCCTGCGGCGATGTCGTGGGAAAGGATGTCTGCTGCTTCCCCGCCAGCGTATGCCAGTTTTTTCCGCGCGATCAGGTGCTCCAAGAACTGCGGGCGGAAAGCTACATCGGTATCACGCTCTGGAGCCACGATGGCCGGCCGATCGGGCTAATCGCAGCTATCGGACGAAGCCCGCTGACAAATCGCGATCAGGCCGAGGCCACGCTGAAGCTCGTGGCCGAAAGGGCATCCGGAGAGTTGGAGCGCCTGCTTGCCGAGACGGCCCTGCGGGAAAGCGAAGAGACCTACCATCGGCTCTTCGAGAACATGGCCGAGGGGTGCTCATATTGCCGGATGATCTTCGAGGACGGCCGCCCGCAGGATTGGATCTACCTCTCCGTCAATAGCGCGTTCGAGACATTAACCGGCCTGAAGGACGTTGCAGGAAAGCGGGTCACCGAGGTCATCCCGGGAATTCGAGAAAACGACCGGGAGCTGTTTGAAACCTACGCCCGCGTCTCGCAGACCGGAACATGGGCGGCACGCTCACCGTCACCTCCACTCCCGACAAGGGCAGCACGTTTACATTTCGCCTGCCTCTGGAAGTTTCACCCCCTTCTTCCGAGCCTTCCGCTCCTGCCCCGTGCAATCCGGATTCCACACAACCGGCGGGCTCTCTGGTGCTCGTCGTCGATGACGACCGGGCCAGCATGATTCTCGCAGGCAAACACCTCCAGAGCCTCGGCTGCCGGGCCGAATTTGCCGCCAATGGCGCAGAAGCGGTCAAGGCATTCGAGCCGGGTAAGTTCTCCGCCATCCTCATGGACATGGCGATGCCGGTGATGAACGGCCTCGAAGCTACAAAAATCATCCGCGAACATGAATCCGGCTCCCGCGTGCCGATCATCGCCCTGACGGCCAACGTGATGCGCGGAGACCGCGAGCGCTGCCTCGCCGCAGGGATGGACGACTTCCTTGGCAAACCATTTAGAAAAGATGAACTGGCCGCAAAGCTCGCGTGGTGGCAATCGCGATCTTCATGCGATGCGAGCGCGTCCACCGAGCGGGCGGGCGGTGGGGAGGACAACATCCAACGCCTGAAATGAATATCCAACGCCCAACACGGAATATCCAATCATCAAGGACAGAGCGGGCGGGCGGAGGAGAGGCTCCATGAAAATTTCTTCTCTGCGAAAATCCGCACAATCTGTGGATTCATCAGACTCTTATCCGCAGATTTCACAGATTCACGCGGATTTACGGAAGGGATCACCGCCATGAGCAGCAAGGACAAACATCCCCCGGAAGAAGCAGACCCATTCTACAGCCTCTCGCGGTTTGCTTCCAAGCCATCCGCCTCCCCGCACATAAGCGAGTCGGACCACTTGCTGTCGCTCCGCCAGAAGGCTGAGGCTCATTTCCGGGAGAGAGAGGCGGGTTCGTCGGAGCAACTCGACGGCGTGTCGCAGGAATCCCTGCGGACGATTCTCCACGAACTGCGCGTCCACCAGATCGAGCTGGAGATGCAGAACGAAGAGCTTCGCACGGCGCAGGGGAAGCTGGACGCGGCGCGGTCGCACTATTTTGAGCTCTACGATCTGGCGCCGGTGGGCTACATTACCGTCAGTGAGACGGGGCTGATCCTCGAGGCCAACCTCACTGCGACCGCCCTGCTGGGCGTCGGGCAGCCCACGCTGGTCAAACAGCCGTTCTCCCGCTTCATCCTCAAAGAGGATCAGGACATCTTCTACCTGCTGAAAATGGAGCCCCGGGAGACCTTTTCCCCGACGTGCGACCTGCGGATGCTGAAGCCGGACGGCACGGCATTCTGGGCGCATTTAAAGATCGTCTCCGCCCGGGATGAAAATGGAGAGCCCCTGTGCCGCATCGTTCTCAGCGACATCTCCTGGCGCAAGCAGGCGGAAGAGGATGTCCAGTCGCTCAATGCGGAGCTGCGCGCGAACGAGGAGCGGCTCCACGAACTCAACGCCTTGGGGGAACTCTTATTGCTCCCGGATTCCATTGAGAAAAAGTTCAAACTCATCACCGACACCGTGGTTCGGGTGTTTGGTGCCGATTTCGCCCGAATCTGGATCATAAAACCCGGCGACCGCTGCAACTCCGGCTGCGTTCACGCACAAGCGGCCGAGGGGCCGCACGTGTGCCGGTTCCGGGATAAATGCCTGCACCTGCTGGCCAGCTCCGGCCGCTACACCCACACCGATGGCGGGGCTCACGCCCGGGTGCCTTTTGGCTGTTACAAAATCGGCAAGATCGCCACCGGAGAAGAATCCGGTTTTTTGACCAACGAAGTGACCACCGACCCGCGCGTCCATGATCATGCCTGGGCTAAAGAATTAAGCCTCAAAGCCTTTGCCGGCTATTGCCTGACTGATGCCGCCAACACCCCGGCCGGCGTGATGGCACTTTTCAGCAAGCAGGCCATCTCAAAACATCAAGATTTGCTCTTGCGGGGGTTTGCTCATCTCGCCGGCCTGACGCTGATTGCGGCACGTTCGGAGGAGGCCTTGCGACGGAATGAGATCGCGGTGGAGCAGTCGGGCGACGGGATCGCCATCGCGGATATGGAGGGCACTCTCGTCTTTTTGAACGCGGCGTGGGCGCGACTGCACGGCTACGAGCCAACCGAGATGATCGGGCAGCCCCTCTCCATCAACCACACGCCTGAACAAATGGAACGCGAAGTCATCCCCTTCAATGATACGGTGAGGGAAAAGGGCTCGCATATGGGAGAACAGGGGCATCGACGGAAGGACGGCACAACGTTCCCGGCATGGATGAGCGTCACGGATTTCAAGGACTCCAATGGGAAGTCGGGCGGCATTCTCGCCATCGCCCACGACATCACCGAACGCAAGCAGGCGGAGGAAGAAATCCTGAGGATCAACCGCCAGCTTGCGGAAGCCACGGCAAAGGCGGAAAAGGCGACGGCGGCCAAGAGCGAGTTTCTGGCCACCATGAGCCACGAACTGCGGAACCCGCTCAACGGAATCCTGGGTTTTGCTGAGATTCTCGCCGAGACTCCGCTCAACGACGAACAACAGTCCTACACGGAAAGCCTTCGAGACAGCGGCATTCATCTTTTGGCCCTCGTCAACGATGTCCTGGATCTCTCCAGCATCGAAAATGGGGCGCTCGCGCTCCATGCCGCCCCGTGCGACCTCGCCCACCTCGTTAGATTGTCGTCGGAACTCATCCGAAAATCCGCCGCCGACAAAGGGGTTGCGTTTCACTGCAATGTGGCCGCCGATGTTCCGGAGCAGATCACCGGTGACGAGCGGCGGATCCGCCAGATCCTCGTCAACCTTCTGGCCAACGCCGTGAAATTCACTTCGGACGGCTCGGTGAGCCTCGGCGTGACGAGATCCGGTGAGTTCCTGGAGTTTTCCGTTGAAGACACGGGCCTCGGGATTTCTTCCGAAGCTCTCTCGCGTCTGTTCCAGCTGTTCACGCAGGCGGACGAGACGATCAATAAGAAGTATGGCGGAACGGGGATCGGGCTCGCCGTCTCGCAGCGCCTGGCCGAAGCCATGGGAGGCAGGATCTCGGTCGTCTCCGCTCCCGGCAAGGGCAGCACGTTTACATTCCGCCTGCCTCTGGAAATTCCGGCATCTTCTTCCAAGCCCGCCCCCCCAGCCGCCTGCGACCGCAATTCCGCACAACCGTCGGGCGCTCTGGTGCTCGTCGTCGAGGACGACCGGACCAGCGCGGTGCTCGCGGGCAAGCTGCTCCAGAACCTCGGCTATCGCGCCGAATTCGCGACCAATGGAGCCGAGGCGGTCAAGGCGTTCTCGCCGGGAAAGTTTTCAGCCATCCTCATGGACATGGCGATGCCGGTGATGGACGGGCTTGAGACCACCAGGAATATCCGGGAGATCGAGGCGCCTGCCGGATGTCATGTGCCGATCATCGCCCTGACGGCCAACGTGATGCCCGGCGACCGCGAGCGCTGCCTCGCCGCCGGGATGGACGACTTCCTCCGCAAACCATTTAAAAAAGATGAACTGGCCGCGAAGCTTGCGTGGTGGCAATCGCGATCTTCATGCGATGCGAGCGCGTCCACCGAGCGGCCGGTCGGTGGGGAGGACAACATCCAACGCCTGAAATGAATATCCAACGCCCAACACGGAATATCCAATCATCAAGGACAGAGCGGGCGGTCGGTGGGGAGGCTCCATGAAAATTTCTTCTCTGCGAAAATCCGCGCAATCTGTGGATTCATCAGATTCTTATCCGTAGATTTTACAGATTCACGCGGATTTACGGGGAGGCGGATCGCATGGGCGGCCCGAATTGACATGGATGAATAGCGTGATAGATTATCTCTCACCATGAAAACAGCGACTGTCGCGGATTTGCGGAACAGCTTTGCAACCGTTTCGAAGTGGATTCACAACGGGGAAGCGGTCGCGATCACGAAGCGGGGGTTGCGATTTGCCACGCTCGTTCCGGTGAGGGAGCGCAAATCCCCGCCGCCGGTTGACCGCCTGGCCCGGCTTCGCAAGATGTTTCCAAATGGCCCGGTGAAGGGGGATGTTCAAGACGTGTTGGATTACGACCGGGGGGACACGTGAATACCTACATCGACACGTCCATTTTCGTGAAGTCGTTCGTCATGGAATCCGATTCTCCGGCGGCGCTTGAGATCCTCGAAGCAGCGGGGGAGCCCCATGTGTTTTCCCATCTGCACGAGATCGAAATCCCGAACGCGATCCGCCTGAAGCGGTTCCGGGGAGAAATCACGCGGGCGCAGGAATCGGCGGCCATCCGCGCCTTCCAGGCGGACGTTGACGCGGGGCGAATGGAGCGTCCCACATACGACATCCGGGCGGTTTTCATCCGTGCGGAGCAGCTTTCGGCGCGGTATTCCGGCGACATCGGGACACGCAGCCTCGACCTTTTGCACATTGCGGCAGCCTTGGAAACCGGTTGCTCCGCCTTCGCCTCCTTTGATGCACGGCAGCGGAAATGCGCGACGCTTGCCGGGATCAAAGTCATTCCGGCGAAGCCCTCCAAAAAGGAAAAATGAGATCTCCCTCCATCGGGTGTAACCGCCTGGTTCTCTCTCTGCGAAAATCCGCACAATCTGTGGATGAAACAGATTCTTATCCGTAGATTTTTCTCGCTTTCAACCGGCCGCAATTATGAGGATCAGGAATGCTTCCGTTCAAGAACCGCAAAGAAAGAGAGATTTTTCGACTTCTGCGCGGCTCGCGGGGTTTTACCGAAGATGAGTTGCTCCAGCATGCGATCTTTTTTTCAAAAACTCCCCTAGAACGATGCCGAATCAGCCTCCAGTCAGCCCGTTTGTCGAGTTCCTTCAAGCCCTGGAAACAGGGGGGATCCAAGCGATCCTGATCGGGATGATGGCCGCCGTCGAGCAAGGGGCTCCCTGCTCGACGATTGACTACGATTTCTGGGTGGATCTGCCCAAGCGGCAGGTTGTTCGCATCTATGCCATTGTTAAAAAGCTGGGCGGCACGCTCCGGGCCCCGACCTTCTACGAACTCCGGGATGGCACGCAAATCAATGTGGTCTTCGAGCCTGTCGGGTCAGCGTGATTGAAAACCACAAAATGCGGGTTCTCCCGCTATCCAGAGTCATTGCCAACAAGAGGATGGCCGCCCGTGACAAAGACCTTGCGGTCCTTCCCATTTTGGAAAGAACGCTTCGCCTGTCAAAAAAATTGAAGGCCCAACGCCCGAAATGAATATCCAATCATGAAGGGCAGAACGACCACCCGCGCGATTCCCCCCTTGGATATTGGAAATTCCTTGTTGGATATTGGTTATTCTTCTTCTCCCGCCCCGAGACAATATCCAACGCCCAACACGGAATATCCAATCATCAAGGACAGAACGACCACCCGCGCGATTCCCCCCTTGGATATTGGAAATTCCTTGTTGGTTATTCTTCTTCTCCCGCCCCGAGACAATATCCAACGCCCAACACGGAATATCCAATCATGAAGGGCAGAACGACCACCCGCGCGATTCCCCCCTTGGATATTGGAAATTCTTCCCCACCCCGATTGCCATGAGCAGCAAGGACAAACAACCCCCGGAAGAGGCAGACCATTTGCTGTCGCTCCGCCAGAAGGCCGAGGCGCTCTTCCGGGAAACGCTCGACAGCTCGCTGGAGCAGCTCGATTCCCTTTCGCCCGAAACCCTGCGGACGGCCCTCCACGAGCTGCGCGTCCACCAGATCGAGCTGGAGATGCAGAACGAGGAACTGCGCCGGGCGCAGTCGGATCTGCACGCCGCGCACGACAAGTATTTCGACCTCTACGACCTGGCCCCGGCCGGCTACTGCACCCTCAGCGAGCAAGGTCTGATCCTGGAGGCCAACTTCACAGCGGCCAGGCTCTGGGACGCTCTCGGGGCGGGCTGAGCACCAAAATTCACGCCGCCACTATCGACGAAAACTGCAGTGTCGCCCTCCACCTCGTCTCGGCTTTCCTCATCGTCAAGAATTCGTGAACACTACCTAGCGCTTCCTGCTTGGCGAAGCCAAACTCGCAGAGTGTTGCCGCAGGCAACGATAATCCCCATAGGCTCCACCGGAAACCGGCTCAAGCCTTCGGTCTTGCTGGCAATTTGACCGTGAATGTGCTTCCTCTCCCCGGCTCGCTCACGACATCGATCGTTCCCCTGTGCGAGTCGACGATCGCCTTGGTAATCGCAAGGCCCAACCCCGCGTGACCCTTGGCGGATGAACGGGATTTATCGGCCCGGAAAAACCGCTCGAAAACATGCGGGAGATCATCCGGCGGGATCCCCTGCCCGGTATCGGAAACGGAAAGGGTCACGTCATCGGTCCCGCCGTCCAGCGTGATCCTCACGCTGCCTCCGGGCCGGTTGTATTGAATGGCATTGCTGATCAGGTTGCTGACCGCCCGCGCGAGCTGGCCGGAGTCCCCAATGCACCGCGCGGGCGAAAGATCGAGGCGAATGTCGCATTCCGCGGCAACCGGCCCCAGAAGCTCGACCGTTTCCCTGACGATGCGGTCCAGATCGCAGGGCTCTGCGACGGGCTTTGATCCCGCGGAGTCCAGCCGGGCGAGGGCGAGAAGATCCTCGATGATCCCGCGCATCCGGCCGGCGGCGCGCTGGCAGGCTTCGAGGTATTCCCGGTATTCTCCGGCCGGCCGCTCGCGCGTCAGTGCGCTTTGGGTCTGAGCAAGGACAACGGCCACGGGCGTTCGCAATTCGTGGGATGCGTCGGCCGTGAACCGCGCCTGACGTTCAAACGCCCCCTGAAGCTCGGCAAACGTGTGGTTAAGGTCGGTCGCAAGGCATCCGAGCTCGCTCTCGCTGTCGGTCGGGCGGATGCGCTGGCCGAGGTCGCCGGCGGAGATTTTCTTCGCGGTCGCGCTGATTTCCGAGATCGGGCGGAGGGCGCGCGCCGCAACCCACCAACCGCCTGCGAGCCCGAGCCCAAGCACCGCTCCCCCGGCCACAGCCAGCAGCCATGCGATGCGGCGGATGCCGGCGATCTCGTCGCTGATATCTCTGCCGACAAGCACGCACTCCCCGGACGGCGTGTCGTGAAAACATTCCCGCAAGGCAGCCCGCGACCGGAAAACCGGCGGGCCGGGCATCTGTCCCGGGCGCGGGATGTCTGCCGGAGCCGATGCGGAGGCTCCCGTTTGCTGTCCATCGCGCAGCCAGATGGCGTAATAAAACACCTGCCCCGGCATGCCGTCGAAGAGGTTCTGCTCGCGGGGCGATAGCCGGATTTTGCCGGGCTGCGGAGAACGGTCGTCCGCCGGAGGCTTGTCCGGCTTCATCGCCCCCTCGACGATCCCCATCCGCTCTTCCAGCTCGCGGTCCACGCGTCCGAGCTGGTTTGCGCGCTGCAGTTCCCACGCAGTAAACCCGAAGCCGGCCAGGGCGAGCACCAGCAGCAGCCCGTGCCAGAGCTGCAGCCGCCAGCGGACGGAGTGGAAAAATTTCATTCGATGCAGTAGCCGTGGCCGCGGCGCGTGGCGATCAGTTCGTGGCCGAGTTTCTTGCGGAGGTTGGAGACATGGACGTCGAGCAGGTTCGAGAGCGAGTCGTCGTCCTCGTCGAACAGGTGTTCGTAGAGTGTGCTGCGCGTGACCGTTTCGCCCCGGTGCAGGGCGAGAAATTCCAGAAGAACATATTCCCGCGCGGTCAGCGCGACGGAAATTCCGGATACAAAAACGCTGCGGGCCGCGGTATCGACCACCACCTCTCCGATCTCTATGACGTTGCGCGTTTGTCCCGCAGATCGGCGGATCAGCGCCCGCAGCCGGGCGAAAAGCTCGCCGAGATCGAACGGTTTCACCAGATAGTCATCGGCCCCGGTATCGAGCCCGCGAACCCGGTCGCGCGCGGCATCGCGCGCCGTCAGCATCAGCACGGGGGTTTTTCTGGATTGCCTGAGGCTCCGCAGCACCTCCCAACCGTCCATGCGGGGCAGCATCACGTCGAGCACCACGGCATCGTATTCCGCGCTCTGCGCCTTGTAGAGTCCTTCTTCACCATCGGCTGCGGTATCCACCGCATAGCCCTCTTCGCGCAGCGCCCTGGCGAGGCCAGAGAGCAAATCCGCTTCGTCTTCGATGAGGAGGATTCTCATGAGGTTATCGGTCGGATCCGGCAGATCTGTCAGATCGGTGAAGTCCCTTTGCATTCGGGGTAGTCGGCGCAGCCCCAGAACTGCTGCCCGGCGTTTTTGCCGGTCTTGGCGGTACGAAGGACTGTCGCTCCACCGCATTGCGGGCAGCTCGGTATGAGATCCGGCTGATCTGTCGGATCCGGCGGATTCTTCTTTCCGGCCCGGTGAGCGATGCGGGCGGTTGCAAGTTGCTCGCTGTAGCCGCCGCCCTCGACAAACTGCCGTTCGAGCGCACCGATCTGGCGGTCGAGCAGGAAGTTCGCCTGGTGGATCAGGCAGATCAGCGCGTTGGCCCGCACCGCCGGGTCGGTATGGTCGAGCCATGGCGCGTAGAGGCCCCACCGCTGGTGGTCGCTGAGATCGGACAGATCCGCCGGATCGCCATGCTTTTTCCGGAACTCCTGCGGCACGCGGCGCACGGCGCCGGCATCTTCGGAATCCGGGCCCCACTGGGGGAGCCGGCGATGCCTGAGGAAGTCCTCGTAGTCGAGGAGCAACTCTTCGAGACTCGCGCGGGCGACATTGAGCAGACGCAGCTCGGTCTGCGAGGAGGTCGCAGAAGCGCGGCTGCCTTCGGCGATATTCTGGCGTCCCGAACGGGCCGCTTGGACCATCTGGTCCACAAGCCGCGAGCGCGAGTCCACAAACTTTTCACAAAACCAGACAGTGGAATCGTAGATAAGCGTCGCCGTCTGAAAGCTGCAGGTGTCCCGATAGCCGCCGCTGGGTCGGAGCTTCTTCATGCAGCGGGATCGTAACGTCTCCAGGACCGCCGGGCGAGAGGATTTGAACCGCTCCTTCACGTTCGGTTAAGGTTCCCCTGCGTATCATTTCCTCGCAGGCCGGGGAGCGCGCCAAAATGAACTCACAAAAAATCGATACCTTGGTTGCGGGCGCCGGGCCACAAGTGCGGCGATGGCTGCCTGTTGCGCTCGTGATCCTCGTCGCCGTTATTCTGAGGGGGATCCTCCTTTTCGGCACTCCGCTCATGCCCGGGATGAACGGGGCCTACTACCTTGTTCAGGCGAGAGCGGTGCTCACTCACGGAACGCCGGGGCTTCCGGATCTGCCGCTCATTTTTTATGTGCAGGCCTTGCTGACGCGGGCCGTGCAGTGGGTTTCCGGGCGGGATCTCGACTCGTGCATCCTTTTCTCGGTGAAGCTCACGGATGCGATTCTTCCCGCCCTGATTGCGTTGCCAGTGGCCTTGCTTGTGCGCCGCTGGGCCAAAGCCGCTGGCGCACCACTTTGGATCGCTCCGGTCGCCGCGGCCGCCGTGGTGCTCAGCGCCCCGATATTGGGCATGGTCGGCAACTTTGAAAAAAACTCCCTCGGCCTGCTGTGGCTCTGCTTGCTCCTTCTGTTCCTTCACCGGTGGATGACCGTCCCGACGGCGGGAAATGCGGCTGGTGTGCTCTGCTTCTGGGGGCTGTCGGCGATGACTCACATCGGCGCGTTTGGAGCCACGGTGATGTTCGGCGTGCTGGCGATCGGGTTTTTCCTCGTGATGCGGCGGGGGTCTGGTTGGCGCGTGCTGTGGCCGCTGTTGGCTGCGGCTCTCGCCGTAGGCGCGGTCGCTGCGGGAATCGTCCTGTGGAAATTCGACGCCGCCCGCATCCAAAGGCTCGCCGCCGCACTGACCCACCCCGCCGACTACATGACCGGTAGCAGCACAGGGCCAGGCGGCCCCCCGGGCGGAATGCCCGGATTTCCCGGCGGCCACGTCCCTTTTCTTTTCATTGCTGTGCAGTCCGGGACTTCTCTTGTCTTCGCCATCCCCTGCATCGCGGCGCTGCTGGCCTGCTGGCGTCGGCGGACCGGGCTTCCCCCGGCGGACTTCTGCGTGGCGGCCGCATGCGCGGTCGGAGTTCTGGTGCTGACGGGGCCATGGGTGCAGGGGGACAAAGCTCCCCGGTTTTATCTCATCGCGATCGCTCCCGCGGTCATGGCTGCGGCCTTCGCATTGATCCACTGCAAAAACCGCCGGCTGCGCGCCGGGCTCGCCATCTTTGGTGCGGCTTGCATGATCGGGCCGTCGGTCTTCGTTGTTCGCGAAGGCGGGAGACCGGCCATCAGCGAGGACGGCCTGCGCGAGTTGCGCTCGCTCGCCCCGCTGATCGCGACCCCCGGCAAAACGCTCGTTGTGGCGAGGCACGGGATGGAGTGGTGGGCGGCGTGGGCGCTGCACACCCATATCGCTCAGGTCCCCGCGTTGCGGAGCAGTGACTGGCTGAATTTCGAGGCCGTCTATTTTCTGCGGTCCAAAATCGATAACCGTCCGATGCCGGGGGGAGGCCCTGGGGCATTTTCTTTGTGGGGGTTGTCGGGCGGCGGTCCCCCTCCTCCAGGAGGTCGGCCCCCCGGGGGCCCTCCGCACGGCATGAATCCGATGGATGATCCGGAGATTCCCCGGGATGCCGGGACCGTTCATGACGGGGACCAGTTTATCTTCTCCCGCGTCATCACGCCGCCGGGATTTGTTTCCGGGCACCCGTGACTCCGACGGCGAATTTTTAATAAATATTCTGCGCTTCACCTTCCCTTAAGGTTCGTTCGCGTAATCTGACGCCAGTGAAAAACGAAAACCCTCAATGAAAACACTCGCTCCCATTACCATCGCGCTGGCGCTGGCCACGCTGACAATCAACGCCCCGGCGCAGCAGGGTGGCGGCCCGGGACAGCCTCCCGGCGGGGAGGATAAGCGCGGAAAGGCGGAAGCTCTCACAGACGCGCAGGTAAAACAGGTCGGCGCCATCCTCGCCGGATACGATGCGCAGGCGCTCACGGCCGATCAGGCGCGGGCCATCCACGGCGCCTTTCGCCAGGCCGGCCTCCCGGGCGGCCCGGCGATCAACGAAGCGGTCGCAGCAGCCGGCTTCAGTCCCGAAAAGCTGCGCGACCTCGACCCTCGGCCCTCGGCCCCCGGCGGCGATCAGCGCGCGCCGAAAAGCAGTGAGCAGAATCCTCCGCCGGGCGGCAAGAACCAGTCCGATGGCGGCAAAGCGGGCGGGCCCCAGCAGTATTCCATCGAGCAGGCGGCTTCCGATAATGCGCAGCTCCACACGATCGCGTTCAACGGGCTGGCGTTTGTCACCGGAGACTTCGGCGCAGACACGTTTTTGCCTCCGGGCAAAGTGTGCGACTTTTTCGGCTTCCAGTATATGCGGGATATCGATGCCGCGCACAAGGGCCACAACCCGGTGTTTCTCGACCGCGTCGCGGGAAACGTGCTGCAGGTCCTCACCGACGAACAGCGCGCCGTGTTTGAAAAAGCGGCAGAGCAGGAGGCGGGGGAATTGCGCTCGCTCGCCGGGATGCGCTTGCCGCTCATCAAGGCGTTCTGCCGGCAGCTTGCCGGCGACATTCCTGCCGGAAGCCAGGGGCTGAACAAGGCCGCTGTGATAAAATATGTGAGCGACATCTTTGCCGCCGACGCGGAGGTGAGCTACCAGCGCGCCCAGATCTTCGGCCAGGTGGCGTCCTCTCTTTCCGCGCAGCAGAAGGAATCCCTCGCGAAAATGACGTTCGGCGACTTCAACACGTGGCCTGCCGTGGATATGGAAAAATACAAGCTGCCCCGGGGGACGGAGAAGATGATCAACGTCGCCTACATGACCTTCGCCAGCGAGTTCTTCAGCTGGTATGCGGGCTCGGTCAAGGCGGACACCTATTTCTGCCCGGAGCGTCACGGCACCTACTTCGGCGGATTTTACATGAAGGACATGCCCGCGATGGGAAAGCGCGACTTCGATATCAGCACATCCGTGACAGGCGACAGCGGCAAGGAGTTCCTCAACATTCTGACCGAGGACCAGCGCAAGGACATCATCGCGATCCCCGACCTGCAGCGCAAAGATCTTCAGGAAATCATCAGCGTGCGCGAATCCATCTCCAAGGAACTGCGCAAGTTTTTGAGCGGGGGCCAGGCAGACAAAGAGACGGTGCTTGCGCTCGGGCGGCGCTACGGCGAGCTCGACGGCGAGATGTCCTATTATTATGCAACAGCCTTTGCGACGGCCAACAGCACATTGACTGCCGACCAGCGCCAGGCGCTGGTCAAGCTGCGCAACCTCGACGGCTACACCAGCGCGCCGGCCTACATCTATTCGGATCCCGTCAATGGGCCGGTCAATTTGCCCGCGACGGATTCCTTCTTCTTTCCTCCGACAAGTTGACGGCTGTATGAGCCTGCAGAAAATTCTTTTGGTAGCCGCCTCGGTCGCCGGGCTGGCGGCTTGTCCATCGCAGGAAAGCGGGCCTCACCGGTTTGTGCTCCGGAGTCCCAAAGTGGCCGATGGCGGGATTCTGCCCGTGGATTTCACCGGCGACGGCAGCAGCGCCACGCTCCCTTTGGAGTGGGGGGGAGTGCCGGCGGGAACAGCGGGCTTCGCACTCATCATGCACCACGTGGATCCCGAGGGGAGGACGAAGTGGTATTGGACGCTCTACAACATTCCGGCGGATGTCCGCAGCCTTCCGAAAAATGTCAGGAACATCGGAACGCTTGGCAACAACAGCATCAATGGCCGGACCGAATACGCGCCTCCACATTCCAAGGGGCCGGGAGAGAAGCTCTATATTTACACGATCTATGCGCTGTCAGCGCCGCCCCGACTCGGCGTCGAGCCGGCCAAGGTCAGCCGCGCTGTCCTGCTTGCCGCGATCAAGGACAGCGTCCTTGATACCGCAGAGCTGAAGGTCGTTTACACGCGGCGTGGCATTCCGAGCGGCGACCGTGGAGGGAGTCCGCCCGCTCAGCTGTGAAGGCCTCTAAACAATTCAGCAACGCATGCCATTTTTCGGGGTTCAAACAAATGTCGGACCGGCCAGGATTCAACTCATGAAAACGCCCCTCTCTCTTGTTTTGTTCACCGCAGGTTTCGTGTTTGCCAGCGATGTTCCGTATCCCGTCGTCGGAACCGGCCAGTCCAAGTGCTATGACGACCGGAGCGAGATCGCGCCGCCGCAGCCGGGTCAGCCGTTCTACGGGCAGGACGCGCAACAAAAAAGCCCCCAGTCGTCGTATGCCCTCAGCGCCGACGGGCTGACGGTTCAGGATAAAATGACAGGGCTCACCTGGCAGCGGAGCCCGGACACGGATGGCGACGGCAAGCTCGACCGGAGCGACAAGCTGACGTTGGCGCAGGCGCAGGCGCTTCCCGCAAAACTCAACGCGGCCAAGTTCGGCGGGTTCGACGACTGGCGGCTGCCGTCGATCAAGGAACTTTATTCGCTCTTCGATGCCCGCGGGACGGATCCCAGCGGCCCCTCCAACGCGGATACCTCCGCACTGTCGCCTTTTATCGACACGAAGTTTTTCCGGTTCGCCTACGGGGATACGGGCCAAGGCGAGCGCGTGATCGATTCCCAATACGCCTCGTCCACAAAGTATGTCGGGAAGGGAGCCCGCGGGTTCGACAAGCTCTTCGGCGTGAATTTTGCGGACGGACGGATCAAAGGATACGACCTGATGATGCCGGGAGGGCATGAGGAAAAAACGTTTTTCGTGCAGTGCTTGCGAGGGAATCCCGGCTACGGAAAAAACGATTTGCGGGACAACGGCGACGGAACGGTCACCGACCGGGCCACCGGACTGGTGTGGTCAAAGGACGACAGCGGCACCGGCATGAACTGGCAAAGCGCGCTCGCCTGGGTGCAGAAAATGAACGCGGCGAAATTTCTCGGCCACGACGACTGGCGGCTCCCGAACGTGAAGGAGTTGCAAAGCATCGTGGACTACACTCGGTCGCCCGACACAACGCATTCGGCCGCAATTGACCCGGTCTTCCACTGCACGACGATCACCAACGAGGACGGCAAGGCGGATTTTCCGTTTTACTGGTCGGCGACGACGCACGCCGGGCTTCATGGCGGCGGGGCGGCGATGTATGTCGCCTTCGGGCAGGCGGCGGGATGGATGTCTCCGCGCGCGCAGGCGGGCGGGCCGCCACCGGAGCGGCCCGGCGGACCCGGCCTTCCGCCCGGCCCCCCGCCGCAGCAGGGCAACGAAGCCGGCCCGTATCGCTTCGTCGATGTCCACGGGGCCGGCGCGCAGCGCAGCGATCCGAAGTCCGGCGATCCCGCGATGTTCCCGCACGGCCGCGGCCCGCAGGGCGATGTTATCCGCATCAACAATTTCGTCCGCGTCGTCCGGAACGCGTCCAAGCCATTGCAACCATGACAAAAACTTCACGAATTTTCTACGCCATCTTTCTCGCCGCCAGTCTCCCGCTTGCCGCGAAACAACCGAACTTTGTCGTCGTGCTCGGCGAGGGCCACGGATGGAGCAGCACATCGGTGCAGATGGATGACACTGTGCCCACATCGAAGAGCGCGGACGTCAGCACCCCGAACCTCGAAACCCTCGCACAGAGCGGAATGCGGTTCGCGAATTTCTACGCAGCCTCGCCGCGCTGCACGCCATCACGGGCCGCGATCTTCACCGGAAAAAGCCCGGCGGCATTGAACATGACGTTCGTCGGCGAGGGAAAAGCGGACAACCGGGGAGCGGCTAACGGCAAGGTCATCCCGCCAGACTGCTCGATCGAGCTTCCCACCGGCGAAACGACGATCGCCGAATTTCTCAAAGCGAACGGCTACGCTACCGCGCACTTCGGGAAATGGCATGTCGGGCGCACGGACCCGTCGATCCACGGATTTGACGAGAGCGATGGCCCGACCAACAACGGCGGGCCGGAAAACGTCCCGAATCCCCATCCGAAACAGCTCTTCGGAATGACCGAGCGCGGGATGGATTTCATGGCCCGGCAGGTCAAGGCCGACAAGCCGTTCTACCTCCAGCTCTCGCACTACGCGTTCCGGCACGCGGAAGGCGGCAGACAGGAAGTGGCGAAGCCTGAAGATTCTGCATCGCAGGATCCCGCGCAGGCGGAAACCGACCTCGATGTCGCGTTCGGCATGCTTTTGAAAAAAATCAACGAGCTCGGCATCGCGGACAACACCTATGTCATCTTCACGACCGACCACGGCTCGCCGGGAAAAAACCCTCCGCTGGTGGGCGGCAAGGGAACGGTTTCCGAAGGCGGGCTTCGCGTGCCGTTCATCATTCGCGGGCCGGGGGTTCAAGCCGGCACATGCTCGCATGTCCGCGCGGAGGACGAGGACATTTTCCCAACGGTCGCCGCGCTCGCGGGCATCACGAAACCACTGCCCGGAGGCGTCGAAGGAGGCAGCCTGGCTGCCGTTCTCCACGATGCGGGCAAGGGAGTCGTGAAGCGTCCGCGCGAGGAGTTCGTTGTCCACTTTCCTCACTACGACAAAGATCCCTCCGGCCCGGCGTCCGCGATTCTGCTGGGCGATTTCAAGCTCGTCCGCATCTACGAGACCGGCGCGCTGCATCTTTACAACATCGCGCAGGATCCCGGCGAGCGCCGCGACCTCGCTTCTGAAATGCCGGAAAAAACCAAGGACCTCGACCGGCGGCTCACCGTCTACCTTGATTCCGTCCACGCCCAGATGCCGGTCCCGAATCCGAACTACGATCCCGCAAAGCCGGCAGATGCCCCGCACGGCGGCGGAAAAAGAAGGGGGCAACCATGAGGCTGCTTCTCATCGCTTTGCTGGCGGCCGCGACTGTGGCGCGCGCCGCTGACGCGCCACCCGGCCGAGACGGTGCGCCGCGCATGCCGGCCCAGGACTCGAAATGCAACGACGTGCCGGCCCATCCGTTCGATATCATCCTCGGCCGCCCCGAGGCCGATTCCGTCACTGTTAGCGTTCTTTGTTATGCGGACGCCAACGGGTTCATCGCCTACGGGACCGAAGCGGGAAAACTCGCGTCGAAGACGACGGCGAGGGCATTCAAAAATGGAGAGCCCGGCGAAATCGTCCTCCCGGCGCTCAAAGCCGACACCCGTTATTTTTACCAGCTCCACCTCGGCCAAACCGCCAGCCCGGAATATTCGTTCCAGACCGCAAGGCCGCCCGGCAAAGCCTTCTCGTTCACGGTTACGGCGGACTCCCATCTCGACGTCAACACCGATCCTGCAGTTTACCAAAACACCCTCGCCAACGCGCTCGCCGACAAGCCGGATTTTCACATCGACCTTGGCGATACGTTCATGACCGAGAAGCACGCGAACCGCGAAGCCGCCGCCAGACAATATCTCGCCCAGCGCTACTATTTCGGACAGCTCTGCCATTCCGCTCCCTTGTTCTTCGTGCTCGGCAACCACGATGGTGAAAGTCCGCGCGGGCGCGGCGACGACGGCCTCGCGGCCTGGGCAGCCCTCACGCGCAAACGCTATTTTCCCAACCCCGTGCCCGACAAATTTTTCTCGGGCGACGGATTCCAGCAGCCAGAAGCCGGGCTGCTGCAGGACTACTACGCGTGGGAATGGGGAGACGCTCTCTTCGTGGTTCTTGATCCGTTCTGGTTCACGCAAAAAGGACACGGACGCGGCGACAACTGGAAGCGCTCGCTCGGCCTGGAGCAATACCAGTGGCTCAAGCGCACGCTGGAGGGCAGCCATGCAAAATTCAAATTCGTCTTCATCCATCATCTTGTCGGTGGAGCGGACGAGCAATGCCGCGGTGGAGCAGAGGCGGCGCCGTTCTATGAGTGGGGAGGTTTGAATGCGGATGGCAGCGACGGGTTCAGGCAGAACCGTCCGGATTGGCCGGAGCCGATTCACCGGCTTCTTGTTGATAACAACGTCTCGATCGTCTTTCACGGTCACGACCACTTTTACGCCAGGCAGGAACTCGACGGCGTCGTGTATCAGGAGGTTCCTCAACCGGGCTATGCTTCAAGAGACGACAGGCCGCCGCGATCCGCGGCAGAATACGGATATGCGGGCGGCACAATTCTCGGGGGCACGGGTCACATGCGGGTGACGGTTTCTCAGGCCGGGGCCAAAGCCGAATATGTCCGGACGGACGGAAAGGCCGGGGTTGTTTTGGATAGCTACTCTGTTCGCGGGCCGGGAACGCCGATGCCGGCAGGCACCGCAAAACAGCTCACTCCGCCGGAACAACCGTCACAGAACCCTTGAGCTTAGCGCGGTCCGGCGGGCCGATGCGGTTTGGGAATTTCCCGAGGCGCTTCGGTCCGGCGGCTTGTTTATAGGGAATCGCGCCGCGCTGGTAGAGATACTCCGAGAGGGCGGCGTTGACCTCGCGGGTCGTGCGGATCGTGTCGAATGTGATCCCGCTGCGAATGCCGTCCACCACATTGAAAATGGAAGTGAGGGCCATGGGACCGGAAACAAAGAACGTGGCCATCCCCCCGATCCCCGGCGAAATATTTGATCCGCCCGTTGTGACAATCCTGAGAAACGGCCTGGGGAGCGGACCCGAGAGATCGTAGATGACGACCGTCGTATCCATGAGTGTCGCGCCGGCACCAAGCCCGACCACCGACCTCAAAAACCGGCTGCCCTGGTAAACGCGGTCGAAGTTTCCGCGGATCAACCAGAAATTTCCCTGAGGGAGCGGGGCATTCGAGGCAACGGCGGTCGCAGGCCCCACGTATTTTGGCAGCCGCATCACCAGGTTTCTGGTCATCATCTCCCGGAGCTGGAATTTGAAATTCTCCAGCTCCGCGCCCGCCCGATCCACCCGTGTCTGTGCCGACGTGAAAGTAAACGGTGCAACGAAGACCTTGTCCGGAAGGCGGGACGGGGAATCCGGCTCCAGCCGGGCGACATCTTTCACGCTGACCGATGCGCACGATGTCAGGAGGAGCGCACAGAAGACCCGTAAGATGTTTTTTCGGAAAATTGCCGGGATGTTTCGCATGCGGGGCTTTGTTCTTGATGAGGTCCGCCATCCTGTCCATTAAAAAGCGCAATGTTTGCGTCTGCCAGATCGGGGGCCCCGGCAACCGGAGTTGTGAATCCCTGGCTGTTTCTGATATACTTCGCTCCGTTCGGATTCCGCACAACCTTCGTCAGCTCCGTTTTTTTCCGTCGGATTCCTTAACTCCATGCCGACGATTTATAAAAAGCCGATCTATCCCGTGCAGCCGGGGCTGCGGGAATTTCTCGCCCGCTGCAACCGGGAGGTCCCGCTGCCGCTCACCTACTCGGACCTGTTTTATTTCACGGTCAGCGGTCCGCTTCTTGACAAGCAGGGGCGGGACACCCTGTGGCAGACCGTGGGATATCACTCGTTTGAAATGCCGCGCATCCACCAGTCGCTCAAAGAGATCTATGCGTTGTTGAAAAGCGGCGGGGACCGCGCGGCGCTCGACCATCTTTATGTCGACCGGGTGGATTATTGCTCGTTCGGAAACACCCAGCCGTTCCGGGTCCGAATCGTCAATTCCTACAACGACAACCAGGATTACTTCTATATCAAACGGGCCGATTCCTCGCGCATTTACGGGCTCGAGCTCGAGCATCTTCTTTCGCCCCACCGGATGCATTATCTCACGTGCGGAAACACCCTCGTCGAGGAACATGTGGCGGGAATCCCCGGCGACCTTTTTGTCAAGGAGTGGCTGCACAACCCGCAGGTCAAGATCATCCGGTTGGCAAAAGAGCTGGTGAAGTTCAACGAGCGCTGTTTCATCCGGCTTCTCGGGGACATGCGCGCCTGCAATTTCGTCATGGATATGACGCCGGATGTGGAGGAAGTCCAGATCCGGATCCGGGCGATGGACTTCGACCAGCAAAGCCACAACGAGCGCAAGAAATTCTACCTCCCTCAGTTTTTCAAGGAGAACCGTCCTCTGGTTCTTTACTGCACCAAGCACCTGAACCTGCAAACCGCCATGCAATACCAGCGCGAGGAGCAGGCCCTGATCATCCGCCGCATGAACAGCATCCATGACCGCTTGAGGCTCCTTCTTGACAACATGGCGACTGAGGATCTTGCTCCGGAACGGAATGTCCACCACCTGCGCGCCGAGCTTGCGGACCACTACAAGAACTCCCGTTTTGAAAACTGCGAGAGCATGGGGGATTTGGTTCGCGTGAGTCTGGAAAGCTTGAGGGACCGCCATGGTCATCCAGAAAAGCCCCACCCTCACACAACCGATACGGACCTCTTCGTGTGACGGCTTCTCCTTATGAGAAAAGTTTGTGAACAGTTTGTGAGTGCCGGGGGTGCCGGGCCAAAAACTTCCCTTTCTGGGCGTTTTATTGGGTTCCTGTTTCGGGCGGCCCTTTTTTGTTCACACTCCCGTTTCGCCGTGGAAAGCCCATGGTAAAAGAGGGGAACAGCCACGCGGCCGGTTATTCACAATATTAAGAAGAAGAAGAAGCAGGAGATAAATAAATTTTCTTAATCTAGATGTGAACAATCCCGATCAAAGGACACCTTCAATTTCGTCAGCGATTCGGAGAAAAGCGTCTCTGGGAGATGCCGCGCCGGTGATCGGGCGTCCGATGACCAGAAAGTCGGCACCGCACCGGACCGCTTCGCCGGGAGTCATGACTCGCTTCTGGTCGGCAAGATCGCTGCCGGTCGGCCTGACGCCTGGAGTGACGATCACCAGGCTTTGTCCGAACTCCTTGCGGAGCATGGTGATTTCCTGCGGGCTGGCTACAACGCCGCGCAGGCCACAACGCGACCCCATGCCAGCCAGAAGGAGAACCTGTTCTGCAGCCGGACGCGCGACGCCGACCCCGCCGAGAGACTCGTCGTCCATGCTCGTGAGAACCGTGACACCCAAAACCAGAGTTTTGGAGCTCACGGCGGCAGCAACAGATTCCGAGACCATGGCGGGACCGCCGGCAAGATGGATCGTTGTCATATCCACACCAAGAGACACCGCGGAACGGACGGCTTCTTTCGCGGTGTTCGGGATGTCGTGGAATTTCAGATCCAGGAAGACGCGGGCACCCGAGGCGAGAACTTCCTTTACGAGCGACGGACCGACTGAGGTGAAAAGCTGGAGGCCGATCTTGAAGACGCAGCCCTCGCCGGAAAGCGGTTCGATGAGCTTGAGCGCGGAGGCGGCGTCGGGGGCGTCCACGGCGACGATGATTTTTTCTTTGGCGGAAACAGACATTGGCAGAGAATGATGGACGCATGACAATTCAGGCCAACGCCAAAGTCAACCTCGTGCTCCGGGTTCTGGGGAAACGCCCGGATGGATTTCACGAGATCGAAACGTTGATGGTTCCGATCTCGTTGTCCGACGAGCTTGATGTTTCCATTTTCCCCGGCACGGGGATCGAGGTTCAGTGCGACGATCCGGACGTTCCCACCGATGCCGGCAATCTGGTGTGGCGCGCGGCGGCGGTGTTTTCCAGACACACCGGATTGACGTTCGGGACGACGATCGTCCTCCGGAAACGAATTCCCCACGGCGCCGGGCTCGGGGGCGGCAGCAGTGACGCGGCAGCGGTGCTCAAAGCCCTGGATGACCTTCACCGCACCAGTCTCGGTGATGGAGCGCTGGAGCAAATGGCGGCTGAAATCGGCTCAGACATCCCGTTTTTTATCCGGAACCGCGCGGCCAGGTGCCGGGGACGGGGAGAAATCATGGAGGAGGCACCTCGCCCAATTCCCCTCCGTCTCCTGCTCCTGAAGCCGCCTTTTCCGGTTTCCACCGCATGGGCCTACAAACATAGGACACAGAATGTCCCATGCCTCACGCAGACCGTTGCGGGAATAGAACTCGTCAACGATCTCGAGGCGCCGGTGTTCGGCAAGCATCTCCTTTTGCCGGTCATGAAGGCCTGGCTGCTGGAGCAGTCCGAAGTGCAGGCCGCGATGATGTCCGGTTCAGGGTCGACGGTCTTTGCTGTTTTGCAGGGCGAAGCGACCCCCCTGGCAGCCCGCGCCAAGATGCGCTTCGGCGAGTCCCTTTGGACTTGCGAGTGTCATACGGAATAGGCGGCTATTCGCGATTCCGCTTCTCGATCAGGGCGTAGGCGTTGTGATTGTGGATCGACTCGAAGTTCTCCGCCTCGACGCGATACCAGAGAATGTTGGAATCCACCTCGCACTTTACCGCGATGTCACGGACCAGATCTTCGACAAAGACAGGGTTTTCATAGGCGCGTTCGGTGACGGCTTTTTCATCCGGGCGTTTGAGCAGGCTGTAGAGTTCGGAACTGGCGGTGTCTTCCACCAGGCGGATCATGTCTTCCAACCACATGGGCTTCCGGCATCGGACAGCGAGGGTCACGTGCCCACGTTGGTTGTGAGCGCCCATTTTGCTGATGGCTTTGGAACAAGGACACAGGGTCGTCACCGGCACGATCACCACCACAATAAAATCCATTTTCCCCCGTTCTAGAGTTGCTTGAAACTTCACCGAATAATCCATCAAGCCTGGTGCGCCCGATACCGGGGCCTTTTTTTCGAGAAAAAACGGGAAGTCAAAATCCAGATGCGCGCAATCGCTCCCGAGCCGCTTCGTGAGTTGCTCGAGAATATCCCGGATGTTTGCCACATGGATCACCGGACCGTGCGAACCTAGAACCTCGATGAACCGGCTCATATGTGTGCCCTTGAAAAGATGCGGAAGGTCCACCGTCAACTGGACGGTGGCGATCGTGCTCTGGGTGGCGTGGTCCTTGTCCCGGACCTGGATGGGATAGCGCAGCGACTTGACCCCTACCCGATCGATTGGCATCCGCCGGTCATCCAGCTCGCTTTGCGTGTCTTTCATTTCCCGCACTATAGCGGGACAGGCGCGTCTCGGAAACGCTAAAATCAAAAATCCCCGCGCTAGAGCGGTTTAAGCAAAGTCATGGCCAGATACATCGTTGTAGTCGCCTCGCTCTGTCGAGGCGCAGCAGCAGCACGGCGACAGAGCGCCGTGGCCACAGTAAATCGGAAACCGCGCTAGGAATGGAGACTGTTCCACGTGGAACAATTGCTACCCGCGAGTCCGTCCGGCGCGCGGTGTTCCACGTGGAACCTTGTGCGGGAACAGAAAGAACGGATGGTGGTTTGGCGTGCTTTTCATTGCAGTATCATCCATAGTCCGGGCATCCAAATATCATTGAACAGATGACCCGAGAAAAACTGGAAAGCATTTCCCATGAAGCGGGGTTTGATGCGGTCGGCGTGACTCTGGCTGTGCGCGCCCCGCATGCGGAGGTGTTTCTTGATTGGGTTGGGGAGGGATGCCATGCGACGATGGATTGGCTCGCGCGGGATCCGGAGCGCCGCTGTAATCCACGGCTTGTCCTGCCGGGAGCCCGTTCGGTCATTGCGCTCGCGATGAATTATTATCACCCCGACGAACCGGTGGCTGACGGGGCCGCCCGTGGCCGGATTGCCCGCTATGCTCGCGGGCGGGACTACCATCATCTCATCAGAAAACGCCTTCGTGAATTCGACCGCGCGCTAGCCGAGGAGGGGGGCCAACAAAAATGTTTCGTCGATACCGGGCCGATCCTCGAGCGGGATTTTTCCGCTCTGGCCGGGATTTCCTGGCACGGAAAAAGCACGCTCGCGCTGCATCCACAGCTCGGAACGTGGTTCTTTTTGGCCGCGGTGATTACGACCATCGAATTGGAAGAACCGGGCAGTCCGATGCCCGCCCGATGCGGAAAATGCACGCGCTGCATCGATGTCTGCCCCACCAATGCAATCGTGGCCCCCTACAAAATGGACGCCCGCCGGTGCATTTCCTACTGGACCATCGAACACGAGGGCCCGCTTCCGAAATGGATACGTCCGCTCCTCGGTGACCGGATTTTCGGATGCGACGATTGCCTGGATGCCTGCCCGTGGAACCGGTTCGCAAAAATCTCCCGCGAGGCGGATTTTTCCGCTAGAAAATCATCACAATTGTCTCTTCAAGAATATCTTGCTCTAGATGAACAGGCGTTCAGAAAGCTGTTTGAAGGCTCCCCTGTCCGGCGCGCCGGGCGCCAGGGATTCCTGCGGAACGTCTGCACCGCGCTCGGAAACATCGGCACAAGCGCCGATCTTCCAGCACTCGAAAATACGCGCTTGGACGACGATCCGGTCATCTCCGAGCACGCCGCATGGGCGGTCGGGCAGATTTCTTCGCGAGGCAAATAAAACGCGATGCCGTATCGCGATCGCGTTATAGAAACGCTTCCGAGCGTGTGATTGACTCGCCGTGTTGAATGCGCATCATCTCGCGACTTTCCGCCGCGTATGATCGAGAATCACATTGTCAAAATCACCAAGGAACTGAGCCTTCAGCCCCGGCAGGTCGCCGCCGTTGCGGTCCTGCTGGAGGAGGGCGCGACGGTGCCGTTCATTGCCCGGTATCGCAAGGAACGGACCGGCGAGCTGGATGAAGTTCAGATCACGGCGATCCGCGACCGGATCGAGCAGCTCGGCGAACTCGACAAGAGGCGGGAGTCTGTTCTTTCCTCGCTGGAAGAGCGCAAGCTGCTCACCGACGAGCTGAAGGCGAAAATCGGCATGGCGGAGACGCTTTCCACTCTGGAGGATATTTACCTGCCCTTCCGCCCGAAAAAGCGGACCAAGGCGACGATCGCCAAAGAGCGAGGACTGGAGCCGCTTGCGGAGGTTTTGTGGACGCAGGATTCCGCGGTGGATCCGGAAAAAGAGGCGGCGGCATTTGTGGATTTGGAAAAGGAAGTTCCGGATGCCGCGGCCGCCTTGGCCGGCGCGCGCGACGTCCTCGCCGAGAGGATCAGCGACGATGCGGATGCCCGCGCACAGCTCCGCGCTCTCTACCTCGCCAAGGGGGTCATCAAATCCAAGGTGGCATTCGGCAAGGAAGAGGAGGGCGCGAAATTCAAGGACTACTTTGACTGGAGCGAGCCCGCTTCCGCCGCACCATCACACCGGATTCTCGCGATCCGTCGCGGAGAGGCTGAAGGGTTTCTCTTTTCCCGGCTGACCCCGCCCGAAGACGAGGCGGTCGCGATTCTTGTCTCGCAATTCGTGCGGGGAAAATCCCCTGCCTCGCAGCAGGTGAGGCTTGCGGTGGAGGATTCCTACAAGCGCCTGCTGGGGTTTGCCATGGAGGCGGAGGCCCGGATGTTTTTCAAAAAGAAAGCCGACGAGGAGGCGATCCGCGTGTTTACGGAAAATCTTCGCGAGCTTCTTCTGGCCTCGCCGCTCGGACGCAAGGTCACCATGGCGATCGACCCGGGATTCCGCACGGGATGCAAGGTCGCGATCATGGACCGTCAGGGGAAGCTGCTTTACCACGATGTGATTTACCCGGAAAAAAGCGCGCGCGAGCAGCTCGAGGCAGCGGAATTCCTGCACTCGGTCGCAAAAAAATACCAGATCGAGGCGATTGCGATCGGCAACGGCACCGCCTCGCGCGAGACCGAGGCGTTCGTCAAAAAGTGCCGGCTCCCAGGTTCGATCCCAGTGGTCGTTGTCAACGAATCCGGCGCGTCGATCTACTCGGCATCCGAGGTGGCGCGGGAGGAATTTCCTGATCTGGATCTCACCGTCCGCGGAGCCATCTCGATCGGCCGCCGGCTCATGGACCCGCTCGCGGAGCTCGTCAAGCTCGACCCGAAATCCATCGGCGTCGGACAATACCAGCACGACGTGGACCAGAATGCCCTGCGCCGCTCGCTCGACGACACGGTTGTCTCGTGCGTGAACAACGTGGGCGTCGAACTCAACACGTCGAGCAAGCACCTTCTCGGCTACGTGTCGGGACTGAATTCCCGCACGGCCGCCAGCATCGTCGAACACCGTGACAAAAACGGCCCGTTCCAATCCCGTCAGGAACTTCTCAAGGTCGCGGGCCTCGGGCCCAAGGCGTTCGAGCAGGCGGCGGGATTTCTCCGGATCCGCGAAGGAGCGCATCCGCTCGACGCGAGCTCCGTCCACCCGGAGCGCTACCCGCTTGTGGATGCCATCGCCAAAGATCTTGGCTGCTCGGTCGCGGACCTTCTCCGCGACAAGGCCGCCCGCGATAAAATTGTCCCAAAAAAATATGTCACCGACGAGATCGGACTCCCGACGCTCAACGACATCCTTCAGGAACTCGCCAAACCCGGACGCGACCCGCGCCAGAAGTTCGAGGTTTTTTCCTTTGCGGAAGGGGTCGATAAAATGGAGCAGCTCCAGCCCGCAATGAAGCTCCCCGGCATTGTCACGAATGTCACCGCCTTCGGCGCCTTCGTGGACATCGGCGTCCACCAGGACGGGCTCGTCCACATCAGCCAGCTCTCCGATCAGTTCGTCAAAAATCCCGCCGACATCGTCAAGGTCGGTCAGAGAGTTCAGGTCACCGTCCAGGAAGTCGATCTCGCCCGAAAGCGGATCGCCCTCTCGATGAAAACCAACGTGGACCTCGTCCGCGTCAAACCCGGCGAACGCCGGAACGAGGGTAATATACGCGATGTCCTACGCCATGGCGCAAAACCCGCTCCGCAGGTGGATTGGTTTACCGCCGCAATGAACAAGAAGAACTGACGAAAACGAGATATTGAGACTGGATCTCATATTATTCCTTGACGAGTAGGCGGTGCCGCGTCAGGTTCGGGCGCGATGAAAACATGGCAATTAATTGTTGTGGGGATTCTCCTCGCGGGAAACCAGTGGGTTGTGGCGGAGCAAGCTACGAATGGGGAATCCATATTGGAGCGCGATCAAGTGACGGGCGAGTGGATGGGGACGCGGCCGGTTCTGTGCGACTGCGGGATTCAGATTTTCGGCGGCTACACGATGGAGGTCTGGGGGAATACGACCGGCGGAATCAAGACCGGGTCAGTTTATAGCGGCCTTATGAATTTCGGCGCGGAAGTGGACCTTGAGAAAACTGCGGGCTGGAAGGGTGCGAGCGTGAAGACGACATGGCTGTGGCTCAGCGGGCGCGACCCGAGCGCGGACCTCGTTGGAAACTTCCTGGCGGTATCGAACATCGCTGGGTTCAACACGCTGAGGATGTTTGAGCTGTGGTTTCAGCAAAACCTGCTGGACGACAAAATTTCCCTGCGGGCCGGCCAGCTTGCGGCCGACTCGGAATTCATCATCTCCGACTACGGAGGGCTCTTCATCAACGGGACCTTTGGATGGCCGGCGTCCGCTTCAATGAACATGCCATCGGGCGGTCCGGGTTACCCGGTGGGCGGTCTGGGCGCAAGGCTGGCATTGAATCCGGTGGACTGGTTCACGTTTCAGAGCGCGGTTTTTCAGGGGAATGTTTTCGCGCAGGACGTCAACCGGCACGGCTTCCGCTGGAGGCTGGACGCGGAGACCGGCTACACGTTTCTCAACGAGGCGCAATTCCGTTGGAACCACCGGGACGAGGAGACCTGGCTGCCGGGCCAGTTCAAGGCGGGCGCGTGGTTCCAAACAGGCGCCTCGGCCGATGCGCTGGCGGAGAACACGGATTCCGGAAACGCCGGGTATTACGCGATTTTGGACCAGATGCTTTTTCGTGAACCCGGAGAACCGGAGTGTTGCGGTAAGGACGGCAAGGATTTCAAGGCGCCGGTCCGTGTTACAAAGTCCGATCAGGGTCTCGGCTGGTTCGGACGCGTCTCGTTCGCGCCGGCGGACCGCAATTTCATCAGCTTCTATTTTGATTCCGGATTCAACTACAAGGGGCTCATCCCGACGAGGGACAACGATACGGTCGGAATCGGATTCGGCTACGCGGGGCTCAGCAATGGTGCCCGCAACTCGCTTGCGGCTGATGGCTCCAGCCCGACAGGCGCCGAGATGGTTATTGAGTTCACCTATCAGGCGCAGATCACGCGCTGGCTCGTCGTCCAGCCCGACCTGCAATACATCATCAACCCGGGCGGGGCCAACGACCTCAGCAATGCGTTTGTTGTCGGGGGCCGCGCATCGGTGACATTTTAACATGAAGACGCTCGGAAAAATCCACCACCGCAAGCCGCTGGAGATCGTCTCCGTCGCGAGCGATTGCGGGCGCGCGGGCCGGCTGGCCGCGCTGGGTTTTCTTCCCGGGCGCAAGGTTCGGGTTTCGCGTGTCGCGCCGCTCGGAGATCCGATTTCGATCGAGATGGAGGGACAGGAGATCAGCGTCCGCCGTGCGGAGGCGAACCTCATTGAAGTGAAGGAGGTGAAGTGATCGCCGCCGCTCCCGCGCGTCCGGTCCGGATCGCCCTGCTCGGCAATCCGAACACCGGCAAGTCCACGCTTTTCAACCGCCTGACCGGCCTTCGCCAGCACATTGCGAACTACCCCGGGATCACCGTCGAAAAAAAGACCGGGGCCATGGTGTTGTCCGGCCGGCAGATCGAGCTGATCGACCTTCCAGGAACCTACAGCCTCGCGGCGGCATCACCGGACGAACGGGTTGTCATGGACGCGCTGGGCGGACGCTTCGGACATCAGGCTCCGGACCTCATCGTCTGCGTCGTGGATGCCACCAACATCAAGCGCAACATGCTCCTTGTTTCCGAGGCCGCCGAGCTTGGGATCCCGATGGTGATCGCCCTGAACCAATGGGATGCCGCCAAAAGGAACGGGCTTCAGATCAACCACGAACTTCTCGCCGACCGCCTCGGGGTCCCCGTGGTTCCGACCGTCGCCAAGCGCGGCGGCGGGCTGGAGGAATTGAAAAAAGCCGTCGGTCACGCCCTCGCCGAACCGCGCCAGATCCCGCGCATCCTCTGGCCGGAATTCATTGAGGAATCCCGCGACCTCGTCTGTAATGGACTCGAGCAGGAGGATGTCACCGGCCCCGAGGCGCTGCGGATGATTTTTGATACCGATAGCGCATTCGCGGACAAGATCGGGCACAAGGACAAGCTGCCCGGCCTCCTCAAGGCCGCCCGCGAGGTCATCCGTTCGCACGGAATGAATCCCGCCTCGGCGGAAGCGGTCCTGCATTACCGCCATCTGGAGGCGCTGCTCGACGGAGTGATCGGAGGCGACGGGCGCGTCGCCCGCACGCGGAATTCCGTGGACGCGCTTCTTCTCAACAGGTTCTGGGGCACGCTGATCTTCTTCGCCGTGATGTATGTGGTCTTCCAAAGCCTCTACGCCTGGGCCGGACCGCTGATGGATCTCATCGACGCCGGAACGTCCCTGGTGCAGGGCGCGGTCTCCCCGCTGCTCGCGGGAACACCCGTGATCCAGAGCCTCGTCACCGACGGCATCATCGCGGGTGTCGGTGGAGTCCTGATTTTCCTGCCGCAGATCCTCCTCCTGTTCCTGTTCATCGCGGTGCTCGAGGACACCGGATACCTCGCGCGCGCGGCATTCCTCATGGACAAGCTCTTCGGCTGGTGCGGGCTCAACGGGAAAAGCTTCGTGCCGCTCCTCTCCGGCTACGCGTGCGCGATTCCGGGCGTGATGGCGGCGCGCACGCTCGAGGACCCGAAGGCCCGCATCACCACGATCCTCATGACGCCCTTCATGAGCTGCTCCGCGCGGCTGCCGGTCTATGTCCTGCTTATCGGTGCATTCGTCGAGCCGGCATACGGACCGATCGTTGCCGGGTGGGCGCTCTTCGTGATGCACTTCGTCGGCGCGGCCGTCGCCATGCCGCTCGCGTGGTTCATGAACAGGTGCATTTTGAAAATCAAGGCCCAGCCGTTCATTCTGGAGATGCCCGACTACCGGGTCCCCACCTTCCGAAACGTCTTCATCCGGATGTGGGAACGCGGCCGCGAATTCGTCATCCGCGCGGGCACCGTGATCCTCGCATTTTCCGTGATCATCTGGGCGCTTCTGTATTTTCCGAGATCGGAATCCGTCGCGAAAAATGCGCGGGAGACATTTGTTGCCGCCCAGTCGGCCACGATGCCGTCCGTCGAGGTGGCCGCCGCGCTCGCCAATCCGGACTCCGAACTTTCTCTGAAACTTTCACACCGGATCGACGGGGCCTATATCGAGCAGAGCTACCTCGGACGCTTCGGCAAAGCCGTCCAACCGGTCTTCGACCTCGCCGGCTTCGACTGGAAAATTACTGTCGGCATCCTCTCCAGCTTCCCGGCTCGTGAGGTCATGATCGCGACGATGGGAATCATCTACAACCTGGGGGCGGACGTGGACGAGGGATCGGATGACCTTCGCTCGATCCTTGCCCAAGAAAAATGGCACGACGGCCCGAGGGCCGGACAACCGGTCTATTCCCTGCCAGTCGTTCTCGGGCTCATGGTCTTCTTCGCCCTCTGCATGCAGTGCGGCGCGACCGTGGCCATCGTCGCCAAGGAGTTGAACTGGGGCTGGGCGGCCGGGTCCTTCGCGACCATGACCGCCCTCGCCTGGGTCGCCGCCGTCATCATCTACCAGATCGGGAGCCGCCTGTGATCGAATACCTCACCATCGCCGTCGCCATCGCCGCCGCCGTGGCCTACCTCATCGTGCGGGCCGTGCGGAAATCGCGTCAGCGTGCGGATCAAAACGCCTGCTCCGGCTGCCACTGCGGCAGGAAGCCCTGACGCAGCGCAAAAATCCGCCGCCACGAAATCTTTTGGCAGAAAAAGTCGGGCACCTCGGCGATGTGCCCCTACCATCGGAACGCTGGCGCTTCGTCCGAGGCCGGTAGGGATGGCTCGCCGTCCATCGATGCCACCCGTTTCTGTGTCTAAATTTTGACCTGCCGCCGCTCCATGCCTGCTAGGTAGTGTTCACGAATTAAAGGTTGTACAAAAGGGAGAAGGAATGCTTCAAACTTGGGATGGCAAAAACGAAATCCCGAAGATTGATCACCGATGAAGTGTGGCAGGTATTGGAAGAAGCTCTTATTGAGGCCAAACATTCGCGGGCAGGAGCCCCAGGAAAACTCAGCGACCGAGATTTTCTTGAGGCGCTGCTCTACCTCAACCGGGTCGGTGCACCATGGCGGGATATTCCCGCAGATCTGGGCTACTGGCATGCGGTGTATATGAGATTTCGGCGCTGGGAAGCGCGAGGGGTCTGGCATCGGCTGTGGAGCAACTTGCAAACAGATCGCTTTGCTCAAGCTCGGGATCTGTTTATGGACTCCACGACCAAGGGCTACGACGCTGACCGTATCCGTGAACGTTTGGCGCTCGACGGAATCCAACCCGTCATCCCCCCCCATCAGTTCGCGAAGCAAAAAACTTTCTTACGACAGAGAGCTCTATCGGCAGCGCAATCGCATCGAGCGCTTCTTCAACAAGATCAAAGCCTTTCGCCGCATCGCTACCCGTTATGACAAACTGCGCAAAACCGTCTTCGCCGCCCTCCACCTCGTCTCGGCTTTCCTCATCGTCAAGAATTCGTGAACACTACCTAGAGCGGTTTAAGCAAAGTCATGGCCAGATACATCGTTGTAGTCGCCTCGCTCTGTCGAGGCGCAGCAGCAGCACGGCGACAGAGCGCCGTGGCCACAGTAAATCGGAAACCGCTCTAGCGCGCGGGCAACACGGGACCGCGGGTGCGGCAATCGAACTGCGTTCGAATCTTTTTGCTTCGCAAAAACTCCACCAGAGGTATCTGGTGGAGCCTAGGGGATTCGAACCCCTGACCTCCTCAATGCCATTGAGGCGCTCTACCAACTGAGCTAAGACCCCGAACTGTTTTAAGATGAGATACTTACAGCGATTTTATCGGACCGTTTAAAAAGCCCTTGTAACCCGTTTTTGTAACCTGTAGGTTGCGCATGTGAAGACAGCAACCCCACAGGCTGAAAAGCCGGAGTTTCAAAAGACTGATGTTCCGTGTCTCTATCGGTATTCATCGAACGGCGTGTATTATGCACTCGTAAAACACGAGGGCAAACAAAAACGCGCTTCGCTGGAGACCACAGACAAGGCGGAGGCGAAAAGGAAGTTGGCCGACTTCCAGCGGGATCTTGGCAAGGTGGATACCTCCCAAGGCAGGATCACCCTGCGGGAGCTGTGCGCAAAATATCTCGCCACGGTTCAGAATCAAGCTGAAGCCACGGTCTACCGCAAAGAGCATATCGTCGAGCGATTGCTAGCCGATTTTCCGAGGGGAGCTGACTGCCAGATTGGAAAAATCAAGCAATCGGATCTGGAAGCTTGGCTTGCCGGTTACGAATTCGGGCCCGCCTCGCACTTGCTCTACCTGCTTCTGCTCAGGGCGCTCTTTAATATGGCGGTGAACGACAAGCTGATTTCCGAGTCGCCAGCCGCAAAAATCCGTCCCCTGAAGGCAGTCAAGCCGATCCGTATCACGCCGTCCTTTGACGATTTCCAGGCGATCATTGCCGACGTTCGCAAGCAGAAATTCAACGCCGACGCGGAGGAGAGTGCCGATTTTCTTGAGTTCTTGGGCCTGATTGGTGTCGGGCAGGCAGAGGCCGGCGGAATACAGAGGCAGCATGTCAATGTAGGCAAGAAGCAGCTCACATTTTTCAGGCACAAGACGAAAACCCCATACACAGTTCCCATTTACCCGCAGGCGGAAGCTCTTGTTGCCAAACTGATCCGCAAGCCGGACATGAAGCAGGACGACACGCTCTTCCAAATCAAGGATGCCAAGAAAGCTCTAGCGGCAGCCTGTGACCGTTTGAAGTTCCCTGCCTACAGCCAGCGGGCTTTCCGCCGGATGTTCATCACCCGCTGCATCGAACTGGGCGTGGACGTCAAGGTCATCGCCAAGTGGCAGGGGCATCAGGACGGGGGCAAGCTGATTCTTGGAACCTATAGCCACGTTCGGAACGAGCACGCGGAAGAGATGGCCAAAAAATTGGCGACGGAACATCCTGCTGCTCCAAATCCGGGAAAATCCGAGCCGCGAAGGCGGGTCAATCTGGTTCCGAAGCCGCTGTAAAATCGCTGGGGCGACGTTTTTAAACGTGCGGGCGCAAAAAGTTGATGCTCTCACGCCTAGTCTTACTTTCTCTGTGCGTGGCTCCCGACAAAATGATGTCTGGAGACGCAAAAATATCTTGCAAGATTTTTGCGGTTGTATACGTTCCATTCCCGAGACGAGTCGCTTTCTTATTCGATCTCCCGGATAGCACTTATCCGGTGATTAGTTGAACAAGGTCTGCTTTCGGGCAGCCAGGCATATTGCCAACTCATGCGGTGGGACGTGGATCTCTAGCATGTAGTGATTTAAATCCACGGGGTTTCTGCGCTGGGACCAATGTAAACCGGCTAATCCCGCTCTTCGGAGCACATACAAGAAAGACATGCAGACAAAAATAATCGGTCAGCCCGCAAGGTTGGCTTACAAACTCAAGGAAGCCGCCCAGCTCGTCGGCGTCTCTGAGATCTCAATCCGTCGAGCTATTGAAAAAGGCCAACTGCGCGCGTGCCGCGCATTCCGTCACCTTCTGATTCCCGCGACGGAACTGGAGAAACTCATCGGGGGGAACGTATCGAAATAGGAAAAACTCAGAACAGCGGCGGCTGGGACAGACCCTCAGCCGCCGCCAACCAAAACAATATTATGCAAACATTTATCAATCCGACTTTCAAAGACAGCCGACTGCGACACATGGCCTTGTCTTTAATAGTTACCCAAATGCTTCTCACCCTCCTCATTCCCACGCCACACCATCAATACATCTCAGGCCGAACGACCGGAAACCGCCATCCCAGAAGCGATCCGTCTCCAGACCTTCAAGTGTGGAGAGGCAGCCCATGTCCTCGTGGGC
>Ga0163199_1000133_pt1 | contig 45875 bp, 42 predicted proteins | sample PL_2010_150m_FD_113537 | JGI IMG/M metagenome (GOLD analysis project Ga0163199, IMG submission 113537) | Freshwater microbial communities from Powell Lake, British Columbia, Canada to study Microbial Dark Matter (Phase II) - PL_2010_150m | ecosystem: Environmental > Aquatic > Freshwater > Lake ...
CGTGTTGCACGACGGGCTACGCGAAATGCACCAGTAAGGTTTGCATCGATGACGCTATCAAAATCCTCATCACTCATGCGCATAACCAGGCCATCTTTAGTTATCCCAGCGTTAGCAACGATAATCTCTGGAATTCCCCACGTTGCTTCAATGAGATCAAATCCCGCATCTACGCTGGTAGAAGAAGTCACATCCATCTGAACACTCTTGAAATCACTAGGTGCAACTCCTGAGCGATATGTCACAACAACATCATGCCCAGCCATTTTCAAGGCACTAGCAACAGCTAGTCCTATCCCCCGATTACCACCTGTTACTAGGGCGAGTGAACTCATATACGCAAATCTAGTGGCTACTGCGAGGTAATCAAAAGATGCAACGCCAACTGCGCAGCAATAGGCTTATCTCATGGCCAATGACAAGGATTTCTTCGATATAACGAGTGCACCGAAAGCTCTTAGTGCCGATCAATCCTCACGTCAAAAGAGGTATTTCATCTCGATGATGATTCGTACGGTCTGCTTTATTCTTACCGTAATTTTGCCAAGTCCGTTTCGCTGGATTGCATTACTTGGTGCGGTTGCGCTTCCATATTTTGCCGTAGTTATTGCAAATGCTGGAAGAGAGAGTTTTTCAGCTGTTGCCGACATTAGCGACGAAAACCCGCGCTCACTTTCATAAACTAAACTTATTTGCATGCAACGTGAACCGCGGGCGATATTTAAATCCCTAGTTGCAGTACTTTTGATTGTGGGCTGCTTATGGGCCGCCCAATGGCAGTATCACCGTGGCGTGGATCGACATGCACGTAATGCCATGATTGAAGCCCACATTGCCCTTCCACCTATTCCACTTAAACTAGCTAGAACTACTCCAAAAAAATTTGAATGGCGAAGCGTTGAGACTTCAGGTGTATTTGATTCCAAGCATCAAATTCTCTTACGTAACCGATATTCTGAGGGAACATATGGATTCGAAGTTTTGACTTTGTTTACTTCTTCCGACAACCAACGTTTTTGGGTTGACCGTGGTTGGGTGCAAGCTGGAAAGAGCGCTACAACTCCACCCCAAGTTTCTGCAGTACCTATGGGGAATGTAGAGATCCGTGGACGTCTCCGCTTAGATTCTTCTTTGCCACAAGGTTCCTTTTTCGCGCTACCTGCAAGCGGAAAAACTCTCGTGCGCGAACTCAATGCACAATCTCGACTACACACCGAAAACTTCTATATAGATCTATTAAATGGATCTGATTCCTCACTTACACCCTCAGTCACCGCGCAACTGCCGGAGCTCAGCGATGGTCCTCACATGGCATATGCACTGCAGTGGCTTTTTTTTGCTGGCCTAATCGTCTACGGACGAATTTTAATTCGCAGATCCCGTTAAATCCTGGCGGCTATAGAGATCAGCATAAAGACCACCTAGAGCAACTAGTTCATCATGCTTGCCGCGTTCAACAATTGAACCCTTTTCCAATACTAAAATCTGATCGGCATTTCTTACCGTACTTAAGCGGTGAGCAATAACGATGCTGGTTCGACCCTTCAGTGCACTCTCTAGCGCAGCGTGCACAAAAGATTCATTCTCAGAATCTAAGTGCGCCGTCGCTTCATCCAGAATAACGACCGAAGGAGATTTGAGAAGTAGTCGCGCAATGGCCAGACGCTGTTTTTCACCACCAGAAAGTCGATGACCTCGCTCTCCCACCATTGTGTCTAAACCATTGGGAAGTGAATCGATGAGCTTCCAGATTTGTGCTGCTTCACAAGCTGATTGCATCTCTTGTACAGTGGCATCATTCTTCGCATATCGAAGATTTTCGGCGATTGTCTCGTGAAAAAGATGCGCATCCTGCATAACGACCCCGATCGAATCTCGAAGGGACTCCATCGTTAAATCACGGATATCGTGGCCATCAATTGTTATTGCACCACTAGTTACGTCATATAGTCGTGGAATAAGAGCGCTGATTGTAGTTTTGCCAGCACCAGATGGACCAACTAAGGCAGTCAAGGTTCCAGGCTCTGCCACAAAGCTTACATTCTTCAGTACTTCGCCACTGTCTACGGTCTCTGGCTTAGCAGTAGATTCCAAAGATGCCAAAGAGATTTCATTGGCTCGTGGATAAGCAAAACCAACATTGTCGAATTCAACGCGAGGATTTTCACCTGTGAAAACGAGTGCACCTTCACGGTTCGTAACCATCGGATGTAAATCTAGTACTTCGAAAACTCGCTCGAATGAAACCAATGAGGTCATCACATCGATACGAACATTTGAGAGCGCAGTTAAGGGACCATAAAGCCGGGCTAATAACGCCGTGATAGCCAACAAAGTTCCAACTGTGACTTTGCCACTAATTGCCAAGTGACCACCTATGCCATAGGCAAAGGCAGTTGCAATCGCCGCAACGCTTGTGAGTGCAATGAAGAACAATCGATTGAGCATCGCACTTTTAATACCAATGTCTGCAACACGTCTTGCCTTAGCTCGAAAATTCTCACGCTCTCTAGCTGGCTGGCCATAAAGTGAAACCAACATCGCCCCAGATACATTAAAACGTTCAGTCATTGTGCTAGACATCTCAGCATTGACATTGAAGGATTCACGGGTAAGGGCTTGTAATTTGCGCCCAACCCACTTTGTTGGAATCAGAAAAGCTGGAAGTAAGAGAAGTGAAAATATTGTGATCTGCCACGATAAGACCATCATGGTTATTCCCACTAAGACGAGTGAAACAACATTGCTGACAACCCCAGAAAGAGTTGCTGTAAATGCTTGTTGAGCACCGATTACATCGGAGTTAATTCGAGAAATGAGTGCTCCGGTCTGGGTTCTGGTGAAAAAAGCAATCGATTGTTTTTGAACATGGCCAAAAACTAGCGACCTCAAATCATAAATGAGGCCCTCACCAATGCGTGATGAGAAATATCGACCCAGCATGCTCACCAAGGCGTCGGCAACCGCTAGTAATCCTACAAAGAGCGCAAGTTTAGTTACCAATTCGGGATTCTTAGGGATGACACCATCATCGATGAGGCGCAGCAAAAGCAAAGGAGTCGTTACTACTAACGCTGCATCAATGACAACCGTGATGAGAAAAATGATGATGCTTTTACGGTAAGGCTTAGCAAAATCAAATATCCGTTTAACGGTACCGGCCTTGAGTTTTTGAGCTTTAACCGATGGATCTGCGGTCATGGAGCGATGAGTCATCCAGATTGCGTGGTTAGACATGTTCCTACCTTAGGCAGTTAACGCTTAAACAGTAAATCCAAGCGCGCGTAGTTGATCTCGCCCGTCATCTGAAATCTTGTCAGGGCCCCATGGTGGCATCCAGACCCAATTGATTTTTACATCACTGGTCATGCCAGCCAATGCTTGCCGGGTCTGGTCCTCTATGACATCTTGCAACGGACATGCTGCTGAGGTCAATGTCATATTCAGAATTGCAATATTGGCTTCATCGACCATCACATCATAAATTAATCCCAAGTCGACAACATTGATTCCCAATTCTGGGTCGACCACATCTTTCATGGCCTCAGTTACATCATCTACGCTCGTTGGCATTGCTCTCCCTTGATCAACGGTTGATTCTATTGTGCTTGCGCTTGGATAGATGCATCCTTAAATGCCATCCAACCTAGCAACGAGCACTTCACTCGGCCAGGAAACTTAGATACTCCAGCAAAAACTACTGCATCTTCCAAAATCTCGGGGTCCCCAGCTGACGTTCCCTTGCTCGCCATCAGCTCTGAGAAAGACTTAACAATTGTTTCAGACTCTTCCAAAGACTTTCCCGTCAATAAATCTGTCATCATCGAAACGCTAGCTTGTGAAATAGAACAACCTTGGCCTTCCCACGTTAAGGAAGTAATCACATCATCTTCTAAAATAATATTGAGAATAATTTCGTCACCACAACTGGTATTTACATGGCTTACCTGAGCGCTAAATGTTGGACTCAAGCCTTTGTGTTGTGGGTGCTTATAGTGATCCAAAATCACTTCTTGATAAAGCGAATCTAATTCCATCAGAATCTCCCAAAGTATTTCTGTGCACCAAGTATTGCAGCAACAAGAGCGTCACAGTCATCTTCATCGTTATATACATATAACGAGGCACGAGTGGTAGCTGGAACGTTCATGCATTTAGCTAAAGGCCAAGCACAGTGATGGCCTGTTCTTACGGCAACTCCTTGGCTATCTAAATACTGTCCTATGTCATGTGGATGGATATCTTTTATTGTAAAAGAAACTGTTGCGCCACGCATATGTGTATCGGTTGGGCCGACTATGCGAATATCGGGAATTTCTAGCATTCGCTCCAAGATATATCCAGCAAGAACAGTTTCGTGATTATGAACATTGTCCATGCCCAAATTCGTCAAGTAATTCAGCGCTGCACCAAGTCCGACCGCCTGTGCCATATTGGGAACGCCAGCTTCAAATTTTTGAGGAACCGGAGCCCATGTAGCACTTGTCATAGTGACGGTCTCTATCATCGAGCCACCGAATAAAAATGGTGGCAGTTCATCCAGCAAATTCATATGTCCCCACAACACGCCAATGCCTGTCGGACCAAGGGCTTTGTGGCCTGAAAATGCTAAGAAATCTACGCCGAGTTCCTTTACATCAATCTTCATGTGCGGTGCAGATTGGCAGGCATCTAAAATAACTACTGCGCCTACTTCATGAGCACGTGCAACTATTGCATCGAGTGGATTGATGGTTCCCAAGACATTTGATTGATGAGTAACGGATACGACTTTGGTATTTGCCGTAATCACTTCGTTGATGTTAGAGAGATCTAATCGAGACTCTGGCGTGACTTTGAACCACGCTAGCTCGGCACCTGATCTGGCAGATAACTGTTGCCACGGGATGAGGTTGGCATGATGTTCCATCTCGGTAACAACAATTCGATCTGCAGAAGTTAATGCGAAGCGATTTCCAACGGGCGCGTTACTCATCGCATAAGCTAAAAGATTCAAAGACTCGGTGGCGCTTTTAGTAAAGATTATTTCGTCAGCACCACCAGGAGAGCCCAAGAACTGAGCAACGATTTCACGTGCACCTTCATATGCGTCAGTGGCCTCCTCCGCCAGCTGGTGAGCACCACGGTGGACTGCTGCGTTATTAAATTTGTAGAAATTACTCTCAGCTTCAATGACCGAGAGGGGCTTCTGGCTCGTAGCCCCACTATCTAGATATACTAATCTTTTTCCTTCGCGAATAGTACGTTCAAAGATTGGAAAATCTTTGCGCACTATCTTCGACGAGAATGTCATATGGTCTCTACTTGCTCACATAATCTGCGTAACCGCTTGTCTCTAATTTGTCAGCCAGATCTGGCCCACCTTCTTCAACAATGCGTCCATTAGCAAAGACATGCACAAAGTCTGGTTTGATGTATTGAAGAATTCTTGTGTAGTGAGTAATTAAAAGAACGCCCAAATTATTACTCTCTTTAGCGCGGTTGACGCCTTCAGAGACGATACGTAGCGCATCTACATCAAGACCCGAATCTGTCTCATCCAAGATTGCAATCTTTGGACGTAAGAGTTCCAGCTGCATGATTTCATGGCGCTTTTTTTCGCCTCCTGAGAAACCTTCATTGACATTGCGCGTAGCAAAGGCTGGATCCATATTGAGTGCTTCCATCGCTTCTTTAACCTCTGCCACCCATGTTCGCAGTTTAGGTGCTTCTCCTCGAAGTGCGGTAGCAGCTGTACGCAAAAAGTTAGATACCGATACTCCAGGAACTTCTACTGGATACTGCATAGCTAAAAATAAACCAGCCTTAGCGCGTTCATCAACAGTCATCTCTAGGACATCTGCTCCATCGAGTGTGACTGTTCCACCGACAATTGCGTACTTAGGGTGACCGGCGATTGAGTAAGCCAATGTCGACTTGCCTGAACCGTTAGGGCCCATGATGGCGTGCGTCTCTCCAGAATTGATTGTTAGATCGACTCCCTTAAGAATTTCTACTGCGCCTGCATCAGTGTTAACTGATACCTGCAAGTTGCGAATCTCTAATGTGCTCATCTTCTAATCTCCTAAATCTCGACCGTGACGGAATTTGCATTTACTGTTACTGAATATGTTTCAAGTGGAATATTGGCCGGCAATGTAACTGCTTCACCGGTGCGTAAATCAAACTCGGCGCCATGCAGCCAGCATTCGATTTTAAAATCAGTGACTTCCCCTTCAGATAACGAAGCCTCAGAGTGCGAACACGTGTCATCGATCGCAAATACTTCATTACCGATGCGGGTGACACAGATTGTCTTACCGTTTTTTTCAAGCTTTACAGGTTTACGATCAGTGAGTTGATCGAGTTGTAAGTCAGCCAATTAGGCACCAGCTCTTTCTAGCTCTGCATCAATGCGATTCATCAATCGCTCTTGAATGGATTCAACTCCAATTTCATTGACAATCTCACTAAAAAAACCACGAACAACTAAGCGACGAGCATTCTCTAATGTGATTCCGCGAGACATCAAATAGAAAAGCTGCTCGTCATCGAAGCGACCTGTTGTACTTGCATGGCCGGCACCAACAATCTCACCAGTCTCAATCTCTAAATTAGGGACTGAATCAGCACGCGCACCATCACTTAATAGTAAGTTGCGGTTTAGTTCGTAGGTGTCAGTTCCTTCAGCAACAGCTCGAATGAGAACGTCGCCAATCCAGACAGTATGTGCGTCTTTTCCAGCTAAAGCACCCTTAAAGTTGACACGAGATTTTGCGTTAGGAACTGCGTGATCAACATGCATTCTGTGTTCAAAGAATTGTCCAGTAGTTGCGAAGTAGACGCCAAGAAGTTCGACTGAACCACCAGGAGCAATAAATTCTACGGTTGGAAGAATTCGAACTACATCTCCACCAACTGTGACTGTAATGGATTTAAAGGTTGCATCCTTATCCACGACGGCATGATGTCGCGCGGTGTAAACAGCGGCAGAGTCGAACTCTTGTAGAGTGATGAACTTCAATGATGCACCAGGTGCCAATGAAATCTCTAAATCCTCGGCAAGAACCGTATCGCCAGTGTTCTCGATAACGACAGTTGCTACCGCATGTGTGCCGAGTGAGATTCGTACCCGTGAAAACTCTGCTGAATCAAGGGCACCAACACCGCGACCAAGAAAAATGGGTTCGGCAACCTCTGCATTGTTGGCTATCGAAAGGTGAGCAACAGCAGATTCTGCTCCCCTAATGCGATCAATGATGATGTCATCACTGGGAGCCAACGGGGCCAGGGTTTCACGACTAAATGAAACTCCTGCAGGCAAATGCCCTTGGGAATTCAGTGAGTTACGATCACCGATTACCGCGGTTCCATCATGGAGTCCGCGAAGTCGCTTAAGCGGTGTAAAGCGCCACGCTTCTTCGCGTCCAGTTGGGGTTAAGTAATTTGTAGTTAAGACTGACATTAACCAACTGCGCCTTCCATTTGAAGTTCAATAAGACGATTGAGCTCTAAGGCGTACTCCATGGGAAGTTCGCGTGCAATTGGTTCAATAAAGCCGCGAACAATCATGGCCATTGCTTCATCCTCAGTGAGACCTCTCGACATTAAATAGAACAGTTGATCATCGCTAATCTTTGAGACTGTAGCTTCATGGCCCATAGAGACATCATCTTCCCGAATATCCACGTAAGGATATGTATCAGAACGTGAAATCGTATCGACGAGTAACGCATCACACTTAACTGTGCTCTTGGAATGGTGCGCACCTTCTTGTACCTGTACAAGTCCACGATATGACGTACGTCCACCATTGCGTGCAACAGATTTAGAGATAACTGATGATGATGTGTAAGGCGCAGCATGAACCATCTTGGCGCCAGAATCCTGGTGTTGTCCTTCACCAGCAAATGCCAATGAAAGTGTCTCGCCTTTTGCATGTGGTCCCATCAAAAAGATTGCTGGGTACTTCATAGTTACTTTAGAACCGATGTTTCCGTCGACCCATTCCATGGTTGCACCTTCAGCACAAGTAGCGCGCTTTGTCACCAAGTTATAGACGTTATTAGACCAGTTTTGAATAGTTGTATAACGCACCCGTGCGCCTTTTTTAACAATGATCTCGACGACGGCCGAGTGTAAAGAATCTGATTTATAGATTGGGGCTGTGCAACCCTCAACATAATGAATGTATGAATCTTCATCAGCAATAATGAGGGTGCGTTCAAACTGGCCCATATTTTCAGTATTAATTCTGAAGTAGGCCTGCAATGGAATATCTACATGCACGCCCTTAGGGACATAAATGAAGGACCCACCTGACCACACTGATGTATTTAGTGCTGCAAACTTGTTATCGCCAACTGGAATAACTGTTGCAAAATACTCTTTGAATAGCTCTGGGTGCTCTTTGAGCGCGGTATCTGTATCTAAGAAGATAACCCCCTGGGCAGCTAAATCTTCACGAATTGAGTGATAAACCACTTCAGATTCATACTGAGCAGCTACGCCGGAAACTAGGCGTTGTTTTTCAGCTTCAGGAATTCCTAGACGATCGTAAGTATTTTTGATCTCTTCAGGCAAGTCATCCCAAGTAGCAGCCTGCTTCTCTGTTGAACGTACGAAGTATTTGATTGTGTCAAAGAAAATTCCGGAAAGATCAGAACCCCAGTTTGGCATAGGCTTCTTCTCAAAAAGAGCTAAGCCTTTTAAGCGTAGATCGAGCATCCACTGAGGCTCTGACTTCTTCTCTGAAATATCGCGAACAACATCTTCATTGATGCCACGACGTGCATTAGTACCGACCTCACTCTTATCTGACCAACCGTATTCGTAATTTCCAAGGCCATCGAGTTCTGGATGCGTAGTTGTCATGCACGTACCTTTCGGTTTTTTGAAGTGGATGTTACAGATGTTGGAATAAATGTTGTGCACACACCATCGCCGTGTGCGATGGTTGCCAAACGTTGGACATGTGTTCCGAGCACTCGCGAGAGCGCTTCAGTCTCGGCTTCACATAGCTGTGGGAACTCCGCGGCAACGTGTGCTATCGGACAGTGATGTTGGCAAAGCTCTTCGCCCATAGGTTTAGAATGGGCAGTTGCTGCGTATCCCTGCTCAGTTAAAAAAACTGCAAGGGCTTCGGTTTTTGATGTCTTTTTGGCAAGTGCAATATTGGCTTTACGCTCAATATCTTCGGCTCTGGATTCAGCAAAAGCTTGAACCATATGCTCGCCCAATTGAGCTGACATAAACTTCAAAGCTGCAACGGCTAAATCATCATAAGAGTGTTCAAATTTTTCTCTACCCGCATCTGACATAAGAAAAACTTTTGAAGGTCTGCCACGACCGCGAACCGCAGTAGATTGTGGCTGGCGCGCCTGAAGAATCCCATCGGCCACGAGTAAATCTAAATGTCTGCGAATTCCGGCAGGTGTAAGTCCTAATCTCACGGACAGAGTGGCAGCACTCGATGGGCCATTCTCAAGAATTGATCGAGCGACTAACTCCCTCGTACGCCGATCCTCGCCCTTAGGGGCTAGTACATCCGGTGTCAATTTCACAACAGTATTGTGTCGTAATTCGACACTATTAGCCACTTCAGCGCCGTGGTGACACAGAGCAATAAGGTTAGGCCATGAGCAGATCCCGAGCGAGGCAGATTCTGGCTCCAGCTAGCGGATTCCTTCTCTTTCTTCAAGCAGCACTCATGGTTACAGGAGGGGCGGTTCGCCTCACGGGTTCAGGATTGGGATGTCCTACATGGCCCGAATGCACACCTGGCTCGTACGCTCCTGTTCTCGGGCAGGCTGAAGGCCTTCTTCATTCTTGGATTGAATTCGGAAATCGATTGCTCACTTTTGTGCTTGTGGCTGCTGCCTTAGTAACTCTTATCGCAGTACTGCGTGCCGGCCGAAAAGATTTAAGAGTGTTGGCTGCAGGACAGTTTCTTGGAATTTTCGCTCAGGGAATTCTTGGCGGAATTACAGTCCTTGTTCATTTGAATCCTATAGCCGTCAGTAGCCACTATTTACTTACAACAATTTTGATTGCAGGCGCAACATCTCTTTATACACGCAGAAAGACGCCTGCACAAAAGAAGCTATCTCCTATTGCGGCAGAGATTTTTTCTCGTGCCCATATAGCCCTTAGCGCAATTGTTATAGTTTTAGGGACTGTAGTTACTGGAGCCGGTCCGCACGCGGGAGATATTAATGCACCTAGATTACACATACGTATTCAAAATGCTGCGCAACTTCATGGAAGTGCCGTAGCAATTCTATTGATTCTAACCATAGCTTTTTATTTATCACCTCAAGTAAGTGCACCTACAAGAAAATTCTTACGATTTTTTTTCATAGCTTCATTGGCTCAAGGTCTCATTGGTATAGTTCAATATCTACAAGGAGTACCTGAATTACTAGTTGCATCACATCTAGCCGGATCGGCAATTGTGTGGATTTTAGCGTGGCGAGTTTGGTTAACCGTTCAACGAGAAGAAAAGGTATCTGTTCAATGACTTCACTCCCCGGTTGGACAGGGCTAGATGACCGAGCCATCGCCTATGCACGCGCGCTAGCGGCAGATGCAGTTCAAAAAGTTGGTAATGGTCACCCTGGAACCGCAATGTCACTTGCTCCGGTGGCTTACACGCTTTTCCAACGTCACTTAGTTCACGATCCATCTGATCCGACATGGCTTGGGCGCGATAGATTTATTCTTTCATGTGGTCACTCATCACTAACGCTTTACACTCAACTTTTTTATAGTGGGTACGGCTTAGAGATGGAGGACCTAAAGAGTTTCAGAACATGGGGTTCACTTACTCCTGGACACCCAGAGTTTGGACATACAGCTGGCGTAGAAATGACTACCGGTCCATTGGGCCAAGGCGTTGCAACTGCCGTGGGTATGGCGATGGCAGCCCGCTATGAACGTGGCTTACTTGACTCAGATGCGCCTGAAGGTGCGTCGCCCTTTGACCACTCAATCTGGGTTATCTGCTCTGATGGCGATCTTCAAGAAGGTATCAGCGCTGAAGCATCTTCTCTTGCTGGAACTCAAGAACTCGGAAATTTAAATCTAATTTATGACGACAATAGAATTTCAATTGAGGGCGATACTCGTAATGCATTTACTGAGGATGTTTCCATGCGCTATCGCGCCTATGGTTGGCACGTAGTTGAAGTTGCCACACTCGATGATGGAAATGTGGATATATCCGCACTCGATGCGGCAATGATCACAGCGAAAAGTGAAAAAACGAAGCCAACTCTAATTAGACTAAAGAGCGTTATTGCTTGGCCAGCACCAAATCTGCGTGGCACCGGTAAGTCTCACGGTTCAGCACTAGGTGAAACCGAAGTGGCCGAAACAAAAAAACTACTCGGTTTAGATCCTGCAGAAGACTTTGCCATGCCAGATGAGATTTTGGCTCACGTTCGAAAAGTTAAGTCACGCGCATCACTCGTTCGAAAAGAGTGGAATATAGCATTTTCTGCCTGGGAAGCTTCACATAAGGATTCAGCAAACTTGCTTAAACGCTTACGCAAGCGAGAACTTCCTCCTCAGTGGGACGCTGGTATCCCAGTCTTCGCTGCAGGAAAAGATGTTGCCACACGCGCAGCATCCGGTGAAGTAATCAATGCCATTGCTAAAGCGCTACCAGAATTATGGGGAGGTTCGGCAGATTTAGCCGGCTCCAATAACACGAGCATTGATGATGGCGGATCTTTCTTGCCCAAAAGCAGCGCAATAAAATCTGCGCATCCTTATGGTCGTATCATTCACTTTGGAATTCGCGAACACGCTATGGGTGCGATTCTCAATGGCATAACTCTTCACGGATTAACTCGACCATTCGCTGGCACTTTTGCCGTATTCAGCGACTACATGCGACCATCAGTGCGCCTTGCCGCTTTAATGAAGATTGCACCGATCTTTGTTTGGACACATGATTCAATCGGAGTGGGTGAAGATGGTCCAACACACCAACCAATCGAGCACTTTGCAGCATTGCGTGCGATTCCCGGGCTAGATGTCATTCGTCCCGGCGATGCCAATGAAGTTGCCGAGGCGTGGAAGAAGATAATTACTGGAAATCGAACCTCTGGCTTACTCCTTTCAAGACAGAATCTTCCAGTCTTCGATCGCAGCGACTGTGCGCCCGCAACTGGAGTTTCTCGAGGTGCATATATTCTCAAAGATGCACCTCACGCTCAGGTGATTATGATCGCTACTGGTTCAGAGGTCAGTCTGGCCCTAGATGTGCAGAGCGCGCTTTCGCAAGAAGGTATTCAAGCGCGTGTTGTAAGCGCTCCGTGTCTTGAATGGTTTTCCGAACAAGACGATGCATATAAAGATTTAGTGCTACCTAAATCGATTCCGCTCAAAGTAAGTATTGAAGTGGGAATTGCACAGGGATGGCGTGAATTAATTGGTGATCATGGACTATCTATCTCCATGGAGCACTACGGCGCATCTGCCGATGCAAAACGTCTCTTTAAAGAGTTTGGTTTCTCTGTTGAGGCTATCTCGGTGCGAATCAAAGCAGCGTTGATATGAGTGTCAAAGACGTTGCACGATTTGGTACCTCGATTTGGCTAGATGATCTATCTAGAGCGAAAATTACTGGTACAGATCCGCACTCTCTCCCCTACCGTATAGCTCAATCAGGAGTTGTCGGAGTTACTACAAACCCAAGTATTTTTGCAGCGGCAATTGCTGGGGCTAGCGAGTATGCAGATGATATTGCAGCAATGGCACATGTGTCCGTCGATGAGTGCGTTAAGCGTCTGACTACTGATGATGTTCGAAATGCTTGTGATCTATTTAGAGATATCTACTCTGCATCCAAGGGAGTTGACGGTCGAGTGAGTATCGAAGTAGATCCGCGACTTGCTCATGACACCGCAGGAACGATAGCTGCAGCTAAAGAGTTGTGGCAGATTGTTGATCGCCCAAATGTCATGATCAAGGTTCCAGCAACCATTGAAGGTCTTCCTGCAATAACAGAGCTAATTGCCGCAGGGGTAAGTGTCAATGTCACTCTCATTTTTTCGGTTAAACGTTACGGTGGAGTAATTGATGCCTTCATATCTGGCATTGAGAGAGCCACAAATCCCTCTCATGTCCACTCAGTTGCATCCTTCTTCGTGAGCAGAATCGATAGTTCTGTCGATGCATTGCTTAAAGCCAACGCAAGCCCTGAGGCCATGGCGCTTTTAGGAAAAGCCGCGATTGCTAACGCCCATCTTGCCTATCAACTTTTTCAAGAGAAGTTCAACTCATCACGATGGTTGGCACAAACCGAACGCGGCGCTCATAAGCAGCGCCCATTATGGGCATCGACTGGGGTTAAGGATCCGACTTACGATGACACACGCTATGTAGTTGAACTTATCGCCGCTGAAACTGTCAACACTATGCCCCAAAACACTTTAGACGCAGTTATCGATCATGCGGTGGTTCGTGGCGACACGATCTCAAAAAATTATGCAGAGGCTGTTGAGGTTTTTACATCACTATCTGCGCTTGGAATTTCATTGAATGTAATCACTACAGATTTAGAGATTGATGGCGTCAAAAAATTTGCTCAAGCTTGGCAAGAGTTACTGAAAGCCTTGGAGGCAGCTCAAAAATTATGTTGAATCTACGTGGCACTGCAATTTCAAAAATTGATCGAACTGATTCGCGGTATAGCGATTTACTGGGTTTCCATAATCGCCTAGCTGCTAAGGACCCCACCATATGGGGGTCAGAGGCGGCACCAGAAGCGACGACACGTCTCAACTGGATTGATCTACCTGAGAGCTCTCGCGATTTATTGCCGCAACTGGATGCTCTCTGCGCCAAACATCGTGATAAAACGCGAATAGTTCTGTGTGGAATGGGTGGTTCATCATTGGGACCAGAAGTTATTGCTCAAAGCTTTAATAAAGAGTTATTTATCCTTGACTCAACTGATCCCCAATATGTCGCCCACGCACTTACAAGTGATCTTACAAAAACTCTTGTAGTAGTTAGTTCTAAATCAGGTTCTACGATCGAAACCGCTTCACAGCGCGCCTTATTCGAGCAGCGCTTTATTGCTGCAAATCTTGCACCTACTGATCACATTGTTATTGTGACCGATCCTGGCTCTCCACTTGATAAGAGTTCGCGTGCTCATGGTTTTACAGTTATTAATGCTGATCCCAACGTGGGTGGACGCTTTAGTGTTTTAAGTGCTTTCGGTTTAGTGCCAGCGGCGCTTATTGGTGTCGATGTCTCGGTTTTACTCGATAATGCAAGTGAAACTAAAGCTGCTTTCTTGAAGGACCCTATGCCTGTCCTAGATATGGCATACGCCATCACCTATATAGCCGGTCAATACATGACTTACTGTGACTTTGCTTCGTCTATGCCCGGATTAAGCGACTGGGCCGAGCAATTAGTGGCTGAGTCAACTGGTAAAGAGCAAGTTGGTCGACTTCCGATAGTTATTGATGAGCCAAGCGAAGCTGAATATTTTTCGATCGCCTACTGCGGTGATGGCGATTTAGTTGTTGAGGCTGATCTCGCCTCTCAATTTATTATTTGGGAATGGGTGACGGCCTTAGTAGGGGCCGCCCTTGCTATTGATCCTTTCAACCAGCCCAATGTCACAGAGGCTAAAGAGGCGACATCTAGATTGTTGAATGAATGGTCTGGCGTTCTACCGCACTTTGTTGCCGATGCAACCGATGCCCATGTCGAGATTTTCGGTGCCGGAGCTTCACTGGCATCGGCTTTAAATGAATTTATTAAAGCTATCCCCGACGATGGATATATTGCAGTAATGGCATACCTTGATCGTCAAGACGATGTAAAGATCGCCCAGATTCGCCGCCTCCTATCGCAAAAGTCCGGACGCCCGGTGACCTTTGGATGGGGCCCACGTTTTCTTCACTCAACTGGACAGTTTCATAAAGGTGGACAGCAAAACGGCGCATTCTTACAAATAACTGGCAATGTAAAGATAGATATTGCGATACCTGGTCAGGATTTTGGATTTAAAACTTTGCTAGCAGCTCAAGCCTTGGGCGACGGTAAAGCGCTTGCTTCGAGAAAATACCCACTCCTTCGATTTAATTTAACAAATCGCAGTGTGGGTATCGACCAACTTCTTAATGCAGTTACTTCGCTCTAGTCTTAATCATCTCCACGAAGTTTACGTAAAGCATCCTCTAATAGACCTTCACCTTCTGCATCGGTACGACGCTCTTTAACATATGCAAGGTGAGTCTTATACGGTTCGTTCTTAATTGGACTTGGTGGGTTATTTCTATCGCGCCCTGCGGGATAACCACACTTTGGGCAATCCCACTCAGCAGGAATGACTACCGTCTCTTCAACGGCAAATGATGGTCGAACTTCATGGCCATTAGCGCAGAAATAGGAGACATAGGCTCGGGCAATTGAATCTCCGCGCTCTGCTTCTCCCATTGGGCCAGCGCCGACTCGGCTTCCGCGAATTGCACTTGCCATGTGATGCTCCTTTAAAGAAAAATTGTTAGATACAGATAGATTTACTTAAGAACAAGGCTGAGGGCTACAACTAAAGCAAACCAGAGACCGCCCACCACAATTGTGATGCGATCTAGATTGCGCTCTACGACCGATGATCCACCGTAATTTGAAGAGATGCCACCACCAAATAGATCGGACAAGCCGCTGCCCTTACCCTTATGTAAAAGGACAAGAAGAATCATAAGAACACTCGTAATAATGAGCAGAATTGAGAGAGCTAGTTTCACGGTTCGTAAACTCCTTGTTTCGTAGACGGTAAGGATACCTGTAAAAGCTGGTTAGTTCTTACTCGGCTTGAGCGTAGAACTTAACAATCTTGGCCAACTCTTCAGGGTCCAGGCTGGCCCCCCCAATAAGAGCGCCATCGACATCACCGTTTTTCATGATCTCGGCGATATTGCCAGACTTCACCGAACCTCCGTAGAGAATGCGCATGGCAGCGGCAATCTCTGGTGAGCCGATATTTTCAATCTCTTCGCGAATCGCAGCACAGACTTCTTGAGCATTCTCAGGCGTTGCAGTCTTACCAGTACCAATTGCCCACACTGGTTCATAGGCGATAACTAACTTTTTTAACTCTGGCTTTGTCAGACCTTCGAGTCCTGCGCGAATCTGTCGAACTACATGACTCACATGTGCTCCCGATTCACGAATTGAGAGCTCCTCACCAACACAGAAAATTGGCGTTAATTCATGTGCGAGAGCGGCCTTAATCTTTCGATTCACTAGCGCATCGCTCTCATTATGAATCGCTCGACGCTCTGAGTGACCAACTAAAACATAAGTGCATCCAAGCTTATGCAGCATCGATGCAGAAATGTCACCAGTAAAGGCACCACTTGCATCAGGGGAAAGATCTTGCGCTCCATAAGTAAGTCGAAGACGATCGCCATCTATGAGGGTTTGAATCGAGCGAATATCTGTGAAGGGAGGAATGATCGCAACATCAACGGCGTCATAATCTTTGTCATTTAAACCATATACAAGTTTTTGAGCAACAGCTATCGCTTCAAGATGATTCAAATTCATCTTCCAGTTACCGGCCATTAATGGCTTGCGCATCTGCTTCCCCTTAGATTCCAAGTGCTTGAAGGCCAGGAAGTTCCTTGCCCTCTAAATACTCAAGGGAGGCTCCGCCACCCGTTGAAATATATCCGAAATCCGAATCAGCAAAACCCAAAGCTCTCACTGCAGCTGCCGAGTCTCCCCCGCCAACGACAGAGATTCCTGACACCTTGGTAAGTGCCGTCGCTACGGTTTTAGTTCCAGCAGCAAAATTAGCAAACTCAAATACACCCATAGGGCCGTTCCAAAATACCGTTGCACATTTCTCAATCTCATGGGCAAATGCAGCAGCCGAAACTGGGCCAATATCTAAGCCCATTTGATCAGCTGGAATTGCATCAACATCGACAAGGGTGGGCGCTGACTCGGCAGCAAATGCTGGAGCAACCATGATGTCAGATGGTAAAACAAGTGTGACACCTTTGCTTTGTGCACTAGCGATAATCTCTTTCACGACGTCAATCATCTGCGCCTCAACGAGAGATGTGCCAATTTCTTTGCCTTGGGCGGCAAGAAAAGTAAAGACCATTCCGCCGCCAATAGCTAAGACATCTACTTTGTTCAGAAGGTTTTCTATAACACCTAACTTGTCTGATACTTTAGCTCCACCAAGTACAACTCCATATGGTCGAGTTGGATTGAGCGTCAACTTTTTAAGTACTTCTACTTCGGCCGAGACCAAAAGACCTGCAGCATGTGGAAGTAGCTTCGGTAAGTCATAGACCGATGCATGCTTACGATGGACTGCACCAAATCCATCGCCCACATAAACATCGGCTAAGGCCGCAAGTTCCTTAGCCAAAACCTGGCGCTCGGCTTCATCTTTACTAGTTTCAGCGGCACTAAATCGAATATTTTCAAGAAGCAAAATCTCACCAGGCAGTAAAGATGCTGCCGCATCGCTGACAACATCTCCAACAACGTGAGCATTAAATTGAACTGGCTGGCCAAGTAGTTCGCTCAATCGTTGCGCCACTGGCGCCAGAGAGAGTTCAGGTTTGGCTTCACCCTTTGGTCGTCCCAAGTGTGCAGCGATGACTATGCGTGCACCTTTAGCTAGTAAAAGTTGAATAGTTGGAAGCGAGGCTTTGATACGTCCATCATCTTTAATGACACCATCTTTCAATGGGACATTGAGATCACACCGCAAAAAAACTCGCTTTCCAACTACATCAAGATCTACTAAATCTGACATTAGAGCGTTTTGCCTACATAACTAATCAAATCGACTAGACGGTTTGAATAACCCCATTCGTTGTCATACCAACCGACAACTTTTACTTGATTACCGATAACTTTAGTAAGACCAGAATCAAAAATACATGATGAAGGATCTGTAACGATGTCTGACGAAACGATCGGATCTTCGGTATATGTTAGATAGCCCTTAAGAGATCCATTAGCTGCGGCTTTCATTGCAGCATTAATCTCGGCCGCAGTTGCCTCTTTAGCTAGTTCGACAGTTAAATCCGTGGCCGAACCAGTTGGCACTGGAACGCGCATCGCATAACCATCTAGCTTGCCCTTAAGCTCTGGAAGCACAAGTGCGATTGCTTTAGCAGCACCTGTTGAGGTGGGAATCATATTGGTAGCTGCAGCACGCGCGCGGCGAAGATCCTTATGTGGGAAATCTAGAATAACTTGATCATTTGTATATGCGTGGATCGTGGTCATAAGGCCTTTAACGATTCCCCAGTTATCGTTGAGTACCTTGGCCATTGGTGCAAGGCAGTTGGTTGTACATGACGCATTTGAAATAATGTGGTGGTTCGCAGGATCGTACTTTTCGTGATTGACACCCATAACAATTGTGATGTCTTCATCACTTGCTGGAGCCGAGATGATAACTTTTTTGGCTCCGGCAGTAATGTGCTTGCCTGCATCGGCAGCCTTAGTAAAGTGACCTGTAGATTCAATGACAACATCGACCTTGAGTGCTGCCCACGGTAAGTTTGCTGGATCACGCTCTGAGAAGGTTTTAATAACTTTGCCATCGACGGTAATTGAATCTTCGGTGAAAGTTACTGGCAGGCCTAGGCGACCCAAGATTGAATCGTATTTGAGTAGGTGTGCCAAAGTTTCATTGGGTGTGAGATCGTTAACTCCGACGATGTTGATTTCTGGATTGGTTAGAGCTGCACGAAAGAAGTTACGTCCGATTCGTCCAAAGCCGTTGATTCCGACATTAATCATCACAATTGTCCTTGCTGCTAATGGAGGGCCACATAAAAAAGCCCAACCGTTGGTGGTTTTTCTGACAGCCACAACGTTGGGGTCTTAGGGATAATCCTATCAGTGGCTCACGGATGAACTCTTCAGTAGGATCTTTAATTCAAAAGATCAGGCGAAAGTCCACTCTCGGTATCTGGAATTCCCAGCTCGCTGGCGCGTTTATCGGCCATAGCCAGCAATCGGCGGATTCGACCTGCAATTGCATCCTTGGTCATAGGCGGACTCGCGAGTGAACCCAACTCTTCAAGTGAGGCTTGACCATGGTTGATACGCAGCTCCCCCGCCTCTTTAAGATGATCCGGAATCGTTGCGCCAAGAATCTCCATGGCGCGAGCAACTCGTGCCGATGCAGCGACTGCTGCGCGTGCCGATCGACGCAGATTCGCATCATCAAAGTTGGCAAGGCGGTTAGCTGTTGCACGAACTTCACGACGCATGCGTCGCTCTTCCCATGCTAAAACAGATTCATGAGCTCCTAGGCGAGTGAGTAGTACACCTATGGCATCACCATCGCGAATAACAACACGATCCACGCCGCGAACTTCGCGCGCTTTAGCAACGATTCCCATGCGCCGAGCTGCACCAACAAGTGCCAAGGCGGCTTCAGGTCCTGGGCAGGTAATTTCTAGTGATGAAGAACGTCCTGGCTCGGTGAGTGAACCATGTGCAATAAATGCACCGCGCCAGGCTGCTTCAGAGTCACAGATCGCCGCAGATACAACTTGTGGAGGTAGACCACGAACAGGTCGACCATGTGAATCGACTAAACCAGTTTGTCTAGCAAGTGCATCTCCTGATTCAATAACTCGAACAACATAGCGTGAACCCTTGCGCAGGCCGCTAGATGAAAGGACAGCTAAATCGCTATCGTGCCCATAAATATCGGCAATATCTTTTCGCAAACGGCGCGCGCTTTGAGATGTATCGAGTTCAACCTCAATTACTATTTTTCCTGCAGCGATATGAAGTCCACCTGCGAAACGAAGTAATGAAGAGACCTCGGCTTTACGGCAACATGGTTTAGTAATCGAGATTCGACTAAGTTCGTCTTTTAATGATGCGGTCATAGCCATGGGCTTATCCAACCAAACTTTGACGCATAATGTGGCCCAAATGAAGAGCCAATTCGCTGATATCGTGATGAACACTGCCGGGGGCTTTTCTAATATCAACGGCCACAACCTGCCCACCTAGTTGTCTGGCCATATGCGCCAGGGTATTTTCATTGCGAACGACAGATCTATCGACCAGAAAATAGTCGATAGATAGGTTTGGGGCGTAGGAATGGAAAAACTCTAAATGCTCTTCTGGTGTAGATCCAGCAAACTCTTCTCCAGAAGTGTTGGAGTGGGCATCCAAATTAAGTATCAATATCTTCTTCGCCTTTGTACGTTCGAGGGCATCGAGCTGCATTGGCACCAACAGATGCGGCATCACGCTAGAGAACCATGAACCCGGACCCATGGTGATCCAATCAGCGACCCGTATCGCTGTGAGAGCCTCAAGTCGCGGCGCAGGATTCTCTGGAATCACGCGCAAGGATTCAATGCGCCCCTTTGCCGTAGCCACCTCTTTTTGACCACGAACAACTATGCGACCTGTAGATGTATTGAATGTTCCTTCAATATCCAAAGGAACCGCAGCCATAGGAAGTACGCGTCCAACTACTTTTAATAGTGAACCAACGCGATCTAAGCCGACAACTGGATCTTCGCCAACATTCCATAACGATGCTAAAAGTAAGTTGCCCATCGCATGACCATTGAGTGCGCCATCGCTCACAAAACGATGTTGCATGATGTTGGCCCATGTACGACCCCACTCATCATCGGCGCACAACGCAGCCAGCGCCATTCGTAGATCACCTGGTGGAAAGATTGAAAACTCTTCGCGTAGTCGCCCACTAGATCCGCCATTATCGGCAACGGTCACAATTGCAGTGATCTCTGAGGTTACTTCTCGAAGCGCCGACAAAGTCGCAGACAGGCCGTGTCCTCCCCCAAGTGCAACAACCTTAGTCAAAACTATTCTCGTCCTACATCTCGATGTGTTGCATGGGCAGTCAAATCTAAACTCATCTCATTGAGCTGTTTGGAAATCTCTTCAGTGATTGCAACGCTACGGTGTTTGCCCCCAGTGCATCCCACTGCAATAGTCACATACTTTTTTCCCTCGTGCATATATCCAGGGATCATTGATGTGACCAAATCAACATAGTCTTTAACAAAAGTTCTTACACCCGTACTACCTAAGACTTTGTCACTGACTTGTGGGGTCAACCCTGTTAATGGGCGAAGCTGCGGGATCCAGTGTGGATTGGGGATAAAACGGCAATCAAGAACTAAATCAGAGTCAACTGGAATTCCATACTTATAACCAAAAGAGAGAACATTGATTCGCATCCCCTGGATTTTGCCTCCACCAAAGATCTCACCAATTCTTTTCTCTAATTGATGCACATTCAGATTACTGGTGTCGATAGCAATATCGCAATCAGATTTTACGACCTCCAGCATTACTCGTTCACGCGCAATGCCATCGAGAATTCGATCTTCCCCTTGAAGTGGATGTGGTCTACGTGTTGATTCGAATCGCTGGACTAAAGCTTGATCAGTCGCATCTAAAAAGACGAGTCGATATGCCGAACCATTCTTCTTTAAAGAATCTAACGCTAGCGTTAACTCATCGAAAAAATGTCCGCCACGAACATCCACAACCACTGCGAACTCTTTACCGTCAGGGCCTGAGCCTTTACCAACTAGGTCTGGAACAAGTGATGGCGGTAAGTTGTCGACTACATGCCAACCAAGATCTTCCAAAGCATGTGCCACCGTGGAGCGGCCCGCGCCTGACATGCCAGTCAGAATCAATATCTCCTTGTTGCTCATGGCTCTATCCTCTTACATCTGTCAAGTACCCGACTAGTCACCGGTAATTTCTCCAGTGTCAGTATTTACTTTATGCGCAGTCATTGCTCTTAGATGGGCTTCAATAATGAAGGCGATCTTCGCCCCTATTCCCGGTGTAGCCCCAATGTCTTCAACACCAGCCTTTCGAATTGCGGCCACAGAACCAAAACGTTCGAGCAATGCATTTCTACGCACAGATCCCAGTTGTGGAATCTCATCCAAAATTGATTCCAGCATCACTTTTGATCTACGTGATCGATGGAACGTGATGGCAAACCTATGTGCCTCATCGCGGATGCGTTGTAAGAGATAGAGACCCTCACTGCTGCGAGGCAGGATTATCGGATCACTTGATCCGGGGATCCACACCTCTTCTAAGCGTTTGGCTAACCCGCACAGTGCAATGTCATTAATTCCCAGTTCACTGAGAGCACGCGCTGCAGCATTTACTTGCGGCGCTCCACCATCGACCACTATCAACTGTGGCGGATAAGAGAACTTACTTAACTTTCCACCAAGTTCGGCCACTTCGGCCTCATCTACCGATCTATCATCTAAGAGGCGTTTGAGTCTGCGCGTGATTACCTGATGCATAGCGCGAGTGTCATCAAAGCCATCTTCAGTGTTGATAATGAATCGGCGATACTCACTCTTCTTCGCTAAACCATCTTCAAAGACCACCATAGATGCCACGACGGATGTTCCGGAGATGTTAGAGATATCAAAGCATTCGATGCGAAGCGGTGTACGTTCTAGATCCAAGGCCTCTTCAATCTCTAGCAGCGCTTTACCGCTGACCGCTGCATCGGTTGCGCGCTTGCTGAGGAATTGGATTAATGAATACTGAGCGTTTCGTTTAACCGTCTGTAAAATCTCCACTTTTTCACCGCGTTGTGGAACCTTCAACGAAACGGTGCCACCCCGCAGTCCTGATAGCCACTGTTCAAGTGCGGGGGCATCAAGGGGCAGTTCATTAATCAGGATCTGGGCAGGGATTTCGTGTGGTGAGCTTTGACTGTAGATTGAAAAAAACAAAGCACCCATCTCGTCATCGCCCTCCAGTGACTTGCTTTGATCTACGATCCATGAACGTGATCCTTTGATCGCTCCACCTCGAATAATAAATATCGAGCCAGCAGCATGGGCACCATCGTGGTGAATTGCTATAACGTCGGCAGTTAAGTTATCGGGAAGTGCAGCATCCGTAGATTCCTGTGCACGTTCAATAGCTGTGATTGAATCACGAATCTTTGTGGCCCGCTCAAACTCTTCGCGCTCTGAGGCAAGTTCCATCTCATTGCGCAACGTAGGAACGATGTCTGCATTGCTGTCAGACATAAATGCAACTAAGCGATTAGACAAAGCCTTATGGTCGGCTTGACTTACCCATTCCACACACGGTGCTGCACACTTTCCAATATCTCCCAAGAGACATTGGCGCTTAGTTCGACGTGCTCGATCAAAGTTGCCAGTCGAGCAGGAGCGAATCGGAAAAACCTTCAAAATGACATCGAAAGTATTACGTAACGCCCAGGTATGAGTGAAAGGGCCAAAATAAGTAATTCCCGGTCGCTTAGATTTACGAGTAATAAATATCCGTGGAAACTCATCATCATTTGTAACCGCTAAGTATGGATACGACTTATCGTCTTTAAACTGAACGTTGTAATACGGGTTGTACTGCTTGATCCAAGAGAACTCTAACTGTAAGGCCTCCACCTCGGTAGCAACGATGGTCCAGTCAACTCGAACCGCTTCATGCACCATACGATCAGTTTTAGTTGCAAGGTTGCTTTGAAAATAGTTACTCAGACGATTTTTAAGGTTCTTAGCCTTGCCTACATAAATAACTGTGTCATCGCTGTTGTAAAAACGATACACACCAGGATGCTCAGGAATATTAATAGGCCGATAACTCTGAGGATCTGCCATCGCTTTACTTCTTGGTTGCTACTTTTCGATTAGTTGCCAACATCGGTGCTAAGTATTGACCCGTGTAACTGGCTGCAACTTTAGCTACATCCTCTGGCGTTCCTTCGGCAACGACTAATCCCCCGCGGAATCCACCCTCCGGGCCCATATCAATGACCCAATCTGAACATTTAATCACATCCAAATTATGTTCAATGACAACCACTGTGTTGCCGGTGTCAACAAGCCGGTTAAGAACAATCAGCAACTTGCTGACATCTTCAAAGTGCAGCCCTGTAGTTGGCTCATCTAGAACATAAATTGTCCGTCCCGTTGATCTGCGCTGAAGTTCGGTAGATAGTTTTACGCGCTGAGCCTCACCACCTGAGAGCGTTGGTGCTGACTGGCCTAACCGTACATAGCCCAGACCAACGTCATTGAGCGTTTTTAAAAAACGGGCAATGGTGGGCACAGATTCAAAGAAAGTATGGGCTTGTTCAATCGGCATATTCAAAACATCGGCGATGGTCTTGCCCTTGTAATGCACCTCTAAGGTTTCACGGTTATAACGGGCTCCGTGACAGACTTCGCACGGTACATATACATCGGGCAAAAAGTTCATTTCGATTGTGATAGTTCCATCACCTGAACAGTTCTCACAGCGTCCACCTTTAACATTAAATGAAAAGCGACCCTGCTGATACCCACGAATTTTTGCTTCTGTGGTTTCGGCAAATAATGCACGCACCTTGTCGAAAAGCCCAGTATAGGTCGCTGGATTAGATCGAGGTGTGCGACCGATTGGAGATTGATCGACGTGAACGACTTTATCCAGTAGTTCAACTCCACTAACACTGCGATGTCGACCGGGAACAAGGCGGGCACCGTTAAGTTTATTTGCTAACGTCGTATACAAAATATCATTTACTAAAGTGGATTTTCCAGAGCCGCTGACACCGGTCACTGAGACGAAAACTCCCAGCGGAACTTGAACGTCGATATCTTGTAAGTTATTTTCTTTTGCGCCCTTAACAGTAAGAACTCGCTTTGAATCAACGGGGCGACGCTTCTGTGGAATCTCAATAGATTTACGGCCTGAAAGATATGCACCTGTAATTGATTCCTTAGATGCAATCAGTTCGTCGTAGCTTCCAGAAACTACAACATGTCCGCCATGCTCACCTGCACCTGGTCCGATATCTACAATCCAGTCGGCGGTACGAATCGTTTCCTCATCATGTTCAACAACGATGAGTGTATTTCCAAGATCTCGTAAATGAGTCAACGTCTCAATTAAGCGTCGATTATCTCGTTGATGCAGACCAATACTTGGCTCATCCAAAACATAAAGAACTCCTACTAAGCCACTACCGATCTGAGTTGCAAGACGGATGCGCTGGGCTTCTCCACCAGAAAGCGTCGCCGCAGGTCTAGCTAGGGACAAATAGTCCAAGCCAACATCGAGAAGAAAGCCAAGGCGGGCATGGACTTCCTTCATAACACGTTCAGCAATCTGGGCCTCACGTTTATTGAGTTTGATATTCTTTAGGAATTCAGCACACTCTGAAATCGAGAGTTCTGTGATGTCTGAAATATTCTTATTGCCAATTGTTACTGCTAAAACCTCAGGCTTAAGACGTGCGCCATTACATACCTGACATGGAATTTGACGCATATACGCTTCATATTTATCACGGCTGTAATCACTATCAGTCTCACTGTGGCGGCGATGAATGAATGGAACCACTCCCTCAAATCCGGTTGTGTAGTTCTTAGTTCCATAGCGGCCCTTGTACTTCATCTTAATTTCATACTCATAGCCATTTATTATGGCTTCTCGAGCCTTGACTGAGATTTTTTTCCACGGAGTATTGAGCGAGAAAGGCATATCTTTGGCTAAGGCTTCTAGTAGACGAATGAAATAGTCAGCAGATTGCCCACCAGACCACGGTGCAATGGCTCCATCATTTATTGATAAGGAATCATCCGGAATGATGAGATCTTCATCGACCTCTAACTTCGTTCCAATGCCCGAACACTCTGGGCAGGCACCAAAGGGTGAGTTGAAAGAGAATGAACGTGGCTCTAGCTCCTCAAAAGACATGTTGCAATCGTGGCAGGCTAAGTGCTCACTAAAGGTGCGCTCTTTATCGGCCGATTTAGCGTCAACAAGATCAAGAATGACGATGCCTGATGCTAAACGTAGAGCAGTTTCAATGGAATCAGTGAGCCGCGTTTTGCTCTCAACTTTTGCAGTAAGTCGATCTACAACAACTTCAATGGTGTGTTTTTCCTGTTTCTTTAATTTCGGAACATCTGTAAGTGCCACGACAACACCATCAACACGTGCACGCGAGTACCCCTGTGTAATGAGTTCAGCAAATAGATCCAAGAACTCACCTTTGCGAGCACGGACGACTGGAGCTAAGACCTGAAACTTTGTTGTGGCCGGCATTGCCAAAATCTGATCTACAATCGCTTGTGGTGATTGGCGTGAAACAGCTTTGCCGCATTTCGGACAGTGCGGAATGCCAGCACGCGCGAATAGAAGACGTAGATAGTCATAAACTTCAGTAATTGTGCCTACAGTAGAGCGAGGATTTCGATTTGTAGATTTCTGATCAATCGATACGGCAGGAGATAAACCTTCAATGAAATCTACGTCGGGCTTATCCATCTGACCTAAGAATTGACGGGCATATGCCGAGAGTGATTCAACATAGCGGCGCTGACCTTCAGCGAAGATTGTGTCAAACGCTAGGGAGGACTTACCTGAGCCCGAGAGCCCCGTGAAAACGATAAGTGCGTTTCGAGGCAACTCTATCGAGACATCTTTGAGATTGTGTTCGCGAGCACCGCGCACAATTAACTTATCGATACTCACTAAACCCCTGCCTCTTCCATCGAACGTAGCTCTTTCTTTAATATCTTGATTTCATCACGCAGCCTTGCCGCAACTTCAAACTGTAATTCGGCTGCAGCGTTCTTCATTTGATCAGTGAGCGAGCCTATCAACGCCATTAAATCCTGTCGCGGCAAAGTGAGTAAGGCCTTGCTATATAAACCTACCGACGGCGCACTCTTCTGATTGGCCTTTTTATTGGCCGCTAATAGATCCTCGGTATCCTCTGATTCTCGGTTAATTAAGTCAGTAATGTCGGCTATTTTTTTACGAAGTGGTTGAGGATCCACCCCGCGCTCAAGATTGTAGGCAACCTGCTTGGCTCGACGTCGGTTAGTTTCATCGATTGCCTTTGCCATTGAGTCTGTGATGTTATCGGCATACATATGTACTTCTCCTGAAACATTTCGAGCCGCACGGCCTATCGTTTGAATCAGTGATGTAGCTGAGCGCAGAAAGCCCTCTTTGTCGGCATCTAAAATAGCAACAAGTGAAACCTCTGGAAGATCTAAACCTTCACGCAGTAAGTTAATTCCAATCAAAACATCGTATTCGCCCATTCGAAGTTCTCGTAGCAGTTCAACGCGTCGCAAAGTATCGACCTCAGAGTGCAGATAACGGACCCTCACGCCTTTTTCCTGCATATAGTCGGTTAAATCTTCTGACATCTTCTTGGTTAAAGTTGTTACAAGAACACGCTCATTCTTTTGGGCACGAATCTTTATTTCATCGAGCAAATCATCTATCTGTCCTTTAATGGGTTTAATCACTATTTGAGGATCTACTAGACCAGTTGGTCGAATGACTTGTTCTACGACATCGCCATTAACTTTGGCCATTTCGTATTTACCTGGAGTGGCGGATAAATAGAGCTTTTGTCCAGTTCGCTCTAAAAACTCTGGGAACTTAAGGGGGCGGTTATCTAGTGCGCTTGGTAAGCGAAAACCATGTTCAACTAATGTTCGCTTGCGGGATGCATCGCCCTCAAACATTGCCCCTAGCTGTGGAACGGTTACATGACTTTCGTCGATGACAACGAGAAAATCCTCCGGGAAATAATCGAGTAGACAATTTGGGGCAGAGCCAGCTTCTCGACCATCTAAATGACGGGAGTAGTTCTCAATACCACTACAAAAGCCGATCTGCTCCATCATCTCAACATCAAAAGTTGTACGCATCCGAAGTCGTTGAGCCTCAAGTAGCTTGCCCTGCTTTTCAAAGAGATTGAGCTGAATCTGCAGTTCATCCTCTATTTCACCGATTGCGCGCTTAATTGTTTCGGGTCCAGCTGCGTAGTGAGTGGCAGGAAAGATATACATCTCGGTTTCATCGCGAATAATCTCCCCCGTGAGCGGATGCAACGTTGAGATCTTTTCAATCTCATCGCCAAACATCTCAATACGGATAGCAAGCTCTTCATACATCGGGATGATCTCAATCGTGTCGCCGCGCACTCTGAAAGTTCCGCGCTCAAAAGCCATATCGTTGCGCTTGTACTGCACATCTACAAAGCGACGGAGCAAGGCGTTTCGCTCGATTTCATCGCCCACGCGCAGAGTAACCATTCGGTCGATGTACTCCTGCGGAGTTCCAAGTCCGTAGATACAGGAGACAGTGGCGACAACTATTACATCGCGCCGAGTTAAAAGTGAGTTAGTAGCCGAGTGGCGAAGGCGTTCAACTTCGTCATTGACACTTGAGTCCTTCTCAATAAACGTATCCGTCTGGGGAACATATGCTTCTGGTTGGTAATAATCATAATAAGAAACAAAGTATTCAACGGCGTTGTTAGGTAGGAGCTCTCTGAACTCATTGGCTAACTGGGCGGCTAGCGTTTTATTGGGTGCAAGTACCAACGTGGGTCTTTGAAGTTTTTCAATTAGCCAGGCAGTTGATGCAGACTTACCGGTGCCCGTTGCACCTAACAAAACTACATCTTTTTCCCCTGCTTCAAAACGTCGAGCTATTTCAGCAATCGCCTCAGGCTGATCACCTGCCGGTGTGTAGTCACTAATAACTTGAAATGGCTCAACTCGGCGTTGTATATCTGAGATTGGGCGCATTGAGTAAGTCTAGTTTGAAGCTGCCGCTAATCCATCCCAAATATTCTCTACTTGGCGCAGCAAATCATCCTCGCTGCCACTGTTTTCAAGGACATAGTCGGCAACACTGACCCGCTGCTCGCGCGTAGCTTGTGCTGCGATTCGGGAGTTAATCTCAGAGATATGAAGACCCTTGGCGCGCAGTCGTGCAATACGCAGCTCCATGTCAGCCTCTACGGTGATAACGAGATCAAATCGATCTGAGGCATTCTTTTCAAATAGCAAGGGAATCTCGTAGATAAGAATCTGCCTATCTGTAAGTGATTGAACCGCCTCATTAAACTCGGCAGTCACGCGGGGATGAACAATTCCCTCTAGAACTCTCAGTGCCTTAGGATCTTTGAAAACTATCTCTCCTAATGCACGCCTATCAATATCCCCGTCTTTCAAAATCGAATCGCCGAATGAATGAACAACTTCGTCAAATCCTTCTGTGCCTCTTGATATAACATCGCGCGCAAGCTGATCGGCATCAATAACTAAAGCCCCGAGCTCTGCGAAATACTGTGCAGCCAAAGATTTTCCGCTGCCAATGCCACCTGTTAAACCAATCACACGCATAGTTAAAGGATAGCGTTAACCAGAAAGAGTGATGGAAATAGAATAGGCCCGACGTAATGTCGGGCCTATTCTCAAGCATGTACTTCTATTCAGCAGTTACAACCTCTGCGACGACTTCTACCGCACCATCTTCAGGTGTTGCTGCAGCATCAGCGGCCTTGGCCTCTGCTTTCTGCTTCTTGTGCGCCATGAAACGCTCTTGAGCTTGGGCATACTGCTTTTCCCACTCTTCACGTGCAGTTTCATAGCCAGGCTTCCACTCTTGACTTTCAGCATCGAAACCTTCTGGATAGATGAAGTTTCCTGCAGCATCATAGCGAGCTGCCATTCCATACTGACTTGGATCAAATGCTTCAATCTCAATCTCATGTCCCTCGTTAGCCTGCTTTAGCGAAAGTGAGATTCGACGGCGTTCTAAGTCGATATCGATAATCTTTACGAATAACTCATCATCAACGGCAACAACCTGCTCTGGAATCTCAACATGGCGCTCGGCCAACTCTGAGATGTGAACAAGGCCTTCGATTCCTTCATGTACACGTATAAATGCACCGAATGGAACAAGCTTAGTCACAACGCCAGGTACAACCTGATTGATTGTGTGCGTACGTGCAAATGCCTGCCATGGATCTTCTTGTGTTGCCTTGAGTGAAAGCGAAACACGCTCGCGCTCGAAATCAACTTCAAGAACTTCAACAGTTACTTCATCGCCAACTTCTACGACTTCACCTGGATGATCGATGTGCTTCCAAGAGAGCTCTGATACGTGAACGAGGCCGTCAACGCCACCTAGATCTACGAATGCACCGAAGTTTACGATAGATGAAACAACACCTGTGCGAACTTGACCCTTTTGAAGCTGGTTCAAGAAAGTAGTACGTGACTCTGACTGAGTCTGCTCTAGGAATGCACGACGTGACAGAACAACGTTGTTGCGATTCTTATCAAGTTCGATGATACGAGCTTCAACCTGCTTGCCAATATATGGAGTCAAGTCACGGACGCGGCGCATTTCGACAAGGGATGCAGGCAAGAAACCACGTAGTCCGATGTCAACGATTAAGCCACCCTTAACAACTTCAATAACAGTTCCGACGACAACTTCGTCGCGTTCTTTCTTGCCTTCGATGTCTCCCCATGCACGCTCATACTGTGCGCGCTTCTTAGAGAGAATAAGTCGGCCTTCTTTGTCCTCTTTTTGAAGAACAAGGGCTTCAATGCTTTCTCCTACTTTAACAATCTCATGTGGATCTACGTCGTGACGAATTGAAAGCTCACGGGAAGGGATTACACCCTCGGTCTTGTAGCCAATATCGACAAGAACTTCTTCGCGACCAACTTGAACGATTGTTCCTGTGACGAGATCTCCGTCATTAAAATTTCGAATTGTTCCTTCAATTGCCGCTAGAAAATCTTCGGCTGATCCAATGTCATTTACTGCAATTACTGGTGTTGTAGACAAGTGAGCTCCGTAGGGATAGATGAGTAGTAGTTTCCGCTTTCGCGGCTGGAGGGCAAGAGTACGGTTTAAGCATATAAAGGAGCAAATCCCCATCAGAAATCACGCGTAATCAATAGAATGTCTCACCTATGAAGCGCTACCGGCAACTATTTTCGATTCCCAATGTCTGGGTATTGGTACTGGCTGCATTCCCGGCTCGAGTGGCTTACGGCATGGTGGGCTTATCCCTTTTCTTCAAAGCCCAGCAAGAGACTGGCTCGATTGCCTTGGCCGGATTAGTCATTGGGGCAAACTCTTTGGCCGGCTCATTTACAGCTGGAATCCGTGGCTCTGTCATTGATAAGTACGGACAAAAATGGCCGCTTCGAATTCTGGTCCCTGGTTATGCCACGATGATGATTGTTGTAAATGCTTCTCACTCATCACATGTAATTGTTGGAATGGCAATTCTGATGGGACTCACTGCGCCACCGATAAATCTTTCAGTCCGACCTTTGTGGAAGACAATTGTTCCCGCTGATTTTCTTCGCACAGCTTATGCCGTTGACTCTTCCGTTATGAATACCGCTGGTGTCATCGGCCCAGTGATTGCCACGTCGCTCGCACTTTCCATCCATCCAGGAAGTCCACTTCTTACAGCCGCCATCTTTATGAGTATTGGTGGTGGCGCTTTAGCAATGGTTCCAGTATCACGTGATTGGAAACCTGAGAAAAAGGAGAAGGGTGCCGCTTCATTATGGAATAACCCTGCACTGCGTTTGATGATGTTAGAGGGATCTTTTATCGGCTTCGGGTGGGGGCTCTTTGATGTTGCCGTTCCAGCTTATGCAACGATAGAAAACGTTGCACATCGCACAGCATGGGTTTTTGCTGCCATGGGAATTTCAAGCATAATCGGTGGATTAGTGGCAGGTCTAATTTCTAAACGTACCTCTTCATTACTTGCATTACGTCGTACCTACTTCATGTGGTTTCTTGTTGCCATACCGATGGCATTTACATATCCAGGCTGGTCTATGGCAATTGCGGGTGCCTGTCTAGGTTTCGTTGGTGGAGCAATTCAAGTTTTTTACTGGGAAGTTATGGAAGCGGTTCGACCAAAAGGTTCAGCAGTTTCTTATATGGCTTGGCTTTGGACCGTTGAAGGAAGTGTCATGTCACTTGGCGCAGCCGTTGGCGGTGTGCTCTCAGACACTATCTCGCCACAGTTCTGTTTAGCACTGACCGCTGTATCCATTGGCATGGGCAATATCGTGTTAACTATTGGTAAAAAACGTTTAATCGCTGCCGATCGAATTCCAACTGCAGAAGAAGATACGGCAGCTATGGAAGGTAACGCCCCCGCAACTACCTAATGTGCGGCCTCATGCCACGTTAAACCAAGGCCCGCACTGACATCTAAGGGTGCACGCAGAGGATAAGCCGCACCCATCTCACGCTTGACGAGCTCAGTAATCTCAGTCTCTTCGCCTTTAACAACTTCAATAATCAATTCGTCATGAATCTGCAAAAGTAATCGGGACTTATATCCACCACCATGAAAAGCGCTATCTACCTTCAGCATCGCCATTTTTATTATGTCGGCAGCCGAGCCTTGAATAGGTGCATTGAGTGCCATACGCTCAGCGACTTCACGACGCATTCGATTATCACTCATTAAATCGGGAAGATAACGTCGGCGCCCCATAATGGTCTCGGTGTATCCAACTTTTCGTGCATCCTCAACTACCGTTTTTAAATAATCGCGTATTCCACCAAAGCGCTGGAAGTACGTATCCATTAAGCCCTGCGCCTCGCCCGGGCTGATATCTAACTGCGCCGAGAGACCGTAAGAAGAGAGGCCATATGCCAGACCATACGACATCGCCTTAATCTGTCGACGCATCTCGGAATCAACATCATGGGCTTTAATGCCAAAAATTACTGATGCAATCGTGGCATGCAAATCTTCACCGGATTCAAAGGCGGCCAGTAGTTTCTCATCGTTGGATAGATGCGCCATGATGCGCATTTCGATTTGGCTATAGTCGGCAGTTAATAAACCGACATAATCTTTACCCGCAATAAAAGCATTTCGAATTGTGCGACCTTCTTCGGTGCGTACAGGTATGTTTTGTAAGTTTGGCCCCGTCGATGATAAACGTCCAGTTGCCGCAACGGTCTGCTGAAAATGGGTATGGATTCGCCCATCTGGTGCAATCTCACTGATCAAGCCCTCGACAGTTGAACTAAGTTTCTTCGTTTCACGAATTCGAAGCAGATGGGTAAGTAGCGGGTGGCCAGTTTTTTCGCGCAGCCAATCTAAACTCTCAGCATCGGTGGTAAACCCGGTTTTGATCTTCTTGGTCTTAGGTAGTTTGAGTTCATCAAAGAGGACTACCTGAAGCTGCTTTGGAGATGCGACGTTGAATTCATGACCCACCGAATCATAGGCGGCTTTAGTTTCTCGTATTACTTCTCCCTCAAAAAAAGCAAATAGTTTTTCTAACTCTTTTCGGTTTACGGCTACGCCGATGCTTTCCATTCGAGCTAGCAGTTCGGCAATCGGAAGCTCCATGGTGGAGAAGAGCTCAAGTAGATTGCGCTCCTTTAACTCTCGTGTGAGCGAATCCCGCAGAGAGAAAAGCACTCGAGCTGAAGTCAATAACTCTTGCTCAGGTGAAGATGCACTGATGACTGAACCATCACCCCATCGCTCTTGTATATCTCTCAGCTCTAATAATCGGGTTCCAGGGTTTACTAAGTAAGCAGCAATGGCTGTATCGAACTCAACTCCACTCATGGCATTGATACGAGCGAGAGATTTAGCATCGTGCACTAGTTTTTTGATTTTAGGGTTAGAAGCCCAATCCCCCATGGTGGATTCATGCACAAGAAAAATATCCTCCGGCGACAGAGCCACGGCATAGCGATTGAGTTTTTCTTCATGAAGCGAAAAGCTGATCGCAATTTCTCCGGAATGCCCTGCTATTCGTTTTGAGGCGGCATCAGCAGTGATAGCACCTTCATGAATATCTTCTGCAAATAAAGTGAACTCTGGTGATGGAAAAGAAGACTGCTCAGCCTTTATAAGAATTGGCTTCAAGCGATCTTTTAACGTCTTAAACTCTAAAACTTCGAAAAGTGGGTTGGTTTGTGATTCATCTACTCCTACCCATTCAAGGGTATCTATAGATAGGTCAAGGGGAACATCATCGACCAATTTAGTTAGCTCACTATTTTGAATCACGCTGTCAATTGAATCGCGAAGAGACTGACCAACTTTGCCGGCTAACTTATCAACGTTAGATAAAAGCTCCTTAAGCGAACCGTATTCCACGATCCATTTAGCGGCAGTTTTTTCTCCAACACCCGGAACTGATGGCAGGTTATCGCTTGGGTCACCGCGCAGTGCTGCAAAATCTGGATACTGCGCCGGCGACATCCCATACTTTTCCTGCACTGCATCGGGGGTCATACGGGCTAAATCACTCACACCACGTTTGGGATAGAGAACTGTTGTATTTTCATTGACAAGCTGAAAAGAGTCACGATCTCCAGTGCAAATAAGTACATCAGCGCCCTCGCGCTCGGCCTGCTTAGCAATTGTTGCCAAAATATCGTCGGCCTCAAAGCCCTCAACTTCAAACTGGGATATTCCAAACGCGGTCACCAGATCGTGTAAATAGCTCATTTGTGAACGGAATTCATCGGGAGTCTTGCTTCTATTGGCCTTATAGTCAGGAAAGATTTCAGATCTAAAGGTTTTTCTAGACACATCAAAGGCCACTGCCACGTGCGTAGGTTTCTCGGTTGTCAAAAGTGATAACAACATCGTTGCAAAGCCATAGATTGCATTGGTGTGTTGGCCCGAGGCGGTCGTGAAGTTTTCTGCCGGCAAGGCGTAGAAAGCTCGATATGCCATTGAGTGCCCATCGATTAGTAATAGGCGTTTGCTCATGGGCACATCTTAGGTTGCCCACTAGAATACTTCTCATGATCAATGAAGAGTTTCTTAAGTTTTATAAGGAGCGCGGTAGCGGTGCACTGGATCAAAAAATGGGCATCGTTATTACTGAAGCTGCAGAGGGTCGCATAGTTGGAACCATGCCGGTGGATGGAAATACACAACCCATGGGTCTATTACATGGCGGAGCAAATGTAGTTCTTGCTGAGAGTTTAGGTTCCATTGGAACCTCACTTCATGCCGGTCCTACTCGCAAAATTGTGGGAGTCGATATCAATGCGACTCATCATAAGTCTGCAACTACTGGACTTGTGACAGGTGTTGCAACTGCTATTTCTTTAGGTAAAACATTGTGTAGTTGGGAGATTATTATTACCAACGAAGAAGGTCAACGTACATGTACTGCTCGTATTACTTGCTTAATCTTGGCTGAACGCTAAGTGTGTGCGCCAGTTCCGAGATATGCCTCGCGCACTGCTGGGTCGTTGAGTAGATCTGCAGCTACTGCCTCTTTGACCACGTTGCCGGTCTCTAAAATATAGGCACGGTGTGCGCGCTGCAACGCTTGCTGGGCATTTTGCTCCACTAGCAAGATGGTTACTCCGGTCTTATTAATCTGGGTAATGATGCGAAAGATATTGGCGATCATCTGAGGTGCAAGTCCCATCGATGGCTCATCAAGGAGCAAGACCTTGGGTCTTGCCATCAGGGCGCGGCCAATAGCTAACATCTGCTGCTCTCCCCCAGATAGCGTTCCACCGGCCTGAGATGTGCGCTCTTTCAGGCGTGGAAAGAGTTCATAGATCTTATCGAGATCTTCATTCATCTCATTGCGGCGGTTCTTGCGATGAAACTTTCCCATCTCAAGATTTTCTAGCACAGTCATTCCAGGAAAGATTCCCCGGCCCTCTGGTGCCTGTGAGATTCCAAGATCTACTCGCTCATGTGCTGGCAGCTTAGAGATATCTTGACCATCAAATAAGATCGCACCACTTGAGACTTTACGAAGTCCTGAGATGGTCTTAAGCGTTGTCGTCTTGCCGGCGCCGTTAGCACCGATCAAGGTAACGATCTCACCCTCATTGACTACAACGGAGATTCCTTTGATCGCCTCGATCTTGCCGTAGTGAACATGGAGATCTTTAATTTCAAGACGCATCGGCAGGAACTCCTAAATAGGCCTCAATAACCTTGGGATCGTTTTGAACTTTACTTGGCAGATCATCGGCGATCTTGATGCCAAAATCTAGAACGGCGACGCGATCTGAGATTCCCATGATCAGCGACATGTCGTGCTCGATTAAAAGAACGGTATATCCAGCATCGCGAATCTTCTTAATCAGCGCTGCAAGCTCAACTTTCTCCGCTGGATTAAAGCCAGCAGCAGGCTCATCAAGGAGAAGGAGTTGGGGTGAGGTTCCCATCGCTCGGGCAATCTCTAGGCGACGTTGGTCTCCATAAGGAAGATTCTTTCCCAATTGGTCGGCACGATGTCCAATACCCATAAAGTCTAAGAGCTCCTGCGCACGAATACGATCTTCTGCTTCTTCACGGCGTGAACGCGGAAAACCAAAGAGTGCACCTAGTAATCCAGAACGCTTATGCACATCAGTTGCTGTAATGACATTTTCAAGTGCAGTCATCTCTCCCCACAAGCGAACATTCTGGAACGTACGTGCCATTCCAAACTTTGTGATGTGATGACGCTTACGCCCCAAAATATTTTCGCCTTTGAAAATTATCTCACCCGATGTCGCCTGATATACACCGGTGATCACATTAAAGACCGTGGTCTTGCCAGCTCCGTTAGGCCCAATGAGCGCGCAAATCTCTCCTTTATAGACATCCAGGTTGACCTTGTTTAGTGCAGTTACGCCACCAAATTGCATCGTTAATTCCTTGAGTTCAAGGAGTTTTTCACTCATTTACTTAGCCTCCTTCTGCTTAATTTTTTCGCGCTTCTTGCGCGGCAAAAGTCCATCAGGGCGAATATTCATAATCACTAAAAGGACTAAGCCAAAAACGAGTTGCCGAGAGTTGCTGATGAATCGAATTCGCTCAGGTAGATAAGCCAAAATAGATGCACCTAAAATAACACCCCACATATTTCCCATTCCGCCAAAGACGACGCAGGCTAAAATAAGAACTGAAACGTTGAAGGTAAACATGTCGGGGGCGATAAACATTACTTTAGAGGCATAAATCACGCCGGCGGCACCGCCAATAGCTGCGCCGATACTAAATGACCACAGTTTATAGACGAGTAAGTTGACGCCCATTAATGCCGCGACATCTTCATCTTGGCGAATCGCCTCCCACGCACGTCCTGGACGACGAACGGTAAAGCGACGCACCATCCAAATTACCAACAAGATCATCACAAAGATAACCCAGAAATATCCCGCATGATCTTCAAGACCAAATTTTTCACCAAAGATCGGAGGTGGATTTGGAATTCCTACAACTCCATTTGGACCTCCAGTTTGGGTAAGGTTTAAGGCGATAATTCTGACTATCTCGCCAAAACCTAAGGTTACGATCGCTAGATAGTCACCGCGCAAACGCAGAGCAGGCAGACCTAAAATCAATCCAGCGAGCATGGCAAAACCAATACCGATTGGCAAGATTTCCCAAGTATTCAAATGAGTGGTTGTTCCAAGAATTCCCATCGTGTAGGCACCGATGGCAAAGAATGCAACATAACCAAGATCGAGAAGACCTGACTTTCCCACCACAATATTTAAACCCAAAGCCATGAGAACAAACATTGCTATTGGATAAACCAATACTGCTTGATATGAAGTAATTGGTGTATTCAGGAAACTTGTGGCAGGGAAAGTGCCTGCATAGGGCAAAAATGCCACTACGGCGATTACAATTAAAACAAAAGTGACACGCTTAGTGCGGCTCCAGTTTTCCCAGATAGAAGCACCTTTATCGCGAATGTTTAACATCATGTTCTCGTTTGCTGGACAGCTTCACCGAAGATGCCACTTGGTTTGATGAGTAGAACTAGGACAAGAACTAAGAAAACTGTCACAGACTTCCACTGTGAACCCAGAATTGCAGAAGAGAACTGCTCCAGGACTCCGAGGAAAATTCCACCATAAAAAGCGCCACGTAGATTGCCAATTCCACCCAGTACCGCCGCCGTGAATGCAGCAAGGCCCAGGTTGAATCCCACGTTGAACTGGGTAGTTTCATAAACGGTTGTGTAGAAGAAAGCGGCGGCTCCAGTTGTAAGTCCGCCGATAAAAAAAGTTAATGAAATAACACGGTTGAGGTTAATACCCATCAACTTTGAGTTCTCTTCACTCATCGATACAGCACGAATAGCTTTACCCAACCGTGAGCGATTGACGAAGCGATCGAGGGCAAAGAATATTAGTGAACCAGCGACGATAATCATCACTGTATCGATTCGAAAATTAGCTCCGCCCAGCTCTCCGAAAGACCACTTCTCAAGTAAACGTGGTGAGGTCACAGGCGCCGAGTGTGTATAAATACGCGCAGCTTCAGATAGAACTATAGAAACTGCGATTGCTGAAATTAAACTGGCAAGTCGATTAGTGCCAAGTGCGCGTAAGCGTCGATATGCGACGAGTTCAACTAAAACTCCTAGGAGTCCGCAGATTAGTGAAGAGAAAACCAGGGCGAAAGCTAGCGTGTAAACCAATCGGAATCCATGCAGCGGATCCGAGGTTGAGACATTTTTAAGAATTGCTACCTCTGCTACAACGGTTGCAAACGTTCCCATCATGACAACTTCTGAGTTAGCGAAGTTAATCAGGCGTAGTACTCCATAAACCATGGTGTAACCGAGTGAAATTAAAACGTAGATAAATCCAAGGGCCACTCCTTGAAGACAAAGCGACCAGAACTGCGAGCTCAATACCGAGAAATTCATGTTATCCACTTCATTGTAGTAATCGCAGCCACCCCTAAGTCTAGATATCTAGACCTAGGGGTGGCTGCGATTATTTGATACTACTTGTTACTACTTAAGCGACCGCTACGTATGCGATCTTTCCATCCTTGATTACGAAGGCGCCAACTGCTGCTCCACCGATGATGTCACCATAACGGTCGAACTTGATTGTGTCTCCGGCAACACCCTTGAACGCACCACTAGTGATGCAGTTCTGCATACCAGCACGTGAGGTCTTGCCCTGCTTGATGCACGTAAGGTAGATGTTTGTAGCATTGTAAGTTGATGTTACATATGTTCCTGGAACCTTGATTCCTGTGAGCTTTGTGTATGCAGCCATTTGTGCAGCTGTAACTAAGTTCTCAAAAGGAACATCTGCAGCTGTAAGGCGAGTTCCTTCTGCAGCAGCCTTACCAGCGTTAACTGGGAAGTCAGCCTTTAGAGTTCCATCTCCTGATGCAAATATGCCGGTGTATCCACCATCGCGAAGTGCCTTAACAAACTTAGCTGCATCTGGTGCATAGCCACAGTAGATAACTACGTTAGCTCCTGATGCCTTCACCTTTGCAACTACTGATGTGTAATCACTTGTGTTAACCGGAACCGAGTCTTTTCCAACAGCCATTGCAGATGTGATTGTCTTCTTTGCATAATCTGCAAGACCGGCGCCGTATGCGCTGACGTCATCAACTAGGTAGACCTTAGGTGTTGCAACACCCTTAGTTGCATAACGGACTAGAGCTGGACCTTGGAACTTATCGTTAGCTACAACACGCTTAAAGATTGGGAAGCCGTTAACAGCTGCCTTTGGATCTGTAAGTGATACACGTGTTGCTGACATTGAAATCATTGGAAGCCCTGCCGCCTTGTATGAAGGAAGTGAGGCCTGTGTTGCGCCTGAGTATGCAGGTCCGATAAGACCGATGATTGCCTTGTTAGATGCAATTCCAGGAGCAACTGACGCTGCAACTGTTGGATCTCCCTGGTCATCGGCTAATACAAGCTCAACCTTAATTGATGGGTTTGTTGCGTTGTACTCTGACAGTGCAAACTTTGCACCAGTTAATTCATCTTGACCTGTAAGTGCGTTTGGTCCAGTTAGTGGAGCCTGAAACGCTAAGTACACAGTCTTTGGTGCTGCCATCGCTGATGAAACTGCTGAAACGCCAAGAACTAGCGCAGCGGCAGAAACAACGGCGAGGGACCGTTGGATCTTCTTATTCATGTGGAGCCTTCCTATAGGTTTTATGCTGTCCCGGGATGGGGAAGGTTCAAGGGTAGGGCTCATTACCCCAAAGCGACAACTGAAAGGAGCTCTGGTTGGTTACTTTTGTATTACGAAATACTCGGCCTGTATTAAGGGCAGATACTGAACTATCCGCCTAAATAGGCCTTCGTAACGGCCTCATCCTTAGCTAGATCTGAGGCCTTTCCACTCATTTTGATGAGGCCAGACTCTAAGACATAGGCGCGATCGGCAACATCTAGGGCTGCGGCGGCGTTTTGTTCAATCAGCAAGATTGTAATTCCCTGCTCACGAATTTTGATGATAGTTTCAAAGATCATGTCTACGAGAACTGGAGCCAGACCCATTGATGGTTCATCCAATAGTAAAAGCTTCGGGGCGCCCATGAGCGCGCGGGCGACGGCAAGCATCTGTTGCTCTCCGCCAGACATGGTTCCACCTTTTTGTTCATAGCGCTCACGAAGGCGTGGAAAGAGATCCAGAACTCTTTCACGATCGGCCTCAATGGCAACTTTGTCATTGCGCAAGAAAGCTCCGAGATCCAAATTCTCACGGACCGACATGCGAGGAAAGATTCGCCGCCCCTCTGGTGATTGGCACAGACCCAGAGCAACAATGTCATGACCGGCTTTGCCGGCAATCTCTTGGCCTTTAAAAACGATGCTGCCTGAAACTGGTTTAAGCAGACCCGAAATTGTCCGAAGGGTCGTTGATTTTCCTGCGCCGTTAGATCCAATAAGCGTAACGATTTCACCCTCATTGACAGTCAGTGACAAGCCTTTAACTGCCATGATCGAGCCATAAGAGACTTTAAGATCTTTAACTTCAAGTAGCGCGCTCATGCCTTCTCACCCTTTGCCTTGCCGAGGTATGCCTCGATTACTCGTTGGTTGGATTTAATCTCAGCCGGTAGACCTTCGGCGATTTTTTCACCTTGATCTAAAACAGTTACTCGTTCAGAGACCGACATAACAACACTCATATCGTGCTCGATTAAGAGAATTGAAACATCTTGTTCATCGCGCAGTTTGTACACGAAGTTAATAAAGGTAAGGGATTCCTGAGGATTCATTCCAGCAGTTGGCTCATCAAGTAAGAGAACTTTTGGTTTCAATGCCAAAGCTCGTGCAACTTCTAGGCGGCGCTGATCACCGTAAGAAAGATTTCGTGCGTACTCCCCCGCCATCTTTCCGATTCCCACAAAGTCTAGAAGTCTGCGCGCATCCTCATGCGCCTGTTTTTCTTCACGTCGCTGACCTGGTGTACCCAGAATTGTTGCGACGATGCCGGCCTTCATATGTGAATGCATTGCGACCATGACATTTTCTTCAGCAGTCATCAGCCCAAAGAGGCGAATATTTTGGAACGTACGAGCGATTCCACCAGCGGCGATTTTGTGTGGTGGCCTGGCAGTAATATCTTCTTCGCCAAATAGGACGTTGCCACTAGTTGGCTTATAGAGACCAGTAAGCACGTTGAAGAAGGTAGTTTTTCCAGCCCCGTTGGGACCAATCAAACTAACGATTTTTCCTTCAGGAATATCAAAGGTTACGTTGTTAACCGCAGTAAGACCACCGAACTGCACGGTAATGTCTTTAGCAAGAAGGGCGCTAGCCATCAGTGACTACCTCCTAAGTTCGACGTTTCATCATCTGATTCGTGCAAGATCGCCTTCAATCGTGACTCAGGGATCATTCCTTCTCGCTTATAAAGCATCATCAAGATTAGTACGCCGCCAAAGAGTAAGAAGTTATACGACGGGAAGTTAATGCTTGTATTGAAAGTATTATTAACCAAATCTCCAAAGGCTGGAAGACCAGTTGAGTTAATCCATGCAATAAGTAATGCACCAACCATTACGCCCCAGACATTTCCCATTCCACCAAGTACAACCATCGCTAGCAAGATAATCGAGATTGAGAAGTTGAAGCGATCGGCAAAAATTCCGTTAACGTGAGTAGCAAAAGCTACGCCGCCAACGCCGCCACTAAAAGCACCAACTGCATAAGCAGCTAACTTAGTTGACATCAATGGGACGCCCATCATGCTGGCCGCTAATTCATCTTCACGAATTGCAAGCCAGGCGCGACCTAGGCGACCCTTACGAAGTCGAAGTGAAACAAAGACCATGATCGCAGTGAGGAAGACAAAGATTGCAAACTTCCAACTAAAGTCGAAGGGTCCAAGAATCTTTCCCGGAACAGCAACGTTATCAATAGGAGAAATTCCCTTAGTTCCATTAGAGAGATTGAAGCCAGCGATATTTTCACCGTTAGTGAAAACCTGAGGAATAATCTCACCAAAGCCCAATGTTACGAGGGCTAAGTAATCACTCCTTAATCTCAGCGTTGGGGCACCGATGATGATTCCAAATATCGCGCAGATAATTCCGCCGACTCCTAGAACAGCCCAAAAAGTTAAGTGGATTCCAGGCTGATCTGCAGCATCTGAGGGTGAAAAGATATGGATATTTACTTGTCTGAAGAAAGAGGACATGAACCAACCTGCGCTGTATCCACCAATTGCCCAAAATGCTACAAAGCCAAGATCTAGCAAGCCTGCATAGCCAACTACGATGTTGAGTCCAAGAGCGCAAATGACCCAGACCATCGCCTCATTGACGGTGGTAGGTGGCAACCAGTTTTGGAAAATAGTCTGCGGGCCATCGGGCAGGTTGTACATGATGTACGTATAGAAAATCCAGATGGAAAGTGCGGCGATAGAAAAACCAATCGTCCACTTCTTGTGGCTTGCACCGGCGTTAGGCGTCTTTGATCGTTTCAACTTCATCATCACACCTTTTCCGTAACGGCTTTACCAAGAAGGCCAGTTGGTTTAAAGGCCATAAGGAGAATCAAAATTGAGAAGACTACGGTCTGAGACCACTGCTGGCCTAAGCCGATTGGAAGGCCATCGTTGAGACCTTGGACTAAGCCAATGAGGAGTGCGCCTAGAACTGCGCCTTGAAGATTGCCAATTCCTCCCATGACCGCAGAGGTGAAAGCGATGAGTCCTAATTGATAACCCAGGTTATAACTGGTTAAACCACGAGTCTGTTGAAAGAGCAGTCCTGCGGCACCTGCAAGTGCCCCGCCAAGTGCAAAAGTAAATGAGATTGTGCGATCAACGTTGATTCCCATCAAACGTGCAGCATCTTGATCTTGAGCAGTTGCGCGCATCGCCTTTCCTTGTCGAGTACGTGTGACAATCCATGACATAAGTAGAAGAAGTGGAATCGTTACAACGAATGAGATAATAGTTGTGTAAGGAATTGATACTCCGCTAAAAGATATTTTGCCGGCAGGCAAGACGCTATTCCATGTCTTGGGTCCTGAGCCATTCCAACGAAGACCTATGAATTGAAGTACGAATGAAACTCCAACGGCTGTGATCAGCGGAGCTAACTTCGGCGCTCGTCGCAATCGCCTATAGGCAAACCTCTCAATTCCCACGTTTATCGATGCCGCTGCGATCATTACAGTTACTAAACACATAAGAAAAACGCCCCACGCAGCTGGGCCTGATGAATCCTTATGAAACCAGATGGTAATGAAGTTAGCTGAAAAAACCGCACTCAACATAAATAAGTCACCGTGTGCAAAGTTAATAAGCTCGATAATTCCATACACAAGCGTGTAGCCAAGTGCGATCAAAGCATAGAGAACGCCGTTACTTAAGCCGATAATCGAGGCTTGAAAGAACTGCGAAGGTGACTTTACAAAGTTGATACCGAGCCAAAATATAATTCCGAAAGCAGCAATTGTGCTTAAGCTTCGCTCAAAGTACAACCTTCGAATTTGTCGGGCTTGATAACCGCCGGCTAAAAGTGACACGCATTCACTCCTAAACTTATTCTTGCAGTAAAAATGATTGTAATACACCTGCGAACTAATAGTGAAGGAGTGGTACTGAAGTCCCACTCCTTCACTTATTTAATGTAAACCGTTGCTTGGACTACTTTACAGTCCATGCCTTTACGGTTGTCTCTTGCCCACCCTTGACTACCTCAATGGTGATGTCCTTAGCCAATGTGTCACCTGAAAGTGTGCTAATAGTTAGCGCCTTTCCGAGTACAGACTGTGCTGCAGGAATCGTGATTCCAGAGCCAGAGAAGATTGCATTGGTCAAACCCTTACGAGTTCCATCTGACTTTGCAAGAGCTGCCAAGATAACCTGGACTGCTGCAACGCCGTAGATAGGGTACGAACCAATTGGATCCTTCTTGTATGCAGCCTTGTAAGCCTTAACAAACTTTGCGCCTGCTCCATTTGGAGAGTTCTTCAATAGGAGCTCAGTTGAAAGACCGGCAAATGATAGGTAAGCACCATCTGCTTCAGGCATTGAGTTAAAGTCTGGGTAACCAGTAAATCCATCTGGAGCCATAACCTTTACAACAGTGTTATTGCCAAGGACCTTGAACTTGTCCTTCATCAACTGTCCGCCGTTGTTATCAAAGATTCCAGCGATGTAAACCATATCTGGCTTCAATGCAGCAATCTTTGTGAACATAGCTTCGTATGAAGACTGCTTGGCATCCCAGCCTTCGCCGTATGCGCCACTTGAAAGGACTTTAAGGCCAATCTTGTTAGCTTCAGTTGTGAATGCCTGACCAACACCCTGACCATAAGTCTGTGTATCGTTTAGAACATAAACACTCTTGATGCCGATTGACTTTGCAAACTGTGCTGCTGCTGCGCCCTGAATATCATCAGTTGTGCATACACGTGCATAGTTGCGGATGCCCTTTGGATAGTAAACATCAGGCTCGCCTGGGTTCCATACCTTGGTTAGACCAGGGTTTGTGTTGGCATTTGAAATCATTGTCATAGCTCCACCTGGAGCTTGGTTAAGAATTGGAACAATGATCTTTGCGCAACCTGAGTTATATGTACCCATAACGGCTACTTCGCTCTTGTTAGCTACGTGTGCTTGTGCATTTGCTGCGCACTTTGCATCATCCCAGCCACCCTTTGCTGCTGTCGCATTGTCATAAATCTTCAGCTTAACTGTGTACTTACCAGCCTTGTATTTAATCTGCTTCAAGTACAAAGCGATTGCCTTGTTGGTTGAGTCATTTGAATCGAATGATGAACCCTGTAGAGGTAGATCAGTTGAAATAGTAAGAACTGTTGCAGCATTAGTTGCTGCAGGTACTGCTACTAGTCCTGCAACTACCATTACGGCAGAGGCAATGAAACTAATCGCGCGAAAACGCTTTTTCATGTATTACCTTTCCTGTACTTTTCGTCCCGGGACAGGGAGAAACAGAGGGTAATGGCACCAGCGCTAACTTATCAAGGTTTAAAGCGCCGAAATAGGTTGCAGTTTCGTTATAGAGTGCAAGTGCTCAGTTTTCAGGTACGGCATCCGGGCTGATAACGGCTTCTGCCACTTGTTTCATGGTCAAGCGGCGGTCCATGGCTGCGCGTTGAATCCAGGAAAAAGCTTCTGGCTCGGGCAGATTGAGCGCCTTCATGAGAATCCCCTTTGCGCGATCTATTAGTTTGCGCGTCTCGAGTCGATCATGAAGATCGGCAACTTCATCGGCCAGTGATCTCATTTGCAGATGTCTGCTGATCGCAATCTCAATTGCTGGAATTAAATCAGAAATCGTAAATGGCTTAACTACATATGCCATGACTCCGGCATCTCGCGCTCTATCGATCAACTCTTTTTGAGAGAAAGCGGTCAACATCAGAACAGGTGCTAAATTGATAATCTTTTCCGCTGCAGATATTCCATCCATGATCGGCATCTTCACATCGAGAATTGCAAGATCTGGTTTATGAAGAAGCGCTAAATCGATAGCTTCTTGGCCATTGGTCGCCTCAGCGACGATTTCATAGCCAGCGCCCTGGAGCATCTCAACTAAATCCATACGGATAAGTGCCTCGTCCTCGGCAACGAGAATACGAACACTCATGTCCAGTTCGCCCTTTCAGGATATAGATGTGGCTAGTGTGCCCCGAGTCGGATTCGAACCGACACTATGCAGTGTTTGAGACTGCCCTCTCTACCGTTGGAGTACCGAGGCCTACCAGTGAATCTTAGCGGTAGGCAGGTGCGACGCCACCAACGGCATC
>Ga0163199_1000134_pt1 | contig 45752 bp, 55 predicted proteins | sample PL_2010_150m_FD_113537 | JGI IMG/M metagenome (GOLD analysis project Ga0163199, IMG submission 113537) | Freshwater microbial communities from Powell Lake, British Columbia, Canada to study Microbial Dark Matter (Phase II) - PL_2010_150m | ecosystem: Environmental > Aquatic > Freshwater > Lake ...
AAAGATCGTCCCCGAGCCGCGCGTCCCAGAAATCGGCGGTTCCTCGCCGTGGTGCACGGAAACGGCCGCGACCCTCGCGAGACGACCCGCGCCGCAGTATCCCCGTTCCCCCTCGAGCCGGTTCACGCCGCACTCCCGCGGGCACAGCCTGCAGGCGGAGAGCGACAAATTGATTGCTTCCGGGCTCGCGGGGGGCTTCCACTCCGCTACGTTCGCGACCTTCGACCGCTCACTGCGATTCCGCTCGACGCAATCTTTGCCTCGCTCCATACGCCGCCCCACTCCCGGACAAGGATCGCTCCCTGGGGTACTCCCTATGCAACAAGACCGGGGAGCACTGCGTGGCCCCCCCGCTGCGCCCTCCGCAACGCATTGTCGCATCTCCCCCATCGGATGGTTTTTGGCACCGCGGCCCATCACAGCTCCTCCTCACCGCAGAGGTACCGGTGGAAGCGGGTGAAGAGGTAGCGGGAGTCGTGCGGGCCGGGGGACGCCTCCGGGTGGTATTGCACGGAGAAGCAGCGCATGGAGGGAATGGAAAGCCCCTCCACGGTTCCGTCGTTCAGGTTCAGGTGGGTGATCCGGGCGGCGGCGCCGAGGGAGGCGGGATCGACGGAGAAATTATGGTTCTGGCTGGTGATCTCGACCTTGCCCGTGGCGAGGTCCTTGACCGGCTGGTTGCAGCCATGGTGGCCGAACTTCAGCTTGAACGTCTTTCCCCCCAGCGCGAGCCCCATGATCTGGTGCCCGAGGCAGATCCCGAACATCGGGACCTTCCCGGGGAGCTCGCGGACCGTCGCGACCGCGTACGGCACCCCTTCGGGGTCCCCCGGTCCGTTCGACAGGAAGACGCCGTCCGGCGAGTGCGCCATGATCTCCGGCGCGGTGGCGCCGGCCGGGACGACGGTCACGTCGAACCCGTGGGAGACCATCATCCGGAGGATGTTCTGCTTGATCCCGAAGTCGATCGCCACGATTCGCGGGACGCGCCCGAACTTGTTCCGGAAAGCCGCGGCCGGCAGGTACCCCTTCTCCAGGTCCCAGTCCCCCGTGGTCCAATGGACCGCATGGCTGGATGTGACCTCCTTCACCAGGTCGCGCCCGACGAGGGAAGGGAGCCCCCTGGCCTTGCGCGCGAGACGATCCGGGTCGAGGTCGGTCGCCGACAGGACCGCCATCTGGGATCCCCCGTCCCGAAGGCGACGCGTGAGGGCGCGAGTGTCGAGTCCCGCGATCCCGCAGACGTGATACCGCCGGAGGTAGGCGTCGAGGGACTCCACGTGGCGCCAGTTCGACGGCGGCCCCCAGGCCTCCCGGACGATGAACCCCTCGACCCAGGGGCGGTTCGATTCCACGTCCTCCGGGTTGATCCCCGTGTTCCCGATCTCCGGATACGTCATCGTGACGATCTGTCCCCTGTAGGAAGGATCCGTGAGCACTTCCTGGTACCCGGTCATTCCGGTATTGAAGACGACCTCGCCGGAACACTCCCCCGCGTAGCCGAAGGAGGTCCCTTCGTAGGTCGTGCCGTCCGCGAGGACGAGAATGGCCTTCCGGTCAGGCATCCGCCGTGACTCCCGCGATCGTTGCGTGGCGAACCCGTCCGCCGCAGATCGTCGCGACCGCGCGACCGCGCATCTTCCACCCGAGGAAGGGGCTGTTCTTCGACTTCGAGAGCACGTCTTCGGGTCTGAATTCCCACGCCGCGTCTGGGTCGATGACCGTAATGTCGGCGTCGGCGCCGGGGGCGAGGGATCCCTTGCCGCGCAGGCCGAGAACCCGCGAGGGCCCGACGGAGAGGAGATCTACGAGACGCGCCGGTGTGATCTTTCCTCCGGCCAGCAGGGAAAGCGAGAGCGGAAGAGAGGTCTGCAGGCCGATGATTCCGTTGGCGGCGACGGCGAATTCGCACTTCTTGACGTACGACTCGTGGGGGGCGTGGTCGCAGGCGATCGCGTCGATCGTCCCGTCCTGGATCCCCTCGAGGATCGCCATCCGGTCCTCCTCGCCGCGCAGCGGCGGGTTCATCTTCGCGTTCGTGTCGTACCCTTCGAGCGCGGCGTCGGTCAGGGTGAAGTATTGGGGGGCCGTCTCGCCCGTGACGTCGAGACCCGCGCGGCGGGCCATCCGGAGGAGGTCGACCCCCATCCGGGTGCTGATATGCTGGATGTGCAGCTTCCCCCCCGTCTGTCGTGCGATCAGGATGTCGCGGGCGATCGCGACGTCCTCCGCGGCGGATGGGATCCCCGGAATCCCGAGCTTCCGTGCGGTCCACCCCTCGTGCGCAGCCCCGCCGCCTGCCAGCACGGCGTCTTCCGCGTGGGAAAGGATGCGATACCCGAAGGGGCGGACATACTCCATCGCGCGCCGAAGAAGGAGGGCGTTCTCCACCGGCTTCCCGTCGTCGGAAAACGCCACCGCTCCGGCGTCGGCCAGTTCCGAGAAGTCCGCCATCTCCTTCCCCTCGAGCCCGAGGGTCACCGCGGCCACGGGAAAGACGTTGGCGCACCCTTCCCGAAGGGCTTTCTCGATGATGTGCCGGGTGACTTCCGGGGAGTCGTTGACCGGATTCGTGTTGGCCATGCAGACGACGGAGGTGAATCCGCCGGCCGCCGCCGCGCGTGTCCCGGTGGAGATATCCTCCTTCCACTCGTATCCCGGGTCCCGCAGGTGAACGTGCATGTCGATCAGGCCGGGGACGACCCACTTCCCCTCCGCGGAGATCACCTTCCCCTGGAATCGCGCGGGGGGATCGCCCGCCAGGAACTCGCGGACCTTCCCGTTCTCCAGTACCAGGTGACCGATTTCGTCCCGACCGGACGCAGGGTCGATCACCCTCCCCCCCTTAATGAGCAACATGGGAACCTCCAGCGAGAAGATAGAGAAGCGCCATCCGGACGGCAACCCCGGACTCGACCTGCCGCAGCACCAGGGACCGTTCGCAGTCGGCCAGTTCGTCGGACAGCTCCACTCCCCGGTTGATCGGTCCGGGGTGCATGATCACCGCGTCATCCTTCGCCAGGGAGAAGATGTCACGGTTCAAGCCAAACCTTCGAGAATACTCTCTTAGTGATGGAAAATACGACGTTTTTTGTCTTTCAAGTTGGATACGCAGCATGATGACGACATCGGCTCCCCGGACCGCTTCGCGAATATCGCTCGTCACGATCGCCCCCGTTCGCTCCATCTCGCGGGGAACGAGGGTTGCCGGACCGCACAGCCAAAGTTTCGCCCCCATTCTCCCAAGGGAGTGGAGGTCCGAACGGACGACCCGGCTATGCAGGATATCCCCGACGATCGCGATTTTCAGGCCGGCGATCTTCCCTTTCACTTTCAGGATCGTGTAGAGATCGAGCAGACCCTGGGAAGGGTGTTCGTTCTGGCCGTCTCCCGCGTTGATGATGGAGCAGGAGACGTGTCGGGAGAGGAAAAGGGCCGCACCCGACGCGGAGTGCCGCACAACGAGGATATTGGGCTTCATCGCCTCGATGTTCCGGGCCGTGTCGAGGAGCGTCTCGCCCTTCGAGACGCTCGAAGCGCTGGAGCTGAAGTTCACCACGTCGGCGGAGAGCCGCTTTCCGGCGATCTCGAACGAGGTCCGGGTCCGCGTGCTGGCTTCGAAGAAGAGGTTGACCACGGTCTTTCCGCGGAGCGCTGGGACCTTCTTGATGTCGCGCGTGAGCACCTCCTCCATCGACCGCGCGGTGTCGATGACGAACTCCATCTCCTCCGGGTGGAAGTCGGACAGCCCGAGGACGTGTCGTCGATGCCATTCCATGGCCTACTCCCCCTTCCGTGGCGGATCTTCCTTCAAAAGGACCGTCCATTCCTCCGGCGTCCCCTCCACGCGCACCAGGACGGTTTCCGTCCGGGACGTGGGGACGTTCCGCCCGACGAAATCGGCGCGGATGGGGAGCTCGCGGTGCCCCCGGTCGATGAGGACCGCCAGCTGGATGTTCCGCGGTCGACCGAAGTCGATCAGCGCGTCCATGGCCGCCCGGATCGTCCGGCCCGTGTACAGGACGTCGTCGACCAGGATCACCTTCCTGTCGTCGATGGAGAAAGGAACCTCCGTCCGCTTCATGCGCGCCTGGTATCCCGCGCGGGCAAGATCGTCCCGGTAGAGGGTGATGTCGACGAATCCGGTGGGGACGTCCACCCCTTCGATCACCTGGATCTTCCTGCGGATCACCTGGGAGAGGGGGATCCCTCCCGAGGCGATTCCGACGAGTACGATCTGCCCCGCCCCCTTGTTCTTCTCGATGATCTCGTGGGTCAGGCGGGAGAGAACGCGCTCGACACCCTTGCCGTCCATAAGGGTCTTCATGCCGGTTTTCTTCATCGTGTCCGCCTCCTAGCCCGGCCGGTGTGCCGGCGTCGGGGGCAAAAAAAATGCCTCTCCGGCGTTGCGGAGAGGCACAGTCGTGATCGGCAATTCTTCATCCTTTGCTAACCTCACGGGATTAGCTTAAAAGGCCACCACGGATACTACCCTCATCCTCCACGCGAGTCAACGGCAAAGGGATGCGGCGGCGTTAATGAAAAATGTGCCCGATCCGGTCCCAGCGGACGAGCTCGGGGTAACGACCCACGTCCGTCCACCCGATGCCGCGGTTCCAGTCGATGGAGAAGTAGATGAAAAGCGCCTTGCCGACGACGGCGTCCATGTCGACGAAGCCCCAGAATCGCGAGTCGTACGACCGGTCGCGGTTGTCCCCCATCATGAAGAGTTTCCCGGCGGGCACCCGAACGGGGGGCATGTTGTCCCTGCCGCGAATGAAGCCGTCGGAGTTCTTTCCGTCCGCGAAACGCGTGTACCCTTCCACGAGAAGGGTACCGTTGATGTAGACCGTCTTCTGCCGGACCTCCACGACGTCTCCCGGAGTCCCGACGACACGCTTGATGAAATCCTTGCTCGGGTCTTCGGGAAAGACGAAGACCACGATGTCGCCCCGTTTCGGGGTGGTGAAGGCGAGGATCCGCCCCTTCGTGTACGGCACGTGGTACCCGTAGACGAACTTGTTGACGAAGATGTGGTCGCCGATCAGGAGGGTGTCCTCCATGGAGCCCGACGGGATCTTGAACGCCTGCATGAGAAGGGTGCGGACGATCAGGGCGATGATCAGGGCGACGCCGAACGCCTCGGCGTACTCCCGGACCTTCCCCTTGCTCGCCACCGTCCCGCCCTCCGGAGGCGACGAAGCAGAATGTCGCATCCGGGTCACTCCTTGACCTTGAGGATCGAGAGGAACGCTTCCTGGGGGATCTCGACGGAGCCGACCTGCTTCATGCGCTTCTTCCCTTCCTTCTGCTTCTCCAGGAGCTTCCGCTTCCTTGAGATGTCCCCGCCGTAGCATTTCGCGATGACGTTCTTCCGGATCGCCTTGACCGACTCCCTGGCGATGATCTTTCCGCCGATCGCGGCCTGGATGGCCACCTCGAACATCTGGCGGGGGATCAGCTTCCGCAGGCGCTCCGCGACGTCCTTCCCCTTCGGGTAGGCGTTGTCCCGGTGCACGATGAGCGAAAGGGCGTCCACCTTGTCCCCGTTGAGCAGGATGTCCAGCCGGACCAGGTTGGACTGCTGAAACCGGAGAAATTCGTAATCCATCGAGGCGTATCCGCGGGAAGCGGTCTTCAGCTTGTCGTAGAAGTCGAGAACGATCTCGTTCAGCGGCAGTTCGTATTCGAGGATGACCCGGACCGCCGAGACGAACTTCATCTGCCGCTGCACGCCCCGGCGCTCCTCGCACAGCTTGAGGACGTTCCCAAGGTATTCCGCCGGCAGGTGGATCGTCGCGTGGATGATCGGTTCCTCGATATGGTCGAGCTCGACCGGTTCCGGGAGCCGGGCGGGACTATCGACTTCCAGGACCGTGCCGTCGACCTTCACCGCGCGGTATCCGACCGTGGGAGCCGTGGTGATGAGCTGTATGTCGTATTCGCGCTCCAGCCGCTCCTGGACGATCTCCATGTGGAGCAACCCGAGAAATCCGCACCGGAAACCGAATCCCAGCGCCACCGAGCTCTCCGGCTCCGCCGTGAACGAGGAGTCGTTCAGCCGGAGCTTGTCGATCGCCGTCCGCAACTGGGGATACTGGTCGGAGGCGAGCGGATAGACGCCCGCGAACACCATCGGCCGGACGACTTTGAACCCCGGGAGCGGCCGGGCAGTGGGATGGCGCGTGTCGGTGATCGTGTCGCCAACCTTCGTCTCGGTCAGTTCCTTGATGTTGGCGATCACGAAACCGACTTCGCCGGTTCCCAGCGCCTGCAACTCCTTCGGATGGGGAGAGAATACGCCGACCTTCTGCACCTCGAAGGAATTCCCCGTCGCCATGAAGGTGACCTTCTGGCCGGACCGGATCGCGCCGTCCAGAACCCGGGCCAGGACAACCACGCCGGCGTAGTTGTCGAACCAGGAATCGATGATCAGCGCCTTGGTCGGCGCGTCCGGATCCCCCTCGGGGGGGGGGATCGCCTTGATCACCTTTTCGAGCAGTTCCGGGACGCCGGTCCCCTTCTTCGCGCTGACCGCGAGGATCCCGGAGGTGTCCAGGCCGATGACGTCTTCGATCTCCTGGCGCACCCGATCGACCTCGGCGTTCGGAAGATCGATCTTGTTCAGGACGGGGATGACCTCGAGGTCCAGTTCGAGTGCCATGTAGACGTTGGCCAGCGTCTGCGCCTCGACGCCCTGCGACGCGTCCACGACGAGGATCGCTCCTTCGCAGGCGCTCAGGCTGCGGGACACTTCATAGGAGAAGTCCACATGTCCGGGGGTGTCGATCAGGTTGAGGATGTATTCCTTCCCGTCCTCCGCGCGATGGCGCATCCGGACGGTCTGGGCCTTGATCGTGATCCCTCGCTCCCGCTCGAGATCCATCTTGTCCAGAAACTGGTCCACCTTCTCCCGGTCCGAAAGGGTCCCGGTGATCTCGAGGAGCCGATCGGCCAGAGTGGATTTCCCGTGGTCGATGTGGGCGATGATGGAAAAGTTGCGGATGTTCTCTATTCGCATGTCTACCAGGTTCCGGAGGATTTCACCTTGTCTCGGAAGTACGCCAGCGTGAGGGCGAGCCCATCTTCCAACGATATGTCAGGATACCACCCCAATTCGTTGAAGGCCATCCCGTTTTCGATGACCGAGCGGCGCTGCTCTCCCGGCATCGCCGGCCCGTGGATCTCTTCCTGGCGGCTCCCGGAGAGGTCCCGAAGCGTCCGGAAGAGCGTGTTCACGTCGGTCTCGATCCCGGTCCCGATATTGATGGACAGCCCGTCCCCGCGGGTGAGCGCCGCGAGATTGGCGCGCACAACATCCCCCACGTACACGTAATCGCGGGTCTGGAGTCCGTCTCCGTTGATGAGGGCGGGCTGCCCCTTCAGAAGCCGCTCGCAGAAGATGGCGACCACGCCCGCCTCCCCGTGGGGGTCCTGTCGCGGTCCGTACACGTTCGAGTACCGCAGCGCCGTGTATTCCAGCCCGTACTGGACGCGATAATAAGCGAGGTAGAGTTCGACGGAAACCTTCGCCACCCCGTATGGGGAAACGGGCCGCAAAGGATGCGCTTCGTCCGCGGGGAAATACTCCTGCTCGCCGTACCCGGCGCCTCCGGAGGAGGAGAAGATCGTCTTCCGGACACCGCACTCCCGCGCCGCCTCGAGAAGGACCAGCGTGCCCACGATGTTCTCCTTCGCGTCGAAGGCCGGATCGGCCACGGACTTGCGCACGTTGATCTGCGCCGCGTGGTGACAGAGGACCTCCGGGCGGAATGTCCGGATCGCCTCGACGGCGGTGTCCGACCCGGCGTCCCCGAAGACGAACCGCGCTCCCTCCGGGACGTTCTCCTTCTTCCCGGAGGAAAGGTTGTCCAGCACGAGAACCTCGTGACCCGCATCCACGTACGCATGCGCGATATGGGAGGCGATGAACCCCGCCCCTCCGGTGACCATGATCCGCATCGAAACTCCTTCCCTTGGCCTCGTTGCCATTCCTTCCCGACCTTTCAGTTTCCCGCGGAACCTATCCCCTTGAGCCCGAACGTCAAATTTACGGTCGTGTCGTCCGGCTGCGTCGTCCGGTCGACGGTAAACCCGAGGTTCCAGCATTCGCTTCGCGGATACACCGATACCCCGACCCTCCCGTCGGTAAGGTAGCCGTTCCTCAAGGAGTAGTTCGCCATCGCCTGGAGGCGCAGCCAGCGCAGGAGGCGCCACGCAAATGTCCCCCGCACGTCTTCCGCCAGTTCCCGGGATATCCGGTAGTCGACGAGGAACCGGTGATCCTCGTCCTTTCTATATTCCCCGCCGACCGCACCGACCGTGAACGTGGTATCCACCGGATCGAAGAGCGCCTCGCCATGGAACCCCCACCGCTCGACGGGGTTCAACCCCAACTTCGCGTAGATGTCCGAGGCGGCGCTGATCTTCCCCGCGGGACGACCCGCTCCCGTGTCGATCTGGGCCCGCAGCGCCCGCACATAAGGTGCGAGCGGATCGACGTACGGGCTCCCCGACGGCTCACTTCCTCCGATATCATAGGCCCACTCGATGTGGAACGACAGGAACTCCTTCGGAGGGGCGCCCTCCTTGACCCCGAGAAGGCGCTGAGAAAGCGTGAAGAGGAACTGGCTCTGGGGCGCCAGACGCGACCATCGGTCGGTGATGGGAAGATCGTCCTGGAAGACCGTTGGAACGTAGCGGAATCCCCCCGAGATCCCGGCCGTGTGTACGAGACCCTTCCCCGGGACATCCTTGCGGACGTCCGCCGAAAGCGTCGCCCCGCCCCCGGGTACGATCCGCCCGAGATCGGACGGTCCATCCACCGGAGACGCATCGAACCGTGTCCCGAGAGCGTCCACGAAGAGGTACGGCACCAGGGTGACGGAACGGTACAGCGGAATCGCCCTTGAAACCTCCCCGAATCCCCTCGCGCGGAGTTCGTCGTAGCCATCCCCGCGCTGGAACCGGGTCGCGGAGATCTCCCCGGAAAGATCGATCCCTGCGACGGGGATTCCCGCGGGAAGGAGCGTCATCGTGTACTCCGGCACCCGCTGCACGGTGTTGTCCGCCCCGGGATCCCCCTGGAGATCCTTGTTCCACACGACCGATAGCGCGTGCTCCGAGTGCACTCCCGTGACGGAGACGAACCCTTCCGACCGGGCGTGGCGTGCCGCCACGAGCGCGTTATTGTCGACCATGTCGAGGTAGTAGTTCGAATCGGTAGGCACTTCCAGGGTCGCGTTCGCCGTGAAAGGGCCGGAACGGAAGATATTTCCCCCGTAAAATCGCCCCCGGTTCTGCTCTTCCACGCGATCCCGGAAATATGTCGCGTGGACGGCCCCGACCGATTCCGGGTTCAGGACGAACCGGTACTCGACTTCCGGACGGTATCCACGGCGGCTCATCGCGTCGAGAGTCACGGTGGCGTCGCTCCAGCGGTTGATCACCTGGTAGTACGGAACCTCCAACGTGAATCCCCTGGACTGGTTGGAAGAAAATTTCGGGAGCAGCAGTCCGCTCTGCCGCGTCATCTTGACGGGAAACGCGCCCCACGGCAGCCACAGGACGGGAACCCCACGGATGCGGAATGTGATATCTTTCCCGACCGCGTACTGGTCGAGAGTGACGTTCGCCCGCCGCACCTCGAATTTCCAGTCCGGCTCCGGATCGCACGGGCATGTGGTCAGTGTCCCCTTTTCGATCAGGAAGGAACTCTTTCCCGTCTTCTCGATCCTCTGGCTCGAAATCTGATAATTGCTGCTGCTGATCCGGATGGTACCGTTGTAGAGGACTCCCTTCTCCGAGTCGAGGTTGATCGTGATCCGGTCGAACGCGAACTCCTCGCTCGCGTCCTTGTAGCGGACCTTCCCGGTCAGGTCCGCCTCCCCCGTGGCCGAATCGTACCGGATCCTGTCGGCACGCATCGTCCGGGTCCCGAATGCCATTTCTACGTTCCCCTCCGCCAGGGCGACCCCGGTATCCTCTTCGTATGAGAGGGTGTCGGCGGTCATGTGAACCGGTGAATCGAGATGGATCCCCGGTTTCATGAGCTCCTTAAGGGGAAGGGGGATCGGAAAACGACCCTCCGCAGAGACGTCCGCGAGGCCCCCGGCGATCAGCAGGAAAGCGATGACGAGGCAACGGAGAGGACTCAAGGGACGAAACCGACGCGGTGCAGGTAGGCATCCCCCGCGGCGGCGAGCGAACCGCACACGAGCACCACACCTCCCTTGCCGGTCCAGCGCCGCGCGATCCGCCATCCATCCGGGAAGTTCTCCGCAAGGCGGCAGGCGATGCCCTGTTTCGCGCACGCTTCGGCGAGGGCTTCCCTTCCCGCCCTGCGCGGGTGCGAGAGCGGGTATGTGACGATCCCGTCGAAGTGTCGTCCGAGATGCCTCAGGTACCCCGAGGGGTCCTTGTCGGAAAGCATGCTCCACAGCGCGACGACGCGTCTCCCCTCTCCCCAGGGAGGAGATCCCGAAATCTCCCGCGCAAGGGCGGATGCCGCCTCCGGGTTGTGCCCCCCGTCGACCCATGCCCCTGCGTTCGCACGAAGAGGAATCGGACACCATCGGCCGGGCCATAACGAGGCCGGGAGCGCCTTCCCGGCCGCCGCGGCGAATGCGGCGGGGCCGATCCCCTCCGCGGATGCGAGGAGCCAGGATGCGGCCAGCGCGACAGCGGCGTTGTCACGCTGGAACCCGCCGATCCTCGCTACACGCAACCGATCGAGGTCGAGACCGGGAAGTTCCACAACGATCGTCCCGTCCGGACGATCGCTCCAGTCGAAGGTGCGGCCGAGTTCCCAGGGTTCGCACCCCAGTTTCCGTGCACGCCGGAGAACGACGGCGCGGGCGCCAGGCCGCAATCGCCCGGTAACGAGCGGGACGCCCGTCCGGAGGATCCCCGCCTTTTCCGCGGCGATCGAAACGAGCGTATTCCCGAGCCACTCACGGTGGTCGAATCCGATGGTGGTGATGACCGAAACCGCCGGGCGGCACGCGCTGGTCGCGTCCCATCGTCCGCCGAGTCCCGTTTCCATGACGGCGATCCGGACACCCTTTCGCCGGAACCAGTCGGAGGCGGCCCAGGTCATCTTTTCGAACCAGGTAAGCGGATCCCCGGGAGGAGAGAGACGGTGCGCTGCGCGAAAACCGTCACGGAGCGCGCGGGGGGAGATCATCTTCCCGTCGATGCGAACCCGCTCTTCCGGCGCAACGAGGTGCGGGGATGTAAACAGGCCGATGGGGCCCAATGGCAACAGGCGCAGGACGTCGCACGCGAAAGAAGCGGTTGACCCCTTCCCGTTGGTCCCCGCGACGTGGAGGGTGCGGAACGACTTCTCCGGATGCCCGGACCGGGAAAACGCCGACACGATCCGGGACAGCCCGGGGCGGACGTTTTCCGGGCCGGAAGGTCCGGTTCCCCCGATCATCGATCCCCGGAACCCGAAAGATATCGCAGGATCATCGAAAGCGTCGCCTTGAGCCGGCTGCGCTCCACGATCATGTCGACCATCCCGTGTTCCAGGAGAAACTCGGCGCGCTGGAACCCCTCCGGCAGCTTCTGCTGGATCGTCTGCTCGATCACCCGGGGCCCCGCGAACCCGACCAGCGCCCCCGGCTCGGAGATGATGACGTCTCCCAGCATCGCGAAGCTCGCCGCAACCCCGCCGGTGGTGGGATCGGTCAGCACGCTGATGAAGGGCACTCTGGCGTCGGAGAGGCGCGCGAGCGCGGCGCTCGTCTTGGCCATCTGCATCAGCGAAAGGGTCCCCTCCTGCATCCGCGCGCCCCCGGAAGCGCTGAAGATGATGAGGGGGAGGCGGGATTCCAGGGCGACTTCCGCGGTAATGGCGATCTTCTCCCCGACGACGCTTCCCATCGAGCCGCCCTGGAACTCGAAATCGAGGACCGCAAGGGCCACCTCGACCCCCTGGACCTTCCCCGTCCCCGTGATGACGGCTTCCTTGCGCCCCGTCTTCTTCTTCGCCTCCTTCAGGCGATCGACGTACTTCTTCGTGTCCGTGAAATTCAGGACGTCCACGGACTCCATCTCCTCGCCGAACTCCACGAATGTCCCTTCGTCGATCACGGCACGGATCCGCTCCCGGGCGGGAATCCGGAAGTGGTACACGCATTTGGGGCAGACGTTCAGGTTCCGTTCCACCTCGGGCTTGTAGATGATCTCGAGGCAGGCGGCGCACTTGATCCACATCCCTTCGGGAATCTTGATCTTCCTGTCGCTTTCGTCCTTTTTCCGGAAGAGTCGAATCGCCATGGCCATGTCACCTCAGTGCCTTCTTAAGGGATCGGACAAACCGGGAAAGCTCCGCCGGGCCGCGGGTGCCGCGGCCGTTCCTTTCGACGATCTTGACGCAGGCGCTCCCGACGACCGCCGCGTCGGCATGCCGGGTGGCCGCCGCCGCCATCGCCGGGGAGGAGATGCCGAATCCGACGGCGACCGGCAGCCGTGTCGCCTTCGCGACATTCCTGGTCCACGCAGCCATCTCCGGGGGGAGGGTTTTCCGCATCCCGGTCACACCGGTCACGGAGATCAGGTACAGGAACCCGGAGCCCGCGCGGTCGACCGCACGGACCCGGGCCATCCCGCTCGTGGGGGCCGCCAGGGGGATCCAGTCGAGCCCCGCTTCCCGGAACCACGGCAGCGCCTCTCCCCTCTCTTCGAACGGCAGGTCGACCACCAGGAACCCGTCGACCCCTGCCTCCCGTGCATCCTTGCACAGCGAGGGCAAACCGTACCGGTAAAACGGGTTGTAATATCCGAAGAGCACGATCGGCGTGGCGTGCGTGTCGCGGAATCTCCGAACAAGGTCGAGGACCCCGGAGACATTCATCCCCGACGACAATGCCCGCCGCGAGGCTGCCTCGATCGTCGGACCATCCGCCGTGGGATCCGAAAAGGGGACCCCCACCTCGATGATATCCGCCCCGGCGTCGGCTGCCGCCCGGAGGTACCGGAGTGACGCCGCCGGCGTCGGGTCTCCCGCGGTCAGGTAGACCACGAGTCCCTTCTCTCCGGACGCGCGGAGGCGCCGGAACGCGGCGTCAATCGACGTCACGGCCGCCCTCCCCCAATTCCATCAGGATCCCCATGTCCTTGTCGCCTCGCCCCGAGAGATTCACCAGGATGGTCTCGGAAGGCCGCATCTTCTTCGCGAGGCGGTACGCGAACGCGACGGCGTGTGACGATTCGAGCGCCGGCTGGATCCCCTCGTACCGGGAGAGCAGGGAGAAGCCGGAGAGCGCCTGGGCGTCCGTCACGGAGACGTATTCCGCCCTGCCCGTCTCTTTCAACCACGCGTGCTCCGGCCCCACGCCGGGATAGTCCAGCCCCGCGGAGATCGAGTGGGCTTCGAGAATCTGTCCGTCCGCGTCCTGGAGGAGGAACGACTTGCTCCCGTGGAGCACGCCGACATTCCCGCGGGAAAGCGTGGCCCCGTGTCTCCCGGAAGAGAGACCGAGACCTCCCGCCTCCACCCCGTAGAGCCGGACCCGGGGATACCTCAGGAAGGAGGTGAAGATCCCCATCGCGTTGCTTCCCCCACCCACGCACGCCACGACCGCTGTCGGGAGTTTCCCTTCCGCCTTCCGGAACTGGGGGAGCGCTTCCCGTCCGATCACCGACTGGAAATCCCGCACCATCTCCGGGTACGGGTGCGGCCCCGCCGTGGAGCCGATCAGGTAGTAGGTGGTCCGGACGTTCGTCACCCAGTCGCGAAGCGCCTCGTTCATGGCGTCCTTCAGCGTACGGCTACCGGAGGTCACAGGGTTGACTCGGGCCCCGAGCAGACGCATCCGGAAGACGTTGTGGGACTGTCGCCGGATGTCCTCTTCGCCCATGTAGATCTCGCACGGGATCCCCATCCGGGCGCAGACGGTGGCCGTCGCAACGCCGTGCTGGCCGGCGCCCGTCTCGGCGATGATCCGCCGCTTCCCCATCCTGCGCGCCAGCAGCCCCTGTCCCAGCGTGTTGTTGATCTTGTGCGACCCGGTGTGCGCGAGGTCCTCCCGCTTGATGTGGATCCGCGCGCCCCCGGCCTTCTCCGTCAGCCGCTCCGCGAAATACAGCGGGGTCGGCCGGCCGGCGTAACTCTTCAGGAGGTGGTCGAGCTCCCGATGGAAGGACCGGTCGCGCCGCGCCTCCTTGTACGCCTTTTCCAGCCGGATCAGGGCGGACATCAGCGTTTCGGCGACATACCTCCCCCCGAAGGGGCCGAAGTGCCCCGCCGGATCCGGTGTCCTGATCGTCTTACGCCTCGGCAACGCGGAGCCCCGCTTTCGCGCGTTCGATGAACGATTTTACCTTGTCCCGGTCTTTCCGGCCCGGCGACGACTCGACGCCGGAGGCGACGTCGACCCCGAACGGGCGCGCCTCGTGAATGGCCCGCTCGACGTTCGAAGGTGTGAGCCCTCCCGCGAGAACCCACGGCTTCCCCGCGCTTCCGGCACCTCGAACACCCGCTATCCCCGGGTACAGCTCCGCAAGCTCCCGCCACGCCAGTTCCCTGCCCGTACCACCGTAGGCGTCCTTGCCGCCCGCGTCGAACAGGAACGCCTCGCATGGATACGCGAGAAGCGCCGGGAGATCCGGGGCGCGATCCGCGTGGACAGCCTTCATCCGCCAGAGCGGGATCCGGGAGGCGTCCCCGGAAGGCTCGTCCCCGTGAAGCTGAACCCGGCGGATCCCGAGCGTTCCGCAGAGCGACACGATCGTCCCCGGGGACTCGTTCACGAACACACCGACGACCTCCGCCCGGTCCGCCACCGCCTCCACGATCTCCCGGGCGAGGTCGGCAGGGACGAAGCGCGGCGATCCCGCGAAGAAGTTGATCCCGATCGCATCGGCTCCGCACGCGACGGCGTGCGCGGCGTCCTCCGGACGGGTCACCCCGCAGATCTTGATGCGGAACATCCTCCCGGCGCTACCCCTCGACCTTCGGGAGGCGGTGAAGCGCCTCCGCGACCTTTTCTTTCGGGTACTCCAGATCCTTCAAGCGCCCGTTGAGGTAGTCGTCGTAGGCGGTAAGATCGAAGAAACCGTGTCCGCTCAGGTTGAAGAGGATGGTCTTCTGCTTCCCCTCCTCGTCCGCGCGCTTCGCCTCGACGATCGCCGAGTGGATGGCGTGGGACGACTCGGGCGCCGGAAGGATCCCCTCCGTGCGGGCGAAGACCATCGCGCTTTCAAACACGGCGATCTGGCCGTACGCCTGGGCATCGATCAACCCTTCGTGATGGAGCTGGCTGACGAGCGCCGAGTCCCCGTGGTACCGGAGGCCCCCAGCGTGGATTCCGTCGGGCACGAAGTCGTGGCCGAGGGTGTACATCTTCATGAGGGGGGTGAGTTTCGCGGTATCGCCGAAATCGTAGGCGTAGATCCCCTTGGTGAGCGTCGGGCAGGAGGCCGGCTCGACCGCGACGATTCGCGGATCCTTCTTCCCGGCGATCTTGTCGCGCAGGAAGGGGAAGCCGATCCCCGCGAGATTGCTGCCGCCTCCGCAGCACGCGATGACGACGTCGGGGTAATCCCCCGCAAGTTTCATCTGCTCCTGCGCTTCCAGGCCGATGACCGTCTGGTGGAGGCAGACGTGGTTCAGGACCGACCCGAGGGAGTAGCTGGTGTCCTCGCGCGTCGCCGCGTCCTCGACCGCCTCGCTGATCGCGATCCCGAGGGATCCGGGGGAGTCCGGGAACTCCGCCAGGATGGCACGCCCGGAGTTCGTGTCCTTGCTCGGGGAGGAGACGACCTTCGCCCCCCAGGTTTCCATGAGCATCCGGCGATACGGCTTCTGGTTGTAGCTGACCTTCACCATGTACACCTTCACTTCGAGCCCGAAGAACGACCCGGCGAGGGCCATGGCGGAACCCCATTGCCCGGCCCCCGTCTCGGTGGCGATCCTTTTCCGTCCCGCCATCTTGTTGTAATACGCCTGGGGGATGGAGGTGTTCGGCTTGTGGCTACCCGCGGGACTGCCGCCCTCGTACTTGTAGTAGATCTTCGACTTCGTACCCAGCGCCTCCTCGAGGCGAAGGGCGCGGAACATCGGTGTCGGCCTCCAGAGGGTGTAGATGTCCCGGACCGCTTCGGGGATCGGGATCTCCCGCTGCGACGACACTTCCTGCTCGATCAGGGGCATGGGGAACAGCGGCGAGAGATCGTCGGGGCCCACCGGTTTGCCGGTGCCGGGGTGCAGCACCGCCGCCGGGGGGTTCGGCATGTCCGCCATGACGTTGTACCAGGTCTTCGGTATTTCCGAGTCCTTGAGGAGAAACTTTACTTTCATCGCGTAGGCTCCTTTGCTCTTTGGTCGATCATCGGATATCCGTTTATTTTCCCACATACCCGCCGATCGTGTCAGCGGGGTCTTTGCTCGCGGCCAGGGACTCCCCGATCAGGAAGAGGCGGGCGCCGGCCCTGTGGAAGTCCCGGACCTGGTCCGCCGTCGAGATGCCGCTTTCCACGACGGGGTATACCCCGGCGGGAAGAAGGGGGATCAGGCGGGTCGCCGTGGAAAGGTCCACGGTCAACGTGTCCAGGTCCCGGTTATTGATGCCGATCAGGCGGGCCCCCGACCGGGCGGCGATCGCGATCTCCGACGCGTCGCGCGCTTCGACCAGCGGTTCGAGCCCGTGCGAGAAGGCCCGCGACGCCATCTCCACCGTTCTTCCGCCGAGGACGGAGACCATGAGCAGGACCAGATCGGCGCCGTAGGCCCGGGACTCCGCAAGCATGTAGTCGTCCAGCACGAAATCTTTCCGCAGAAGCGTCGCTTCCGGGAACGCGGCACGGACGTCCGAGAGGTCCGCGAGCGACCCGCCGAAATTTCGTCCCTCCGTAAGGATCGAGACGGCCCACGCGCCACCCGCGAGATAGGCCTCAGCGGTCGCGACGGCGTCCAGATCGCGGCGGATCCATCCCCGCGAAGGGGATGCGCGCTTGATCTCGGCGATGATGCCGGGACCTTCCGGGATCGTGCGCAGGAGATCCTTCGCAGGCCCGCGCATCGAAGCGGTCCGGAGAAGGTCCCCGATCTTCACTCGCGCCTTCCGCTCGGCAAGTCCCTCGCGGACGCCCGACAGGATGCGATCGAGGTGGGTCAGCGCGCTTCCTTCTTCCCGAGGATGTCCAGGAATCCCCGAAGGCGTTCCATCGCAGCGCCCGAGTCGATGGAGCGGGTGGATTCCCGCACCCCCTCCCGCAGGTCTTCCGCGGCCCCGCCGGCGACCGCCGCGAAGGCGGCGTTCACGAGCACGGCCTGGCGGGCCGGGCCCGGATCGCCCGAGAGAACCCCCCGCAGGATCCCGGCATTCACGGCGGCGTCCCCTCCGCGAAGGGCGGCCAGGGGGACGTACTCGAACCCGAACGGCCGGGGGTCGAAGAGGAAACGCTTCACCTTCCCCTCCCGGACCTCCCAGACGATCGTAGGGGCGGCAAGCGAGACCTCGTCCAGTCCGTCCGTTCCGTGAACCACGAACGCGTGCAGGTGGCCGGATTCCGCGAGAACCCGTGCGTACGTGTCCCCGAGTTCCTCGCTGAACACGCCGACGACCTGCCGCCGAACTCCGGCGGGATTGCTGATCGGGCCGAGGATGTTGAAAATCGTCCGGATGGCGATCTCGCGACGCGGGCCGATGGCGTACTTCATCGCGGCGTGAAACCTGGGAGCGAACATGAAGGTGATCCCCGCCTCGTCGAGGGCGCGCTGCACCAGCGCGGGTTCGGAGGTCAGATCCATCCCGAGCGCTTCCAGGACATCCGCGCTTCCGGACCGGCTGGTCACGGACCGGTTCCCGTGCTTGGCCACGGCGATGCCGGTTCCCGCGGCCACGAACGCCACGGTGGTGGAGATGTTGAACGTTCCGGCGCGATCCCCTCCCGTTCCGCACGTGTCGAGGACTTCTTTCCCCGCCGGAGGGACGATGCGGATCGCCTTCTGGCGCATCACCTCGGCGGCAGCGGCGATTTCCGTGATCGTCTCGCCCTTCATGGAAAGACAGGAAAGGAACGAGGCGATCTGGGCGGGGGAAGCTTCCCCGCCCATGATCATGCGCATGGCGTCCCGCATCCCGTCGGCGGAAAGGTTCCTGCGCCCCGAGACGGCGGCGATCGCCTCCTGGATGTTCCCGAACTCGCGCAGAACGGGTTGGGACGGGTCGATCAGGGAAAGAAAATTCTCGAGGAGACGCATCCCCGAATGCGTGAGGATCGACTCCGGGTGAAACTGCACGCCGAAAACCGGTTTTTCGAGGTGCCGCAACCCCATCACCTCGCCATCCTCGGCCTCGGCGCAAACCTCCAGTTCCGGAGGAATGGTTTCCCGCTCCACGGCGAGGGAATGGTAGCGCGTGGCGGTCATCGGGTTCTCGACCATCGAGAAGATCCCCTTGCCGTTGTGCAGGACGCGGGAGGTCTTCCCGTGCATGAGCGCCTGGGCGTGGACGATCCGCCCCCCGAACGCCTGCCCTACGCACTGATGTCCCAGGCAGACCCCGAGAATCGGGATCCGATCCTCGAACTCCCGGATCGCGGCAAGGGAGATCCCGGCATCGTCCGGCCCGCCGGGTCCCGGCGATATCACCAGGCCGGCCGGGTTCAGGAGCGCCAGTTCCCTCACAGTGATCGCGTCGTTGCGGAACACCGAGACCTCGGCGCCAAGTTCGGAGATATATTGCACGAGGTTCCAGGTGAACGAATCGTAATTGTCGATGACGGCGATCATGGCGCCTCCAGCGATTCCGTCGACACACCAACGGCGCGGAAGAGGATCTTCGCCTTGCTCAGGATCTCGTCCCACTCCCGGGCGGGATCCGAATCCGCGACGAACGCCCCCCCCCCCCTGGTCTTCGCCTCCCCGCCCGACATCACGATGGTTCGAATCGCGATGCAGAAGTCCATGCTGCCCTGCAGATCGAAATATCCGACCGCGCCAGCGTAGATCCCCCGGCGGAACGGCTCGAGATCGGAGATGATCTGCATCGCCCGGACCTTCGGGGCGCCCGAGACCGTTCCCGCGGGAAACGCCGCGCGTAGCACGTCGAACGCGGTGAGCCCCTCTCGAAGCTTCCCGACCACGTTCGACACGATGTGCATGACGTGCGAGTACCGCTCGATCCCCATCAGTTCGTTGGCTTTCACGGACCCCCACGCGGCGACCCGGCCCACGTCGTTGCGGCCGAGATCCACGAGCATCACGTGCTCCGCGAGTTCCTTCGGATCCGACAGAAGCTCCGCCTCCAGCCGGCGGTCCTCCAGGGGGGTGGCACCCCGGGGTCGCGTACCCGCGATCGGGCGGAGCTGGATCTCGTCCCCCTCGAGGCGCACGAGGATTTCCGGCGAGGACCCGACGATCGACAGGTCCCCCATCCTGAGCAGGTACATGTAGGGGGAGGGATTGAGGGCCCGAAGAACGCGGTACACCTCGGCGGGAGTCCGCCGCGTGCGTACGGTCGCCCGGGTAGAGAGAACCGTCTGGATGATGTCGCCGTTCCGTATGTGTTCCTTGGCTTTGCGCACCGCGTCGAGGAACGTCCCCCGCTGCATCTCGAACACGGGGACCTCCGCGTCGTCGTCCCCGTCCGGCACTTCCGATCCTTCCAGCGGCACGCGGAGGATCCCTCGTACTTCCTCGATGGCCTCGAGCGCCCGCTCGTAGGCGACGCCAGGGTCCTGACCCTCGGTGACCGAACCGTGAGCGACGATGAGGATCGTATGCCGGACATTGTCGAAGATCAGCAGCCGGGACGGAAAGAGGAACATCGCGTCGGGTGCGTCGGTCAAAGGCCTGTCCCCCCCGACCTTTTCGAGATACCGGACGTAGTCGTATCCGATGTAACCGACCGCGCCCCCCGAAAGCCTTGGGAGCCCCGGTGCCGGACGGTACCGGATCGCCTTCAGGATCCCCTCGAGCGCGACGAGCGGATCCCCGGTGACGGGATCGTTCCGCGTCTCCCCTCCCTGTCGGACCGTGATTCCCTTTTCGTCGGCGCGAAACCGGAGGAGAGGGTCGAACCCGATGAAGGAGTACCGGGCCCATTTTTCGCCCCCTTCCACGCTCTCCAGCAGGAAGTGGTCGGTCGGAAAGCGAGCCGAAATCTTCAGGTAGGCGGAGACCGGTGTCTCGAGGTCGGCGTGGAATTCGCGGAAGACGGGAATCAGCGTTCCTTCCGAAGCCTGCCGGAGAAATTGAGCCTTGTCGGGGACGATCACGGCGTCACCTCATCCCTTCAGCAGGATAACGTCGATCTTCATCTCGTTTCGTATCGCTTTCATCGCCTTCATGGCCTCGTCGCGGGATCCGTACGGCCCAACGCGAACGCGGTACATCTCACCGTGCGCCCGGGTCGTCACGTGAACCACCTTCGCCTTGTACCCGCCCCGATCGAGTCGCACCCGCAAGGCGTCGGCGGAGTCGCGTGACTTCATCGCCCCCGCCTGCAGGATGAATTTCGCTTCCCCGGACAGGGAGGAAGCCTTGGCCTTGGCCCCCTCATTCTTCTTGATCCCCATCGGCTCCGGAGAAGGATCCTTCCGGGAGAGGGATTCCGGGAAGGTGGCCTCGGATTCCGTTTTCTTCAGATCCTCCCTTGCGGTAGGGGGGATCGCCGCGGGAGGGGCCACCCCCGGGACCTTCAATGCCTCCTCCGAAAAAGCCGACATATCCTTCCGTATCTGCGCGGAGGTGGCGATCCGCGCCTCGTTTTCCGCCGCGGGGGCCGGAAATACCCATTTCCCGGCTGCCTCCTTCACCGCGCTCTTCTCGACGTATCTCCCCAACTGGAACCCGAGAAAAAAGGCGACGGCGATGACGACGAGGGTGCCGACGACGAAGAAGGCGAAGGAGTGCCGGTCGGGATCCCCGCGTCGGTATCGAAGCTTGTGGCGAAGCGATCTCACATCCGCTCCGGAGCCGTCACGCCGATCAGGGAAAGCCCGGACGCGACCACCGTCTTCACGGCAGACGCGAGTGCCAGCCGGGCCTGCGTCCGCTCGGGAGATTCCCCAAGGAACCGGTGCTGATGGTAGAAGGCGTGGAAGAGATCGGAAACCTCGACGAGATAAAAGGGAATCCGGTGGGGCTCGAGCGTCTTCGCGCATTCCGAAACAACGTCGGGAAAACGGGCGACCGCCTTCATGAGTCGCACTTCCTCGGGGAAGGTGAGAATGGAAAGGGGTGGGTGCGCGGCGAGCGTCTTGCCCTGGGCCTCCGCCTCCCGGAAAATGGAGCAGATCCGGGCGTGCACGTACTGGATGTAATACACCGGGTTGTTCCGCGACTGGGTCTTCGCCAGGGTGAGATCGAAGTCCAGATGAGTGTGGAAACTGCGCAGCAGGTAGAAAAACCGCGCGGCATCGACCCCTACCTCGTCGAGGACCTCGCGCAGCGTCGTGAACTCGCCCGACCGCGTCGACATCTGGACCGCCTTCCCGTCCCGGATCAGGGTCACGAACTGGACGAGGAGCACCTCCAGGCGATTCTCGTCCTCCCCCAGGCCCCGAAGAGCCGCGCGCAGTCTCGGCACGTATCCGTGATGGTCTGCACCCCAGATGTCGATCATCCGGGAGTACCCGTCCCGCAGCTTGTGCCGGTGATACGCGACGTCCGCCGCGAAATAGGTGGTTCGCCCGTCCGCGCGGACCAGGACCCGGTCTTTTTCGTCCCCAAGCGCCTGGCTTCGGAAGAAGGTCGCCCCGTCGGCTTCATAGAGCTGTCCGCGTTCCCGGAGATCCGCGAGGGCGGCGGCGACCAGTCCCTGGTCGTGCAGTTCCTTTTCCGCGAACCACCGGTCGTATGTCACCCGGAACGAGGCGAGGTCGTCGCGGATCCCGCGAAGGATGCGATCACCGGCCTCCTTCCTGAAGACGGGAAGCGCCTCCTCCTCCGGGGAGTCGGCGTACCGGTCCCCCACCTCCTCGCGAACGTCCTGCGCGAGTTCGATCATGTACTCCCCGCGATACCCATCCTCGGGGAGGTTTTCGGTCCGTCCGCACAGGCCACGGTATCTCGCGAAGAGCGAGCGCCCGAGGTTGTCCATCTGGTTGCCGACGTCGTTGATGTAATATTCGCGAACGACCTTGTAGCCGGTGAACTCGAGGATCCGGGCAAGAGCGTCGCCGACGGCGGCTCCGCGGCCGTGACCGACGTGAAGGGGTCCGGTCGGATTGGCCGACACGAACTCGAGGTGAACGGTCTTTCCCTCCCCGATCTTCGAGGCGCCGAACCGGGACTGCTTCTTCAGGGCGACCGTCAGGACTTCCCTCCAGAACTCCTCGGAGAGGACGATGTTGATGAACCCCGGGCCGGCGATCGACAGGGCAGCGAAACAGCCCCTCCGGTCCTCCTCGCGAAGCGCCGACACGATTTCCTCCGCCACCGCGCGCGGTTTTCTCCCGAGTCGCCCCGCGAGCTGCATCGCCGCGTTTGTGGAGAAATCCCCGTGGGATTCCTGCCGGGGGATCTCGAGGGAGACGGGAACCTCCGCGTCCTCCCCCCATTCCGCGATCTTTTTCCGCACCGCGGAGAAGACCATGGATTCGACGATCCGACGTGCGTCCAAACAGCGCCTCGACGGGAATTTGATTGTAAAGACCGCAGTTTATCTCCCCCGGCGGGGGGTGTCAACGCGCCGCGTCGGCAGGGTCCGGCGAAGTCGCCGCAGGAGGGGGGGCGAAGTGAGGTAAAGCGCCCCACTCCCGGACGAAATGCGCTCCCTGGGGTACCCCCGCCGTAGGAAGAACGGGGGGCACAGCCGTGCGGGTTCATCGCACGGCGAGCCACGAACGGAGCCCCGCCCTCCGAGGCGACGCAGCCGAAGGGGGAGTCCCGGAGGCGCACTCGGTGGGGTCAGCCCGGGTAGACCGTCACCCGGTCGCGTCCGCGCTGCTTGGAGAGGTAGAGTGCCTCGTCGGCGTGTTTCAGGAGCTCCTCGACACCGGTGCCGTGATGGGGGGCGCAGGCGACGCCGAAGGAAGCGGTGACGGCGATCTCCTTCCCCTCATGGGCGAAGCGGATCTGCCGGATCATCCTGCGAAACCTCTCGGCACCCTCCCGGGCACGCTCGGTGTCCACCAGATGCAGGTAGAGGACGAACTCCTCCCCTCCGTACCGCCCCGCCGTGTCGCCCTTGCGGACTCCCTTGCCGAGGACCGACGCCACGCCACGCAGCACCACGTCGCCGAACGGGTGCCCGTAGGTGTCGTTGACCCTTTTGAAGTGGTCGATGTCCAGCATCACGACGCCGCACGGGTGCCGACCGTCGAGCCGCGAGAGATCGGCGGCCAGCCGCTCGAGAAACGCTTTCCTGTTCGACAACCCGGTCAACCCGTCCGTCGTCGCCTTTTTCGTGAGCGACTCGAGTCGTTCGACATGGGAAAGCCCGAGCTGCATCACCCTCGTGATGTCCCGCGCGATCTCCGCGTGCTCTTTCCGGAATCGCTTCTCCTGCGGGTGGGCGCATACCAGGGCGCCTCGAAACCCGACTCTCCCCTCCACCGGAAGGAGCAGGAACGACCGCTCCCCCTCCCTCGCCCACGATCCCGGCAAGACTCCCTGGTCCCGCAGGGAGGAGGCGGTACCCGGAAAGATGCGCTGCGTCCCGGTGCGGATTACCCACCCGACGTAACTCTCCCCGAGAGGTTCGTACCTCTCCGGACCCGGCCCGCTTCCCTCCTGCGACGTCGCCCAGGCAACGCGACCGCTCCCGGAATCTTCGCCGGATTCGACGAGAAGAACCCTGGCCGCGTCAACCTGTCGGCGGACCTGATCCACGGTCTCCCCGTAGACGATCTCCCGCCTCGAGCGACCGCCGCCACCCGGCTCCGGATCCCCTTCCGTCCCCACTTCCGCCATCTTCCGGACCATGCTGTGATACCACTCCCCGTGGAGGTAGTACCGGTCCCCCTGGTGCACTTCCCGCATCCGCTCGATATCACGCCCGACGAAATGACCCGCCAGTTCCATCGCCGGGATCACGGGATCCCTCCATGGGCCCTCCTCGTCGCGAATCGCGAGGAGGACGCCTTCCACGATCCCCTCCCTGAATACCGGGACGGCTGCGACCCCGGAGGGAGCGCTCCCGGGACCGCTTTTCCAGGGAGCGTACCGCCTGGCACCCGCGCCGACCTCGAGAAACGGTTTCCTGAAAACGGTTGCTTCCCGAAGGGGGACGTACGTGTCGGGAAGGGAGATCTCCCGGGAGACCGGCGAGCCCTGGCTCCGCAGGAACCCCTCGTGGAGGACAGAGCCTGGCGACACGGAGCGGGCCATGTAGGCGACATGGGAAGCACCGGTCAGCCCCAGGAGGCGATCCAGCACCTCCCGGATCCCTTCCTTCAGTTCCTCTTCCCTCCGGAGCAGGCTGGATTCCTCGGTCATCTCTCCGCCTGCGGGGAGACCGCTGTATCCCGAATCCTCCCATGGAAGAACCAGCGTCCTGCTCCGGGCGATCGCCTCCTGAACACCGGACGTTTCCCGGCCGCTGTTCCCGTACTTTCCACGGACGGCCATGCCTGCTCCCCCCGCGATCAGGGCCATCGCGGAGGTGTAGATGATTTCCTGTTCGAACGGTCCCTGCACCGCGGCCAGCCATGCGTCAGCGCACAGGATTGCCGGAATGGAGAGCGCCGGGGGGAACTTCAGGGCCAATCCGAAAAAGAGAGCCGCAGGAACGACGCCGGTCCGGGCGACCGGTTGAACGAAGGCGTGGATCTCCATCGCCGCGACGGATCCCCAGACGAGAAGGGGCATCAGGTCGGGGACACGGTCGTCCCGTTTCCGATCCAGAAGATACGCGACGAAGAAGTACGCGGTCGCGAGCGGTCCGATCGCCGCGAAAAGGAGGAAGGGAACCTCTCCCGGGATCCGTTCCCGGAGGAGGAAGAGGGCAATCAGGTAGACCGGGGCGGAAAGACATGCAATGTACCTGAAGCGGATCAACAATGAGCACCTGAGAGGATGGTTTGTGGGTTGTGGGCAGGGGACACACCTTCCCTCAGTCCCGGGTTTATACCAGGTATGTCCCCTGAAAGCGCCTGCACCTCAAAGGAATCTTCTCCGGCCGTACCATACACATCAAAGATCCCTCTGTGGCCTGTGTCGCGGGTAAACTGAAGCACTAACGCTTGGGGGGGACTTGCGGACGGGCTTCGGGCCGCTGGGGGACGACAATGACGTTCTCCCCCTCCTTGATGAGGCCGAGCCGGCGGGCCTCCTGTTCGATGACCGCCGGGTTGCTGCGAAGATCCTCGACCGTGCGCTTGAGCAGCGCATTCTCCTGCCGGAGCTTTTCGACCTCGCCGAGAAGCTGGCGCTCCGTGTTGCGGAGCCTCCAGCTGTCGACGACCCCCATGTCGCGAAACAGCGAGATGAACACAGCCGCGATCACCAGGGCCGCCGCGATGTATAGCGGCAGTCGGCGCTTTTTCCGGTTCGGATCCCTCAAGGGGATCGTCATGTCGGTCAGTCTCTTGTTTCGTCCCATAGTCCGTGGAACATCATATCCGAAAAACCCGTTCCCGTTCGACGGTCAAAAATTAACGGCGACGGTGCCTCCCGTGGAACCGCCGCTCCCGCCGCCTCCGCCGCCCGCCACGAGCGCGACTGTCGCCGCGACAGCCAGGCAAGCTCCCCAGAACCAGGGGCTTTCATACCATGCCCTCTCCTGCCGTTCCGTCCTGGGCCACCCGTCCGCGGCGAGGGTGTCGGCGACCCATTTCCCGGAGATCTCCGCGCCCCCCTCCCCCCCGGGGAACGTCGTTTCTCCCAGGAGAGCCGGGTCCATGCCCGCCGGTCTTCCGGCATAGAGCCGTGCCCGGATCCCTTCACCAAGCGCTTCCTTTTCGAGCATAAGGATCGCGATCCGCGAGGTCCCCGCGGCCGTGGAAAGCTCCTCGACCAGGGGGCCGGCTCCTCCCCCCGCCCGCCCGGGGCCGCCAAGAAGTTCGCCGAGGCGAGCCACCCGATCGCCCGGCATGGAGAAGCGCAATATCTCCGTGTCCCCGGGAAGCCATTGACCCGTCGTTTCAACGTCCCTGTACCCCGGGTGGGAGACGCGGATCCGCACCGGCGCGATCTTTTTCGTTCGAACCCGTGCCGGGGTGACTCCACCGCGCTCTCCATCCACGAAGATCCGCGCGCCGGAGGGGAGCGATTCGACCAGGAGTTCCGCTTCGGGCGCGGGGCGGTGCCCTGTCGCTTCCCATGCGGAAAGGACGTGGGGGGGGAACAGGGCGGGGTCCGGGGTGAAGCCCGGACGCAAGGCCCGAACACGGGAAAAGAGCGCCTCGGCGTCGGATGTCTTTCCCTCCCAGAGACGGAGGATCCCCTGCCGGAGAAAGATCTCCGCGAGAAATGGGCGCGTCGCCTCCGTGAACCGGTACGATCGGCACTCCTTCTCGGCCTCCTCGAGAATCCGCTGCGCAGCGGCGATCTCGACCCGCTCCATCTGTTCGGAGGCCAGGGACAGCTTCGCGGAGATCCGCCGCAGGGTCGCGTCGTCGGGAACCGGCAAATCCACTGTGGACGGAGCCTTCCCGGAAGGCTCCGTCGGGACGGGGAGCCACCGGATCCGGAGCTCCTGCGCAGCGATCGCGGGAATCGGGTCGAGGACCTCGCGCGCCGAACGATCGGGCAGATCCGGCGCGGCGTATTTCAGCAGGAGCGCGGGCTCCGTCGATGGGCCGCCTTCCGCGCCTGCGACCGCGGGCGCCGACTGCCAGAGCAGCGTTCCGCAGAGGAGAAGCGCGATGCCCCTACGTCGGCTTGACGTAGATCTCATCCGTGATGTCCCGGTCGACGGCGACCGTCGTCTGCCCGATCTCGAGCACGAAGGAGGGATTCCTCTGGAGAAGGCGAATCCTGCTGCCGGGAACGATCCCGAGGGCGGAGAGCTTCTCCAGCCGCTTCTTCGAACGCGGGGTGATGAAGACGATCCTCACGGTGGCTCCGAGGGACGCCTCGGTCAGCCGCATGACGAGGGGGCGGATCTCCGTCCGGATCCGGTCGCAGCACTCCCCTCTGGGGATCGGGCGGCCGTGCGGGCAGGCGGGGGGGTGGCCGAGAAAGGTGCACACGCTCTCGACGACGGGCTCGGAGAGGATGTGCTCGAACTGGCAGGCGCTGTTTTCGAGCTGCGGGTCGTCCAGATCGAACAGGCTCTGCAGAAGCACCTCCGCGAGGCGGTGACGACGGATGATCCCGCGGGCGCGGTCCTCCCCGCTTTTCGTCAGAAGGATCTCGTCTCCGGAGATTTCCACCATTCCGCCTCCGACCAGTTCCTCGAGCAGGCGCTCGGGGCCCGGCTCCGCCGAGGTGCGCAGCACCTCCGCGCGGCTGGCTTTTCGCGCTTCTCTAAGTGTCCAGAGAAGTTCAAGAATCTCGTCCTGGCCGTGCTCGGTCATTTCCGGATTCCTTTCGGGAAGAGGCCCTTGACGAAGTTCACCACCTTCGACTCGGGGATGGGGAAAGAGTATCCGCATCGCGGGCAACAGACAAGCGTGCATCCATCACTCAACGGGCACCCGGATCGGCAGGCGCGGTCCGCAGTATCGATCTCCTGCTGGCACAGAGAGCACCGGATCTTCACGTCGTTCCTCCCAGGGTCAAAATGTGATCCCCGCCCAGCGCGCGAAGAAGTTGACCGCGGCGCCGACCAGCACCGCGAAGGGGAAGATGAAAAGGGACATTCCGATCGCCACCTTCGCCCCGTGTTCCTTTACGATCACGAGGAGGTTCGCGAGGCACGGCATGAACAACGTCATGGTGACCAGGCTCACCACGACCTGGAGGTGGGTGAGCATCCCCCCCTTCGCCATGCTGTAGAGTCCCGCCGCACCGTAGTCCCGGCGCAGGAAACCGATCAGGAACGCCTCCGTCGCCTTCGGCGGCAGGTCCAGCAGGCGGACGATCAGCGGTTCCGCCGCGCTCTGGATCTTCAGCAGCCATCCCAGTCGGTCGAAGCCGAAAAGAACGAGGGTGCCGACGAGGAAAAGGGGCACCGCCTCCCGCAGGTACCATTCGATCCGCGCCATCGTCTTTATGGCGAGGTTTCCAACCTGGGGCCAGCGGATCGGCGGAATCTCGAGGATGAAGTCCGACGACTCGCCGGGGATCACCCTGGACGCGAGAAAGCCGACGGCCAGGATGACCCCCACCATCAGGCCGACCCAGGTGATCGTGGCAACCGGACCGACGTCCGACAGCATTCCCAGGATCACCCCAAGCTGCGCCGAGCACGGGACCCCCAGCGCCAGCAGCAGCGTTATGATCACCCGTTCCTTGCGCGTCTCCAGGATCCGCGTGGTCAAGGTCGCCATCGTGTCGCATCCCAGACCGAGGATCATCGGAAGCACCGCCTTGCCGTTGCAGCCGATCTTCTTGAAGACGCGGTCCACCATCACCGCGAGCCGGGGAAGGTACCCGGAGTCCTCCAGGATCCCGAACCCGAGGAAAAATGTGCCCACGATCGGGAGTACGATCGCGACGGCGTACGAAAGGGCCATGGAGATCATGCCGTACGGCCCCACGAGGAAGTCCCGCAGGAAAGCCCAGGGGAGGAACCGGTCGAGGATCGCCGCGACGGCCGGTATCAGCCATCCTTCGAAGAACGACTTTTGCAGAAGGTCGACGAGGTATCCCGCTCCGAACACCCCGACGAACCCGTAGGCAAGGGCCAGGACGCCCAGCAGGATGGGAAAGCCGAAAACGGGGTCCATGGCGTACCGGCCGAACGCCTGCGCGATCTTTCTCGAGGAAGGAGGCGAGGACTCTATCCCGAGATCGACGAGCAACCGGTCGATCCAGGAAAGACGTGCCCGGTTCACGCGCGCGACGATCTCCTCCCCCGTTTCCTCGAAGAGGCGGTTCCGTACGTCGTTCATCTCCCGGATCCGGGAGGCGGAGACGTTCTCCGCCAGCCACGGTGCGAGGGAGTCGTCGCCGCACAGCAGCATGATCGCCAGCGCTCTCTTCCCGATCGGCGTTCGCGCCGGGAGGATCCCTTCCATCCGGAGGATGGCCGTTTCGATCCCGTTTCCGTAGTCGACCCTCACCGAGGACGGGGACGGGTGTTCGAGAAGGGGGAGGAGTCGATCCGTTCCCTTTTTCCGGACCGCCACCGTTGCAACCGCCGGAACCCCGAGGCGCTCTTCAAGGGACTCCAGGCGGGGCATCACCCCCCGCTCACGCGCTTCGTCCGTCATGTTGACGGCGAGAACAAGCGGAACCTCCATCTCGGCGAGCTGCACGGTGATCATCAGGGAGCGGCGCATGTTCTTGGCATCGCACACCTGCAGGACCCGCGCGCCGGGTTCCCGCATCAGGATATCCCGCGTGACCCGCTCGTCCTCGGACATCGGAAGCAGGGAATACACCCCCGGGGTGTCGATCACCTCGAGCGTGGTGCCCCGGTCGCGCGCTTCGCCGCGTGTAATCTCCACCGTCGTACCGGGATAGTTCGAGACGTTCACGTACCTCCCGGTGAGGGCTCCGAAAACGACGCTCTTTCCCACGTTGGGGTTTCCCACCAGGATCACGGCGCCCGGGGGTCCCACGGCATCCCTCGCGGGGTTCATCGGGTCGGTTCCCGGGAATTGCCGGAGACGCACTTCCTGCAGAATCCGTAGATTTCCAGGCGGTGCGCCGTCGGATGGAACCCGTGCCGCCGGGTCACGAGGTCCTGGAGATTCTCGATCTCGCCGTCCTTGAACTCGATGACCGTTCCGCACTGCCGGCACACGAGGTGATCGTGGTGCGGGGCCAGGTTGCTTTCATACCGCCGGACCCCCTCCCCGAAATCGAGTTCTTTCGCGTATCCGAGCCGTTCGAGGAGCTTCAGCGTCCGGTACACCGTCACGCCTCCGATTCCGGGTGCGCTCTCCCGGACGGATTGCGTGAGTTGCTCGATCGTTACGTGATCCCTGGCGCGGAAGAAATTTTCGATCACGGCAGCCCTGCTCCGGCTCCTTTTGCCTCCAGCGGCCAGGATTTCCCGGTCGATCCGTTCGAGGAGTCGCTTCAACGGGCGGGATGCCTTTCATTACTGATTATGAAATTCATTTTCATCATACCCCCCCGTTTCCGGTTCCGTCAAGAAGAACCTTCCGGGGTGTGGCGATTGGAGGCGTACGCCTGAAACGGAAACGGCCCCGAAGGGCCGTCTCTTGTGATTCCGACAGGGCGTAAAAAATAACCGTTCTACCCCTGTCCACCCTCCGGGGTCTTCTGCGTCTGTCCCCGCGATGCACGGGGTTTCGTCTCCTTCGGGGCTGCCTGTTTCGTCCTCTTCGATGCCGGCCGCGAGGTCTCCTTCTCTTCCTTCTTTTTCTTTACCGCGGCTTTCGCCGGCGCCTTCTTCGCGGCCGTTTTCTTCTTCTTGCCGCCGGCCTTCTTCTCCTCCGCCGGCAGATACTCGATGATCGCCATCTCGGCACCGTCTCCGACCCGGAAGCCGGTCCGGACGATCCGGGTGTAACCGCCCTGCCGGCCGACGAATCGGCCCGCCAGGGTGGCGAATAACTTGTCGGTCGCCTCCTTGTCGGTCAGGAGGGAAAATACACGGCGGCGGGAATGGAGCGTGCCGGCTTTCCCGAGAGTGATCAATCGGTCGGCGAGCGGCCGCAGTTCCTTCGCTTTCGGAACCGTGGTCTCGATCCGCTCGGCGCGAACGAGCGCAATCATCAGGTTCCGCAGCAACGCCTTGCGGTGCGCGGGTTTCCTTCCCAGCTTCCTGTGGTCGACTCCATGGCGCATAAGAAATCCTCGTCCCTTCGGTTGGTCAATCCTCTTTCCGCGGCGGGCTGAACTTGTCCGGGGAAAACTCGTCGATCTTCATTCCGAGCGAGAACCCCATCCCGACAAGGACATCCTTGATCTCGTTGAGGCTCTTCTTCCCGAAGTTCTTGGTCTTTAGCATTTCCTGCTCGCTTTTCTGGACAAGTTCGCCGATATACTTGATATCCGCGTTCTTCAGGCAATTGTAGGCACGAACCGAGAGCTCAAGCTCCTCCACCGGCTTGTAGAGATTCTCGTTCGCCCCTCCCTCCTCGAGCCGCGCAGGCTCGTCGGGGATCTCGACCTCGTCGTCGAAATTGATGAAGACGGTCAACTGGTCCTTCATGATCTTCGACGCGTAAGCGACGGCGTCCGCGGGAAGGAGGGAGCCGTCGGTCCAGACCTCGAGCGTCAGGCGATCGTAATCGGTCTGCTGCCCGACCCGCGCGTTGGTCACCGAAAAATTCACCTTCCGGATCGGCGAGAAGATGGCGTCGATGGGGATCGTTCCGATCGGAGCGTTCTCCTCGAGGTTCCGCTCGGCCGGGACATAGCCTTTTCCCATCCGGACGGTCATCTCCATGCGCATCTTGGCGTTCGCCGAGAGCTCGGCAATATGGTGGTCCCGGTTGAGGATCTCCACCATCGGGTCCGGGGAGATGTCGGAAGCCTTCACCCTGCGGGGTCCCTTCGCCTCCAGCACCAGCGTACGCTGCTCCGGAGAATGCATCCGGAGCCGGACCTCCTTGAGGTTGAGGACAATGTCGGTGACGTCCTCCACTACCCCCGTCATCGTGGAGAACTCGTGCTGCACCCCCTCGATCCGGACGGAGGTTATGGCGCCGCCCTGGAGGGAGGACAGGAGGATCCTGCGAAGCGTGTTTCCGAGGGTGGTTCCGAAACCGCGCTCGAGGGGCTCCGCCACGAATTTTCCGTAATTGAACGTCGCCGTGTCGGTCTGGACCTCGATGCGGCGAGGCTTGATCATCTGTTTCCAGTTTCGCTGAAACATGCTTCCCCCTTCTCCTGCCCCCAAAGAGTCTTACTTCGAGTAGAGCTCGACGATCAACTGTTCCTGGATCGGCTCCTGGATGTCCGCCCGGGACGGCAGTGTCTTGATCTTCCCGCGGAAACTGTCGCGCTCGAGTTCGAGCCACGGCGGAATCCCCTTTCGGACCACGGCGTCGAGAGACTCGTTCACGTTCGGGATCTTCCGGCTCTTTTCGCGCAGTTCGAGGACGTCCCCCGACCGGACGAGGAAGGATGGAATATTCACCTTCTTCCCGTTCACGAGGAAGTGTCCGTGCCGTACGATCTGGCGGCTTTCCCTGCGGGTCGGGGCGAACCCCAGCTTGTAGGCGACGCTGTCCAGACGGCGCTCGAGGAGGATCAGCAGGTTTTCGCCGGTCTTCCCCTTCATCCGGTCCGCCTTCTCGAAATAGTTGCGGAACTGGCGCTCCAGCAGACCGTAAATCCGCTTCGCCTTCTGCTTCTCCCGCAGTTGGACACCGTAGTCGCTATGCTTCGGGCGCCGCTGGCCGTGCTGGCCCGGCGGATAGCCTCTCCTCTTGATGGCGCACTTGTCGGTGAAGCAGCGATCTCCCTTGAGGTAGAGTTCGACCCCTTCCCGACGACAGAGCCTGCAGACGGCTTCACGATACCTTGCCAAAGAAAATGTCCTCCTTGTCCCGTTGGGTTGCGGTGGTCAGACGCGACGGCGCTTCGGCGGCCGGCATCCGTTGTGCGGGATCGGGGTCACGTCCCGGATGAAGTTCACTTTCAGCCCGGAGGCCTGCAGGGACCGCAGCGCGGCCTCGCGGCCGGATCCTGGCCCCTTGATGTGAACGGTCACCGTGTTCACGCCGCTGTCCATCGCCTTTTTCGCGACTTCCTCGGCGGCCACCGTGGCCGCGAACGGAGTGCTTTTCCTCGACCCCTTGAAGCCCTTTGCACCCGCGCTCGCCCACGCAAGCGTGTTGCCGTCCGGATCGGTGATCGTTATGATCGTGTTGTTGAAGGTCGCCTGGATGTGGGCCACCCCCACTGGCACGTTCCGGCGGACCTTCCTCTTGCCCTTCTTTTTCGGCGTTGCCATCGTTCCTCCACACCCGCCCCGCGGCGGGGGTTATCGCCGGCCGGTTCAGCCGTCCTTATTTCTTCGTGGCTTCCTTCTTCTTCGCGACGGCGCCCTTCCGCGGCCCCTTCCGGGTCCTGGCGTTCGTGTGGGTGCGCTGACCCCGCGCCGGCAGCCCCTTGCGGTGCCGAAGCCCACGGTATGCCCCGAGGTCCATCAGCCGCTTGATGTTCATCGATATTTCCTTGCGCAGGTCCCCCTCGACGCGATAATTGGCGTCGATCACGTCACGGATCCGGGCGACCTGGTCCTCGCCCAGCGTCGCCGTACGCAAATCCGGCGAGACGCGGGCCTCCTCGAGGATTTTCATCGCGGAGGTCGGGCCGATCCCGTAGATGTACGTAAGGGCCGTCCCGATCTTCTTCGTCTTAGGAATGTCCACTCCCGCTATGCGTGCCAACCGACTCCTCCTTGAAACGATCTGTTGCGGCGTCTATCCCGTGCGTCTATCCCTGGCGCTGTTTGTGCTTCGGATTCACGCAGATCACCCGTACGACGCCCTTCCGACGAATGATCTTGCACTTGACGCAAAACTTTCGGACCGACGGTCTGACTTTCATCTTCGTCCCCTCTTCACTTCGATCGGTAGGTGATCCGGCCCCGTGTCAGGTCGTACGGCGTCAACTGAACGGTCACCCGATCCCCCGGCAGGATCTTTATGAAATGCATACGCATCTTGCCGGAGATGTGCGCGAGCACTTTCATCTTGTTGTCGAGCTCCACCCGGAACATGGCATTCGGCAACGGCTCGATCACCGTACCCTCGATTTCTATCGCCTCTTCTTTTGCCATATTCCTCTTTATATCCGTGTATATATTACTATACACATCAAGGAAGACTTAATATCTGGCACCCGTCCTCGGTAACGGCCACCGTATGCTCGAAGTGGCCCGATCGACTTCGGTCGCGCGTGACGACTGTCCATCCGTCGGCAAGGACCTCAACGGGCCACCCCCCCGTGTTCACCATCGGCTCAATGGCGAGGGTCATTCCCGGCATCAATTTCGGACCGGTCCCCCGCTTTCCGAAATTCGGGATCTGCGGGTCCTCGTGCAGCGACTTGCCGATTCCGTGTCCGACGAAGTCGCGCACCACCGAGAATCCTTCGGACTCGACCGTTTCCTGCACTGCCGCCGAAACATCGCCCAACCGGTTCCCGGGCCGAACCTGCCCGATCCCCGCCGCAAGCGAACGTTCCGTAACGGCGAGAAGCCTGGAGGAAACCCCGTTGATCGCCCCGACGGGAAAGGTCATCGCCGAATCCCCGTAGAAGCCGTCACGGACGATCCCGAAATCGATGCTCAGGATGTCGCCCTCCCGGAGGATCCTGCCCTTCGACGGGATCCCGTGCACCACCTCCTCGTTGATGGAGGTGCAAAGATGCGCCGTGTACCCCATGTATCCCTTGAAGGCGCTTCTCACCCCGTTCCGTGCGATAAACCGGTCGGCGAACATCTCAAGGTCCCACGTGCTGACGCCGGGGAGAATCAACGGCCTCACTTCCTCAAAGAACCTGCCTACTACGGCGCCCGCGCGCCGCATCACCTCGATCTCGCGAGGCGACTTTACCAGTATCATCCCCTACCGGAGAATCTTCACGATCTCGGCGTAGATGGCATCGATCTCGCCGGAAGCCATTACGGACCGGATTTTCCCCGTGTTCCTGTAATAATCGAGCAGAGGAGCGGTGGCCTTGTTGTAGTTGGCCAACCGGTTCGCGATCGTCTCTTCCTTGTCGTCGTCCCGTTGGATCAGGGCGGTTGCGCACTTGTCGCATTTCCCCTCGGCCTTGGGGAGGTTGAACTTCACGTGATACATCGCCCCGCAACCGGTGCAGGTCCGTCGCCCGCACAACCGCTCCATCAGGTCGTTCTGGTCGACTTCCAGCGAGAGTACGAAGCGGATCTCCTTGCCCAGATCCTTCGTCACCCGGTCGAGCGCCTCGGCCTGCGGGATCGTACGCGGAAATCCGTCGAGAATGAAGCCTTTCCCGCAATCGGGTTCCGCGAGACGCTCCTTGACGATACCGATGACCACCTCGTCGGGCACCAGCCCGCCGGCGTCCATGAACGTCTTGGCCTGCTTCCCGAGCGTCGTCCCGTTCTTGACGGCGGCCCGGAGCATGTCCCCGGTGGAGATCTGCGGGATGTCGAATCCCTGGGTCAACTTCTTGGCCTGGGTGCCTTTCCCCGCGCCGGGGGGACCCAGAAGGATAATTCCCATCATCGGCTTATCCCCTCCTCCCCTTCATCTGGCCTTTCTTGAGGAACCCTTCGTAATGCCGGGTGATCAGGTGCGACTCGATCTGCTGGACCGTGTCCATGGCGACACCCACCACGATCAGGAGACCTGTCCCGCCGAAGTAGAAAGGGACGTTGAATCGGGCGATGAGGATGCTGGGGAGGACGCAGATGACGGACACGTAGATCGCGCCGCCCAGCGTGATCCGCGTAAGGATCTTGTCGATGTATTCCGCCGTCTTCTTTCCTGGACGGATCCCGGGGACGAACCCCCCGTACTTCTTCATGTTGTCCGCTACGTCCACCGGATTGAACGTCACCGCCGTGTAGAAGTAGCAGAAGAAGATGATGAAGGCGACGAAGAGCAGCTCGTAGCCGACACGACCCGGCGTCAATGCGTCGGAGATCGTCCGCGTGATCGGGCTTTTGATGAAGCTGGCGATCGTCGCGGGGAAGAGAAGGATCGAGGATGCGAAGATCGGCGGAATGACGCCGGCCGTATTCACCTTCAGCGGGAGGTGGGTGCTCTGGCCGCCGTAGACTTTCCGCCCGACGATCCTGCGGGCGTACTGCACCGGGATCCGCCGGTGCGCGCGCTCGAAATAGATGATGACGGCGACGACGGCCACCATGAGCACCAGAAGGAACAGCCCTGCGAAGAGGTTCATTTCCCCGGTGCGGACCAGGGTGACCGTGCGGACCAGGCCGCTCGGGAACCGTGCCACGATCCCGGCGAAGATGATGAGGGAGATCCCGTTGCCTATTCCCCGCTCCGTGATCTGTTCGCCCAGCCACATCAGGAAGGCCGTCCCGGAGGTGAGTGTGATGACCGTCATGAACCGGAATGCCCAGCCCGGGTGGTAGACGACGGACCCGGCCCCCGCGGTAACGCTTTCCAGCCCGACGGCGATACCCATCCCCTGGATGAGGGACAGGACGATCGTTCCGTACCGGGTGTACTGCGTGATTTTCCGCCGGCCAAGCTCCCCTTCCTTGGAAAGCTTCTCGAGCGCCGGGATGACGACCGTGAGAAGCTGAAGGATGATCGAGGAACTGATGTACGGCATGATGCCGAGAGTGAAGATGGAGAAACGCGCGAGCGCCCCCCCGGAAAACATGTCGATCATGCCGAAAAGGGTGCCCGCCTGGCTCTCGAACACCGCCTTCAGCGCGAGGTTGTCGATCCCCGGCGTCGGGATGTAGATCCCGATGCGGTAGACGATCAGCAGGAGCCCCGTTACGAGGATCCGCCGCTTGAGCTCGGGGACCCGCGATATGTTCTGGAAGCTCTCGAACACCCCTTCAGACCTCCACGGTCCCGCCGGCGGCGACGACTTTCTCGACGGCGGACTTGCTGGCACGGTCGACCTTCACGGTGAGTTTCCGGGTGACTTCGCCGTTTCCCAGAAGCTTCACGCCCCCGGGACAGGTTCCTTTCACCAGGCCTTCGCGCCGAAGCGCCTCGGCGTCGACCACGGTGCCCGCCTCGAACCGGTTCAATTCCTTCACGTTGACGATGGCCGTCTCTTCCCTGAAGACGTTGACGAACCCTCGTTTCGGGAGCCGCCGCTGGAGGGGCATCTGTCCGCCTTCGTACCCGGGCTTCGTGCCTCCGCCGCTGCGGGCCTTGAGGCCCTTGTGCCCCTTGCCGGAGGTTTTCCCGAGCCCGGAGCCTTCGCCGCGCCCGACGCGCTTGCGCTCGCTTTTCGCCCCTTTCGCGGGGCGGAGATCCGTTAGCTTCATGACGTCTCTCCCACCTCTTCCATCCGTACGAGGAACTTCACTTTTTCCACCATGCCGCGGATCTCCGGCGTGTCCAGCCGGACGACGGGACGGTTCAGCCGTGTGATCCCGAGTCCACGAACGACCTTGCGGTGGTATGCGGTTCTCCCGCTCAACCCCCGCAGGAGAGTAATGCGCAGTTTTCCGCTCATGCCGTCGCCTCTTCCTCTCTCGGGCCCCGGACCGCCAGGATCTGCGCAGCGGTCCGCAGCTGGGAAAGCCCCTCGATCGTGGCCTTCACGAGGTTGTGAGGATTGTTGCTCCCCAGGGACTTCGTAAGGATATTCGTGATCCCGCTGGACTCGATCACGGCGCGGACTCCGCCTCCCGCGATGACGCCGGTCCCGGGTGAGGCGGGCCGGATGATGACCTTCGAGGCTCCGAACTTCCCGGTCACACCGTGCGGGATGGTGCCCTCGATCAGCGGAACGACGATCAGCGAGCGCTTGGCGTTCTGTACCGCCTTGCGGATCGCGTCGGGAACCTCGTTCGCCTTCCCCAGGCCCGTTCCGACGTGCCCGTTGGCGTCACCAACGACGACGACCGCGCTGAAGGAGAAGCGGCGCCCGCCCTTTACGACCTTGGCGACGCGGCTGATGTGCACGACGCGGTCCTTTAAATCCAGCCCTTCCGGATCGACTCTTTTCAAGCCTTCCTCCCCGTCCCCTCGCGAAAGTGTGCTCTCATTTTCAGAATACCAACCCGGATTCCCGGGCTCCGTCCGCCAGGGCCTTGATCCGCCCGTGGAAGAGGAACCCGTTCCGGTCGAACACCACCCGCTGGATGTTTTTTTCCAGTGCCTTTTTACCGATCCACTGCCCCACCTTCTTTGCGGCGTCGCTCTTGTCGAGATCGCCGATCTCCGCCCGGAGATCCGGGGAGAGGGTGGACGCCGCAAGGATGGTCGACCCCGTGGAGTCAACCACCAACTGGGCGTAGATGTGCTTCGCGCTGCGGAAGACGGACAACCGCGGACGCTGCTCGGTGCCGAAGATCCGTTTGCGGATCCGGCCTTTCCGGTTCTGTCGTGCGGTTTCCCGCTGGTTTTTCTGGCTCATGGCGTTCGGATCCCCATCGTAAGGAATTGCACGTTGTCCACTACTTGCCCGCCGCTTTCCCGACCTTCTTGATCAGCCGTTCGCCGCGGTAGCGGATTCCCTTGTTCTTGTAAACGTCCGGTTTCCGGAGCATCCGGACCCGGGCGGCCGTTTCCCCGAGTACTTCCTTGTCGAACCCGCTCAGCTTGATGACGGTATTCGATTCGACCTGCGCGGTCACACCCTTGGGCAGGGGGAAAACGACCGGGTGGGAGTACCCCAGCGCCAGGTGAAGCGCCTCCCCCTTCGACTCGGCCTTGTAGCCCACGCCGACGATCTCGAGGATTCGCAGGAAGCCTTCGCTGACTCCCTGCACCATGTTGGCAAGGATCGTCCGGTACATTCCGTAGAGGTTTCCTGCATCCTTGTCGAGAAGAACGACCGTCGCCGTTCCATCCTTCACTTCAACCGCGAGCTTCCCCGGGATCGCTCGGACAAGCTGCCCCAACTTCCCGGTGACGGTCAGTACTCCGTTCACTGCTTCCACCTTGACTCCGGCGGGAAGGACCACAGGTCTTTTACCGATTCTCGACATCGTTTCGCTCCTCGTAGGAAAGAACCCGGAAGCCGCCTACCAGATTTCGCAGAGCAGCTCGCCGCCGATCGAAAGCTTTTTCGCCTTCTCCCCCGTCATTACTCCGCGTGACGTGGAGACGATGGCGATGCCAAAGCCGTTCTTCACCGTCGGGATCTCGTCCTTCCGGACATAGAGGCGCCGTCCCGGCCGGCTCATCCGGCGAATTCCCTTGATGGCGTATCCCGTCTCCGGGGTCGATTTCAGTGCGATTCGGAGGCGGCTCGCGTTTTTTTCGGTCACGACCCGGTACCCCTTGATGAACCCTTCCTCCTTGAGGATCTGCGTGATTCCCTGAAGGATGTTCGTCGAGGGGATCTCCATCTGTTCAAACCGCGCCTGCTGGGCATTGCGCAGCCGCGCCAGCAGATCCGACACGTGATCGTTGCTCGCCATTGGCATATTCTTCCCCTTTACCAGCTCGCCTTGGTCACGCCGGGAAGCTCCCCGCGAAGGGCAAGCTGCCTCAGGCAGATCCGGCACAACTGGAACTTCCGGTAGAAAGCGCGCGGCCTGCCGCAGCGCGGACACCGGTTGTATTTCCGGACAGCGAATTTCGGCGTCCGTTTGGACTTGGCGATGATCGATTTCTTGGCCAACGTCTGCTCTCCTCTCTTTCTTACGCCCGGAAGGGAAGCCCCATGAGCCGCAGCAGCTCGAGGCCTTCTTCATCGGTCCGGGCCGTGGTCACGATGGTGATGTTCATGCCGCGTATCTTGTCGATCTTGTCGTAATTCACTTCGGGGAACATGATCTGTTCCTTGATCCCGAGGGTATAGTTCCCGCGCCCGTCGAACCCCCTCGGGGACACCCCCTTGAAGTCGCGCACGCGCGGAAGGGCGATCGCGATCAGCTTGTCGAGAAAGTGGTACATCCGGTCCCGCCGCAGCGTGACCATGACGCCGATGGGAACCCCTTCCCGAAGCTTGAAGTTCGCGATGCTCTTGCGGGCCTTGGTGACCACGGGCCTCTGGCCGGTGATGACGCCGATCTCGGCGCCGGCGGTCTCGATCACCTTGACGTTTTCGATCGCGTCGCCGAGCCCCATGTTGACGACGACCTTGGAGAGCCTGGGCACCTGCATCACGTTCCGGTAACCGAACTTCTCCTTGAGCTTAGGAACGATCTCCGCCTTGTACTGGTCCTGCAATCTCGCCATTTCCGATCACCCCCATCCGCCGTTCCGGCGGAGGTATCCTTTCACTTCTTTTTCGTTTCGAGGACGTCCCCGCACCGCTTGCAGACGCGGCTGCGTTTCCCATCGCCGTCCACCGCCATGGCGATCCGGGTAGACTTGTTGCATTTGTCGCACATGATGAGCAGGTTGGAGTAGGAAATCGGCGCTTCCTTCTCCACGATGCCGCCCTGCGGGGTCGACTTTCCGGGTTTCGTGTGCCGCTTCACCAGGTTGAGCTTCTCGACGAAGACCCTCCCCTTCTCGCGGTCGATCTTGAGAACCCGGCCGACCTTCCCCTTCTCCCGCCCCGAGATCACCTTGACGATGTCGTTCTTGCGGATCTGCGTTTTTATCGCGGTTTCCATTCCGCCCCTCCGGCTCACAGGACTTCCGGCGCCAACGAGATGATCTTCATGTATTTCCGGGCGCGCAGCTCGCGGGCGACCGGTCCGAAGATGCGGGTCCCGATCGGCTCGCCCTGTGGATTGACGAGAACGGCGGAGTTCTGGTCGAAGCGGAGGAAACTGCCGTCGGCCCGGCCGATCTCTTTTACGGTGCGGACGACGACCGCCTTGTGAACATCGCCCTTCTTCACCTTGCCGTTGGGGATCGCCTCCTTGACGCTGACGACGATGATGTCGCCAACGCCGGCGTACCGGCGCCGGCTGCCGCCCAGCACTTTTATGCAGCAGAGACGCTTCGCCCCCGAGTTGTCGGCCGCGTCGAGCATGGTTTGCATCTGGATCATTTCATCATCTCCACCGGAATTTTTCGGCTCACTGCGTGGCGACGCGATCGATCAGACGGACGACGCGCCAACGTTTGTCCTTGCTCATCGGCCGCGTTTCGATGATCTCCACGCGGTCCCCGACCCGGAACTCGTTTTTCTCGTCGTGCGCCTTGAAGGTGGCGCGGCGTCTGACGTATTTTTTATAGACGTCGTGGGGGACCAACCGCTCCACGTGAACGACCACGGTCTTGTCCATCTTGTCGCTGACGACCGTACCCACCTTTCTTTTCCGCGCACTGCGGGCTTCCATCGCACCCTCCGCCGTCATGTCAGTTCGCCTTCCCTTCCGTCTTCGCGTGCAGGAACGTAATTACGCGCGCCAGGTCCCTGCGCCGGTTGCGGATCAGCATCTTGTTATCGAGGGCGGAAGCGGCGCGTTTCATCTTCAGACGGAAGATCTCGTCGCGCAGTTCCAGCTCCTTCTGGCGGAGTTCCTCCGGCCCGAGATCCCGCACATCTTTTGTCTTCATGGACGTCTATGCCTCTCTGGACAGGAATGTCGTATGAATCGGGAGCTTGTGAGCCGCCAGGCGAAACGCCTCCCGGGCGGTGGCCTCGTCGACACCCTCGATTTCGTAGAGAACCCGGCCCGGGCGGACCACGGCGACCCACTCCTCGGGCGCTCCCTTCCCCTTACCCATCCGGGTTTCCGCCGCCTTCTTCGTGATCGGCTTGTCGGGAAAGATCCGGATCCAGATCTTCCCGCCGCGCTTGATGAAGCGGGTCATCGCGATGCGCGCCGCCTCGATCTGCCGCGAGGTGATCCATGCGGCGTCGGCGGCCTTGACCCCGTAATCGCCGAAGTTGAGCGTGTTTCCGGACTGCGCCTTTCCGCGGCGGCGGCCCTTCATCTGCTTGCGGAATTTGACCCTTTTGGGGGCGAGCATGATTCCCGTTCTCCTATTCGTTGGTGGAAGGGGATGTGGGTGCCTTCGGCAGCACCTCGCCCTTGTAGATCCAGACCTTGACCCCGATGATCCCGTAGGTGGTGCGCGCCTCCGAGAAACCGTAGTCGATGTCGGCCCTCAGGGTGTGAAGAGGAACCCGGCCTTCGCGGTACCACTCGGTCCGCGACATCTCGGCGCCGCCGAGTCGGCCGGAGACCTGGATCTTGATCCCCTTGGCGCCCAGCTTCATCGAGGAAAGCACGGTCTTCTTCATCGCGCGACGGAATGCGATCCGCCGCTCGAGCTGCATCGCGACGTTTTCCGCGGTCAGCTGCCCGTCGGTCTCCGGTCGGCGGATTTCAACGATGTTGATCGACACTTCCTTCGTCGTGAGCTTCTGGATCTCCTTCTTCAGGTTTTCGATCTCGGCGCCCTTCTTGCCGATCACGATCCCCGGACGGGCCGTGGCGATCAGAACGGTGACCCGGTTGCTGCGCCGCTCGATCTCGACCGAGGAGACCCCGGCGTGGTTCAGCCGGGTCTTGACGAAGCCGCGGATGCGCAGGTCCTCCTGCAGTTGCGCCGCGTAATCCCTTTCCGAGTACCAACGCGAGCGCCACGTCCGGATGGACACCAGCCGAAATCCGTAAGGGTGTGTCTTCTGTCCCAAAATCCGCCTCCTGTTAGCGGTTAGCTACGCCTCGTCGACAACGATGGTTATATGACTGGTCCGCCGTTTGTACTTGTGGGCCCTTCCCATCGGGGCCGGGCGGAACCGTTTCTGGGAGGCCCCCTGGTTCACGCAGGCGCTCTTCACGTAGAGCATCCCGACGTCGATCACGCCGGTCTGCCCGGCGTTGGCGATCGCCGAATCGAGGACCTTTTTCACGGTCACGGCGGCGGCCTTGTTCGCGAGGGCGAGGATCGTCCGTGCGTCGGAGATCTTCTTCCCCCGGATCAGATCCACCACAAGTCGCGCCTTCCTCGGGGAAACGCGCATGAACCTAGCCGTCGCGGTCGCTTCCATCTGCTGCTCTCCTTGTCCGCTCTTACTTCTTAACCTTGGACTTGCGGTCTCCCGAGTGGCCGTGGAACGTCCGGGTGGGCGAGAACTCGCCGAACTTGTGCCCCACCATGTTTTCCGTGACGAAGACGGGCATGAACTTCCGTCCGTTGTGCACGGCGAACGTGTATCCGACCATCGCGGGAGTGATGGTCGATCGCCGGGACCAGGTCTTGATGATCTTCTTGTCGCCGGTTTCGACGGCCCTGTTCAACTTCCGTGCAAGGCCTTCCTCCACGTACGGTCCCTTCTTGATGGATCGCCCCACGTCGAAACCCCTTTTCCTTTATTTTCCGCGCCGCTTGACGATGTACTTGTCGGTCGACGGGTTCTTCCGCGTCTTGTACCCCTTCGTCGGCTTCCCCCAGGGCGTGCAGGGATGCCGGCCACCGGAGGATCGCCCCTCCCCCCCGCCATGAGGGTGGTCGACGGGGTTCATCACGACGCCCCGGACCGTCGGGCGGATACCTTTCCAGCGATTCCGTCCCGCCTTGCCGATCGACACCTTCTCATGGTCGACGTTTCCGACCTGTCCGATCGTCGCCATGCACTCGATGAAGACAAGCCGGACCTCGCCGGAGGCGAGGCGGAGGTGCGCGTACGCCCCCTCCTTGGCCAGGATCTGCGCGACCGAACCGGCGGATCGCGCGATCTGTCCGCCCTTCCCGACCTTGAGCTCGATGTTGTGCACGAGCGTACCGACCGGGATGTTCCGGATCGGGAGGGCATTACCGGGCTTGATATCGGCCCCCGCCCCCGAGAGGATCTTGTCCCCCACGGAAATTCCGACCGGGCAGAGGATGTACCGCTTCTCCCCATCCGCGTAGTTCAGCAGCGCGAGGCGCGCGGACCGGTTCGGGTCGTATTCAATGGCCGCGACCGTCGCCGGGATGTCCTTTTTGTTTCTCTTGAAGTCGACGATACGGTACCTGCGCTTGTGGCCCCCGCCGCGGTGCCACACCGTGGTCTCGCCGAGGTTGTTCCTCCCGCCGCTACTCGAAAGACTCTCCGTCAGCGCGCGTTCGGGCTTCTTCTTCGTCAGATCGTCCATGATGAGGACGGTCATGCCCCGTCGCCCGGGGGAAGTCGGTTTGTAGTTCCGGATGCCCATCGCAGTCTCCCCTTGAAAGAAGGGCGCGTACGCCGCGCCCGTCAGACGCCTTCGAAGAACTCGATCTTGTCTCCCGCCTTCAGCACCACCACGGCCTTTTTCCAGCCTGGACGAAGCCCCACCGTCCGGCCCCGGCGTTTCACTTTACCGGCGACGTTCATCGTCCGGACATCGTCGACCTTCACCTTGAACATCTTCTCGACGGCCTCGCGGACTTCCTTCTTGTTGGCGCGCTTGTCGACGGCGAACAGGACCGCGTTGGACATCGCCTTCAGCGAGGTCGCCTTCTCCGTGACCAACGGCCGCTTGATGACGTCGGATAGATTCATTTCGCCAGCACCTCGGTGATTTTCTCGAGAGCCGCGCCGGTCAGCACGAGCTGGTCGTACGACAGGATGTCGTACACGTTCAGCGCCTTGGCGGGAAGGGTCTTGAACCCCTTCAGATTCCGGATGCCAAGGGCCAGGTTTTCGGGCTCCCCGTCGATGACGATCAGTGCGTCGCTGAGGCCGAGCGCGAGCGCGACCTTGAGGAATTCCTTCGTCTTCGGGAACGGGAGGGAGAGGTCGTCCACGAGGACGATCTTGTTCTCCAGCGCCTTGGCGCTCAGGGCGCTGCGCAACGCCGCCTTCATCTCCTTCCGGTTCACCTTCCCGTCGTACTTCCGGGGATGGGGTCCGAAAACGACGCCACCGCCCCGCAGGATCGGCGAGCGGGAGGTTCCCATCCGGGCGCGCCCGGTCCCCTTCTGGCGAAACGGCTTCTTCCCGCCTCCCCTGACGTCCTTGCGGGTTTTCGTGGCGTGCGTTCCCGCACGGGCGGCTGCCAGCTTGGCCGTTACGACGTGGTGCATCAGGTGCGTCTTCACCTCAACACCGAAAATGGAATCGGGAAGTTCGACGGTCCCGGTCCCCTTCCGTTCCTTGTTCACTATTTCCACGGTGGCCATCTCGCGCTCCTCGCCTTACGCCGGTTTCTTCACGGCCCGGCGAATGTAGACCAGACCATTCTTCGCGCCAGGCACTGCGCCACGGACGAGCAGAAGATTCTTCTCGGGCTCCACTCCAACCACACGAAGGTTGAGGATCGTGACCCGCTCATTCCCGTATTGACCGGCCATCTTCATATTCTTGATGACGCGCGATGGGTACGCCGACGCTCCGATGGAGCCGGGAGCTCGATGATGCATGGAGCCGTGCGTCGCGGGACCGCCCCGGAAGTTCCAGCGCTTCATGACGCCCGTGAATCCCCGCCCCTTGCTGTGCCCCATCACGTCGACGACGTCGCCTTCCTTGAAGATGTCGACCTTGATCTCGGCGCCGATGTCCAACGGTTCGGCGGCCTCGACCCGAATTTCCTGGAGGGCGCTGAACGTGCCTTTTCCCGCCTTCTGGAAGTGCCCCAGCATCGGCTTGCCGACCTTGGCTGCCTTCGTCTGCCGGAATCCGATCTGCACGGCATCGTATCCGTCGATCCGCGCGGTTTTCCGCTGTATCACCGTGCACGGTCCGGCCTCGATCACGGTGACCGGGATCACCTTCCCCGCCGTGTCGAACACCTGGGACATGCCTAGTTTCTTTCCCAATATTCCGGTCGTCATGGTTTGCCCCTGCTTCCGTTCTCGGTCGTTTTCGTCGTTCCGGTCAGAGCTTGATCTCGACTTCGACGCCGGCGGGCAGATCGAGCTTCATCAGGGCGTCGATCGTCGCGCCGGGAGGTTCGTGGATGTCGAGGAGGCGCTTGTGGGTCCGGATCTCGAACTGTTCCCGGCTCTTCTTGTCCCCGTGGGGGGACCGGTTGACCGTGAAGCGCTGGATATGGGTCGGAAGGGGAATCGGCCCCGCGACCTTGGCGCCCGTCTGCCGCGCCTTTTCGACGATGTCACCGGTCGCCTTGTCCAGAAGCCTGGAATCGAAGGCCTTCAGCCGGATCCGTATCTTCTGGTGCTCTATCGCCACGTCGGTGTCCCCCCTTGACCTTTCCTTGCCCTACTCGATGATTTCCGCGACGACGCCGGCGCCCACGGTCCGTCCGCCCTCGCGGATCGCGAACCGAAGCTCCTTCTCCATCGCCACCGGTGTGATCAGCTCGATCGACATCTGGATGTTG
>Ga0163199_1000135_pt1 | contig 45751 bp, 44 predicted proteins | sample PL_2010_150m_FD_113537 | JGI IMG/M metagenome (GOLD analysis project Ga0163199, IMG submission 113537) | Freshwater microbial communities from Powell Lake, British Columbia, Canada to study Microbial Dark Matter (Phase II) - PL_2010_150m | ecosystem: Environmental > Aquatic > Freshwater > Lake ...
CCATAACATAGATGAGTAAGGATAATACCCAAAAAAACAGGGACAGCTACCCGCAAGCCGCAGATAACAGAGAAAAATAATCCTAATAATAGGTAATAGGATATAGCCAATAAATATAGCAGCCGGAATGAGTCAAAAATTGAAGACGCCAGCCCGCCGGCGATAAGAAAAAATAAAAATACCGACGGAACGAAATATGCTAACTTAAGTGAATTCTGAGGGTATCTCTTGACAAAGTAACCCCTGTGTAACGCGTAATTTGCAATCTGGCTAAGATGAGGCATAAAAATATCTCTACGATGATGATATACTAAAACTTCAGGGTCATAAATTATCTTCCTGCCTAGCTTTCTTGTAATATCCAGGCATAACTTGGTATCTTCGCCGGGCCATAAAGCTGTATCAAACCCTCCTAGTTCCAGCATTACGGATTTACGCACTAAAAGATTACAGCTGGGAAAATCATTTACTTCCCTTCTCTTATCTGGAACATAACGATAACGAAAATTACCGCTGACTATATACGAAGAAAATATAAGCCCGCTTGCTTTTTGCCGCATAGTATCGTTTGGCGGGGTTACAGCCGGCCCTCCTACTGCAGCGACCTCTTCATTTTTAAAATTAATTGCCGCATTTTTCAGCCAGTCCTTCGCCGGATAAGCGTCGTCATCAATAAAAGCCAAGATATCTCCTTTGGCGTATTTTAAGGCAATATCCCGCTTCTCTGCCGGATTTACCTTACCGGTGGGAATTATAAAAACAGGTACAGGTAAAGAAACGGGTAAAGGAAACGGCTCATCCGGCAAAATGATTATCTCAAAATCAGGATAATCAAGGCTCAAACACTTATTTACGCATTCTTCTAAATGCTTTTGCCAGGTTTTTACGGCGATGATGATCGATATGGTCATAGTATTTTAAAATATGCATACGGTAAAATATCGCTATGGTATCCCACCAGGTGGTAAAGACCGAATATAGTCCAATCCGTCCATAGCGACGCTGAGGATTAAGCACAATCGGCGCTTCAGCGATGCGATAACCGAGATGATGGGCATTTACCAACAGCTCCAGGTCAAAAGCGAATTTTTTGACAAGAATCCTGGGAAATACTACGCGCAATACTTCGGCTTTAAATAATTTAAGTCCGGTTTGCGTATCATGGCAGGGCAGGTCAAAAAGCAACCTGATCAACAAATAATACCCAAAACTGATAACCCTGCGTTGAAAAGGATAGTTTACCACTGAATTAGGGTGCATTTTTGAGCCGATTATGATATCGGCATTATCCAAGAACATAATGCCGAAGAGGGTTTGCACCTGCGCAGGATGTAAATCCATATCCGCGTCCAGAAAAACTACGTAATCGCCGCTTAAATAATGAAACGCCCGCTTTAACGCCCTCCCCTTACCAAGGTTGGTGTGATTTTTTTTGACAATCAAATGGCCCTTATATCTTGGGATCAACTCCAGGGCTCTTTCATAAGTACTATCAGTAGAGCCATCGTCGATAACCAACAACTCCCACAAACAGCCAAATTCCATAAAAGTCCTGGCCGTCTCTTCTATGCTTGAAACAATCCGCTCTGCCTCATTATAAGCAGGCATAACTATCGAGATTTTTCCTTTAATTTCTTTCATTCCCTTCAGGGATGATTCTTAAAGAGAAGCTAAAGCGCCCGGTAAGCGGGACACTTTTGTAGTGGCTTCGGAACCGTCCCTGCCTATTAAAAGAATGTGTACCAAGAAGAGAGCGATGGAATTGACGCATAAAATAAACTGTACCTGGACTAAGCTACGATGGAATAAAATAATTGCGATGCACTGTAAAACAGCAAATAAAGCGAGAAATTTAATAAAGCGAAAATCCTTAATCGAAAGAAAATAAATAACCAGGATGTATACAAGCGCAAAGAAAATCATAGATACGCTAAAAAAACGGCCTAAATAAATTGTTTCAGCTAAAGCTTTTCCGGTAAGGATTTTTAAAACCTGCACCGGGAAAATATTATAGAATAAACTTGCTAAGAAACACAAAATTACCGCATATAGAAGCGATTTTTTTACAGTGGAGCGAGCATCCTGATTCTGCGCGCTTAAACCGGAAGTGCGAGGAAACATCACTAAACTTATGGATCCCGGTAAAAATAAAATAACCTTCCCTAACATTTGCGCTAAGGAATAAACTCCTGATTCATCAGGGGTAAAAAAGTACTTCACCAAAAGCATATCCGAGGTTATCAAAACAGTAAAACAAAACAGGCTAACCGCCAAAGGGAAGATATATAAAAAAAGCTTTTCATTGGATATTTTTTTGCTCTCGGCGCTAAATGAAAGGTATGGCTTAAGCGGAATATATGAAATCAGGGCACCGGCTAAAATCGCGATTAAGTACGCGCTCAAAGCGCCGTTAAAGCCAAAGCCGACCTGTAAAAATATTGCTGCCAGCAATAGCTTTAGCAAGCTGGAAGTTATCGCAGAGCTGGAATACCATTTAAATAACTCCAATCCTTGAATGCCTCCCGCTAATACCGGCATTACCCAACATAACGCCAATAAAACAGCTAAAATATACCCTGATGTGACATAGTAGATCTTTAACTTATCGAGAATATAGCCTGAGGCAAAGTATGAAATAACAAACATTATTACGGCAAATAAAAGCGCCTTACTAAAAATATAAGATAATAGGCTTTTAACTTTATCGATTTTACCTGCGGTATTAAATTCGGCGATGTACTTAGTTATAGTGGCCTGAACGGCTCCCAAAGGAGTCGAGATGACGATAAATATGGAAAGCAGGGTATTGAAGCTGGCAAAATCAACCGGGCTTAAGCGGTGGGCGATCAATAATTGATACAAAAGATTAAAAAAGCTGGCCAGCGATGAACCAAAAAAAACCAAAATAATATTTTTTTCGTATAACCCTAGGTTTTTTATATGCTTAATCATCTTAATTCTAATCCCAATTTAGGGACGGTTCTGAAACCGAAGCGAAACTGTCCCCTAAAGCAACTAATAAGGGGACACTTTCCTCACGAGTTGAGAACCGTCCCTAAAGTAGTTTTAGGAAGCGGCGCTTACCAACCTTAAGGACACCTACTGTATCAATAACTGTATCTACTTGATCAATACGATTACCATCCAGAGAAACCCCGCCCTGTTCGATCAGCCGGCGGGCCTCATTCTTGGAGGAAACCATTTTACTATCTATCAGAATATCAAGAATAGTAATTTTTTTATTTTTAATTTTATAAACCGGGATATCTTGGGGTACTTCTTTCTGGCTAAAGACCTGCTCAAACTCAATTTTAGCTTTCTTGCCGGCTTCTGCGCCATGGTATTGGCTGACGATAATCTCCGCTAATTTAAGCTTAGCCTCTTTAGGATGCATCTTTTTGACATCCTGTAAGTCTACGCCTGTAAGCAGCTCGTAATATTTTAACATTAAGGTATCGGAGATAGACATAATCTTCCCGAATATATCGGCTGCCGGCTCGTTAATCCCGATGTAATTACTGAAAGATTTGCTCATTTTCTGCGCGCCATCAGTACCTTCCAAAAGCGGCATTGTAATAACTACTTGCTGGGCCTGGCCAAAATCTTTCTGAATATCCCGGCCCACCAGAAGGTTAAATATCTGGTCTGTTCCTCCTAATTCAATATCTGCCTCAAGTTTTACCGAATCATAGCCCTGCAGAAGCGGATACATAAATTCTATAAGCGAGATATCCTCATTTTTAGATAATCTCTTTTTAAAATCCGCGCGCGCTAACATCTGCGATACTGTAACATGGGTAGTAAGCTTAAGTATATCCAAAACCGTCATCTGATCAAACCACTCGTTGTTAAAAACTACGCGAAGTTTATCAAGGTCCAAAACCTTAGATACTTGGTTTTTATAGGTAGCTGCGTTCTTTATAGCCTCTTCTTTGTCAATTTGCTTGCGCGTCTCAGACCTGCCGCTAGGGTCTCCAATTCGGCCGGTAAAATCACCGATCAGGAATATAACCTGATGGCCAAGTTCCTGGAATTGCCGTAATTTCCTCAAAAGTACGGTGTGGCCAAGATGCAGATCAGGTGCGGTAGGATCAAAACCGGCTTTGACCTTAAGCGGTTTTTTCAGTTTAATGCTTTCCTCTAATTTCTTTTTCAGCTCTTCCTCTGAAATAATCTCAACAGCACCGCGCTTGATAATCTTAAGCTGGTCTTCTAAATTTAGCGTAGTCATATTGCACCTTCCTTTTTAAAGAATAGGTATAGAAAAGCAGCTTTCAGCTATCAGTCGTTAGCTATTAATAAAGCTGCTCCCTAAGATAATTAATAAGGGGACACTTTCCTCACGAGTTGAGAACCGTCCCTAAAGTTTTGCGGTTAGGCCGATTTTGGCTTGCTCCACATCAACCTTAATCACCTTAACCTGTATTTTATCACCTTGTTTCAATACAGCTGCTTTATCTTTATCGATTTCGCTGGAATAAACCAGTCCCTCTAATTCTTCATCGATCTTAACAAAGACACCAAAGTCAGTGATACTGACTACTTCACCCTCTAAAACTGTATCTAAAGGATATTTTACAGCAATTTCTGCCCAGGGACTCTCTTGAAGTTGTTTCTGGCCTAAAGAAATCCTGCGGTTCTGGGCATCGACAGAAAGTATGATCACGTCGATTTTCTGGCCTTTTTTCAGCAAATCCTGGGGGTGAGCGATCCTTTTGGTCCAGGACATATCAGAAACATGGATCATCCCTTCAAGGCTTGAATCTAACTCAATAAATGCTCCGTAATCGGTAAAACCTCTGACTTTGCCGGATACCTTTGAGTTCAGCGGGTATTTAGTTTCCGCTTCAAGCCAGGGATTCTGCTCAAGCTGTTTCAAACTAAGGGATATTCTGCGCGAATCCTTATCGATGGTGATAATCTGGGTCTCTACCATATCCCCCACGGCAAACATCTCCCCGGGGTTATTGATCCTCTTGGTCCAAGATATCTCTGAAACATGTACCAGCCCTTCGATACCTTTATCCAGCTCAACAAATATTCCGTAGGGTAAAATATTTACTACCTTACCTTTTATTTTATCCCCCACCTTGTATTTATTCTCCACCTCCTGCCATGGATCAAGTAATCTCTGCTTTAATCCTAATGAAATCTTTCCTGAATCCTTGTCCAGATTTAAAATCATTACTTCGATTTTATCTCCGAGAGCAACTGCCTCCGAAGGATGGCTGATTTTTGACCAGGACATATCGGTAATATGCAAGAGCCCGTCAACCCCACCCATATCCACAAAAGCGCCGAAATCAGTGATTGCCTTGACTGTGCCGGGGTAAACGCTGCCGATCTTTAAATCCTGCCAGATCCTCTCTTTGGCAGTATCTTTTTCCATCTGCACTGCCTCACGACGAGATAATATAATACTTCTTCTTAAATTATTAATCTTGACGATCTTAAACTTGTAAGGTTTGTAGAGCACATCTTTGTCAGGGATATTCCTAAAAGCAGATAAAGATGCAGGCAGAAACCCTTCGATCCCTGAAACATCCACCAGGAAACCGCCTTTTACTTTCTTTATCGGCTTTCCTTCTACGAGGTCACCCTCCTGGGAATTTTTTACAATCTTATCCCATCCGCGGATGCGCATTGCCTTATCGCGGGAAAGCGAAATTGCCCCGGAATCATCTTCCACGGAATCCACGTAAAAATCCAGCTCCTTGCCTACCTCCAGGTCTGACTGGTTAAATTCCGTAATTACCACAACACCTTCTGATTTAAAACCCACATCAACTAAAACTCCCTTGGGTTTAATCGAGATAATCTTACCTTTGACAATCTGGCCCTCCCTAACGATCTTAATACTTTGATTGTAAAGCTGCTCCAAACTTAAATTTTCTTCTGACATTTTTATTTCTCCTTTAATTTTTAATAGATCCGCAACAGGACATCCTCTTCATTCATGACGAGAATGGACGAAGTGTTGCTTGAGTATCAACCATAACAGGCCTCATCTTTTAAGCCGAGGCAACCGTGGGTTGATTTTTTAAAATTGAACTGCTACCGACAACTAACACCTCCTTCACAGAAGGATTTGCTACGCAAGCAGGTGTTACTGTTTAAAAAAACCGCGTATATTAGATTAACTATGATAACGTTGAAACTAACGGCAAGAAAAATAAATGCGGGATGGTAAAATACTAAATTCTCATTTAATTTAATCCTGTGCATGAAAGATGCCTAATGCTGTTCATAATCAGAAGTGCGATGTCTTGATAAGGCATCCTCCTTTCTAAAGGAATTTGTTCGCCAAAGCATACCGTAATATTACTTAGATTAAGGCGTTTCGCATCTTTAGGAAGTATTTTTTCCGTTCCCTTGACAAAAACCGGAATAACCGGAAGATTAGTTTTTGCTACCAGGAATCCTACGCCTGGCTCAGCTGAACCCAAAACTCCGTTTTTCTGACGGGTACCCTCCGGAAAAATCAATAATCCGCCACCCTGCGCAAGCCTGCGTAGCGATTCTTTAAAAGCGGAAATATCCGCAGAATTTCTTTTTACCGGGAAAACCCCGACTTTACGCAGCCACCAGGCAAAAAGCGGCTGTAAAAATAAAGTATCCCTGGCCATATAACTCAGGCGCCTGGGGCATGATACCCCCACTACCGGCGGATCAAGATAACTGACGTGATTACTGGCTAAAATAAAAGCTCCTTTTTTAGGGATGTTTTCTATGCCTTTAACCTTAAGGCGAAATAATATTTTAATCAATATAAATGCAATAAACCGCGAAATATCATGAACCATCTTTTAAAATCAAACTTCTGCCATAATCAAGTAGCCCTTTAGCCTGACTGAGGCTTTTGGATTCAGCGTAGACGCGCATAATCGGCTCAGTGCCTGAGCCGCGGAACATCAGCCAGTCGCCGTTACGCAAGATTAATTTCACCCCGTCGTAATCTTTAACCCCTACTACATCTCTACCTAAGATATTTTTTATCTCTTTAAACGGCGTAACATCCATCCCGGGATTAGCGATCTTTAAATCATCTCTTAAATAATAATATTTACCCAGCTCCTTCTCCATCTGATTAAGGATCTTAAGCATGTTTTTCTTACGGTAAACCATCATCTCTAAAAGCAAAAGGCCCGCTAATGTCCCGTCTCGCTCCGGAATATAATTCTTAAACCCCATCCCCCCTGCTTCCTCTCCGCCGACTAAGATATCCTCTGTGTCCATTAAAGCAGAAATATACTTGAATCCGACGGGGGTCTCGTATAATTTAAGGCCTAGTTTCTTGCTTAGGTTGTCCATCAGGTTTGTGCCGACGATTGTCTTAACTACGCCGCCGTTCATCTTCCTGTCTTCGTGAAGATGAAGCGCCAGAAGCCCCAGTATCTTCTGTGGAGAAACAAATTCCCCTCCTGGGACAACCGCAGCAATCCTATCTGCGTCCCCGTCTAAAACCAGGCATAAATCAAATTTCTCCTCTTTCATCCTGCGCATAGTGTCTTTTAAGTTTTCCGCTACCGGTTCCGGCCTTAAGCCGCCGAACCAGGGATTTCTTTCCCTGCGGGCAAATTCAATTTTAATCTTAGTGCCTTTTAAAACCTCGGCAATATACCCATTTCCGCTGCCATGCATCACATCAACTAAGATGCGGAATTTGGCATTTTTAATCTTCTTGAAATCAATATAACCACGCAAAAACTTTACATAATCCCTGCTTAAATCAAGCTTTTCGACTTTGCCTAAAGAAGCCGTATCTTGATTATCAGGCTGCGAAGCTAAAAGCTTCTCAACCTCCTGCGTTACTTCTATCCCGGCAGCTCCTCCGGTTGCAGTTTTAATTTTTATCCCGTTGTACTCTCCGGGATTGTGGCTGGCCGTAATCATCATTCCAGAAGTAAGCTTTCTTTTACGCACCGCAAAACTCAAGCAAGGAGTAGGAATTGCCCGGTCGGAAAGTATCACATCTATACCGTTCTTGGCCAGGATTTCACTGGCGATTTGCGCATATTTCTCTGACATAAAACGGGTATCATAACCCACAGCCATCTTCACAGCTTCATTTTTAGCTTTGGCTTGCTGATTATAATAATCCGCGATTGCCTGAGCAACCTTTTTTACATTCTTCACCGTAAAGTTATCACTGATTACCCCCCGCCAGCCGTCGGTGCCGAATTTAATCTCCTGATTACCTTGCATTTCTAATCCTTTCTATTGCCTGTTTGGTATTTTTAGCGCTGAATATATAAGATCCGGAGGCAAGGACATTGGCTCCGGCCTTAATCAAATCACCAGCTACAGCATCACTTATTCCCCCGTCTACGGCAATATCCCCCTTATATAAAACGCGCAATTCTTTTATCTTGGGTAATACGCCTGGGATAAATTTTTGGCCGCCAAAACCCGGGTTTACGGACATCACCAGAATAAAATCCACCAATCCTAAAACATCTTTGATCTTGGCAACCGGAGTAGCCGGATTTAGCGAGATGCCTAACTTGATTCCTTTAGCCTTTAATTTTCTGCGCATCGAAATCAACTTAGCCTTATTGACCGCCTCGATATGCACAGTAATCATATCGCTGCCGGCATCAATGAATAAAGATAAAAATTTCTCCGGATGTTTAATCATCAGATGCACATCTAAAGGGAGCTTGGTATGTTGACGGATAAATTTCACCACTACCGGCCCGATAGTGATATTAGGGACAAAGTGGCCGTCCATGATATCGATATGCAGCATATCAGCGCCAGCCCGTTCTACTTTTTTAATCTGACAGCCCAAGCGGCTAAAATCCGCGGATAAGATTGAAGGGGCAACTTTAATTTTCATCGGTAAAGCCTCTTTTTAGTAATGAACCTACCTACTGCCTCCGGGACTAGGTAGCGGTATGATTTTTTATTCTTAACCGCTTCCCTTATCTCAAAAGCGGAAACATCCACTGCCCGAATCGCTACGGTAGAGATATAAGAAGGTATCTTTTCCAGCGGATACCCCGGCCGGGTAGCAACGACAAATTTTACCATCTTGATAATCTCGCCTAAATCCTTCCAGTCATCTAAGTACTTTAATAGGTCTGAACCGGTAATAAAATATAATTCATCCTTAGAAAATTTCTTCTTTAATTCCCTGATCGTATCAATGGTGTAAGAATGGCCTTCTCTTTTAATCTCAAGATCAGAAACACGATAATGACGATTACCTTTTATCGCCAGCTTGATCATCTTTAACCGCTCGGCTGCCGGAGCAATATCCGTATTATTCTTATGCGGAGGAAGATGGGCCGGCATAAAGATTACCTTATCCAGCTTGAGCTTTTCCCGCGCTTCCTCAGCCAATATCAAATGGCCTATATGAATAGGATTAAACGTACCCCCGAGTATGCCTACCTTCATATTTGTGTAATGTTAATTGTGTAATGTGTAATGTTTACTAGCTAAAGAAATAAAAAACAAAAAATTAGATAGAAGCGATAAGCTTGCCGAGCATATTACAAATATAAATACACTCTTCCCGTAACCTTATTTTTTCGGTATCGCTGATTAAATTCTCTTTTACCAAAATAGTCAGCATAGGAATACACTCCCTTGCTGAATTTAAAGAAGTCCGATAAAATTGAGATTTCTCTTTTTTAGATAGCTTGCCACTTCCTTCTGCAATATTATTGACAATTGATAATGCAGCTCGTTTTAACTGGTCTCCTAAAGAAAATTGGTATTCCCTGGGTAAATCCTTAACAAGACTGAAGATTTTATGTATAAACTCAAGACTCTTATCGTAAACTTTCAGCCTTTCAAAATCAAAAACATACTCTTCTTTACCGTTCCAGGTGCCCATTTCCGTTTTTGCTTTACACATTACACTTTACCTGCCTACCGGCAGACAGGCACATTACACAGTTCTAATTTGTCCATTGCCGAAAACCATATATTTATAAGTTGTCAACTCTTCCAGGGCCATTGGGCCGCGGGCGTGTAATTTATCAGTAGAAATACCTATTTCAGCCCCCATTCCAAACTGATAACCGTCGGTAAAACGGGTCGAGGCATTGACATAAACACAGGCAGAATCAACCAGCTTAAGAAATACCTTAGCGGAATCTTTATTATCGGTGACGATGCTATCTGAATGATGCGAGCCATAATGATTAATATGATTTATTGCCTCATACAGATCCTTCACCACTTTAACCGAAAGGATTAAATCCAGATATTCGGTATGATAATCTTTTTCCGTTGCCTTCTTTACCCCTTTAACGACTTTTTGGGCCAGGCTGCAACCGCGGATTTCTACACCTGCCTCCTTAAATTTCTTGAGCATACCCGGTAAAAATCTGGCTGCGGCATCCTGATGCACGAGCATACACTCCATAGCATTACAAACACCCGGCCTTTGTACCTTGGCATTAAAACAAATCTTCTGAGCCATATTCAGGTCTGCCCGATCATCAACGTAAATGTGGCAAATACCTTTATAATGTTTAATTACAGGTATACGCGAAGACCTGGCTACTCTCCTAATCAAGCCTTCTCCTCCTCTGGGGATAACTAAATCAATGTAATTATTTAGCTTTAACAGGAGATCCACGGCTTTTCGGTCTTTAGTTGTAACCATATTAACTACGGCCGCAGGTATCCCATGAGCTGTAATCACATCCTGCAAAATCTTGAATATCGCCAAATTGGAATTTAAGGCTTCGCTGCCACCCCGCAAGATAACACTATTGCCGGATTTAAAACAAAGCCCGATACAATCAGAAGTTACATTAGGCCGCGATTCATAAATAATCGCAATCACCCCGATAGGCGAACGAACCTTTTGGATGCGTAAACCATTGGGCCTGCGCCATTGCCGGATTACCTGGCCTACTGGATCTTTTAGCCTGACTATCTCAAGCAAGGATTCGGACATCTCTTTAATTCTTTTCTCATTCAAAACTAACCGGTCAATCAGCGCCGAAGATAAATCCGCTGCCTTGGCTTTAGCAATATCTTTATTATTAGCCTGAACGATTATTCTACGTTTAGCAATTAAGGCCCCGGCCATATCCCTGAGCGCATTTTTCTTAGCCAGGCTAGATAGATTAACCATATGCCTTGAGGCTTCTTTGGCTGATTGCGCTATTTTAATAAGTTCTTCTTTTAAACTCATCTTTATTTTTCCTAACCTTATTCAGATCAAACAGTTACGAGACCCGGACTTGAAAACTATAGGATTGCGATGTTATCGCGACGGTCTTGAAAACTATAGGATTGCGATGTTATCGCGATGGATGATTTCTTTATCAAAACGCTCACCCTTGATTTTATCTAATTGCTTACTGGAAACTGCTGTCTTACCTCTGGCAAATTCATTACCTTGTTTATCAACCACACTTACGACATCACCGGTTTCAAAATTTCCGGAAAGCGCGGCTACGCCAACTGAAAGCAGGCTCTTCTTGTCCATCAACGCGCATTTAGCACCATCATCAACCACAATACTTGCCTTGGTTTTAGTGCCAAAGGCAATCCAGCGCTTCTTGGCAGTGATTGATCCTTTAGGCACGAATAATGTTCCGCTTGCCTGATCATCAGAAACTATAGAAAGTATAATATCTTTTTTCCTGCCATTGGCAATCACGCAAGGGATACCGGAATCTACTGCAATCTTAGCCGCTTCTATCTTGGTAACCATCCCGCCCACACAGGTCTTCTTATCGGTCGGGCAGGCAAGATTTTTTACCTGCGCGTTGATCTCAGTAACCACTTTAACTACGCTTTTTTTATCTTTTTCAAGCAGCCCATCGACATCAGAAAGAATAACCAGAAGATCAGCACCGATTAAACTGGAGACTAACGCAGAAAGGCGATCATTATCTCCGAATTTAATCTCAGCGGTCGAAACACTGTCATTTTCATTAATTACCGGGATGGTATCCAACTTAAGCAAAGTAAGCAATGTATTCTTGGCATTCAGATAACGCTTACGGTCAGAAAAATCCTCCCAAGTCAAGAGGATCTGGGCGCAATTTAACTCCTTTTCCTTAAATGCCCGCCGGTATACATTCATCAATTCAATCTGCCCGATAGCAGCTGCAGCCTGTAGATAGGAGAGTTCTTTAGGCCGGCTGGTTATTCTTAAAAGCGACATCCCTAAAGCAATAGCTCCCGAAGATACCAGAACTACCTCTTTTTTATCCTTGATAAGCTCTGATATCTGGGAGGCGATATTGTCAATTAATCCAAAATCCAATAGCTGATCCCTCAAACAAAACAGGCTTGAACCGACCTTAACCACAATCCTCTTATAATTCTTTCCCGATTGCCTCAATTAAATCCTCCAACCCTTCTTTTTTTAATGCTGATATGGGATAAATTTTCTTTCTGATTGCTTTTTTGAATCTGGTTAAATTTGCCCCGGCGCTTTCTAAGTCAATTTTATTTGCCGCAATAATCTGTTTTTTTGCGGCGACATCCTTATTGTAATTTTTTAATTCCCGGTTTATTGTTTTATAATCTTCTAGCGGATCCCTCCCTTCGAACCCGGAGATGTCAATTAAGTGCACTAGGATTTTAGTGCGCTCAACGTGCCTTAAGAAATCATCCCCTAAGCCCCGGCCATGCGAAGAGCCCTCGATTAAGCCTGGTATATCCGCAATCACAAAAGAGCGATCCTCGACATTTACCACTCCTAAAACCGGCGATTTGGTCGTAAACGGATATGCGGCGATTTTAGGATGGGCATTGGAGATATTAGAAATCAATGTAGATTTACCGGCATTAGGAAAGCCTACTACTCCGACATCCGCGATCAGCTTTAAATCCAGGATCAGCTCTTTCTCCTGGCCTGCCTGCGGCTGCGTAGCCTCTTTAGAATGACGATTTCCTAATCCGCCTTTGCCGCCAATAACTGCTATAACTTCATCCTGGCTGTTTTCTAAGTCGCGTAATACGTAACCGGTTGCTGCGTCTTTAACAGTGGTTCCTCGAGGGACACGGATAATAATCGGTAAAGCGTCTTTTCCTTTTTTTTGTTGACTGGAACCGTGTCCGCCGTTTTCACCTTTAAAGTGGCGGTTATAACGGAAATCAAGCAAAGTATGCAGATGCGCATCTGCCCTAATAATAATATCTGCCCCTCTGCCCCCATCCCCTCCGTTACGGATTGCATAACGCGTATATTTATCGCGATAGTAACTTTCGCAGCCTTTTCCGCCGGAACCCGCCTTTACGTAAATCTTTGCGCTGTCAATGAACATTTTTTTCGAATTTTTCTATTTATATCCGTTAACACGGATAAACCAAAATAAAAGCCGGATAAGCACGGATATAGTGAACTCTGGATATTTTACCCCGCGTTGAAACACGGGGCTTTCTAACGGAGTAAATATTCCCCGCTATGAATAGCGGGGCTTAATAAGTGTAGTTAATAACCCGCGAGGATCCGCTTCAAAAAACCTGCCGTAACCGTCTTTCAATAAGATTAGCCAGCGACAATCTCTTTTATTTTTAGCCTGCTTAAAGGCTGATGATGCCCCTTACTCCAATGCGAAGATTTACGGCGGCGGTATTTAAAGGAAATCAACTTTTTGGCTTTAGTTTCCTTTAAGGCAGTAGCTTTCACCTTAGCATCCTTAATATAAGGCGTGCCTACTTCTATCTTCTTATCTTTAGAGATTAATAGGACCTTATCGAAAACGATATCCTTGCCCTCCTCCACACTCTGCCTGTCTACCTCCAAAATATCGTCTTTTTTTACCTGGTACTGTTTTGCTCCAACTTCAATTATTGCATACATTTGCCTCTCTCCTTTTGGTTTCTCCTGATGAAGTTTTGATATTAGCATAGAAATAAAGCAGCGTCAAGTATAAATTGCGGTATTATGAGCCATAAATATCAAGACCCAAATATCAAGACCCGGTCTACATATATCAAGACCCGGTCTTTAGATTATGTATAGCTTCATAAGACCGGGTCTTGTGTGTGAAGTTAAGACCGGGTCTTGTGTGTGAAGTTAAGAGCGGGTCTTGTTCTGAGAAGACCGGGTCTTGTGTGTGAAGTTAAGAGCGGGTCTTGTGAATGATAAGACCGGGTCTTGTGAATGAGGCTAAGACCGGGTCTTGTGAAGCCTTGTAAGGCTTGCCTCAAGATCTCTCAGGATATACGGATATCCTCGATATGGGAAGCGGGGTTAGCAACAAGGTTGACTTTACTGCGGAATCTATTTTCTATGGATTTAAGGTTGTTTTTCTCCCTTAAAATTTCATCAATTACTGCCGGATTAGCAGTCAGGCTTACCTCCTTTAAAGACTTCAGGCGCAATGCCCTCCTTAATTCCTTAAAGGCAAAAATAGCCATAGTCATCGGGGATTTAATCTTACCTTTGCCCTGACAATAAGGACAGGCATTATAAGAGAGGGCCTGCACTGTATTATGCACGCGCTCGCGGGTCATCTCTACTACACCGAATTTAGAAATCCCTAAAATATCGTACTTTGCGCGGTCATTACTCAAGGCTTTCTTTAATATATTCAATACCTCGCGGCGATGGGCTTCCTTACCCATATCAATAAAGTCAATAATGATGATGCCCCCTAAGTCGCGCAAGCGCAGCTGCCTGGCAACTTCAACAGCAGCATCACAATTAACTTTAAAGGCGCTCTCTTCCTGCCCTAATTTTTTACGAAAACCACCGCTATTCACATCGATTACCACTACCCCCTCGGTGGGCTCGATCACAATATAAGCCTTGGATTTTAAATAAACCTTGGCTTCAAAGATCTTACTAATCTGTTTTTCCGCGCCCTTTTCCTCAAAGAGATCGTTGCCGCGGTATAACTCCACCTTCTTCACCAGATAGCCTAAGAATGTCTTCATGAAGTTATGGATACGGTAATACTCGGGTTTAGAATCGACATATAACTTATGAACATCGTCGGAAAACGAATCTCTGATTACCCGCAGGGTCAGGTCATACTCCTCATAAATTAAAGCCGGCGCTTTCTTTTCTTTGATGGTCTTATCTATCCTCTTCCATAGCTTTAGCAGAAAATTAGCGTCGCGCAGTAACTCCAGTTTTGATTTTCCGCTGGCTGCTGTACGCACGATAAAGCCTACGTCCTTAGGCAACTTCAATTCGGCAAATATCTGCCTTAGGCGCTTTCTCTCATCCACTTCCTCAATCCTGCGCGATACTCCTACCTGTGCCTGCTCCGGCATGAGCACCAGATACCTGCCGGCAATACCGATATCAGTCGTAAGGCGGGGGCCTTTTGTCCCGAAAGATTCTTTGACTACCTGCACTAAAACTTCCTGCCCCTTTTTGACCTCTTTGTTTTTTAAAGCAGGTTTTTTCTGCCCAGGGGCAACTGGTTCCTGTAGAGCAGCATCCTTTTCTTCTACCGATTCAAAGACATTTTCGATTTCCGATAAATAAAGGAAACCTTTCCTGGGCAGGCCGATATCCACAAAAGCAGCTCCCAACGAAGGCAAAACCGCATCGATCCGGCCTTTGTAAATATTCCCCACAATTGTCTTATCCTGGGGCCGCTCAATATAAAACTCTTCTAATACCTGTTCATCCAAAATCGCCGCGCGTTTCTCCTGCGGCTCAACATTAATCAAAATTTCCTTAGCCATTATCCTTCTTTCTGGTCAATTAACCCCTCGCTAATTAACCAATCACTGTAATAGTGATGCTTCCCGAATGGAAATTCCCTCGGGTAGTTGTTTTTGTAATTTCTGCTTAAACTCTTCGGCCACTACCGGTTCTTTTAATCCTACCGTAGCCTCTTCGTTATCGCTTTCTAAACCCAGTTTTAATGCCCGCTTGATACTGAATTTCGGGTGGGGGCTAAATCCCTCGGTAATCTTTAAAGGCAACTCTGCCCGGCGCATTGCCCGAGTGAATAGGCGCATAAGGTCTAAGTGGGAAATATAACGCATCATCCCTTGCTTGCTAAAAATAAACCTAATTTTATACATCGGACTCAAGAATTTTATTAATTCCTCTTTTTAAACAGCGCGCATTATTATTTGGCCGGTTCGCAAGAACTTATGCAAATCGGCTATTTAACCGGCTCTAGGCTGCTCCTTGATTTTTAACCGGTTTTTTAATTTTATTCTTTTGGGGCTTATCAGCTGCAGGCTGTTTATCCAAAGGATTGACTTTAAAACCTTTTTCTAGCTCAGCAATCTCTTCCGGGGTAAATTCCCCTTCTCTTATAATCCTGGCGCTGATAAAGATTAATAAGTCGATCTTCTTTATATCAGTGGTATCTTTCCTGAAAAGCTGGCCTAAAAAAGGGATGTCTTTTAAAAAAGGAATACCCATTGAACCGGTCGATTTTACATCTTTAAGTAGCCCACCGATGACAATTGTTTCCCCGTCTTTCATCAACACCCGCGTCTCTGCTTCCCTGGTTTCGATTATAGGGTACTTATTAGTTCCCAATGTGCTCTGATAAGAAGTGACTGCCGGATGCACCACCATATTAATAGAGTTATTCGCGCCTACTTGCGGCACAACATTAAGCTGAATCCCGATATCCTGATAATAATCCAAGGTTGTAGTGGTTACCGCTCCAGTACCTGCGCCGGTAATTTCATCTTTTAGGATCGGGTATCTTGTACCTACTAATATCGTCGCCTCCTGATTACTGAGGGTAAGAATACGCGGAGCAGATAATGTATTCGAATGGACATCTTCTTCCAGCGCATGTAGAATCACTTCAAACTGCGCTCCGGTTAAATGTTTGAATACCAACTTCAACCCCGTGTTGGAAGTTGTGACCCCGCTGGCTGAAGGCGTAAAAACCGAAGAGTCTGTCAGGTTTATTCCATGAGCGCCTAAAGTCTTGGTCCCTGCGCTATTTAGCTTATCGCCGGTTACTGCAGCTACTGAGGCGCCGGTTGACCCCGTACCCCAATCTAACCCAATATCCCTTAACTTATCCCGGCTGACCTCCATAATCCTGGTCTCAATTAAAACCTGCTGCGGAGCAATATCGATCTTTTCGATTGCCTCAGTGATTTTTTCTAGTACCGGAGGTATATCGCTGACAATTAAGACCTTGGAGCGCCCGGCTTTCTGCTCCGAGACTCTCTTCCTCTTACCCAGCCCTTCGTTACTAAATTCCCAACCAGCCTGGCCGGACATTTCCAAAACCGTAACTTTACCGCGCGGAGAAAGCAACGGCTCAATCGCCCTTTTGGCATCCTGAGCATCAATGTATTTTAGGTTAAAAACCTCGGTTAGCGTAGGCTGCACCTCGGCTAAATCTACTTCCTGTTTTTTTTGCGCGGTCAGTTTATCAATCGGAGCAACCATAATAATATTGCCTTTCTTCTCGTAGGCAAAACCGTAAGTCTTTAAGATAACATCCAGGGCTTTCTCCCAAGGGACGTCTACAAGCCGGATGCTAACATTACCCATAACCTCAGGCGTAGCTACAATGTTAACCCCTGATTTATATGAGATAATTTTTAAAACATTGCGAATATCTGCGTCTTTAAAATCTAAACTGACATTTTGGGAATTCACTAAATCAACTACTATCGCCTCCTGTTCTTCTAAGGCTGTTGCTTTCCCCTCTCTATCCGCGGCCTGCGTGGGCTTAGCAGGCGTATCGGTTAACGGAGCTGCCTGAACCAGGCCGAAAATTGCAAGCGCGATTATAAATGAAAGAAAAAAACGAAAGTGAATTTTCATTATTCCTCCTTTAACTCTATCTCCATCGGTTGGCTGTCTTTGATAAAAATAACTTTATTTTTTTCGATCTTTAAAACATCATAGCCGTTTACTTCATCGCCAACCTTAACGACTTCTCCGTTAACAACAGCGTAGGAAAGATCATCACTATCGTAGATAATGCCTTCTAAGTTCAAGCTACTGCTATCGGCCTTAGTTTCCAGATTAAGCAGCCTTCCGTCGGAAGTAACCAAAGGAATAAAAGGATCCCGCCTACTTTTAGCATCATAACCGGCAAGCTCCTTAGCAGGTAAAGATAAAGGTAGCGCTAATAAAATTAATGCTACAGCGGCACAGATACAAATGGTTACACGTTTATTTTCCGGCATAGGTCCTTAATACCAGGCTTATTTTTTCTTTAAAATAACCCTTTTCCTGGCGGCTGATAGTCAAATCCTGCACGCTGACAAATTCCTCTAAGTTCTCTAAGGCGCTGATAAAACTGCCCAGGCTATGGTAATCGGCGATTAAGTTCATATTGATAAGTATGGGGTTTAAATCCACTGGCGCAGCAGATTTGCTATCCTTGGTGCTCTGTCCTACGATTGGTTTAATCTGCATGATTACGACTTTATTATTGTTGGCCGCGTCGGAAATCTTCTCCAGTAAGGCGGGTATCTGTTCTTTTGTAATCAGACGCCTGAATTTTATCGACCGTTGGCCTCCTAAGGCTTCCTCCTGAAAGGCCTTAAGTTTGTCTAATTCCTTATCTAAGTTTGATATTTCATTTTTTAATTGCGCTATCTTCTTTGAGGAAGTTTTGAGGGCGGCAACCTGTAATTTAAAAAGATAATTGAAATCAATATAAATGATGGCTATCCAGATTATGATAATTAGTAAATATTTCTTCTTATCTAGAGCAAACTTATTGAACAATTCAGCATTCTTCATTTCAGTGTTCCGGTTAAGGTAAAATTGATTACTTCATACCCGCCGATGGTTTTTCTTTCCGCCAAGCTAAACTCAAAACTGGAAAAATCCGGGGAAAAATCCTGGTCTTGCTTAAGACGGTCAAGGAACGTATTGATTAAAGCCATTTCTTCTTTACGCAACGAAATAATTGAACCCTTGATGATTAAAGTAGTCTGATTGAGCAAGATTTCGTTAAACCAAACCCCATCCGGCAAATTAGAGCTTAATTCATTCAGCTTTTTTGACCAGGATACCCGCTGATCAAGCAGTTTCTGCACTACTGATGAAGTTGCCGAAGATAATTCACCGCCGCTTGTAAAACTTTTCACCATTTTTCTCTGCGGCGCAAGCTGTTCCCACTTATTTTCAAGGCCGCGCAGCCTAACTTGCCTTACGATACTCAAAACCCCCAGGCAGATATGCGCAAGGATTAAACAGCCTAAAAGGAAAACAAGCAGGTATAAAAAGTATTCCTGTTTGAAAACAATCTTCGTATTTTTAGATTTTACTTCCTGCGCTAAAAGGTCTATTTCAATCATCATCGTTTTCCCTGGCGCAAAGCCAGTCCAACGGCTATAGCTAAATAACCGGAGGCTGATTTCGCTTTCTGGCTATCGATATTCGGAGCTAGTTGTATACGCTTCAAAGGATCCCAATGCTCCACTTCAATCCCTAAAAGGTTAGCCAGCATATCTTTAAAACCGGGGAATAAACTGCCTCCCCCGCTTAAAAATATTTTCTCTACTGAATTCACGCATTGGCTCTCGTAATAATCAAAAGAAGTCCTGATCTCACTGGCAAGGTTAGCTAATACAGACTCGATCCCTGCAGTTATTTTAGCCAAATGCTCCTGTTCGGGTTTTAACTTGAGTCCTTCAGCGATAACTGTCTCAACCCCCAGCAAATCACTAAGTTTTTGGGTAAAATTGTTTCCCCCTAAATGCAGATCGCGGCTTAAACGCGGCAGGCCCTCATCCAATATATTTAAGTTGCTAAGAGAGGCTCCGACATTAAGCAGTGCAATCGCTTTTTGTTTCAGGCTGCCATCGGCGGGATAATTGAAGTTGAAGGCGTTGATCAAGGCAAGTGAATCAAGATCGAACAGATTAGCTATCAGGCCGGAATCTTCAATCAACTTTAGGCGCTGCTTGATTGAATCTTTCTTGACCGCGGCCAATAAAACCAGCATCTTATTATCCGAGAGGTCATTCTTTAAGATACAGGCATCCAGATTTACTTCGCTAACATTAAAGGGTATATGTTTTTGTGCCTCAAACTTTAAGGACTGTTTAAGCTCGCTATAGCTCATGCGGGGAAAGTTTACATAGCGGATAAGCGTGGCTGGGCCGGAAAAAGAGGAATTCAGCCTCTTTACATCCTGACTGCGCGTAATCTTATTTAATACCTCCAACGTATCAACTCCAACTGACTCAATACCTAGCTCTAACAGCTCAGCGCTATCTTTACTCAGCCTTAGCTTGACCAACTTAACGTTAAAGCTACCAAAATCAATCCCTATAGATGTATGTTCGCTGGAAACTCTGCTTTTTGTGAATTTAAACAAATTCATAAATTTTTAATTAACGAGCTCTTATTTATGCTGATAGTAAGGCTAAATCTCATTCCAGGAGACAATATCTTTTTCCAGTGCACCCAGATTAGTTAAGGCATCAGTAATTTGCGGGATATTGTAATTTAAAGTTACATTGCCTTTTAATTCAGTATCAACATCGGCGCTGCTTTCTGCCAAGACGCTGCCATTAATTACAACCGATCCGGTAATAGTAAGTTCTCCGATAACATAGATAATGCCGTTAAAGTCAACTGTACCGGATAAATGCGTATTTCCGGAAACGACTAAAACACCGCCTCCCGCTAAATTTCCCGATAGTGTAAATGTTTGGCCCGAGGGCACCTCAACCCAGGTAATGCCGTCAACCGGAGAAGTAAAGCTACTGGGGGTATATAGATGAGTGGCATTGTTCTTAACATCTGTCTTGGTATAACCAAAAAGGTCGGTAAAATCCAACGCCGAATTCTGTTTATAACTGTTGTCGGGGTTTATGTCAACGCTTCTGCCTTTTATGACCAATGTAGTGGTAGTTTCAATGGCGTATTTAAATTTCGCAGGGTCAGCCTGCCCTGTTTTGACGATCGCATTTAATTGTCGACTTATTACTTCTCCGTTGGGGAGGGTTACCGTTCCGGTAGATAATATGCTGTAGTAACCGCTGGTAATAAGCTGAGACTGAGCGTTAAAGGTATAATTAGCTTCACCTATGTACCCGCTGCTTGATAAAACCGGAATTCTATTTTTGGCTTCCGCAATGCCTGCCTCTGCCAACCAGAAAGCTCGCGTAGAATTAACAAACCTGTTAGCTAGCCTGGCTTCACTAATACTCTTTAGAAAGAAGGAAACCATCAGTATAGCCAAGATCAGCAATACCATAAGAGTAAAAACTAAAATTACGCCTTTCTTATTCATTTCTGATTTTTATCTCCCCACTCAATGCCAAGGTGAGATTCAGGCAGTTTTGGTTAATCCTGACCTCGCAAACTTGTTTCTCTGCCCTGATATCGACGATTAATATACCGCTATTTAATAAAAGGCCCTGGCTTAAAACTACGAGCGCACCCAGAGAATCCCTGGTGTAGAAAGGCGATTGGGTAATACCGCCGAACTCCCAACTCTGCAGGACATTTCCTGATGAATCAAGCAAGTTACGGGTAATCTTTTGGTCTATCGAATTATAAGCGTATTCAATATAATCACTACTTAGAATGTAATACCCGGTTTGGGTATCCATACCCTGAACTTGCCTGAATTTAATATAATCGGCAGAAGGATTATTTGCCGCAATCTCTCCCCGAGAAGTATTGCGCACATCCCTAGTAATCCAATCTAGCAACCGCCTAAGATTATCCCGCAGTTCGATTTTGGCCGCGTTAGCCGGACTAGAAAGCTGGCCGATATTCAAGGTCAGAAAAAGTGCGCTGAAAATAATCGTAATGAACAGAGTGCATAATAATGCCTCAATAATCGTAAAGCCGCCCTGATTAGCTCGCAAAGCGCGTAGACAGGCTAAAGGTCTTGGCCCTGCCTTTTTCTGTCCAACTGACATTGACGGTTACCTCTTTTAGGCCTGAACGTATTAAGGTTACTATTGGGTTAGCTACAGTCTCATTCTCCAAATTATCGAATTGCGGAGGCGAATAAGTATCTATTAAATCGAAAGTAGGCAAGGATTCAATTTGCTCTAATACATATTGGGCGTCATTGGCAGCAACGACAAAATTATGGCTGGTTTCATTAATTAATAAAGAATAGACAAAGGTGGATAAAAGACCTACTAAAGCGACTAAGAGGATGGCAGTTGAAACCATCAACTCTAATAATGTAAACCCCTTCTTATTTCGCTGGGCCATAAATAATAAAATTACCCTCACTTTTTTATAAGCCTATTTATTTGTTGGAGTTAAAGAAAAACATTGTCGATTTTATTGTACTTTAGAGAATAGATTAAGTCAAGTCAAAAAATGGTTGGGAAATGGGAAATATGGAAAGATTAAAGCAGGGATTCAGAAACCACTGAAGCCGCTGTCATCATCAGAAGAGGTATCGCTGCGCCTTAAGATACCCCCTGTAACAATCTGGTAATTATGTTCGGCTAAGGCAGTGCTGGAGGCGTTTGCCCGAATATCATAACCTCCTGGCCAAACTGTAGCAATAGTATAGCGGAAAGTACCTATTTGCCCTAACTCGACTAAATCAGTATTAAGGCAGCCAGCATTAACTAAAAACTGCAAACTACTTTCTACGCCTGGGGCATAGGAGCCACTGTGGCTTGCGGCATATACTTCAAAAGCAGTGGCAATCGCCTTAAGATTAGCTTGACAATTAGACTCATTGGCTAACCTACGGAATTTAACCCCTTCGACAATCGCCAGAGAAACCAAAAGACTGACTATGGCCATGACCGTAATAATTTCGACTAGCGTAAAGGCCTTTTTTCTATTGACCATGCGATAATTCTAACATAAAAAATTAAAAATTCGATAATTATTTATCTATGAGGATACCTTCGAGCAACCCTTGTGCTTTTTTATGCCTGGGTTTAATTTTGAGCATAAGCCTTAGTTCAGAGATCGCTTTACCCTTTAATCCGCTTTTATAATAAGCGAGGGCGAGATTAAAACGCGCGTCTTGGTAGCGCGGGTCTAACTCTAATGCTGAATTAAACGACTCTATAGCTGCATCAAACATCCCCGAGGAGACGAAACTTACCCCTAAATCGTTATAAAATGCGGGGGCAGATTTTTGTTTTTTCGTGGTTTTAAGATAACCGGCAATAGCCTTGATATATAGCTCCCTCCTGCCAAATGGTATGGTTAACTTAGGCATTGATTCGATTATTTCCTCGCTGGATAAATTTAATTCACCTTTTGCCAGATAAATCCTGGCCAGGTTAAAGTGGGTAAAACGCAGGCTGGGGTCAAGACGCAAAGCAAAATTATACTTATCGATGGCCTGCTCAAATAATCCCTCTGCTTCATAAAGTGCAGCAATATTGTTGGCTACTTCCCCGGCTTTGCTGCGGGGGGTAATTTTTTCAACGATCGCATATTCTCTTTCTGCATCCTTAAATCTTTTAATTTCATAATACAAATTGGCTAAGTTAGAATGTGCCTCGAGTAAACCCGGAGATATACTCAATGCCTTTTTGTATTCAGCTATCCCCTGATCATACTGGTGCCTGCGTTGGTACTCAAGGCCAAGGTTATTATGCGCCATGAAGCTGTCAGGCGATAGTTCGATCAACCTTTCATAGAAAACAACCGGGTACTTCCATTCTGCATTACGGCTGATTGTCAGTAAAATATAAAAAATTATTAATCCGGCTAATGAGATGAAGAATGTTAACCTCTTTAAATACCTAAAAAAGATATAAGCAAGTAATGCAAAAAAGCTTATTGATGATAAATAGATGAAATGTTCTGCGATAAAGGCATTGATCGGCAGGATACCGGATTGCGGCAGTAAAAACAGTAAAAACCAAAGACTAAGGAAAGAGGCGACCTTATATTCTGGCCGGCGCCTGAAAAGACGCATAAGTAGCAGTAAGATCAAGGTTAACAAAACCCACAAGCATAATAACGGCCAAAAACTCGCCGGCAGTTGAAAGGTGCGTGACATATGCAGGTCAAGCGGCAAGAGCAATAGTTTAAAATAACTAAAGAGCACCTTAGGAAAAACTAAAATCCTTAACAAAAGCGGGTACTTTGTCAATTCGGGTAACCTGGCGGTGGTAAAATGTATGAGACTTAACCTTAAAACCAAATATACGAGGTCGATAATGAAAAACGGTAGGATATTAATAAGGAAGAATCGTCTTTTTTTAAGGTTTTCTCTGTGGTAGCAGAATACAAACGATAAAATCACAAAAGGAAAAATAGCTGCTAGTTCTTTGGATAATAAAGCCAGAATAAAAAAGCATAACGATAAATAAAGGTAAATTTTCCTGCGGTTGTCAGACCCTCTCCCCTGGCTATTGATAAAAGCCAGTAGTGCTAAAAGTATAAATAATCCCAAAAGAAGGTCCGAGCGGCCTGAAATATAACTGACAGCCTCTGTATGCAAGGGATTAACCGCAAATAGTAATGCCGTAGAGTAAGATACTATTAAATTCCCGGAAACAGCATAGAGCAATAAAAATACCAGAAAAGAAACAAAAACCTGCAGGAATATATTCGTGATATGATAACCAAGCGGATTTAGCTGCCAAAAAAAATAATCCCAGATATAAGAAAGAGTCTGGAGCGGACGATAAAAATTTGAGCCTGATGATGATCCAAAGAATAAATCGCTGGTAAATGCCTCTGGCCAGGTATGCCAATCTTTAATTAAGGTATTCTTGAGGATTAACCCTTCGTCATCCCAGATAAACGGGTTAGTCAAAGTGTTAAAGTAGGCCAAAAAACAAACAACGCAAATCAGTAAAAAGACGATAATTAGATTTTTCTTTTCTCTCTTCATCTTTTTCAGGGACGGTTCTTGAGTCGTTCGGAAAGTGGCCCCGGATAGGGGACACTTTCCCTTTGAGTTGAGAACCGTCCCTACAAAGGAAAAGGGGAAGAGCGTGAACTCTTCCCCTTTTTAGAACCTCACAGAAGTAAATTCTTTATAATGGTGTAAGCACTCCACCGGTTGTCGCTGTGTAGGTTACGTTTCCTGTAGTCCCAACGGTAACTGGCGAGGCTACAAAAGTATAACCCGCTGCGCTCATTGTACAAGCGTAATTATAACCCTGTACAGCCGTTGTTGTGCCTGCTACGTCTGCGCAATAATCAGGAGCTGAAGTAATAAACTCTGCAAAAGTAACAACGGTTGCCGGATACCTACCACTGTTAGAAGTAGCGTAAGTTTCTGCTGCTGTAGAAAGACTGCGTACAGTAGCTTTAGCCGCTGCTTCGTTAGCTGTTCTACGAGCGGTTAACAGGTTAGGTATAGCAATCGCCGCTAACAATGCAATGATCGCTACCACTATCATGATTTCGACAAGTGTGAAACCTTTCTTTCTCATCTTGTGAAACCCTCCTTTCTGAGGTAAAATTAACAAACGCGTTTCTCTTATTAACCACCCTACTTGTTGACGAAACTTATATAATTATGGCTTCTTTTAAAATAGTAGGGTTGGTTATTGCGCTGTCCCCTTTTTACTTAAATAAATTTATACCATTAAGTTATAGATTTGTCAAGTATTAAAATAATAATCAATCCTTCGATTCTTCGACCTAAAGACCGGGTTTATCCTGTTTTTCACATCCGCTTTAGGATTGATACTGAAGCGGCGCATCTTTAGCGTACCCTTAAAGGGTGCGGTTTGGGTGCCGCGAACGTATCCATACTACAAATTCAGCCTGAACCAGGAAATAGTCTTTCTCAGCCCCTCTTCTAGTTTTACCTTTGGCTCCCATTTGAGTATTTTCCTGACCAGCCTTATATCCGGACGGCGCTGACGCGGGTCATCTTCGGGCAAAGGTTTAAAGCCGATCCTGGCCTTGGCATCGGTTAATTTATTGATTATCCTGGCTAGCTCCAATATCGTAAACTCCACCGGATTGCCTAAATTAATTGGCAGGCTTAACCTTGAGCGCATTATTCTTAATATGCCTTCAATCAGATCATCGATATAACAGAAACTCCTGGTTTGTGAACCATTGCCATATACGGTCAAAGGTTTACCCCGTAAGGCCTGATAGATAAAATTCGGCACTACTCGGCCGTCTAATATCCTCATCCGCGGGCCGTAGGTATTAAAAATACGGATAATCTTGGTATCCATACTATGTACCCGCCGATAGGCCATGGTCAATGCCTCGGCAAAACGCTTAGACTCGTCATAGCAGCTTCTTACCCCGATAGGATTGACATTGCCCCAATAGCTTTCCGGCTGCGGATGCACCAAGGGGTCACCGTAAACTTCGGAGGTAGAAGCAAGAATAAATTTGGCTTTTTTGGTTTTAGCTAACTCCAAGGCATTGCGCGTGCCTAATGAACCTACTTCTAATGTTTGTATTGGGAGCTTCAAATAATCTTCCGGGGAAGCCGGAGAAGCAAAATGCAAAACAAAATCAATCTTTCCTTTGATGGCTAAAACATGAGAAATATTTTTTTTAATAAACCTGAAATTTTTCTCTGTTGCCAGATGCTTTATATTTTTTGCTGTACTGGTAATTAAACTATCAACGCAGATTACCTGAAAACCTTCCGCAAGCAGCCTGTCGCAAAGATGCGACCCGATAAAGCCTGCGCCACCGGTAACCACAACCACTTTCTTAGACATTTATTGCTCCTTATAATATTTTAAAGCGATATTGAGCCCTTCTTCAAAATTAATCTTCGGCCTAAACCCTAAGATTTTCCTGGATAAGGAAATATCTGCCATAGTGCGGAATACATCCCCCGGACGGAGTTTTAAAAATACAGGCCTAATATTCTTACCGATTATTTTATTCAACAGGCGCACCAGGTCCAAAACGCTATAATCGCGCCCAGCGGCAATATTAAATACGTCACCTTTTAGGTTTCTCTTTGGGCAGGCAAGCAGATTGGCATCAACTACGTTAGAAACAAAAGTAAAATCCCGCGACTGTTTACCTGTCCCGTAAATCGGCGGCTGTTCATCATGAAGCATACAATCGATGAACTTCGGCACTACTACCGCATATTCATCGTCGAGAGATTGACGGGGCCCAAAGACGTTAAAATAACGTAAGGATACCGTAGGAAGGTTATAATGGCAGCTGAACATCCGGCAATAATGTTCTCCCGCAAGCTTAGTCAAAGCATATGGAGAAATAGGCTGCGGGAGAAAATCAGTTTTTTCGGGAAAATCTTTGAGATCACCATAGACGGAGCTGGAAGACGCAAAAACAAAACAGCTCACCTTGTTTTCTACGGCTGCCTGTAAAAGATTAAGCGTTCCCTGTATATTGACCTCGTTATATATTGCGGGGTTAACTAATGATTTTGGCACGCTGCGTAAGGCTGCCTGGTGCAAAACCACCTCCATCCCTTTGGTTGCCTTACGACAAGCCTCTTTTGAGCGGATATCGCCGCGCACTAAATCAATCTTAGATAAGGATTTGCATAAATTCTCTTTTCTGCCGCTTGAGAAATTATCCAATACCTTCACCCGGTACTTTAACTGCACCAGCCTGTCTACGATATGCGAGCCGATAAAGCCGGCTCCACCTGTAACTAAGAATTTACTCATAATTTGATAATTTTATTGCTTGCGCTCCCTTTAAATACATTGCGGGTATCAAGAATTAACCGGGAATTCTTAAGCAGGTATTGATAATCTATATCCGAATGGTCAGTAGCTATAACTACGCAATCAAAAGCGCTTATGTTTTTCGCATTTAAAGCCAGGGTGCGGAGATTTATATTATTTACATTCAATGACGGTATAAGCGGGTCAAAATAAGAGACTTTAATGCCCCTTTTTTGTAAAATCCCGATAATCTCTAACGCCGGCGATTTCCGTAAATCCTTAATATCCTTTTTATAGGTTACCCCGATAATCAGGATACGCGATTTCCGCAGGCTCTTTCCTCGTTCTTTCAGGGCTTTTTCCAGCCGCTCTATTACGTATTCCGGCATAAAGGAAATCACATCCGAGGCCAGCTTAATAAAACGCGACCGGAATCCGTGATGCCTGGCTTTCCAATAAAGATAAAGCGGGTCTTTGGGAATGCAATGTCCGCCCACGCCTGGGCCGGGGTAAAAAGGCATGAAACCAAAAGGTTTGGTTTTAGCTGCCTCGATAACCTCCCAGATATCGATATCCATCTTGTGCGCCATCATTGCCATTTCATCTATCAGGCCGATGTTAACAATACGGAAGGTATTTTCTAATAGCTTTACCGTTTCGGCAACCCGGCTAGAGGAAACTAAAACAACTTTCTTAATAATGCTGCTATAGACCTCAAAAGCCAAAGAGGCTGCCTCTTTAGTAATCCCGCCGATTACCTTGGGAATTTTGGCCAGAGGATACTTGATATTACCCGGGTCGATTCTTTCCGGCGAGAAACAAAGATAAAAATCTTTTCCGTGCCTATGCCCTCTGGCCTCAAGAAGCGGCAGGATAATCTCTTCGGTAGTCCCCGGATAAGTGGTGCTTTCTAAAATCACTAATGCGCCCAGCTTAATATTACTGCCAATCCCCTTGACTGCGCTTTTAATAAAAGATATATCCGGATGGTACTTTCTTTTTAAGGGGGTAGGTACACAGATAAGCACTACATCGATATCTTTTAAAGCGCCAAAATTACCCGCTGCTTTGAATCTACCGCTGTCTATAATCCTGGCTAAATCTTTAGAAGAGACGTCGCTAATATAAGATTTCTTGCTCCTTAGCCTTTCCAGCCTGTCTCTGTCTAAATCAATCCCCAAAACAGTAAAGCCCTTTCTGGCGAATTCGACTGCTAAAGGAAGGCCCACATAACCTAAGCCCACTACGGCAATCTTGATTCTCTTGCGGCTAACCTTATTTTTAAATTCGCGGATCAAATCTGGTTTCATTTTTGATAACTCTACCTGTGGCCTATGCCTACATATTGAAAACCCAGCTGTTTAAGTTTTTCGGGGGAATAAATATTCCTAGCGTCAACTACCAAAGGAAGACGCATCTGTTTTTTGATGCGGGAGAAATCCAACTTTTTAAACTCTTCCCACTCCGTAATTACCAATAAACAGTCGCATCCACGAGATAGCTCATAGGGGTTGCGGCAAAACTGCACTTTTTCCAGGATCTCTCTGGACTTTGCCTGTGCCCGGGGATCATAAACTTTAATCTTGGCCCCCTCCCTCTTTAAAGATGTAATAATATCTAATGCCGGGGAATTACGTATATCATCGGTATCAGGTTTGAAAGCCAGGCCTAACACTCCGATGGTCTTATCCTTGATAATCCATAAGGCATCTTTGATCTTCTGTAAGACATATTCTTTTTGTTCGTCATTAATTTCTTTGGTAGCTTTCAGGAATTTAAAATCATAACCTAATTTACTGGAGATATTGATAAAGGCGTCTAGGTCTTTGGGGAAACAGGAACCTCCGTATCCAATCCCTGCCTTTAAGAAATCCAAACCAATCCTTTTGTCTAAGCCAATGCCTCTGGCTACTTCAATCACATCTGCACCTACCCGGTCGCAGATACGGGAAAGCGCGTTGATAAAAGATATTTTTGCTGCCAAAAAAGAATTGGAGGCATGCTTGATTAATTCCGCGGATTTGATATTAGTGACCACTACCGGCGCTTTTAAAGGTTTGTATAACTTTAAGAGTAAATCCTTGGCCCTTTTTGATTCTACGCCGATGACAATACGGTCAGGCTGCATAAAGTCATTGATTGCTACGCCTTCCCTTAGAAACTCCGGGTTTGAAGCAACATCGAATTCCGTCTTGTGGCGGATATGGGTGGAGATAGTCTTTTTTACCCATTCCCCTGTCTCAACCGGAACTGTAGATTTCTCTACGATTAAACGGTACCCATCCATATTCAGCGCAATATTACGGGCAACATTTTCTATATAAGTAAGATCTGCTTCGCCGTTTTCTAAAGCAGGCGTGCCCACAGCAATAAAAATGATTTCTGATTTTTGCACAGCCTCTTTAATGCTGGAGCTAAAGCCTAACCGCTTTTTCTTGATATTGCTGGCGATTAATTTATCTAATCCGGGTTCATAGATAGGAATAATCCCTTTCTTAAGGCTGGTTATCTTCTTGCGGTTATTATCTACGCAAAGCACCCGATGCCCCAATTCGGCAAAACAGGCGCCGCTGACTAAACCGACGTAACCCGAACCGATAATAGAAATCCGCATTTTAACTACCCTTTCTGATTTAAGGATTTGACTGCGAACCTGATTTAGGAGTATTATACATCTGGTTATAATTAAATTCCACTTCCGGAAAGGCCTTAAGCCGGAAAATTAACCAAACTGTTGCCCCTTCCCCCCTAGTTATATTATAGGTGAAATCAGTCGACCAGCAATGTAAGTCGCGGGAAATAGTGTACTCCTGCTCTTTAAGCCCTCTGCTTAAACTTGAGTCATGCCCCATTTCATATCTTTCGTAAACCCAAAAGCTCCACTTAGGATTAAAGCGCCAATTAAGGCTTGAGGTGATCTGATTGCCACCTTTTCTTTGATACCGCTGGCCAATGGCAAAAGAACGCCCATTAGCCCAATCAAAAGCAAAATCGTAATTAACATCAGAGAAATGGTTATAATTTGTGTCAGAGCGGCTTACCGAACGCTCAAGAGTTGCATCAGCTTCGAACCTCATCCAGGAATACGGCAGGACTTTAAGCTTAAAAAGGATATCGGATAAGTTACTGCCGCGCTTATCCCCGGTTTTGGGCTTGAATAAATAGTCAGAAGTTACTAAAAAATCTACCAGGTCTACGCTTAGACCTTCGCGCTTTGTCTGTAATTTATTGGATAGCTCCAAGGTCGCATAATTATTCTGGGTTATCTCATCCACTTCATCTATCTGCCTTAATTTGTTTTTATTAATTGAAGGTTTGTGATTATAATTATAACTAACGGTGGGGGTGATAACATGCCTGAGGCCATTTATGTCCAGTTTTAGGAAATTCGATTGTATATTAAAAAGCCTGTAGAATTTGCTGCTTAAGTCTACTCCGGTATAGAAAATCGTGCGCGGAGCAATGGATTTTCCGTCTATATCTCTGCTATAGTAAGTGGCGCGATTGCTGACAAAAGGCTGCATCCGGATAAAAGCTACCCTAAACGGAAGGGAAAATTTGTTTGTGGTATCGAGCCTGTTTACGTGCGTATCGGGGGTATTGCTAGTAGATGGGAAAGTCGAAGAGTTCTTCTTATTATAATTGCCCAAGGAAGAAAGGTCGTCAAAATAAATGCGGCTTTCCCCTATTTGATAAGATGGCATGCTGAATTTTAACTCGGGAAGCTTCTCTAAATAACCCGGGTCATACCAGGGGTTAGTGCGTTTTTGAATTAATAAATTTAAACTGGAGTAATTAAAATTATGGTCTAATGTCAGATAGGTCTTGGGCTGAGAATCTTTCTCATATTCGCGGTAAAAATATTCTTTAAGGAAACTGGTATCTCCTCCTAATTGCACTTTGGAATCTGCGATTTTATAATATTCCATCATTACGTTTGTCCGCTCGCTGATATTCCATTTATGCCGCCAGCGGATTAAATATCTCTGGAATTCGCCGGGCTCTCCTTCGGGCTGGCCTTTATCCCTTTCTTGCGTATAATAAAATTTGAAATCCCCCTTACCGATTTCTTCGCTTTTATAGTTTAACCCGAACCCCTCGGACACCCCCAGCTTATCGCGATAGTCGGCAAAAATCCTTCCGTTGATACTTTCGGTTAGATTATACCTCCAGGCGCTCAACAGGTAAGGCCCCCAATCCTTTCTTTTGCCGGGCATGACCTGCACATGCATTAGAGGATCGCGCAAACTCTGGTTAAATTGTGGCAAATAGGCTAAAGGCGCTCCCCCTAAATAGAAAATATCTTCCTTAGTCTGAATCTTATCGCCGGGGAAAAAATTTATCCTCTTTGAACTTATACGGTAATGCGGATGGTTCATACTGCAGGTAGTGGCATAACCATCAAAACCGATAAATTCCGAATCACTAACTTTTTCTACTTTCCTGGCATGGCCAAAATAAGGATTTGACCTAAAACCGGCATCTAGAATAACCCCGGTTTTGGTATTAAAATTATAGGTGATCTTCTCACCTTCGATTATACCATTTTTATCTTCAAGGCGTGCACCCCCTTCAGCGCAGACATCCTTGGTCTCTGTATTTACGGTTATCTTTTTGCAGGTAAGAGTCGCTCCCCCGGAGCGTATCTCAACATTACCCACAGCCGTAGCTTCCTTGGCATCGGTAGAATATTCAACCTGATCACCATTAATAATCACAGGTTCTTTATCTTCTTTGGCTAAAAGATCCTGGGATAAAAACAAAGAGAAAATTAAAAGTAAAAGTAGTTTGTTTAGTTTCAAAATAAATCCCTGCTCCATAGCCAAGACCGGGTCTTCTAAGTATTATAATTTAAGCTACTTAGGTATTTTTTTATAATCTTCGAGGAATCTCTGTACCCCCAAATCAGTCAGAGGGTGCTTAATCAATTGTTCGATTACCGCAAAAGGAATTGTTGCGATATCTGCCCCCAAAAGAGCGGCATTCACAACGTGTAACGGATGACGTATTGAAGCAACGATGATTTGCGTCTTAAAGTTATAATTTTTATAAATCTGTTTTATATCCCGGATAAGATCCATTCCCGCCTGGCTAATGTCGTCTAATCTTCCGATAAACGGCGAAACATAATCTGCGCCTGCCTTAGCGGTCAATAGCGCCTGCGAGGGGGAAAAGCAAAGCGTTACGTTAGTCTTAATTCCCTCCTGAGAAAGAATTCTCACCGCTTTAATCCCCTCTTTTATCAAGGGGATCTTAATAACGATATTATTAGCAATCTTAGAGAGCTGACGTGCCTCAATAACCATCTCTTGGCATTGAAGAGAAATTACTTCAGCACTTACCGGGCCACTAACCAAACCTGAAATCTCCTTTAATAAATCCCCAGCAGGACGGTTCTCCTTAGCCAGCAAACTGGGATTAGTAGTCACCCCGTCTATAAGCCCTAAGCTAACTGCTTCCTTGATTTCCTGAATGTTAGCTGTATCAATAAATATCTTCATCTACTGACCCTTCCTTAACCAATATAGCTGCGCCAATCAGGCCTGCGTCAGAACCTAGGCCTGCCTTGACTACTTTAACCCGCTTCGCCTGCACGCTCATTGACCTTGAATTAATCGCCTTCTTTACACCATCGAATAATACCTCCCCAGCATTGGCCACGCCTCCCCCTAAAACAATAATATCAGGATTGAGCAGGTTCACAACCGCACTAAGAGCTATACCCAGGCGGCGAGCTACATTCATCCAAATACTCTTGGCTTTTCGGTCACCTTTTTTTGCTAATAAACTTAATTCCTCTAATGATATTTTACGCTTGAATAACCTTTGCGCTTCTTTTAAAATCCGAGTATTCCCAATATAAGCCTCCAGGCAAGCAACCCCTCCGCAATTACAGTTTGGGCCGTTTTCGTTGATAGGGATATGCCCGATTTCTCCTGCTGCATTATCCGGGCCGCGATGAAGCCTGTTTTCTAAAATCACTCCACCCCCCACACCCGTGCCCAGGGTTAGGCAAATAGCATTAGAAAAACCCTTAGCCGCCCCAAGCCGATGCTCTGCTAAACTCATTAAATTAGCGTCATTATCCAAAAAAACAGGCAGCCTTGTTTTTTTTACCAGTATAGATTTTAGATTTACCTCTTTCCATCCTGGGATATTAGGGAAAAAATGCACAATCCCCCGGCGGTAATCAATCGGCCCAGGCAACCCTAACCCCAACCCAAGGATAGCGGCGGGCTTTAAATTATGTTTCTTAACGATCAACCTCACGCATTCTATAATCGCCTTTATTAAGCCTTCCTTCCGGCCAAATCTTTGCGTACTGAGAATCTTTCTATCAAGAATCCTGAATTTTAAATCCAGTAAGGCAGCTTTTAAATTTGTCCCTCCGAGGTCTATAGAGATAATCAACCTACGGCTACCTCGGCTTATCCCTCGACTCTGCTTAGGATGGTTCGAGGGATGGTGAGCCTGTCGAACCAAAAGCCGAGCCCTGTTATGGTTGATACTGAGCAAACTTCCTTCATCCTCGCCATGAATGACGGGGTTTTCCTGTTGCGAATGTATAAAATTTTTTTTCATATTCTCGTTATTTTATATTAAACTAATTTTAAATGCAAGAGATATGTTTGACTTCATCTTAAACAAAAATTTTATTTAGGCCCGGTTAGTTAGATAAATTGATAAGCTAAGAGCAAACTTGATTCCTGCCATTTTGTTTTGCCTTATATAGCACCTTATCGGCTGTTTCGATGAGCTTCTGGCTATTCCGGGCGTCCTCTGGAAAGGTGGTAACTCCAATACTGATAGTCAGTTTTAAGTCTTCGTCATAGACCTTGATTAGGCTATTTTCTACCGATTGCCTGATACGTTCCGCAGCTAATTTTGCGCCTTCCTTATCAGTATTAGTAAGTATAATTGAGAATTCTTCTCCGCCGTAACGGCATAATAAATCAACCTGCCTAAGATTATCCTTGATTAATTTCGCAACGAATTTCAATACTGCATCTCCGACTAAATGGCCATAATGGTCATTAATGCCCTTAAAGTAATCAATATCGAGCATGAGTAGGGAAAAAGGGTAATTAAACTGTCTGGAATAATCTATTTCTTCAGCAAGGCGTTCCAAATAATGCTTGCGCGTAAAGATCCCCGTCAAGGAATCGGTGATCGCCAGCTCCTGAACCTGTTGATATAAAAGAGCCCTGCGGACCCCTAATAGACACTGTTGGGCTAAAATATTAAACTTCTCTTCTCCTTCCTTCTTAACCCCTCTTGCCGCTAGATATCCAAAGATAACCCTATTAATCTCAACCGGCAGAATAACACAATCTCTATATGCGTTTATGTCCACATCGGCCTTTAGAAAAAAACAATCGTTGAGTTCGAGGTATTTCTTGACCTCCTCTTTAAAATAAGCGAACACTTTTTCTTCTTCAAGTGATTTGGTTATTTGTTTGGTTATCTCGTATAGCGCTACAGTTTCTTCCAATGCCTTTTTTAATTTTTCACTGTCTTGTTTTGCTATCTGCTTGTTGGAAATTAAGTTATTCTGCCTGGTTTTCAGGTTATCGTAAGAGTTTTTTAACTGAAGTATTTTCCTATCCAGGAAACTTCTCAATACCACGTATAACACAGAAACAAGCAATATTAATATCAATGAATAAACATATATCATCTTATTAACCCGGGCTTATATTATACAGCGACTACCCGGTTTCTCCCTCCCTGCTTAGCAACATACATTGCACGGTCAGCTTTAATCATCAGCTCTACATCATCTCTTGCGTCATGAGGAAATGTGGCAACTCCGATAGATACCGTAACATTGGTTACTTGCCGACGCAGTATAACCCTGTTCTTCGCTATCCTCTGACGTAACTCCTCGGCTAATACTATAGCTTCCTGCTTACCAATTCCCAGCAAAATAGCGGAGAATTCCTCTCCGCCAAAACGACCGATAATCGCACCTTTGCCTTCTAAGGCATCAGTCATGTTTTGACTTAAGTTCTTCAGAATAATGTCTCCGGCGGTATGTCCGAATTTATCGTTGTAATTTTTAAAAAAGTCAATATCCAGCATTAACAAAGAGATAGGTGTTTTTTTACGCATGCTTTTTTTTACTTCTTCTTTCAATCTCTCTAAAAAGTACCCCTTGCGATATAGCGCAGTTAATCCATCGTGAATCGCAAGTTCCTGAGTTTCCTGAAAAAGCTCACCGTTCTCTAAAGCTACTGCGCCCAATTCACTAATTGTTACCAGGAATCTTAAATCATCCTGGCTGTATGTTCCTGCCTGAGTAGAATCTAGCCTTAATATGCCTAAAAACTTATTTTCACTAATAAAAGGCACGCTGATTATGGATACGATGGGCCTAGTATAGTAGGATATTACTTGTTCTGAATCAAAGCGGAAATCTTTTTTTATATCTTCGATGAATAAAGGGCTGGTATGCCTTAAGACCCAAAAATCAAAAATATCACCCTCTTTGGCCTTGACTACCAGAGCATTATCATCTTTTTTACTTTTAAAAATATTCAGTTTTTGGGTACGATTATCAACTAGGTATAAGAGGCAGACGCCTTTATTATTACCGATAATAGAAAAAGCAATAGTAGCGAGGTGCTCAGCTATTAAGTCGAGGCTAAGCCCTTGATTGATATCTTCGATAATGCTTTTTAAATTGTTATATCGCTTAATCTTCTCCAGGAGCGCTAGCTGGATATTGTGTTCTTTTGAATTTTCGTCTTCTAAAAGGTTTATTGTTTCAGTAAGTTGTTCTTTCCGCAACGCAAAACGCCTTGAGCGGCGGATATGTTTATTCAAAAGTATGATGAGGATAGAAATATTACTCAGATAAAATAATAGCAGGACATAGGCAGAGATTCGTTTGTAACGAAAAACTAACTCGAACGGCAGGAGAAAATATAGAAAAATAAAAAAGCAGATATAGACAACAATTCTTACGGGAGGGTATTTTTCTACGAGGCGGAGGTAAGTTTTAAACCTAAATAATCGTTTTTTCAGTATCTTTATCAAAAAAGTGTACCTTGCTCATATCAAACACTACATCCATATCCTGATTAACTTTAGGCCGATCATGCGCCCCGACCCGGGCAATAAAAGTGTGTTTTCCGGTATTAAGATAAAGATATACTTCTGAGCCCATTGGTTCGACCACTTCACAACTCACCCGAACAATATTCTCCGGAGGCGCCTCGGAAACAAATAATTTATCATAAATATCCTCAGAGCGGATACCGAAGATTATTTCCCTGCCTATATAATGATTGACCCTGGCATGCATATCCTCTACCAGTTTGACCTGGATCCGCCCTTCGTCAAAATATATCCTGCTGTCTTTTTTAACCAACCTTCCTTGCATAAAACTCATCGGCGGCAAACCAATAAAGCCAGCGACAAATTTATTAACCGGATAATCATATATGCTTATGGGATCTGCCACCTGCTGCAAGACCCCGTCCTTCATTACGGCGATCCGATCACCCATAGTCATAGCTTCAGTCTGGTCGTGAGTAACATAAATAATCGTGGTTTGCAACCGGATATGCAACTTGTGAATCTCCGTGCGCATCTGCACCCTTAATTTAGCATCCAGATTACTTAAGGGTTCATCGAACAAGAAAACCAGAGGTTTGCGCACGATTGCCCTACCTACCGCCACACGCTGCCGCTCCCCACCCGAAAGCTCCCTAGGCTTACGACCCAAGAGATGTTTAATACTTAATATATCTGCGGCCTCATTTACCCTTTGCAGGATTTCTAATTTTGGATAATGCCTTAACCTTAACCCAAAAGACATATTTTCAAAAACAGTCATGTGGGGGTAGAGCGCGTAATTTTGGAAAACCATAGCAATATCCCGGTCTTTAGCCGGAACGTCATTAACCTTTTTATCCCCAATAAAAATATTCCCCTTGGTAATATCTTCCAGCCCGGCAATCATCCTTAAGGTCGTAGACTTACCGCAGCCCGAAGGACCGACTAGCACCATAAATTCTTTATTTTCCACCCCTAGATTCACATCGTTAACAACCTTGGCCCCTCCGGGGAATACCTTGCAAACTTTATTTAAACTTACCTGTGCCATATTGTTCCTACTCCGTTCTCTTTTAAGTTTAAGCTCTAGGTTGATTAAATTATATAATTATCCGCTTAAATAGTCAAGTAATTGACTTAAGGTTGATTTTAAGTCCTTGCGTTGAACGATCTTGTCAATCAGCCCGTGCTCCAAAAGAAACTCCGAGCGTTGAAACCCTGCTGGCAATTTCTGCCTTATCGTTTGCTCAATCACGCGCGGTCCGGTAAAACCAATCAAAGCCTTTGGTTCGGCTATAATTACGTCGCCAATCCCTGCGAAGGAAGCCATAACCCCGGCCATCGTCGGATTAGTCAGAACAGAAATATACGCTAATTTTTGCCGGTGGTGGTAAGACAAAGCAGCGCAGGTTTTTGCCATCTGCATCAGGCTAAACATCCCCTCATACATCCTGGCCCCACCGCCGGAACCGGAAACTATTATAATCGGAAGCCTATGCTTAGTGGCAGCTTCAATGGCGCGGGTTATTTTCTCACCGACAACCGAACCCATCGAACCCATGATAAAACGCGAATCAGTAACAGCGAACATAACTTTCTTTTCGTCTAACAATCCTGCGCCGGCTACCGCTGCCTCCTTTAATCCTGTGGCCGCCTGGTCTGCGGCTAACTTATCTTTATAAGTTTTAGGGCCCTTAAATTCCAGCGGGTCGGAAGAAGTCATCTCTTGGTCATGCTCCTGGAAAGAATCCTTGTCCAAAAGCATGTTAATCCTTTCATAGGCACCTAAAACAAAGTGGCAGTTACATTTAGGGCAAACCTTAAAATTTTCTTCCAGCGTTTTGATATATAGGGGAGCCGAACATTCTTCGCACTTAGCCCAAAGCCCATCAGGGATCTCTTTTTTCTTTAGCCTGACAATCGTATATTTTGGTTTTCCGAATATAGCCATATTTTATGCCTCGATTTTGTTAATCGTCAATCCGGAAATAGGTTTAGGATAAAAATAGGTAGATTTGGCTGGCATCTTATCACCGCTTAAAGCAATCCACATGACCTGTTTCATCTTTACCGGATTTAAGAAAAAAGCGATATAAGAGCTATCGTTATCAACGCTTTCGATCAATTCATCAACCTGGACACTGAAAAGGATTTTCTCTTTATCCTCTAAAGCAATCCCGAGTATATCTTTTAAAACCAGATAATTTAATATCGAAACATCTAGCGAACGATAAGCAGGTAATCTTTCGTTTATCACCTTATCAATAATTTTGACGTTCTTTAAACGCAGGAACCAATACCGTTTATCCTTATAGATCCCGAATACGTGTTCGCTCATGCCTGCTTTCTGCATCAGGAAAAACAGCCGTGTTTTATCTTTGATCTCTTCGATATCGAAATACTTCTTCAATCTTAACCGGAAATCCCCTGATTCAAAATTGGCGTCTAACTTTACTAGGCGGTGAATCGGCAGAATAGTTAAGCCATTTGACTCAATGTTGGTAAAATAAGCCATCAGATAATTAAAATCTTCTTCCCCGGTTATCTGACCCAGCTTCTTTTTCATCTCATCTCTAAAATTGGAAGCTACTTCATAACGATGGTGCCCGTCAGCTATAAATATATTAGCATCCTTGAGGCCGGTTTGGATCTTCTCCAAGAGTTCCTCCTGATCCAACCTCCAAAGCCGGTGAGTAACTTTCTCTCCATCAACGATTTCGATAATAGGCTCTCTCTGCAGTATAAACTGCTGGTAAGTAGTCTGGACAACCCGTTTCTTGTCCTGGAATATGACAAATATCGGGCTAAGGTTAGCCTTGACTGATTTAAGCAACTTCAACCTGTCTTCCTTGGGTTCTAACCTTGTGCGCTCATGGCCAAAAATTGTTTGCTTGCCTTCTGCTAGACCAAGTAATGCTATAAATCCCAGGCGGGTCTTTGTTTCGCCTCTGAAATTATATTGCTGGCTATAGAAGTAAATCCCGGCCTTTTCATCTTGAATGAATATTTTATCCTTCAGCCAATCCTTGAAATAATTAGATGCCCGGCGATATTTATCGTCTCCCGGGATATCTTTACCTAAAAGGATATGGATTAGATTATACCTAGAGCGCTTATGATAATATTCCTGTTGAGCGGGCGAGATTATATCATAAGGTGGACAAACAATCTCAGTCAGATTATCAATTTTTCCCTGATTATATACAATTGCCTTAAAAGGCTTGATCTTGGTCATCGATATAAGATACTGGCGATACATATACCCAAGCTGTCATAAACAATATCCGCAAGTGAGGGTTGGCGACTTGGCACAAAGGCCTGATGGAATTCATCGCTTAAGGCGTAAATAACACAAAAGAAAAATACAACTAAAAATCTCCTTCTATATGCCTGTTTCGGGTAATATGCCTTTATTGCCCGGTTAACTAAAAAAGCCAAAATGGCGTACTCTAAAATATGAAAAACTACATCCTGATAATCGAATAATGCCGGTATATCTTTACCTGGCAACGATGATATATGAAAAATAATTATAGCATAAATTATGACCGGAAGCCAATATTTAGTAAACCCCTTTTTGCCCCTTACAGCCTGGTTTAATCTTCGAGATGGAATTTCATTTAAGATTGCAACCATTGCATCCTTTTTTAGCCTGTGGGCAGGTATCTACGACTGGCTTGGCAGCGTCTGTTCCATTATGCGATTTCTTGCGGTAGTCAGTAGCATAAAAACCCGAACCTTTAAAGATTATCCCTGAGCCAGCTCCGATCAATCGTTTGACTTTCTTATGGCATTTCGGGCAATTCTCTAAAGGCTGGTCGGTCATCTTCTGAAATAACTCGAATTTATGCTGGCAGTGCGAACATTCGTATTCGTAAGTTGGCATCATAACCCCACTTTTTCAGGGACGGTTCTTGAGTCGTTCGGAAAGTGTCCCTGGATAGGGGACACTTTCCCCTTGAGTTGAGAACCGTCCCTAACACCTAACAAATTACCTGAAGGTCTTTTTGATTTTATCGCCAAAATTTTCTTTTTTTTCTATATCTTCCCCTGAGGCCCTGGCAAATTCCTCCATTAAGCGGCGCTGTTCGCTATTTAAGCTGGAAGGTATCTGGACATTTACTTTAACCAATTCATCACCTGGCCGGCCACTATGTAAGTCAGGGATGCCTTTTTCTTTGAGTCGAAAAATCCTTCCGCTTTGCGTTCCGCTGGGTATTTTCATGCTAACCTTACCGTTTAGCGTAGAAACCTCTACCTCTGAGCCGAGTACCGCTTTACTTAAACTCACGGTTATCTCAGTCAAAATATCATTATTGTGCCTTTCAAATAGCGGATGCTGCTGAACCTGGATAATCACATAGAGATCCCCTTTACCCGCAGTGCCGGTTTCCCCCTCACCTCTTACCCTTAAATGCGAGCCAGTATCAACTCCTCTGGGGATTTTTACCTTAATCTTACGCGTAACTCTTGTCCGGCCTTCTCCGTGACAATCTACGCAGGGATTCTGCACGGTTGACCCCTCCCCGCCGCAGCGCGAACATGTCTGGGCCATCTGAAAAAATCCATTGGAGACTACAGTGCGACCGGAACCTTTACACTGCGGACAGGTAATCTTTTTACTTCCCGGTTTAGCACCACTACCTAAGCAGGTCTGGCATGTTTCGTAACGGGGGACGGTGATTGTTTTTTCTACGCCGCTGGCTGTCTCTTCGAGAGTTATATCAATGGCAATCTGCAAATCCCTGCCCCGACGGCCTCGGCTACTGGCGCGGCTGCGGCCAGCCCTTCCGGAGATATCAAAACCCAAATCGCTGAATATCTCATCAAAAAGCCCGCCGCCAAAACCAAAATCACCTAAATCACGAAAGACACTGCTAAAATCAGCGCCTTTAAAGATATCCTCATAGGCATATTTCTGGTCTATGCCGGAATGTCCATATTGGTCATAAAGGGCCCTCTTTTGAGAATCAGATAATACTGCGTAAGCTTCTGATATCTCTTTGAACTTCTCCTCGGATTCCTTCTTCTGCTCATGCGGCACCCGGTCAGGATGATAGCGCAAGGCTAATTCCCGGTAAGCCTTCTTGATTTCATCGAGGGTAGCGGATTTCTTAACCACTAATATTTCGTAGTAATCGCGTTTACTAGACATACAAATCGCTCTGGGTCTATAGTCTATGGCCAATAGTCAATAGTTTTATACCATAGACTATCGACTATAGACCATTGACCCTTAGGTTTTTTTATTTTTTATCGTCCTCTTCTTTATATTCGGCGTCGATGATATCATCTGGCTTTTTGGCTTCCTGCTGAGGACCTTCCTGAGACGGCTGCTCCTGGGTCCCTTGAGCCTGCTGAGCGCCCTGTTGCTTTTGCGCTGCCTGCTTGTAAATCTCCTCGGCTAACTTATGGGACGCCTTAGTCAAATCCTCCATCGATTTCTTAATTCTTTCTACGTTTTTATCCTTAATCGCCTGCTTGAGGTCATTCAATTTTACCTCGATATCCGCGCGCTCTGCCTGGCTGACTTTATCACCAAACTCTTTCAGTGATTTCTCAGTAGCATAGGCCAGAGTATCTGCCTGATTCACTACTTCTACTTCTTCTTTTTTCTTGGCGTCGTCAGCGGCGAATCTCTCGGCATCCTTGACCATCTTACCAATCTCTTCCTTGGAGAGTTTCTTCGGGGCAGTAATGCGGATAGATTGCTCCTTGCCCGTGCCTAAGTCCTTGGCTGATACATGCACTATACCATTGGCATCAATATCAAAGGCAACTTCGATCTGAGGAATCCCCCGAGGTGCAGCGGGAATCCCGACTAAATCAAACCTGCCTAATTCGACGTTGTCATCAGCCATCGGCCGTTCACCTTGCAAAACGCGGATGGTTACTGCTGTCTGATTATCAGCGGCGGTAGAAAAAACCTGGCTTTTCTTGGTCGGAATAGTAGTATTTCTCTCAATTAGTTTAGTACTTACCCCGCCTAAAGTCTCGATACCTAAGGATAACGGCGTAACATCCAACAGCAAAATATCCTTCATGTCGCCCTTGATAATTGCCGCCTGGATAGCCGCGCCTAAAGCCACACACTCCATCGGATCTACCCCGCGCTCGATCTTCTTGCCCACGTAATCCTCGACAAATTTCTGTACAATCGGCATCCGGGTCGGGCCACCTACCAGAATAATGCGATCCACATCCTGAGGAGTTAATTTCGCATCCCTAAGCGCCTCCTCCATCGGTTTCTTGCAACGGTCTATGATAGGCGCGACTAAATCTTCCAGCTTCGCCCGGGTAATAGACATAGTTAAATGCTTCGGGCCTGTGGCATCGGCAGTAATAAACGGCAGATTAATATCGGTAGATACTGTCGAGGAAAGCTCAATTTTTGATTTTTCTGCAGCCTCACGTAAACGCTGCACTGCCATTTTATCATTTAATAGGTCTATGCCGGTTTCGCGCTTGAATTGCCCGGCTATGTACTCTAATAGAGCCTTATCCATATCCGTGCCGCCTAACTGCGTATCACCGTGAGTGGACTTGACTTCAAATACGCCTTGCGCCATCTCCATAATAGTTACGTCAAGTGTCCCTCCCCCTAAATCAAAAACCATGATCTTCTGTTCCTTCTGCGATTTTTCTAAACCATAAGCCAAACAGGCAGCAGTAGGCTCATTGATGATCCTTAAGACCTTTAAACCGGCAATTTCACCTGCGTCTTTAGTGGCTGTCCTCTGGTTATCATCAAAGTATGCCGGGCAAGTAATTACTACCTCCTCTATCTTATCCCCAAGATAGGTTTCGGCATCCTGCTTAATCTTCTGCAAAATAAATGCCGAGATCTGCTGCGGCGTATATTCCTTACCCTGGACCTTAAATTTGAAATCAGTGCCCATCTTGCGCTTAGCAGCCTGGATCGTCCCTTCGGGATTAATGACAGCCTGACGCCTGGCCGGCTCACCGACTAAACGCTGGCCGTCTTTGGTAAAAGCAACGTACGAAGGAAAGGCTTTACCCGAGGCAACGCCTGCGCCCTCTGCTGAGGGAATGATCACCGGACGCCCTCCCTCCATCACTGCTGCTGCTGAATTAGATGTCCCTAAGTCAATACCGATAACTTTTGCCATGTTTACCTCCTTGTGTACGGACACAACACCGGCGCAATTCCAATTAGCGCCGGGTGTCTTATTTTTTAGAAACCTTGACCTTAGCGGTCCGGATTACCCGCTCATTCAATAAGTAGCCTTTTTGTAATTCCTCTACTACAGTATGTTCTGGGATATCTTTATTTTCAATCTGCATCAATGCCTCGTGATAATGCGGATCAAATATTTTGCCTTCTGCCTCAATCGGCTTAACGCCGTATTCTTTAAGCATCTGGTAAAGATGCGCCAAAATCATCTCAACCCCCTTTAAAAAAGAAGAGAGGTTCTGGTCCTTGGATTGGGCCAGCTCAACCGTCCGCTCTAAGTCATCAAGGATATTTAATAACTCTAAAATAATACCCTCATTGGCGAATTTTACGAAATCCTGCTTCTCCCTTTCCAGGCGCTTACGGGTGTTTTCAAAATCCGCCTGTAACCTGAGGAATTTATCCCAATTCTCCTGGGCCTTGGCTGAATCCTCTTTTAATTGCAGATATTCATGCTCGCTTAAGGTTATTATTTTCTCTTCCTGTTTCTCTTCCTGTTTTTTCTCTTCTTTCTGATTATGCATATTCTTCAACCTAAAAAAGTTAGAATTGGTTTAAAACCTCGGTCAATACATCCGATATGTATTCTAATGTCGGTATGGCGTGGTCATACTCCATCCTCCTGGGGCCTAAAACCGCAAGCCTTCCTAAAGGCTTATCTTTGAGCCGATAGCTGGAGACAATCAGGGAGCAATTTTCCATTTCTGGACAACCCAGTTCCTCACCGATATAAACCTTGTGCTTACTGTCAAAATCACGGTTAATAATTCCCACCAGCCGCTCTTTTTCTTCAATCATTTTAATCAGGATGCGCATCTTCCCGAGGTCCTGAAATTCCGGCTGCTCCAAAATCAGGCTTATCCCCTTGTAAAAGAAGCGATCCTGCCACTCCAGAAATGAAACTATCCCGGTATAATGCGTAATGGTAGAGATAACCTCTGAAGTCTTTTCTAACAGATCCTCAAGCCGGTCGATCTTCCTTTTGTATTCAGTGACAATTTCCTGCTTCTCCTTATCTAAGATTTCTATTTTTGAAGTCAGAAAATCCACGTAATAACGATAACCTTTATTAGTAGGGATCCTGCCCCCTGAAGTATAAGGGTGCGTAATATACCCGGCCTCTTCGAGTTCGGCAAAAATATTCCTGATCGTGGCTGAGCTGAGATCAAACTCGCGGGCAATATCTTCCGAAGAAACCGGCACAGCTTCCTTGATGTATCTATTAATCGTGGCTGCCAGAACCGCTTTCCTTCTTGTCTGATGATCTACATTTTTTACCATAAGTTTCTCTTTCTTAGCACTCTTTTCTTAAGAATGCTAAGCCAAAATTCTAACACAAATTATCAATTTGTCAACCCCAGGCATTTACTAATTTCCGAAATCAAAGATCAGGTTTCCCTACTCGATCACCTTCTGAATGGCGTTACTATTAAGGCCTAAGTAACCGAGAGTTTCCCCAATAATACTATCATCTTATTTTAATAGAGAATGTAGTATATGCTCTAGCTCGGACAATTGATAACCTAAGCTTTCGGCTAAACTTATCCCTTCTTGCAGGGCCTCCTGTAATTTGGCATTCATTTTATCGAATCTCATTATCTAAATAAATTTCCCTTTTATAATTACAATTTTTTAGCACCCAATCATAAAGAGTGCTAACTAAAAGGTAAAAAAATACTTCGACTTTGCTCAATATAATCCTGAGCGAGTTCCGCGAAAGCGGAACGAGCCGAAGGATTATTCTTTATGCTCTAATTCTAAAATAATTTTTATCCCGCTAATATTTACATCTTTGTCTTCCATCAAATAATGGATATACTCCAATTTTTTAATATCTTTTAAGGAATAAAGACGACTTTTCTTGCCGATTCTTTTAGGGCAAACTACTCCTTTCTTATCCAACTGACGCAAGGTCCAAACCGGCAGGTCTACCAGTTTACTTGTTACGCTGATCACATACACCGGTTCATCCGGGCTGATATATATATCAAAAATCCCCATCCTCCAACCTTTCAAAACTGGTTCTTATTACTTCTTTAAAAAAACAAATTATTCGAAGGCCTAATTGAC
>Ga0163199_1000138_pt1 | contig 45353 bp, 38 predicted proteins | sample PL_2010_150m_FD_113537 | JGI IMG/M metagenome (GOLD analysis project Ga0163199, IMG submission 113537) | Freshwater microbial communities from Powell Lake, British Columbia, Canada to study Microbial Dark Matter (Phase II) - PL_2010_150m | ecosystem: Environmental > Aquatic > Freshwater > Lake ...
CCGGCCGGCCGGGCAATTCCATGGTGTTCCAGGGACATTCGCTGTTTCCGTGGATGACCGTTTTCCAGAACGCCGCCTATGGGCTGAGTATGCGCAAGCGGCCACAGGCGGAAATCGCCGAAGTGGTAGGGCATTATCTGAACCGGACCGGGCTGACCAAGTTCGCCAACGCCTACCCGCACCAGCTATCGGGCGGGATGCAGCAGCGGGTTTCGATCGCCCGCGCTTTCTCCAATGATCCGGACGTCCTGCTGATGGACGAGCCTTTCTCGGCACTCGACGAGCAGAACAAGCTGCTGTTGCAGGAAGAACTGCTGCGCATCTGGGAAGAGACGCGCAAAACCGTGCTGTTCATCACCCACAGCGTGGACGAGGCGGTGACGCTGGGCGACCGCATCATGATCATGACCGCACAGCCGGGGCGTGCCAAGCAGATCGTCGACGTGCCCTTCGAGCGACCGCGCGAAGTGCTGGAACTGCGCGCGCGCCCGGCCTACGGCGAACTGGTGTATTCCATCTGGGGCCAGTTGCGCGACGAGGTGCAGCGCGCCCGTGCCCAGGATGAAGGGAGTATTGCCACATGAGCAAGCTGCCCAAGCGTCATCCACAAGTCTTGCGCCGCCGCGGCATCAGCGCCAACAATCGCGACCGTCTGATAAGTCTCGCCTCGCCGATCATGATGCTGCTGTTGTGGGAGATATTGGTGCGCCTCGGCGTACTCGATGCCAGGTTCTTCCCGGCGCCCTCGACGATACTCGAGACCTTCCTCGCGCTGGTCAGTGATGGCAGTCTGTGGGCCAACACCTGGGCCAGCTTGCAACGCCTGTTCTGGGGCTTCCTGCTGGGCGGCGTCCCGGCCTTGGTGCTGGGCATTGCGATAGGACTGAACCGACCCTTGCGCGCCCTCGTCGATCCGTTGGTGGCGACCACTTATCCGATTCCGAAGAGCGCGATCTTCCCCCTGATCCTGCTGATTTTCGGCCTCGGCGAGGCTTCCAAGATAGTCATGGTGGCGATCGGCGTGTTCTATCCGGTGCTGGTCAATTCGGCCACCGGCGTACTCGAGATTAGCCCCATCTATCACGACGTCGGGCGCAATTTTGGCGCCAATCGGTGGCAGGTGTTCCGCACGATCGCCTTTCCAGGCGCCGTGCCCCACATCATGAGCGGCGTCAAACTGGGTGTCGGCATGGGCCTGATCCTGATCTCCATCGCCGAGATGATCGGTGCCAAGAGCGGCCTCGGATACATGATCTGGAACGCCTGGGAGATCCTCTCGGTCGAGACCATGTACGTTGGCCTGATCGTGATTGCGCTCCTGGGCTTCCTGTTCTCGATGATCCTGAACGAAGTGGAGCGGGCCATCATTCCCTGGAGAAAGTCCCATTGAACCAGAACAGCGCTGGTGGCCGCGCATTCAAATCATGAAACATGCACTCGGGGGCACAATGAAATACGCATACCTGGAACGCAGAAACCTTTTGGCTGGACTGTTGCTCCTGATTGCCTCACCGCTCGCCTTGCCGCAGGCGGCACCGCAAGCCGTCGCTGTTGCCGCGAGCAAGGCGCCTATCGTTGCCGAGGAATACTGGGCCCACAAGAACGGGGTCAAGCTGTGGGTCTACCGCAAGTATTCCGGACCAAGCAAGACCCGGCGGCCGCTGCTGTTCCTGGTGCATGGTTCCTCCTACTCCGGCAAGACCATGTTCGATCTCCAAGTCCCGGACCGCGTCGACTATTCGTTCATGGATCAGTTTGTCCGGCTCGGTTTCGAAGTATGGACCATGGATCATGAAGGCTACGGGCACTCGGATCGCACGTCCGGCAACTCCGATATCGCCAGCGGTGTCGATGACCTGAAGGCCGCCATGGCCGTGGTCGCCGACATCACCGGTCAAACCCGGGCGGCGTTCTTCGGCCAGTCTTCGGGCGCGCTGCGTGCCGGCCGATTCGCGAATTTCCATCCGGAGCAGGTGGAGCGCCTGATCGTCGATGCCTTCGTCTGGACCGGCAAGGATGCCCCCACGCTGAAGCAGCGCGCGAAGATGTTGCCACAGTTGCTGGCGAGCAATGTGCGCAAGGTAGACGCCGCCTTCTATCGTTCGGTGTTTACCCGCGATCACCCGGGTGCGTCGGAGCCCATGATTGGCGACGTTGTGGCCCAAGCGGAGCTCAAGTATGGCGATACGGTTCCCACCGGGACCTATCTCGACATGGTGACGAAATTGCCGCTCGTCGATCCCGACAAGGTGAAGTGCCCGGTGCTGATGATCCGCGCCGAGCACGACGGCATTGCCACCGACGAAGACTTGATGGGGTTCTTTTCGCGCCTGCCGAACCCCGACAAGCAAATGGTGAAGATCGCCGGACTGGCGCATACCGCTTTCCTGGGCGTGAACCGTCAGCGCTTCTATCATGTCATCGAGGCGTTCCTCAGCATGCCCGAGCGCATCGACATAGCCGCAGGCAGTACACATTGAATCGGAAATTTCCAAGCGCCCTTTAGGAACTTTACGAACAGGAGACAGCATGAACGCAATGAATCGCCGCAAGACATTGAAGGGCGCAGACATACTGGCGGCGCTGAGTATCATGGCGCTTAGCGCAACCGCCTGGTCGGGCGAAATCACGGTGTTGAGCGCCGCCGCGGTGCAAGTGCCCGTGACTGAAATCGCGCAACAATTCGAGCGCAGTACCGGAGATACGGTGCACTTCGAGTTTTCTACGGCGGGCGGGGTGGATGCCCGGATCAAGGCCAGCGCGCATCCCGATATCGTGATCAACGCGCAGGGGCGTCTTGAAGCGCTGGCGGCGGACAAGCGGGTCGCGGCCGCCGCGCCGCGCAAGCTCGGCGTCGTGCAGATCGGTGTCGCCGTCAGGAAGGGCGGCGTACCGCCCGATCTGAGCAGCGCCGACGGGTTTCGCCAGTCGCTATTGAAAGCAGAGTCGGTCGCCTATGGAGATCCGGCGAAAGGTGCCACGACCGGCATTCATTTCGCCAAGGTGCTCGAACGACTCGGCGTGGCCGATGCCATGAAGGCGAAAGCGCGCCTGGCACCCAACGGTCTGGCGGTCATGAAGCTGGTGGCCAGCGGAGAGGCGGAACTGGGCATTACGCAGATCAGCGAAATCCTGCACATCCAGGGCGATACCTTGGTCGGTCCATTGCCGCCGGAACTGCAGTTGAGCACGACCTACAGCGTGACCTTCGGCAGTGATGGCGCGAGCCCAGGCGCGCGGCAGTTTGTCGAATTGCTGCTAAGCCCGGCGGGGCGCGAGCGCTTCAACCATGCGGGTTTTCAGTAGGCGCGGCAACCATTAACGCAACTTCTTGACGAGAACGTCCTCGTAAAGCTTGGTCCACTTCTCCTGCATGTCCAGCGCCTGCGCCGGGTCGACGAATTTCATCGCGATCTTGCTGAAGGGCGTGTCGATGGTCTTGCTCGTCACCACGAAGTCCTGGCCGGCCAGAATCTGCTGGCCTTCGTTCAGCATGAAGTCATAGAACAGCATGGCGGCATTGGGGTGCGGCGCCTTCCTGAGGATCGCCAGCGTGCTGAATTGTGCGAACAGCGGCTGCAGGACAAGCCCTTCGACAGGAGCCCCCTTCTTCTTGAGCTGTACGGGATTCCAGCTGTATACCGACAGGGCCAGCGGCACGTCGCCCGAAGCGACCAGACCGGCCAGCAAAGAATGTCCTTTACGGATGGATATGCCGTTGGCGGCGACGATGTCGGCAAACAGCTTGCGCCCCTGTTGTTCTCCCAGCGCTTCGACCAGGGGGCCGAACCAGCCCTGGTCATTCGCCTCGATGCCGAGACGATCTTTCCATTTCGGATCGAGCAGGTCCTGATAGGATTTCGGCAAGTCTTCCTTCTTGATGAGGCTGGTGTTGTAGGCAGCAGTCCACACGTCGTAAGTGATGCCGACCCATTCCTTGTGGGCGGGACTGGCCTGGGGAATCAGGTTGCCGAGGTAGGGAGACCAGACTTCCTGCGACAGCATCTCACGGTGCAGCGCCTCATTTTCCGGAGCATTGTTCTGCACGATGTCGGCATCGAAGCGAGAGCCGCGCGCTTCGGTGACCACTCGCTGCAGAATGGCCTCCGATCCGGCGCGCCAGGGCTTGACCTTGATGCCGTACTTCTTCGTGAAGGCGGCCATGGCGACAGTAAGGTTCGGGTAGGCATGGTAGACGACGAGTTCGCCTTCCTTCTGTGCGGCGGCGACCAGACGCTCGTGGCGATCGGCGCCCTGGTACAGGGCAATCGCGCTCGCGGGACTCTTGGCCGGTTCGGCGGCCGCCGACCACCCTGGGTAACTTCCCGCGATCAGCAGCAGCGCCGAAACCAGTGTCAGATAATTTGTCATGACTGTCTCCTCTTTGGTATTGATAGGGCTGAACCTGCCTGCCTTGCGCGCCTATCGCGCCATCGCGCGCAAGGCCTTGCGCCGCAGGAATTCGAAGTTGATGGTGAATTGCTCCGGCCGGGTAATGGCATCGTGGAGCTCCCTGACCAGCTCCGGCGAAAACATCTCGCCGATTCCGCCGGCGGCTTCGGCCAGCAGCTGGATCTTGCACGCATTGTCGAGCATGATCGCCAGGATGGTGGATTCTTCCACCGTTGCGCCGGCGATAGCCACGCCATGATTGCGCATCAGCACGGCCTTGCACGAGCCAAGCGCCATGGCCACGCCCGCTCCCATCTCCTTGCTGCGGATCAGGTTGATGGTGTCGGTGTAATAGGGCAGACCATCCGCAAAGGCCACGCTCGGCTGGCTGATCGGCTGCAGTGTCCTGCCGGTGGCCGACAAGGCCACGGCATGCGTCGGATGGGCGTGGATGACGCTGTTGATTTCCGGCCGCGCCCTGAAGATTTCAGAATGGATGAACACCTCGCTATGACGTCGCCCGCCGCCGCCGACCTTTTCGCCATCGAGATTGCAGATGACGATATTCTCCATGGTGATTTCATCAAAACCGTGGCTGTGCGGCTTGATGAGGAACCGCGACGGGTCGCCGGGCACCCGCACCGAGACGTGGCCGCGCGTGAGGTCGCCCTGTCCCTCTGCTTCGAGTATCAGTCCGGCGTCGATGATTTTCTGCCTGGCTTCGTCCAAGGTCATGATGTTTTCCGATGTTGAAAAGAATGGCCGAAAAGCGCTGCCGCTAATAAAAAGATGCTGAACAGGTCATGCACGATCGGCTAACATCTGGCATGGGACCGCGGCCTGAAACTCGCCAAACCGTCACTATTATGGTGCTATTTCGTTTCGTCAGGCAGGTCGATTAGGCTTGTTTCGGGCGTCGCGACTGGCACCCAGCGGGTCTTCGCCATTCAGGGCCAAGGCCCGCCACTCGGGCATTAACGCATCGCCAGAAATCCTTTAGAGAACATCTGGCCGATCGTCCGCAGATCTTACGCGTCAATCATATCCCGCCAAAAAAGGGTGTTGATTCCGCCTCCCGGTCGGCAACCAAAGGCGGCGATGGCTTTGGCCAGCGTCTCTACCGGAATCGACCTATATTTGGTGAAGGCCCCGATCATGAGCTTGTCGAGCAGGGGAAGCAGGGGGAAAAGCATCGACTCTGCCCATCTCCGATTGGCTCGCCCGGCAACGATCATGCCGGGGCGAAAAATGGTCAAGTCGGTGAAGCCGAGCACCTTGAGGGCGTCTTCCGTTTGGCCTTTCAAGCGGGCGTAGAAGACCGATGATGCGGAATCAGCATTGGCGGCGGAGAGATAGGCGAAGCACGTTGCGCCGGCCGCGAGACCCGCTTTGGCGAACTCCAGGACGAACTGATGATCGATCCGGGTCATCGCGGCCTCTGAGCCAGCGACAGCTATCGTCGTGCCGAAAGTGCAGTAACAATCATCAACCTTCAGGCCTTTGAATCCTGCGGCCAGATCATCAAAATCGACAACGCGATCTTCCAGCTTCGCGTGCTTGAGGCCAGCCTCCCGGCGGCTCAGTGTGACGACTTTGTTGTAGCGTGGATCGTCCAATAGCAGAGGCAGGAGCTTTTGCCCAGTTGCGCCGCTTGCCCCGAGAAGGACCGCGATTCTGGGCCGATTTTCAATAGTGGGGGGCGACACGGTCAACTTATTTCCGTCGAGACCAGCCATGAGTTGCCTAAGCTCGCGTGGTAACCCATGGTCGGTGTTTCGGCCGCCAAATCGCCGCTACTCCTGGTCCCGCTCAATAACCGTCGCCATAACCGTAACCATTGGCGGGTGCGCGATCCGGCAATTTACATCCTGCGGCACTCAGATATCCTGCCGTTGGTCCGGCATCGAACAGAGTGTTTCCTGTGAGCGGGCCATAGATCCAGACGTGACTGTCCGCAGACGACGTAGCCAGGTAGGTGCCGGTGCCTGAGTAGAAGCGGAAGTAATAGGAACCCGATGCAAGCGATTGAGAGCCAGGCGGTGCGAAGTATTGACTGAAAGTTGTTTCCGCCCAGGCAAACAAACAATCTGACAAGGGATCCACCGTGGTGCCGGATGAACTCCCGGCAGCGACGCTGCCCGAAACACCGGAAAAGTTTTTGGGTGAATTCACGCCGGTTGCACCGTTTCGATTCAGCGACAGATTGCCGCTTGTTGGCAATGCAGAGTAGGTCACACTGTCGACATTTGCATAGTTCACCGTGCCTCCGTTTGTAAAGAGAAACCCGGCCGGAATGATGAAATCGGGCGTCACGATACCGAGGTCAACAAATCCTTGGGTCGCAATGAGCACGGAGGTGTTGGCGGTTGCGGTACTTGGAAGATTGCCTGGAAAAGTGAAGCTGTGCGTTAGGCTTCCTTGACTGACACCGATCGTTTGGCCAGCCCAAAAGCCTTCCCCGGAAGTGTTTCCAACTGTGAGTTCGATGAACTGAACGCTGCCATCTGCATTGGAATAGAGTTCGTTGATCCGGTAGAGATGAAAGGAGGCATATGCGCAATCCGACATTGGAACGCCTACCAGGATTGTCGCAATGAGAACGACCAGTTTGTTCAGCATGACTACCTCCGATATGATTTCACCAACACGGCGATTGGAGACGCCCGATCCTGTTTCGGCGATTTGAGCTGCGCGCGGATTTCGTCTCCTTTGTGCTCAGCGCTATGGACGGTGGTTTGCAAACCCCCAACTTTGTACGCCATATGTTGGGCTTCGGTAGGCTTCGAATTGGCCGGCACCCTGGTGTATGTACGCCATCGTTCCCATCGAGTCAGTCGTGGCCACACTGCTACTCACGATCATGTCGGCGTTGATCATGATCGTCCCAGTGCGATTTGCAGCGGTGCTTGCCGTCGGTACCTCACTGTCGCCGCTCAGCGTGAGCTAGATTTCGTTACCCAATGCGGCGCCAGAAAATGCCGCGTCATTGCCATGATCGCGGCGGCCGTCGTGCATAGAAACGTTTTTTGATTCGAGTGATCGCAGAGTGTTCATGACCAGACTCTCCATTGGCTGACGGACAGGCGCGCTTCCAGCGGCGACACAAAGTATTCTATTCCAGACCGGCATTGTCAACTATTCGCGATGCCACGTGACGGACTCACACGACGAATGCGCCGCGAGTTTCGTGCGGCGTCTGAAGAATTGCTGGCCGCCATGCGACCGGTCGGCTATCGGCCCTTCGGAATATTGAACTGGGACATATTCACCGCAACGCCGCTTTTCCGTGTCGCCTCCGCATAAAGTTGTGCGATGCGCGGCGACTGGTCTTCGTACTCGATCTGCGCGCCGCCTTCCTTGACGCTGGTCGATACGCCGCCGAACAGCGACTTGCGCTTGCTCTCGGTGAAAGGATAGCGTGAGCTGCCGAAAGCTGTGGCCAGATAACGCGCCGGCATCGGGCCGGTGTTGAAATGCTGGTGGAACATCTGGTCGGGTGGCGCGAAGACGGTGCCGTGTTTCCAGTCGACCCGCACGAAATCCTGATCGCCTTCGTACCACAACAGCGAGTAACCCTGGCCGGTTACGCACATGACGTGAAAATCGGCAGCGTGCCGGTGACCCTTCTTGTAAGTCCCGACCGGCATTTCCGAGATATGCGCATGCATCGTCCCATCGGCAAGAACGAACATGATGTTCTTCCCGCCGGCACCGCGCTCGGCCCATTCCTTCAATTCGACGGCGCCGAGGTCCGGCACGAAGTTGGTCTCCCACAAATGGTTGCCGGGGCGGACGGGAATGAAGTCTCCCTCGCCGCTGAAGTACTTGTCGCCACCCATGCGCTCGGCGAAATCCCAGGGATTGTTGAAGACGAACTCGGCGTTGTGGAACATGTTCAGCACCGCCGGCAGATTCGTCGTGCACACGATCCTTGCGGCCTCCGATCCGCTGCCGTTGAAGTGGCGATATTCCGCGTTCAAGGGAATCGCGAACAGGCTGCCCGGACCCCATTCAAAGCTGTGCCGGCGCCCGTCGCCGGAGGCTATCGAAGTGCTGCCGCGCCCGGACAGCACATAGATCACTTCTTCATACAAATGGCGCTGCGGAGCCGCCGCCTTGCCCGGCGCCAGCTCCAGGAGGAACATCGAGATGAAGTCGCCGCGCCCCTTCAAATGCACGGCTGCGCCGCTTGCCTCGTAACGGGGCCAGAGTCTGGGCTGCACGGCGAACAGATCGACACCGAAGCCTTCGACGACCGGAAGGCCTTCCAGTTGCACCCACTCCAGGTAGGGGTCGCGCATCAGGTTGGGCGTTGGGGCATCGCTCATGCATATCTCCTTTTGAAGCGGGACCTTAACATGGAACTTGACGCCCCGCCGGGAACAGCAGTGACTTGATGACAATCGGCACGACATTGGCCGGTTCCACCATCTCGCCGATATCGACATAATCCAGTTCCTGCAATTTCACGCCGTCGATCGAAATCACCGGCCGCAGCACTTTCAGTTCATCCACCAGAATATGCCCGAGGGACTTGCCGACGTCGCCGTCCACCATCAGGATCAGCGGCAACGCGCTGGCGCCGTCGAGGGCAATTGCCAAGCCTTCGGCCAGGCTGCGCAATCGCTGATAGTGCGGCTCGCCATGCCAGCGGATGGCCAGCGCCACTGTCCGTGCCGCGGTCAGGTCGGCGCGGGCCAGGGCTGCCCGGACTGCCCCTGCCACGTCAGCCGATGCAAACCCACTGTATTGCGCCAGTGCCGGAAACACTACCGGGACGTTGTGCAAAGGCAGCGCCGCACGGCTGGAAATGTGGATGGTCTTGCCGCTGACCTGCACTGTAAATTGGGAGGCGCCGATTACCGTGGCGCGGATGCCGTTGCCCGGATCGACGAGGCCGGCATCGATGCGGTCGTTCTTGAACGCCGCGGCGATCCGGCCCGCCAGAGGCATGGCGATATCGCCGTAAGTCGCGGCCTCGCGACGGAACAGATATTCCGAGACGCCGCCGGAAAAGGTGACCAGATCCGGGCGCAAGGAATTGTCCGGTGGCGCGGTCAGTAGCAGGGATTGGGCCAATCCGCCCGGTTGGTCGCCGCGAATGTGGCCTATCACCACTTCAGCCAGGGCTTCGACAATGCGCTCCAGGTCAGCGGCGGCGGGCTTTTCGCCGAGGCGCAGCGTCAGGCCCAGGGTGTCGGCCGTTTGCTGCGCGGATTCGTCGATCCGCGTCAGCCGGTCGTCGGCGTCCCGCACCAATAGACGGCCACCGACCGCAACGGCCCAGGTGGCGCGCACCTCGCCGTTTTGAAGCAGCGCGAATTTGGTGGTGCCGCCGCCGAGATCGACGTTGAGGATGGTGCGATGGGTGAGCCGGGAGTGCATCGCCGCACCCGAACCATGGGCAGCCAGCGTGCATTCGAGATGGTGGCCGGCCGAGGCGCAAACGAACTTGCCTGCTTCCGCGGCGAAGAGCTGTGCGATGGCTTCGGCATTGCTGCGCTTGATAGCCTCGCCGGTCAGAATCACCGCGCCGCTGTCGATGGCATCGCGTTCCAGTCCGGCGGCCTTATACGCGTCGTCGATAAACTCCCGCAGCCGTGCCGCGTCGATGGCATTGCCCGGCAGGAATGGCGTGAGCAAGATCGGGGATTTCCAAAGGATCTTGCGATCGACCACCACGTAGCTGCTTGACAGCAGTTGTGTCTTGCGCTGCAGATGCACCTGGGCGAACATCAGATGCGAGGTCGAGCTGCCAATATCGATGCCGACAGTCGTCAACTCGACGTTGTCGCTCTTCCAATAGAAGTCCGCCAGGGCGGTCTTTTCGGCCTCAGTGTAATCGTGAAAATGCGCCTCTCCATCGTCATGGCAACGGAGAGGCGGAAGCAGCGTGTAGGCCGGGAACGAAGCGTCGAGACCGTTCATCGGGTCCCCTGCTATTTCAGCAGGTAGCCGAACTTCTCCAGCGTCCTGCGTGCGAGTTCCGGAGTGGGCGTGTTGACCTTCGGGAACTTGTCGCGCCAGGCGAAGGGGCGACAGGCGTCGATGATCGCCCGGGAGTTGGTGTTGTCCCCCTTGTCCTTTTGCTCCGGAGAGATGCGCGGGTCCAGCGGAGTGCTCCAGGTCTTGGTGATGATGTCGATGGAGGTGGCGGGGTCGGAGCGGGTCAGCAGCGCCCACATCAGTTCCTCCAGGTTGCTGACATCGATGTCGTCATCGACGACGATCACGTACTTTCCGGCATAGGCGCCGGCGTGGCACATGGCCGCCACGTGGCCGGCCTGCTTGGCATGGCCGCCGTAGCGCTGCTTGATCGAAACCCCCAACAGCATGCGCGAGCCGCCCACCTCGTGCGCCCATACGGCAGTCACGTCGGGAACCCCCGCCGCGGCGATGTTCTTGCGGATCAGCGCGGAGCGGGTGACGGCGCGATAACGGGCCTGCTCTTCCGGCGGGCGCTGAGGCGGGCAGCCGACGATGATCGGATCGTTGCGGTGGTAGATGGCCTGGATATCGAGGACCGGTTCCTCCCGGATGTCACTGCCGTAGTAGCCGGTCCACTCCCCGAATGGCCCTTCCAGCTTGCGTTTCCCCGGTTGCACGAAACCTTCGATGACCATCTCGGCGTTCGCCGGAATGGGCAGGCCGGTGACCGGGCCCTTCACCACCTTTACCGGCTTGCCGCGCAGGCCGCCGGCGATGTCGAGTTCACATACGCCATAGGGCATTTCGCTGCAGGCCACCAGAAACTGCAGCGGATCGCCGCCGACGACGATGGCCACCGGCATCGGCTCGTTGCGCGCCTGGTACTTGTCGCGATGGATGCGCCCGTGTTTTCCGGGGGACATGTAGAAACCGAGCGTGTTTCTGTCGTGGATCATCACCCGATAGGTGCCCACGTTGATCCATTTCTCCTCGGGATCCATGGTGATGTTGTAGCTGCCCGTGCCGATGTAGCGCCCGCCGTCGCCTTCGTGCCAGAGGGGGACGGGAAACTTGGTCACGTCGATCGCGTCGCCCGTCAGCACATTCTCCATCACCGGCCCGGTATCCACGAACTCATGCGGGATGGGTTTCAGTTCGCGCATATAGTTTTCGAGGAAGGCCTCGGAGAGCTGGAGCTTGGTGAAATGCAGCGGAAATCCCAGGGTGAAGTTTTTACGCCTGCCGCCGAAAAAGTTCGTGAGCACGCGAAATCCGTTCTGGCAGCCCGGCACCTCGTCGAATATTACGCAGGGCGCGTTCTCGTCGTGCTGGACAAGCTCCGCCGCCATGCCGATTTCCTCCTGCCAGGTGGCGCCCTTGACGATCCTGATCTCGCCGAGTTTTTCGGCTTCCGCGATCCACTCCCGCAGATCTTCATAGGGAATCCTGAAGCCTTCGGCCTCGCGTTGCCTTTTAGCGTCGTCGGTCGCAATCCGGCCCATGGGACTGCCCATCGCTTCTTCGCTGCTTTCCGTCGTCATGCTCTTTTCTCCCTGTCGTTGCGCGTGGTAACGCCAATTGATCGGCTGGCGAGGTTCCCATGGCCCAGTTGGAATGATCCACAATGTGGAAATAATGTGATTTCCACTCCGGCCTCGGCAGCGCTGATCGCGGCCGCCGGTTGCGTTGGGTGCGCCTGCGACAACCATCGGAATCCTAGCATTGAACATTATTGGGCGTCATGGCCGGGTGGCACAAATACATCCACGATATGGACCATGCGTGGATCCCCGTAGCGTCTGAATCTCACAAAGGCGTCAGCGCATGGCGATCACGGACGTGCGGTGTCCTCAATATAGGGCTCGAGGTTTTCCAGTTCCGCCCGGATCAGCGCGGCGAGTTCCTTTTGCCGCCCCTTGGTCATCCGGCTCGATATTGCACCGATGCTGATGGCCAGAACCGGTTCCCCGGAGCGAGAGCGAATCGGCAGGCCCAGCGAGGTGCTGCCCGGCGTGACCTGGGCATCGTTCAGCGCAAAGCCGAGCTCCCGGCAACGTTTCAGCAGCCGCATCACGGCGGGCACGTTCAGGTTGTTATAAGCGCCGAGGCGCAGCGCATTGGCCGAAACGATTGCCTGCTGGGTTGCCTCGGGAAGATTCATCAGCAGCGCCAATCCTCCCGCCCCCACGCCGAGCGGGCGGCGCGTCCCGACGTCCAGGGTAAAGGTCTTGATCGGGAATCGCCCTTCCAGGCGATCGATGCAGACGGAGTCTGCGCCGCTGCGTATGGTCAGAAAGACGGTGTCTCCGGATTTCTCGGCGAGCCGCGCCAGTGACGGGTGACAGATATCCCGCAGGTTGAAGCTTGAGGATGCAGCCAATCCGAGTTCGAAGATCAGATGGCCGAGGAAGTAACGACGGGTCTCGGCGCTCTGGCTCACCAGTCCTTCGGTCATCAGGCATTTCAGGATGCGATGCGCGGTCGGGCGCTCGAGTTTGGTCTGCTTGGAGATATCCACCAGGCGCAGGCCTTCGCTGTTGCGGGAGGCGATGACGCGCAGGACATGGGCGGCCCGCTCTATGCTCTGGGTGCCGCTGCCGGGTTTGTCGTCCTGCATGAGGCTGGCTCCTCCGATGAGACCATAATGTGGAACAAATGTTATACCCTCCCGGTTGTATGCGCCGGAATTGCTTGCTAGAGTGTATCGCATTGCGTTGTTGCGTGGTGGTGCCCGGACAATTGTGGCGTGCCGTTACGTCGCGACGAAGTCCAGATAATGGACTAGTGGTAACTGCCCGCTCTAATTTGGCGGCTCGTTCGGGGAGAGGTAAATGAAGCGGCTGATTGTCGGAATTACCGGCGCGACGGGTGTCATTCTTGGCGTCCGTTTGCTCGAGGCGTTACAGGGGACAGCGGTCGAAACCCACCTGGTTCTCAGCAAATGGGCCGTCCAGACCATCGAACACGAAACCACCTACAGTGTGAAACAGGTCCGGGCGCTGGCTTCGGTGGATCACGCCGAGGGCAATATGGGGGCCGCCGTTTCATCGGGGTCGTTCATTACCGAGGGTATGGTCATCATCCCTTGCACCATGCGCAGCCTGGCTGCGATCGCTCACGGCACCGGCGATCACCTGGTGCACCGCGCGGCCGACGTGATTCTCAAGGAGCGTCGCCGACTGGTGCTGGTGGCGAGGGAAATGCCACTTTCCGACGTGCATCTTGAGAACATGCTGAAGCTGTCGCGGATGGGCGTGACCATCATGCCGCCGATGCCGGCGTTCTACAACCACCCGGAGTCCCTCGAAGACATGGTCGACCATATCGTCGCCCGGGTCCTCGACCAATTCGGAATATCGGCTGATTTTGCGCGGCGCTGGGAGGGCAAGATGCGCGACAGGAAGGTCGCCCAGCTTCAACCGCAATTACATGCGGGCAAGAACACTTAACCAATGGCAATGGAGGAAGCAAAATGAAGACTGTAGCGAAAAAGAAGGCAGCGGCGAGCGGGACCAAGGATGTCACGAGTCTGCGCTCTACGCTGGATTGGTTCCGCACCAAGGGATATTTGATCGAAACCGACAAGCAGGTCAATCCGGACCTCGAGATCACCGGCTTGCAGAAGATCTTCGACGGCAGCCTGCCGATGCTCTTCAACAACGTCAAGGGCAAGCCCCACGCCCGCGCCATCACCAACCTGTTCAGCGACATCAACGTCGTCGAGGACATGTTCGGCTGGAAAGATTCGCCCGATCGCGTCCGCAAGGTGGCGCACGCCATCGACCATCCGCTGACGCCGGTGATCATCGACCAGGAGGATGCGCCGGTCCAGGAGGAGGTGATTACCAAGAATATCGACGTTAACAAGTGGATCACCGCCATCCGCCATACCCCGCTGGAGAAGGAACTGACCATCGGCTCGGGCATCTCCTGCGTCATCGGTGAATACTTCGACGGCGGCAGCCACATCGGCTACAACCGCATGAACTTTCGCTGGGGTGACGTCGGCACGTTCCAGATTTCCCCCGGCTCCCACATGTGGCAGGTGATGACCGAGCATTACAAGGACGAGCAGCCGATACCATTGACCATGTGCTTCGGCGTTCCGCCGGCGTGCACCTTTGTGGCCGGTTCCGGATTCGGCTACGCAATCATGCCCAAGGGCTGCGACGAGATCGGCATCGCCGGCGCGATCCAGGGCTCCCCGGTGCGCCTCGTCAAGTGTCGCACGATCGATGCCTACACGCTGGCCGACGCCGAATACGTACTGGAAGGATACCTGCATCCGCGCGACAAGCGCTACGAGACGGCCGAGTCCGAGGCAGCCGATACCCAGGGACGCTTCCATTTCCATCCGGAATGGGCCGGCTACATGGGCAAGGCCTACAAGGCGCCGACCTTTCACGTCACGGCCATAACCATGCGCAAGAAGGCGGGCAAGCCGCTGATCTTCCCGCTTGGCGTGCATACGTCCGACGATTCCAATATCGACACCTCGGTGCGCGAATCGACGATCTTCGCGCTGTGCGACCGCCTGCAACCGGGCATCGTGCAGAACGTGCATATTCCCTACTGCATGACTGACTGGGGCGGCTGCATCATCCAGGTGAAAAAGCGCAACCAGATCGAGGAGGGCTGGCAGCGCAACTTCCTCGGCGCGATTTTGTCCTGTTCGCAGGGCATGCGCCTGGCCATCGCGGTCAGTGAGGACGTCGACATCTATTCGATGGACGACATCATGTGGTGCCTGACGACGCGCGTAAATCCCCGCACCGACATTCTCAATCCGATCCCGGGCGGGCGCGGCCAGACCTTCATGCCATCCGAACGCATGACCTCGGGCGACAAGCAGTGGACCGCTTCGAATACGCAGTTCGAGGGTGGCATGGGCATCGATGCGACGGTTCCGTATGGCTATGAGAGTGACTTTCATCGTCCGGTGTATGGCGTGGATCTGGTCAAGCCGAAGGACTTCTTTAATGACAAGGACATCGAGAAGATGAAGGCGCGCATGGCCGGCTGGGTGCTGTCTTTGGCCCGCACCGGGCGCTGAGGAAAACGGGGCGCGAGGGACGGCGACCAAGGGATCGCGAATGCTTTCGGCATACCGCGTCCTCGATCTTAGCGGCCGGATTGGCTGGCTGGCAGGTCGTCTGCTGGCCGATCTCGGCGCCGACGTGATCAAAGTCGAGGCGACCGCGGCGTGCGTCGAGGATGCCGATTGGCAGGCCTACAACGTCAACAAGCGCCTGCTGAGACTCGATCTAGAAACCCGGTCCGGGCAACAGGCCATCGATCGGTTGATCGCCGGTATCGATGTCCTGATCGAGTCGGCCCAGCCGAGCGACCCCTGCGCCGGATTCCTCGCCGGCGCGCGCCTGAAGCAGCTCAATCCCCGGCTGATTCACGTGTCGGTCACCCCTTTCGGTTCCGGCGGGCCGCGCGCGGACTGGCAGGCTTCGGATATCGAGATGATGGCGGCGGGCGGCGCCATGTCTCTGGCCGGCGAACCCGGGGAGAAACCACTCCGCGTCAGTGTTCCACAATCCTATTGCTGGGCCGGGGCGCAGGCCGCGGTCGGGGCGTTGACGGCGCTGTTCCACCGCACGGCGTCGGGCGACGCGGGTCAGCATGTCGACGTTTCGGCGCAGGCGGCGGTGATCATGGCGCTGGCCCACGCGCCGGCGTTCTGGGACATGGAAGGAATTCTCCCCACCCGGGCCGGCGCGTTCGTCACCGGGCGTTCGATCAAGGGCGCGCGCTATCGCGCCTTCTGGCCCTGTGCCGACGGTTATCTCAATTTTGTTTTGTACGGCGGGCCGGCAGGCAGACGAACCAGCACTCAGCTAGTTCACTGGATGCGTGAGCGGGGTGCGGAGTTGGGTGTGCTGGAATCGGTCGATTGGAAGTCCTTCGATCCGAAAAACGCCACCCAGGAAGAGGTGGACGCCATGGAGCGCCCCATCGCGACTTTCTTCAAGCAGATCGGCAAGCGCGAATTTCTGGAGGAAGCGAGCCGGCGGGAGATGCTGGGCTACCCGGTATCGACCATGCCCGACATTGCCGGCGATCCGCAACTGTCGGCGCGTGACTTCTGGCAGGACCTGCCCGGTCCCGACGGGAAGCGCCAAAGGCATTGCGGCAGCTTCGCAATCATTGATCAGGTGCGCGCACCGCTGCGCCATTTTCCGGGCACGCCGTGGGACCTTGGCGCCCTGTTGGCCGAGGTCGAAATAGGCAGTGCCGCCCGAGAAGGCAGCCGGACGCCCGGATCAGCTGCCTCCCGCAGCAGCGCAATATCTCAGGCCCTTGCCGGTGTAAAGGTGGCGGAGTTCGGCGCCTATGCCGCAGGGCCGCACATCGGAAAAATGTTGGCAAGTTTCGGCGCCACCGTCGTGCACGTTGAGTCGCATCGCCACCCGGACGGCTTTCGCAACGAATATCCGCCGTTCAAGGATGGCCGGCCGGGGGTGAATCGCGGCGGATGCTTTGCGATGTTCAACGACTCCAAGTATGCGGTGACGCTGGACCTCAAGAACGCACCCGGCATCGAGCTGGCCAGGCGGCTGGTCGGCTGGGCCGACATCGTCATCGAAAACATGCGCCCGGAGGTGATGTCCCGCCTCGGACTCGGTTACGAAACGGCCCGGCAGCTGAAGCCGGGAATCGTGATGATCTCGAGCTGCAACATGGGGCAGACCGGGCCGCGCGCGCATACGCCCGGGTTCGGCTCGCAGCTCTCGGCGCTGGCCGGCTTCTGCGGATTGACCGGTAGCCCGGACGGCCCGCCGATGCTGCTCTATGGGCCGTATATCGACTTCATCGCGTCGAGTCTCGGCGCAGCGGCAGTGCTGGCGGCGCTCGATCGCCAGCGCCGGACCGGCCGGGGCGCGCTGATCGACCTGGCGCAATACGAGAGCGGCCTGCTGTTCATCGCCGGCGCCCTGCTCGATCATCAGAAAAACGGGGTCATCGCCGACCGGGCGTGCAACAGCGACCGGGATGCCGCGCCGCATGATGCCTATCCTTGCCGCGACGGGCGCTGGCTGACCCTCTCATGCTGGTCCGACGAGGAGTTCGCGCGTTGTGGTGCGATATTGGGTCAGCCGGAACTGGCGGCGGACCGGCGTTTCGCCTCACTGGCACTGCGCCAGGAGAATGCCGCCGAACTCGACGCGGTCATCTCGGCGTGGTTGCGGACGCAGGACGCAGAGGTCGCTGCCGCCCTTTTCCAGGCGGCACGCGTTCATGCCTACCCGGTAAATACGATTGCCGACCTGTTTCGCGACCCGCAATTGTTGTACCGCCGCGTATGGCGGCGCCGCCTGCACGGCGCGATCGGCGAGCTTAGCTGTTATTTCTCGGCCTTTGACCTCTCCGATACGCCGGGCGACGTGATGGCCGCCGCCCCGTTGATCGGCGAGCACAACACGCTGGTCTTTCAGGAGTTTCTCGGCATGTCGGCCAGCGAATGGGCCGATTATCAGAAGCAGGGCGCCTTCGATTGAGAATTTACGTATCCATGATTTGACATTCCCGCGCCCGGCAGTGGTGCGACATAACCCGAGGAGAAGCGCAAATGAACGACAACGCAATCAAGAACGTGGCGGGCGCCCTGGACGAGGCGGCAGCAGATTTCCATATCCCTTACGAGGATCTGCGCGAATGGATCGCCGAGGCCGAGAAGCTCGGCGAAATCGAGGTGGTGAAAGGCGCCTCGTGGCAGAAGGAAATCGGCATGGCCGCGGATCTGATGATGCATTCCGATGCGTCGCCCTGCGTGATCTTCGACGAAGTGCCGGGTTGCGAGCAAGGACATCGGGTGCTGGTGAACTTCTTCGGCGGCAAGCGCAAGAACATGACCATGGGCTTTCCCGCCCATTACAGCCGCCTCCAACTGTCGCAGGCGTTCCTGGAAAGAAATTTGCGCGGCATGCAGCCGATTCCGCACCGGGAAGTCGCGGACGGCCCGATCTTCGAGAACATCCTGACCGGCGACGAAATCGACATTGCCAAGTTTCCTACTCCGCAGTGGCATGCCCACGACGGCGGCCGCTACATCGGCACCGGCAGTTACAACGTCACCGTGGATCCGGACGAAAAATGGACCAATGCCGGCACTTACCGCGTGATGATTCAGGATTCGAAGACTGTAGGATTCTATATTTCCCCCGGCAAGCACGGCCGCATTCACCGCGACAAGTATGCCGCACGCGGCGAGCCGATGCCCACCGTGATCGTGGTCGGCGGCGACCCGCTGACATTCCTTCTGGCCAGCGCCGAAGTGCCTTACGGCGTGTGCGAATTCGACATGGTCGGAGCGCTGCGCGGCAAGGCGATGAAGACCGTGCGCGGCAAGTTCACCGGCATCCCGTTTCCGGCCAACTCCGAACTGGTCATCGAGGGCTTCGTGCACCCGACGGCGCGCATGAAGGAGGGACCCTTCGGCGAATGGACCGGCTATTACGCCAGCGACGTGCGGGACGAACCGATACTCGAGATCAAGGCCATCTACCACCGCAACAATCCGATCATTCTCGGCTGCCCGCCGCTCTGCCCTCCCGACGAGATGGCGCGCTACCGAGCGGTAGTGCGCTCGGCGCTGCTCAAGCAGGAAATCGAAAAGGCCGGCGTTCCCGACATCACGGCCGCCTGGGCGCATGAGGCAGGCGGTGCGCGCATGCTGCTGGCCGTCGCGATCAAGCAGCGTTATCCGGGCCACGTCAAGCAGGCCGGGCACGTCGCGGCGATGTGCCATGTCGGCGCCTATGCGGGCAAATACGTGGTGGTGGTGGACGACGACGTGGACGTCTCCAATCTGGAGGAAGTGATGTGGGCGATGTCGACCCGTTCCGATCCGGCGACCTGCATCGACATCATCACCAACACCTGGAGCACGCCACTCGATCCCCGGCTCGCGCCCGACGACCGCGAAAAGGGAAACTACACCAATTCGCGAGCGATCATCGATGCCTGCCGGCCGTTCCACTGGCGCGACAAGTTCCCGCGGGTCAATCGCCTCAGCCCCGAGGAACTGCGCGAGGCGCACGAGAAGTTCGGTTATCTGCTGCGCTGAGATTTTCGCCGGGGATGCGCTCGCCGGTGGTGAAAGGCAATGCCGGATTGAGCGTGGCGCGAAGAAGAGCCGCGCGCGAGGACAAGGAGCGATCTGACAAGACGCCGGTCATTTGACAGGTTTCTTCCAGCGCATGGTGCGGCTGACTTGTGTGGCTAGTGCAACGGATAGGAAGCTCAGCTTGGTCGGTGTCGATGGCTGGACTCGGAATAATCGCATATTCCATCAATTGGTGGGATCATTGGCCCGCGCGTATCGGCGTGCCTGATCAATAACGGAAGGAGGAGACAATGAGAAGTCTGCGCACTGCGGTAATTGGATTGACGCTATCCATGTTTTGCCTCGGAGCTTTGGCCCAAACTTATAAGATGACACTTTCCGGGGCCAGTCCGAGCGGCTTGTGGACAGTCCTCGGCGTTGGCATCGACGGGGCGGTGAAGGCCTCCTACCCTGGCTCGAGCATTACCTATCAGACTTCCGGCGGCGGCCTGGCCAACATTGCGCTGGTGGATCAGGGCAAGGTCGAACTGGGTATCGCCCACGACGCCGAACTGCGCATTGCGACCGAGGGCGGCAAACCTTTCGCCAAGCCGATCACCAGTCTGCGGGCGATTGCACTGCTCTACAACTGGGCACCAATGCAGATGGTCGTCACCAAGGCTTTCGCCGGAAAATACGGAATCCGCAGCTTCGACGATATCGCGCTCAAGAAGCCGCCTCTGAGGGTCGCCTTCAACAAGCGCGGCAACATCACCGAGCATGTGGCGGTGAAAATGTTCAACGCCATCGGCGTCGAGCTGGACGACATCAAGAAGTGGGGCGGCGACGTGATCTATGCCGCTTCGGACGAGCAGGGCGACCTGATGAAGGACAAGCGCATCGACATGTTGACCAATGGCGTTTTTGTGCGCACCAGTTTCATCGTTCAGGCCGGCGATGCGGTCGAACTTGTCCTCCTGCCTGTCTCCGAGGGAGTGATCAAGAAGGTGTCACAGGAACTGAGCGTGGCTCCGTTCACGATCAAGGCTGGCAGCTATCCCTGGCAGCCCGAGGATGTGCACACCGTGGCGCTGAGCGCGGCCCTGATCGTGAATGGCAAAATGGACGAGAAAACGGCCTACGATCTGGCCAGGGCACTGCACAAGAACATCGACAAGCTCCAGAGCGCCCACGCCACCATGAAGTCCATCACTCCCGAGTTCCTGGCGAGCCAGCGTGTCATTCCTTACCACAAGGGCGCCGAGAGTTATTACCGGGAAGCCGGATTGCTGAAGTAGCTGGCATGAGCCTCGAGTTCGTCGGAAGACTTCTCTCGACTGGCGCGCGGAGGGCTCCCGGGGGGGTGGTCGGCAGGCTGCTCAAGCCTTTTTCGGCGCTGGTCGCGCTCGGCATCGTGTGGGTAACGACGGTGCAGATTGTGCAAATCTACGCCATGACCATCGTCTTCCTCGGCCTGATGCTGGCGCTGGTATTCCTGACTACGGGCGTCACCGCCAGCTCCAGCCGCACCCGGGTGCCGCCCTGGGACCTGCTGCTGGCGGCGGCGAGCATCGTCATTTCCGCCTACTTCTGGTATCACAACGAACGTATCATCACCCGTATCACCTTGCTCGACGAACTGAGCGTTTGGGATGTCGTCTGCGGCAGCGGCCTGATGTTCACCGTCCTGGAGGCCACGCGGCGCACCGTCGGCGTGGGACTCACTTCGGTCGTGCTGTTGTTTCTCGCCTACAACCTGTGGGGCGAGGCCCTGCCGGGAATCCTGGGCCATGGGGTGATCGACTATCGGCACTTCCTCGATGTCCTGGCGTTCACCACCGACGGCATTTTCGGCGCACCGATCCGGGTGGCGCTGACTTACGTCTTCCTGTTCGGCCTTTTCGGAACCTTTCTCTCTCGCACCGGCGGTGGCGATTTCTTCTTTGACGCCGCGTCGGCGATGAGCGGCAAGAGCCCGGGCGGACCGGCCAAGATCGCGGTGGTTTCCTCGGGGCTCTACGGCACCATTTCCGGCAGTCCGACGGCGGATGTGGTGACCACCGGGTCGGTCACCATTCCGATGATGAAAAAACTCGGCTACTCGGGGGCGTTGGCCGGCGGTATCGAGGTGGCGGCGTCCACCGGAGGCAGCATTCTGCCGCCGGTGATGGGATCGGCGGCTTTCATCATGGCCGAGTTTACCGGCATCCGTTACGCCGAGATCGCGGTGGCGGCAATCGTTCCTGCTTTCCTGTACTACTTCTGCGTATATTTCCAGGTTCATTTGCGCTCGATCAAGCTGGGCATAACAGGACTTCAGGAGGTTCCCGGGTTCCTCGCAACCATGCGTCGTGGCGGCATGTTCCTGGTGCCGCTGCTGGCTCTGGTCATCGCGCTGCTGATCGGCTACTCGCCCAACTTCGTCGCCGTTTTCGGCACCCTGGCGGTAATCGCCGTGGCGATGCTGAAACCTGAAACGCGCCTTGGATTCAAGTCACTTTACGAGATCCTTGCCGAATCGACCCTGCGCGTGGTGCCGGTGGTCGCCGCCTGCGCGGCAGCCGGACTGGTGGTGGGGGGGCTGTCGATGACGGGGCTCGGAGCCAAGATGACCGAACTCATCTTCCTGCTGGCGGGCGCCGACATGTTCCTCACCCTGGTGGTTGCCGCCTTCATCACGCTGCTGTTGGGAATGGGCATGCCCACTCCGAGCGTATATATCCTGGCCGCGGTATTAATCGCCCCCGCCCTCACCCAGTTGGGCGTCTCCATGATGGCCGCCCACCTGTTCCTGGTCTATTACGCCAGCCTCTCCGCCATGACACCGCCGATTGCGGTCGCCGCCTTTGCCGCGGCACCGATCGCCCTGGCCAACCCGCTGGCGATCGGTCTGGCCGCAGTGCGGATCTCCATCGCTGCCTTTGTCGTCCCATTCGCCTTCGTATACAACAACGGCGTTCTACTGTCCGGAAACGTCTGGCATGTCGCCTTCGCCTGCATCGCCGTCACGGCGGCAGTGGGCTGTCTGTGCCTCGCTGCGGAAGGTTTTTGGAAACGCCCGATCGGCGCCGCGGGTCGCTTGCTGTTCCTCGCCGCGGGGGCCGGCCTCATGACCGCATCCCTGGCCCTGCAGGGCGCGGCCGGGGTAATCGCGCTTTGCGCCCTGATCGCCATGCGGCCGTGGCAAGGGCTGCCGGCGGGCAGCGCCGAGGGAACTCGGCCCGGCTGATGCCGGCCGGCTGCCGGGCGCAAGACACCCGTAAATTTTACTGGAGAACTATTATGACACCAGGTAATGACAAGATAGTGGCTTCTCCGCAGTTGATCCAGGATCTGGCGATTGCCAACCACATCCTCTATGACCAGGGCGTGCTGGATGCATTCGGCCACGTCAGCGCGCGCCATGACACGGCACCGGAACGTTTCCTGCTGGCCCGCAATATGGCGCCGGCGCTGGTGACCGCCGACGACATCGTCGAGTTCGACCTGGACGGGACGCCGATCACCGCCGCCGGTCGCGCCGTGTATCTGGAACGTTTCCTGCATGGTGCAATTTACCGTGCGCGACCCGAGGTCATGGCCGTCGTGCACAGCCATTCGCCATCCGTGGTGCCATTCAGCACGGTCAAGGGAACGCCGCTTCAGGCGATGTGCCACATGGGAGGATTTCTCGGTACCGGGACCCCGATATTTGAAATTCGCGATTTCGCCGGCGATGCCAGTGATCTGTTGATCAGGGACATCGCACTGGGCAAGTCGCTGGCGCAGGTGCTGGGTGACAACCCCGTGGTGCTGATGCGCGGGCATGGCTCGACCGTCGTCGCCGACTCGCTGGTGACCGCGGTGTTTCGCGCCGTATATACGGAGGTCAATGCGCGCGGGCAGTCCGAGGCAATGCGCCTCGGTCCGGTTACGTTCCTGACCGAGGCGGAAGGACGATCGACTTCGCGCACCAACGAGGGACAGGGGATGCGCGCCTGGGATATGTGGAAGAAAACCGCCGAAATCCGTTGCGCGGCACTGGCCGAGATTTCCAAGGATTGAAAGGCCAACAACATGCGCGTCGCCGTCCTCGATGACATCCATCAAGCCTATGAACAGACCGACGCCCTGCGCCGCTTGCGGGAACGCGCCGAGGTCCGGATATTTACCGCCCCGTTCGACAAGCCGCAGGCGCTACGCGGCTTCGACGCCCTGGTGGCAAATCGCGAGCGCACCCGGTTCGATCGTGCGCTGCTCGAGCAACTGCCGGACCTGCGGATACTCGCGCAAACCGGGAATCACGCCTACCACATCGACCTTGCGGCGGCACAGGAGCGCGGGATCGTGGTGGCCAGGGCCACCGGCGGCTATTCCAGCGGTGCCGCGGAACTGACCATCGGCCTGGCGATTGCGCTGATGCGCCATATTCCCGCAGCGGATGCGGCGGTAAGATCCGGCGCCTGGCCGACCCCGCTGGGTCGCGAGTTGACCGGCAAGACCATGGGCATCGTCGGTCTCGGGCATGTCGGCCGGCACGTCGCGAAGCTCGCCAATGCCTTCGGCATGCGCGTGCTGGCCTGGAGCCGGCAGCCCGATGACGGCTCCGCGGCAGCGGCCGGGATCGAGCGCTGCGAGTTGGATGATCTGCTGCGTGCGTCGGACGTCGTCTCGGTGCACGCCACGCTGGCGCCCGAGACGCGCGGATTGCTCGACGCCCGGCGACTCGGACTGATGAAGGCGAGCGCCGTTCTGATCAATACCGCGCGCGGCCCGATCGTCGACGAAGCTGCCCTGGTGGCGGCGCTGGCGGACCGGCGCATTTCCGGCGCGGGCCTGGACGTGTTCGACAGCGAACCGCTGCCGCCGGGACACCCTTTGACGCGCCTGCCGAACGTCGTTCTCACGCCGCACCTGGGTTGGCCGACCGACAAGAAGTACGAGGACTTTTCAGACGCGGCGGCGGACTTACTCCTCGCCCACTTGGACGGGCGGGACGTTCCCTGCTTTGTGTCGAGCCATTGAAGCGGCAGTCGCGCCGGCGTCGGACCGAGTCTATTTGGCCGGCTCGTCCGGTTCCCTCCGGGCATTATTGAATCCGCCCGTCAGCAAGAGCAAGGCATTGGCCCAGAATACCGGATAGATGCCGAGTGCGCTGCCCAGCGAACCGAAAATCATCGGCACCATGATCTGGATGAATTTGTTCACCGATATCCGCAGTCCCAGCGCCTCTCCGGCGCGGCCGGGCGGGGAATGGTTGTAGGTGAGGATGATGGACAGGGGCTGCCCGCAGCCCAGCCCCAGGCCGAGCAGAAAGGAAATCGCGGCGAGGATCGCGGGGTTTTGAAATGCCGGAAACAGCAAATAGGTGGTTCCTGCCATCATCAGCGACCAGGTGAGGACGCGCGTTTCGCTGTATTTCCTGGCCATCCATGGCATCCACAGGCGCACCACGAACGACGCGGCCGCCTGCATGCCGATGATCACGCCGATCACCGATGCGGAGAGGTGAATCGAGCGGCCGTAGATGGGCATGTAGAAATTGAACAGGTCGATGCCGGTCAGGATAACGCCGCTGGTCACCAGCGTGCTGCGCAGGCGCGGTATCGCCAGGAGTTCCCTGACCCCGCCTGTCTTGGTCTCTTCCTTGCCCTTCACCCGCGCCGGAATGAAGCCCGCATAGCCCGACAGAAAGATTCCCGGGATCATGGCAATGGCGATCAGTGCCACGTAGGTCATCGAATAACCGGAGCGGTCGACCAGGAAGCCCACCAGCATCGGTCCGGCCATGCCCGAGATTGCGGCACCGAGACTGAACGTGCCAAAATTGCTGGTGCGCGCATGCGCATCGCCGAGCGAACCTACCAGGTTGTGCGACGAGACATGGAAGAAGATATTCGCGATGCCGACCAGCGCCGCGGAGACAAAGAGGGCCGGCATGACCGGAAAGACAACCGGGACCAGCAGACCGCCGCACATGCCGAACGAGCCGAGCACCAGCGACCAGCGCACGCCGAAGCGATCCGAAACACGGCCGGCGTAGATTGCCAGCAACAGCGGAAAGATCGCATACATGGAGATCAGCATGCCGATCATGAGCGGGTTGGCATGCAGTTCGATGGCATACAGGGCGACCAGCATCTTGCTGCCCTTCAGCCCGATCTGGTTGAGGATGGCCAGAAACACTGTGAGATAGAGGGGCATGACGCGCTATTCTGGTAACCGGGGACTGGACGGGGGAGGCCGCTATCGGCTGCGTTTGCATTGTAACATTGTGCTGATATGCAGACTCACGTTCCGGATGAAGGAACACCTGAAAGCAATTCTTCACCGCAGAGAGCGCGAAGAGCGCAGAGGAATTCAGATGCATGGCGTAACAGGTACACTCGTGGCGCGGATAACTCGCTACCGCTCGACAAGATGTTGCTTTTCTCTGCGGCCTCTGCGCGCTCTGCGGTGCAATAGATCTTTCGGGTCAAGTCCTCCATGAAACCCGGCCGAAACGATCCCTGCCCATGCGGCAGCGGCGAAAAATACAAGAAGTGCTGCGGGCGGGTGATCCCGCTGGCGGTCTCGGCGGCGCGGCGCGAGTGCGGTACCTGCACCGCCTGCTGCGACGGGTGGATGGTCGGCAGCATCCAGGGACATGAAATGAAACCGGGCACGCCCTGCCATTTTGTGCGCGCGGGAGGGTGCAGCATCTATGCCGAACGGCCGGAATCTCCTTGCCGCAGTTTCGTCTGTGCCTGGGCGTTGCCTGACAGCCCGTTTGGCGACGCGTTCCGGCCGGACCGGCTCGGCGTCATCATCGTCCGCATCAGCTGGCGCGATCGTCCGGCCTATCTGCTGCGCTCGGCAGGGCGCGATCCCGACGCCGAACTGCTGGCATGGATGCAGCGCTTCAGCATGCAGAGCGGGCGGCCATTCTTTTATGAGATCGCCGGTGAAAAGCTCGGCTTTGGCCCGCCGCAGTTTCAACAGGATATGCTCGCGCGCTTGGAGCGCGGCGAGCCCATGTGGTAGGCGGCAGGGTTCCTCAGACGCGAGCGAGCGCCGCCAGCACCCTTGCGCGCGTCATCGGGGCGCGGCGCAAGCGCACACCGGTCGCGTCGAAGAAAGCGTTGGCGACTGCCGCCGGAACCACCCGCGAAGTAGCTTCGCCGGCGCCGGTCGGTGCGACCTCCGGGCGGTTGATCAGCACCACTTCGATGGTCTCGGGTGCGTCGGGCATTTCGAGGATCGGGTAGCTTGCCCAATCGACGCTGGTGACCATGTTCCGGTCGAACCGGACTTCCTCGAAGAGACAGCGCGAGAGCCCCTGCACCAGTCCGCCCTCGATGGTGTGACGCAGCCCCTGAGGATTGACAACGAGACCGCAATCGTGGGCCACGGTGAATTTTCGTCCCCAGATGCGCCCCGTCTTGCGCTCCACTTCGATTTCGGCGACGACGGCGACGATGCTGCCTCCGCGTTGCGCATAGGCGATGCCGCGCCCCATGAGCAGTTCGCCGGAACGTTGCCGCGCGGCGGGCGACGCCTGCCAGCCGGCTTTTTCCGCGGCCGCCTTTACCACCTCGCGGTCGCGCGGCGCCGTCAGGTAGTTCAGGCGGAATGCCACCGGATCGACGCCCGTGGCCGCGGCAAGCTCGTCGATGAATTGTTCGCTGGCGAACTGGATCTGCAGCCCGACGGGATCGCGCATATGCGAGGTCCGCAGCGGGGAGGCGCGTTCCAGCAGCGGGGCGATGACTTCCCAGGCCAGCAGCTTGTTGCCGAATCCATAGCTCTCCGCGGGTGTGCCGAATCCCACCCCCGGTTTGAGCGTCAGGCCGAGTTCCATGCCGGCGAGACTGTCGCGCGGATCTGATTCGTTGCTGTTGATATTGACGCGCGAGAACGCCCGCGAGGTGAACTCATAGGCAGTGACCTTGCCTGCGGCGTCGAGCGCGGCGCGAGCACGATGGGTCGATGCCGGCGCCTTGGGATCCCAGGCCGTGCCGTCACGCCGCATTCCTTGCACGCGTACCGGCCGGCCGGTGAGTTTGGACAGCAGCGCAGCGTCAAGCGCCGCGTCGCCGGCGTCATTGCGGCCATAGGAACCTGGCCCGACGACCCAGATGGCGTGCACCTTGTCGGGTGGCAGCCCGAGCATTGCGGCGACGCCGTCGCGGGCGTAATGCGGTTTCTGCGTCCCCGTCCAGAGGGTGGCGTGATCCGCCTTGGCGTCGACGATGGCACAGCCCGGGCCCATGCTGGCATGCGACTGGAACGGCCACTCGTATTCCGCTTCGATGATGCGCGCCGCGCCGCTGAAGGCCTGGGCGACGTCGCCCTTCTTGTCCGTGGCATCCCGCTTTAAGCTGGGCGCTGAACGAATATGTTCGTAGATTTGGTCCGCGCCCGGGAACGGATGCTTCGGCTCGCTCCACTGAACCTTGAGCAAAGCTGCGGCACGCACCGCATCCCATTCCTTCTCGGCGACCACGGCGAGAAAATTCCTTTCGTGAATCACCCGGGCGCCGGCGACGCCGCGAATCGAGCCGGCATCCACCGAATCTGGGACGCTGCCGGCATAGGGAGTCCTGATTACCCGGGCATGCAGCATGCCGGGCACCGATACTTCGGTGACAAAGGAGCCGGTGCCGAATACTTTCCACGCCACGTCGCGACGCGGCATCGACTTGCCGACCAGTCGGTAATCGGCGGGCGCCTTGGGCCTGGCTTTGCCCTGTACGTTCATCTGGTTGCCGGTGTGCTTGTTCCACTCGACCTTGGCATTGAAATACTTTCCGCCGATAAGTTCGGCGTAACTCGCGCGTTTGGAGGCGTCCTCCCGCGACGCGATGCTGCCGTCACTGACGCCGAGTTGCTCCGCCGCAACGCCGAGCCGGTCCGCCGCCATGTTGATGAGGATGCGCCGCGCCTCGGCTGCGGCATTGCGCAGGGGCTTGGCGCCGGCCTGGATCCCGAGCGCGCTGGAGGCACCGCCCTGGTTCAGGGAGGTGGCGGTGTCGCCCATGAAGACCCGCACCTTGTCGAATGCGACGTCGAGCTCCTCGGCGACGATCTGCGCAATCGCGACCTCCAGTCCCTGGCCCAGATCGACTTTGCCGTAGTAGGCATTCACGCGGCCATCCGGCAGGATGGCCACCCAGGAGTCGAGTTCCTCCGGCACCAGCGGTGGTTTGCCGGCGGCGGCAGAGGCAGACTGGCCCATGACCGCCCCGGCGTGCCAGGTCGCCGACGAGGATACGACCAGCGCTCCGGAAGCTTTGAGAAATTGGCGGCGCTGCATTGAAATACCGGTTTGATCGCTCATTTCGCGGCCTCACTTGAGGCGGCCGCGGCCATCTGCGCCTGTGCGCGCTTGATGGCGCGCATGATCGAGACATGCGTGCCGCAACGGCACTTCAGCCCGGCAAGTGCCACCCGGAGCTGCAGGTCGCCAGCCTGCGGATGGCTTTCGAGGAAGGCGGCAGCGGTCATCATCCAGCCGCTGATGCAGTAGCCGCACTGCGGTACCTGCTCCTCGATGAAGGCCAGTTGCAAGGGATGAGGATTTTCCGGAGTGCCCAGGCCGGCGAGGGTGGTGACCCGCTTGCCGCGCACTTCCGACAACGGCAGGACGCAGGAACGCACCGGCTCGCCGTTCAGGTGCACGGTGCAGGCGCCGCACTGCGCGAGGCCGCAGCCGAACTTCGGGTTGTTCAGCTTGAGATCATCGCGCAGCGCATACAGCAGTGGCATCTCCGGACTGGCATCGAGCGACACCCGCTGGCCATCGACGGTAAATTCGATTCTTGGCATGCTGCTTCCTTACCTTTTCAGTAGTGAAATGTCATCGGCCTTGGGGCCCGCCGGTATCGACGCGACATAAGCCTGGAGGTCGGCCAGCTGCTGGTCGTTAACGAACTTCTCGGGATAGCGCGGCATCTTGTCGCGCGGCTGGCGCAGTTGAATCGCGAAGGCGGCATAGGGAAAGGGATCGGGTGCCAGCTTTGGTCCGGCTGCCCCGCCGCCCTGGCCCACGGTGCCGTGACAACTGAAACAGGTGTGTTGCATATACAGCTGTTTTCCCTGCACGGCCGACCCCACCGGCGCCTCGGGCTCGGCCGCGCCGGCCAGGGGCGCCAGCACCAGCGCTGCCAGCAATGTCAAGCCGGAAAAAAACCTCATGCGTGCTCCTTCCATGTCAGAAAAACAGTCGAATGCGCTCAGCGCGCCTGGCACACCACGTCAACCAGCGCCGGCGCGCCGCCCTTGACGACCGCCAGCGCCCGCCGGAGGGCCGCGCCGAGCATCGCCGGGTCGCTGACCGGACCTTCGGCCCAGACGCCGAATGATTGTGCCAGTTTGGCGAAATCTACGGCGGGGCGGTCGATCTCGTTGCCAATCAGCGCGGTATCGGTGCGGCGGTCATGCAAGGACGCCATGCGCTGCAAATGCATGACCTCCTGGTAATAGCCGCGGTTGTTATGCATCACCAGCAGCAGGGGAATCTTGTGGTGGGCGGCGGTCCACAGCGCCCCCGGAGCGTATAGCGCGTCGCCGTCCGGCTGAATGGTGATCGACAGGAGTCCCTTGGCTTTGTTGCCGAGCGCTGCACCCACGGCGCCCGGCAAGGAGTAGCCGACCCCTGCACCGCCCGACCCGCCCAGCATCTGGTGGAATTCGGTGACCGGCCACAGTTTGCGCGGCCAGGTCACACGGTCGCTGACCACCAGTGACCACGGTTCCGATTTGACGGCGGCGTAGAGTTCGGCGGAGAGGCGCGCGGTGCTGACCGGGCTGGCGTCCCAGCCCAGCGCCGCAGCGGCGCGGCCGCGTTTGTCTGCGGTCTCGAAGTCGCTGCGCAGCTTCGCCTGGCGTTGCTCCAGGACCGCCTTGCGCCCGCCGTCGGCGGCGCGCAGCAGCAGTTCGGTGAATGCCGGCAGGCTCGCCTGCACATCGCCGGTAATCGCCAGATCGACGGCCATGAAACGCTGGAAATCCTGGTAGTTGGACTTCAGATACACATCACTGAAGGACAGGCTGATGGTCTTGACGTAAACTTTCGCCAGCCGCTTGTATTCATGCAGCGGATCGCCGACCGAATTCAACTGGCCCCAGGGATCGGCCACCTCGAGCAGCAGGATAACGTCTGCGTTGCGCACCAGCGGCGAGCGCAGCTCGGTGTGGTTCAGATAGTGGGTATTCGGAAAGTTCATGCGCGCACCGATGTCGATCACCGGCGCGTTCAGCACTTCGGCGAACTTCACCAGGCGTCGCACGCCTTCCTGGTCGCGTGCCGCGCGCCCGACGATGATCAGCGGCGCATTGGCGGCGACCAGCATGCGCGCGGCGTCGGCCAGGGCATCGCCGTCGCCCTGGGAGGGCACCGAGCGCGAATAGGGCGGAATCGTAAGAGCCTGTTCATGCTCGATCGCGCTTTCCTGCAGTTCCAGGTCGGCCATCACCAATACCGGCGCCATCGGAACCGTATTGGCGATCTTGTAGGCGCGCACCGCCGATTCGGCGAAGTGCTGCAACGACATCGGTTGATCGTCCCACTTGGTGTAATCGCGCACCATCGCGGCGGCGTCCTGCACCGAGTGGTACCACTCGGTCCCGGGACGGCGCTTGGCCGCGTCGACTCCGTTGCCGGCGAACATCAGGATGGGCACCCGATCGCACCAGGCGTTGTAGATTGCCATCGAACCATGCTGCAAACCGACGGTGCCGTGCATCATGACCGCCATCGGCTTGCCCGCTGCCTTGGCATAGCCGTGCGCAATGGCCACCGAGGTTTCTTCGTGGAGGCAGGTAATCAGCTCCGGCTTCCTGTTACCGCCGTAGTTGACGATGGATTCGTGCAGGCTGCGAAAGCTGGATCCCGGATTGGCGGCGATATAGTCTATGCCCAGAGTCTTGATCACATCGACCATGAAGTCAGAGCCCGGACGCGGGATCGATTTATCGACTTTCACTTTGCCGTCGCCCTTGAGCCTGGCGTCGGCCGCCACTGCGGTGCCTGGTGCGCCAACGGCGCCCGACGCGACCGCCAGAACGCCGGCGCCCGCCGCGCCGGCAGCGACACTCTTCAGGAAATTGCGGCGATCAAGGCCATCGTCCGTTGATTCTTCATTCATTGCCTCCCCCTGTCTTGTTTTGGTCTCCGGCCTGGGCCGGTGGCGTATCCAGTCGCGTTAGTAACACGCCGCTGCGAAGCCGTCAATCTGTTCGCGGGCACCGATCCGACAGCACTTGCGGCAATCACAGAAAGTCCGGCCGACGTCGCCACGACCCGCCACAAGAAACGGGGATTTGAAGGTGGCCTCTGGAAGAAGTCGCGGATGCGGCTGTATCAGTTTAGCTGGAACTCGCGTTACGTCGGATTGAGTCCGAGCCGCGCAAAAAGCCTTTCGTCGCGTTCGGCCTCGTGGTTTCCTGTGGTCAGGAGTTTGTCGCCATAGAATATCGAGTTGGCCCCGGCCAGGTAACACAACGCTTGCAGTTCATCCGACATCTGGTGACGCCCCGCGGAGAGTCTAACCATGCTGTTGGGCATGGTGATGCGGGAACAGGCGATGGTCCTTACAAACTCGAACGGATCCAGCGGCGGGGCATCGGCTAGTGGAGTGCCGGCGATCGGCACCAGATTGTTGATCGGCACGGATTCGGGTGGCGGGGACATATTGGCTAACTCGGCGATCAGCGCGGCGCGGGCACCGCGGCTCTCGCCCATTCCAACGATGCCGCCGCAGCAAACCTGAATTCCCGCATCGCGCACTTTTTTCAGAGTATCGAAACGGTCCGACTGGCTGTGTGTCGAAATGACCTGGGCGTAAAATTCCGGCGCCGTATCCAGGTTATGGTTGTAATAGTCGAGTCCGGCGGCCTTGAGTTGCTCGGCCTGGCCGTCCTTTAGCATACCCAGCGTGACGCAGGTCTCCAGCCCGAGATTGCTTACTGCCCGCACCATCTCCGTAACCTGATCAAGATCCTTCTGTTTCGGTCCTCGCCAGGCCGCTCCCATGCAGAAGCGGGTCGCTCCTTTTTGCTTGGCGACTTTCGCTGCTTCGATTACATCGTCAAGCGGCAACAACGCCTGGCGATCGAGGCCGGTCTGGTAGTGTGACGATTGCGAGCAGTAGCCGCAATCCTCCGAGCCGCCGCCCGTCTTGATGGAAAGAAGCGTCGATCGCTGTATGGCGTTGGGGTCAAAATGTTCCCGATGCACCTGTTGTGCGCGGTAAAGCAAATCGTTGAAAGGCAGATCGAACGTAAGCGACTGTCGGATCCACCTGTGGTTTCTTGCTGAGGTGTGCAATCGTTTTGCCTTTTCGAAGGTGAGACGAATGGGGAAGAGGCACGGACTGGAATACTGGCGCAGGCATCTTGAGGCGTGGCATCAAAGCGACGTGTCACAGAAGGCCTACTGTGCGAGTCAGGGCTTGAGCGTCGAGTCGTTACGTCGATGGCGGCGCAGAGAGAAAGCGGCGTTGGTGGCGACGAAGTCGTCCCTGACGCTGGTACCGATCAATGTGGGTACGGCGGCGGCCGGCAACATCGTTCGACTGCGCAGCCCCGACGGCTGGGAAATCGAATTACCGGGGAGCAGCGTTCCCTTGTTGATCGACTTCCTGAAACACCTCGCATGACCCCGGCACCGAGCCAGGTCTGGCTGGTCGTCGAACCCATCGACATGCGCACCGGTATCGACGGCCTGTCGCAACGAATCCAGAACACGCTGGGGAGATCTCCCTGCGACGGTAGTGCCTACGCCTTTCGCAACCAACGCCTGAATCGCGTCAAGCTACTGATCTGGGATGGCACCGGCGTCTGGCTGTGTCATCGCCGATTGCATCAAGGCCGCTTCAGTTGGCCCAACTCGGCTGCGACGGTCTGCAACCTCTCCTCGACGCAATGGCAATGGCTTATCACTGGGGTAGATTGGCAACGCCTGGATGCTCCCCCACCGGCCCATTGGCGGGTGTAAAACGTCACAACGAAATCGTCTTCCGAAGTCACGAACAAATAGCGCTAAAAGCCCCTGTTTCCATGGCTTCGCGACGTATTGACAGAGTATAATCCAGGCATGGATTTACACGCTGAACTGGCCCGATTGAATGCTGCCCCGGAACTTCCGGAATGGGTTGTCGGTACGGTTCAGAAACTCATCGATCAGGCACGACAGGAAGCCGTTCGACTGAGCGAACAAGTCACCCGCCGCGACACCGAACTCCACGCGGCCAAGACCAAGATCCAGGCCCTCACCCTGGAACTGATGCACCTGCGCCGGATGCGTTTCGGCGCCAGCAGCGAAGCCTTTACTGCTGACGAGCGCGACCTGTTCCAGGACACCCTGGCCAGCGACCTGGCGGCCGCCGAAGCCGAACTGGTCACGAAGCAGGCAGAGGCGGCGGCAGCTTCCGGGTTTCAAGCACCCCGCCCACCGCGTGCTCGTGCCGGTCGCCAACCGCTACCGGATCATTTACCCCGTATCGAGCACCGGCACGAACCGGAGTCCTGCACCTGCGGCAAGTGCGGTAGTGAGCTGGTCAAGATCGGTGAAGACATCAGCGAACAACTGGATGTCGAACCCGCCAAGTTCTTTGTGCATCGCCACATCCGTCCCCAGTACGCCTGTCGTCCGTGCGAAACCGTTTCAGCGGCACCAATTCCACCCGCCGTAATTGATGGCGGCATGGCAGCGGTGGGCCTTTATACCTGGGTGATCATCAGCAAATATCTGGATCACCTGCCCCTATACCGGCTGGAACAGATCGCGGCTCGGGATCAGGTCATCCTCTCCCGCTCGACCATGGCTGAATGGGTCGGTCGCATCGGGGTTGCCCTGCAACCCTTGGCGGATCGCCTGGCAGCATTGCTGCTGGAGCGCAAGGTATTGCATGCCGATGAGACGCCGGTCCAGCAGTTAGACCCCGGACGAGGCAAGACCAAGCGAGCCTACCTGTGGGCTTATCGCAGCAACGTGCTGGAGACCGGCCCGCCGATTGTGGTATTTGACTACCAGGGTAGTCGAGCCGGAAAGCATGCCCGGAACTTCCTTTCCGGATGGCGGGGCCATCTCATGGTCGATGACTTCGGTGGCTATAAGGCCTTGTTCGCCGGCGGGGTAACGGAACTGGGTTGTTTGGCGCACGCGCGCCGGAAGTATTTCGATCTGAATGCGGCGCAGCCGAGTCCGATTGCTCAGGAGGCGTTGCACAGGATTGCCGCCTTGTATGTCATCGAAGCACAAAGCCAGGACATGGACGTCTGGGCGCGCACGCAATGGCGGCAGGAACATGCGCAGCCGCAGCTTCAATCGATGCATGACTGGTTGCTGCAAACCCGGGTGACGGTGGCCAATGGTGGCGGGACGGCGAAGGCGATCGATTACAGTTTGAAGCGCTGGGCTGCGTTAAGTTGCTATGCCACCGACGGGCGTTTCCCGATCGACAACAACCCGGTGGAGAATGTCATCCGCCCCATCGCTCTGGGACGCAAGAACTGGCTCTTCACCGGATCGGAGCGTGCCGGCCAACGTGCGGCCGCGATCCAGACTTTGCTCGGCACCGCAAAGCTGAATGGGCTCGATCCTGCTGCATGGTTGCGCCGTACGCTGGAGAAACTGCCGACCTGTCTCAACAGCCAGATTGATTCGCTGTTGCCGCTACGCATCGAGCCTATACCCCAAACCTCGCAGTAAGCATACGTGGGCGGGCTACACGCTTACGATCGAACAAGGCCTCGACATCACCGACCCGCCAGAGTGGTGCGGTTAAGTGACCAGAGACTTTGGACAATGGCGCGGCAACAAGGTCAACGGTGGCAGGGGGCATGATGGACCCGAAATCTAAAGGTGAATTCTGTTTGAGGGGGTTGCGATTGGCGATGTTATTGAATGCATCATGCCCTTGATTGAAACCTGGACAGGGCCAAATTTCTCAAGCGCGCCGGCACGATGCGCTGTATGCATTTTCAGGCTTCAGATTCGAACAATCAACAAAAACGGCCACCCGAAGGTGGCCGCTTCAAGTCCAGATCGACGGAGTCGATTAGAACAAGTGGTTGATACCCACAGAGATGCCTGTTTGGCTGTCGTTCGTGCCAATTCTGGCTATGCCGCCCAGATTCTTGCGGTCGTAGTCTGCGTAAAAATTGGTACGCTTGGAGAAGGCGTAGGTCACGCCAACGATGAACAGCTTGCTCTCACCATCGGCAGCGGTGCCCGCAGCGTCAATCTTGGTGTTGTAGTAAGCAACGGACAATTCGGTAGGCGCCGACATCGCGTAGCTACCGCCGAGCCACCAGTTCTTGGTGTCGGTGTCGGTGGTTCCCGCCACACCGGCGGACTTGAGGTCGTAGCCGGCTGCCAGGCGCATCGGACCGGTCTTGTAGGCACCGCCGACAGTCCAGTTGGTCGTTGTCAGATTGCCGGCGGCGTTCTTCTGCGTGCCGTATGCGCCACCGATGTTCATGGGGCCATTCGCGTAGCTCAGGCCGCCTTCAGTGGTCGCGCCTGCGCTCGTGCTGCCCGCGACCTCACCCAGCGAGCGTTGAAAGCGGGCGGTTACGGCGCCGAACGACTTGGCCCACTGGATATCGTTGTCGCGGCGAGCGCCGTCCATGCCCGCGGTCGGGACGATACCGGTGTACTTGTAGTTGAACGGATCATACGCGCCGATGGTCTTGAATATGACCGTGTACTGACGGCCAAGATCAAGAGAACCAAAGCCACCTTCCAGACCGACCCAGGCGGAACGACGCCAGAGGCCAGCTGCCTGATTGCCGGTACCGCTGTTGAAGTCACCTTCCAGATTGAAGCGAGCCTTCAGTCCGCCACCCATATCTTCCGATCCCCTGAGACCGAAGCGGTTGGAGTTGTAGTTACCCGGATCGCCCATCTTAAGGATGCTGTTTCCAGCGGCGTTGACGTTGGTCACATTGCGAACACCCGCATCAAACGAACCATAGACGACAACGTTGGATTGTGCGAAAGCGCCGCCGGAAACGAGGCCGGCAACAGCCAAAGCGATTAATTTCTTTTGCATGGTTATGAATCTCCTAGTGGTTGAATAGGGCGAACTTCAATGACTTCACGTGTTGGTCACTGCAGTCGCACTTTCCGCCTCCCGAAATGAGAGAAGCTGGACACCATTTTGCCCGTCCAAGGCATGACGGGGCAAGTGGAAAGCCGCTTTTTGCAGGGGTCGAAGCCGATATTGTGGTATTTGTGCAACAAACACTCAGGAGAATAGATTCGCCAGCGCAATGCCGGGCGAAGGCGCCCGCATCAGGGCTTCTCCGACCAGAAAGGCATGGACGCCCTGGGTGCGCATGGAAGCGATATCGCCGGGCGTCAAGATGCCCGATTCGGTGACGACGATCTTGCTCGGCGCCCTGGAGCGGATGCTCCCAAGCTGGTCGAGGGTGGTCGCGAGACTGACTTCGAAGCTCTTCAGGTTGCGGTTATTGATGCCGATCAGCGGCGTTTGCAGTTGTAGAGCGAGATCAGTTTCGGCGGCGTCGTGGGCCTCGACCAGCACCGCCATGCCCAGCGCCCCGGCAATTGCTTCCATCTCCCGCATGCTGGCCAGATCCAGCGCTGCGACGATCAGCAGGATGGCATCCGCTCCCATCGCGCCGGATTGGTAGACCTGATAAGGGTCGATCAGGAAGTCCTTGCGCAGCACCGGCAAGGCACAGGCATCCCGGGCCTGCAGCAGATATTCCGGCGCTCCCTGAAAGAATTGTCGGTCCGTCAACACCGACAGGCAGGCCGCGCCGTTCTTGGCGTATTCGGCCGCTATCGCCGCCGGCTGGAAGTCCTCGCGCAGCACCCCTTTGGAGGGGCTGGCACGCTTGATTTCAGCGATGATTGCGGGTTTCTTCGCGGCGATCTTGCGGCGTATTGCGCCGACGAAATCGCGACACGGCCGATCAATCGCGTGGGCTTCCGCCTCCCGGCGCATTTGCGCCAGGGGCGTGAGCATCCGCGCGGCTGCCACTTCCGCACGCTTGACGGCGAGAATCTTCCGGAGGATATCCGACATGAGGGTTGTCAGCCGAGGCGATGGGTGAATCCGACGAACTCATCCACCTTGGCGCGTGCCGCGCCGCTGGCGATCGCCTCGCGCGCCAGAACGATTCCCGCGGGAATCGACTCCGCAAGGTCGGCCGCATACAGGGCGCTGCCGGCATTGAGGATGACGATCTCGCGGGGCGTGCCGTCCGCATTGGCCAGGGCGGATAACAGCATCTCCTTCGATTCGAGCGCATTGGCGACGCGCAGGCTGCGGTTGGACAGCATCTGCAGGCCGAAGTCTTCGGGGTGGATTTCGTACTCGGATATCTTGCCATCTCTCAATTCGCCGACCATGGTTGCGGCACCCAGGGATATTTCGTCCATCCCGTCCTTGCCATAGACGACCAGCACATGGCTGGCACCAAGTTGTTCCATGACGCGCACCTGGATACCGACCAGGTCGGGATGAAACACGCCCATCAAGGTGTTGGGCGCCCCGGCCGGGTTGGTGAGCGGGCCGAGGATATTGAAGATGGTGCGAACGCCCATTTCGCGGCGCACCGGGGCGACATTTTTCATTGCCGTGTGGTGGCTGGGGGCAAACATGAAGCCGATGCCGGTGGCCGCGATACATTCGGCGACCTGCTGCGGTGTGAGCTGGATGTTGGCTCCGAGCGCCTCGAGCACGTCGGCGCTGCCGGAACTCGACGAAACGCCACGCCCACCGTGTTTGGCGACCTTGGCGCCGGCCGCCGCCGCCACAAACATCGCTGCCGTGGAAATGTTGAACGTGTGGGCGCCGTCGCCGCCGGTGCCGACGATGTCGAGAAAATGGCGGTTGTCGGCCACTTCCACCTTGGCGGAAAGTTCGCGCATGACCGTCGCAGCGGCAGTGATTTCGCCGATGGTTTCCTTTTTCACCCTAAGGCCGGTGAGGATGGCTGCAACCATCAGCGGCGAGATTTCACCCTGCATGATCTGGCGCATCAAATGCAACATCTCGTCATGGAAAATTTCGCGATGCTCGATCGTCCGCTGAAGCGCTTGTTGTGGGGTTATCATCGGTTAGGCCTCCAGAAAGTTCCTGAGCAGGTCGTGACCACGCTCCGTAAGTATGGATTCGGGATGAAATTGCACCCCCTCGACGGCCCAGGTCTTGTGCCGCACGCCCATGATCTCGCCGTCATCGACCCAGGCGGTGACCTCCAGGCAATCCGGCAGCGCTTCGCGCGCAATCGCCAGTGAGTGGTAGCGCGTCACCAGGAGCGGGTCAGGCAGGCCCTGAAATATTCCGGTAGCGTGGTGATGCACCGGCGAGGTCTTGCCGTGCATCAGCTGTTTGGCGTGAACGATCTGGCCAGCAAAGGCGGCGGCGATGCTCTGATGGCCCAGGCAAACGCCGAGGATGGGAATCTTGCCGGCGAATTCCCGAATCGTCGCCACCGAGATGCCGGCTTCTGCCGGAGAACACGGACCGGGCGAAATAACGATGCGCGCAGGAGCCATGGCTGCAATTTCCTTAAGCGTGATGGCGTCGTTGCGATACACGCGGACTTCCTCGCCGAGTTCGCCGAAGTACTGGACTAGGTTGTAGGTGAAACTGTCGTAATTGTCGATCATCAGCAACATGGCGGTCTCTCAATTGAAGCGCGTGTCGAGGCCGGATTCGGCCATCTCGGCGGCGCGCAGCAGGGCTTTGGCCTTGTTCTGCGTCTCGACCCATTCCGCGTCCGGATCGGAGTCCGCGACGATGCCGGCGCCTGCCTGGACATGCAGCGCGCCGTCCTTGATGACGGCGGTGCGGATGGCGATGGCCAGGTCCATGTCGCGGTTGAAACCAAGATAGCCGACGGCGCCGGCATAGATGCCACGTCGGGAGGGTTCCAGTTCGTCGATGATTTCCATTGCCCGCATTTTGGGCGCGCCGGAGACCGTACCCGCAGGGAATGTGGCCTTTAGGACATCCAGGGCGCCCTCGGCGTCACGCAGTTCGCCTTCGACGTTGGAGACGATGTGCATGACATGGGAGTAGCGCTCGATGAGGAACTGTTCGGTAACCTTGACCGAGCCGATCTTCGCTACGCGGCCGAGATCGTTGCGGCCGAGATCGAGCAACATAAGATGTTCGGCTCTCTCCTTCTGATCGGCGAGCAATTCCTCCGCAAGCCCGTGGTCCTCCTCTGGAGTTACGCCACGCTTGCGGGTCCCGGCGATTGGCCGCAGCGTGACCAGATTCTTCCCTTCGCGGTCTTCGAGGCGCACCAGGATTTCCGGTGAAGCGCCGACGACATGGAAATCCTCGAAGTCGAAATAGAACATGTAGGGCGAAGGATTGAGCGTGCGCAATGCCCGGTAAAGCGCCAGCGGTGACGCAGCAAACGGCTTGCTCATGCGCTGCGACAGCACCACCTGCATGATGTCGCCGTCGATGATGTATTGCTTGGCGCGGCGTACCGCGGCCTTGAAGGCTGCTTCACCAAACTCCGAAACGGCCGGCGCGGAAATGGCGACCGTTTCCTCGGGGATGCGCACCGGCGCGCGAAGCATCGCCAGCAACTCCTTCAATCGCGCCCGCGCCTGTTTCCATGCGCCCGGAAACCCGGGTTCAGCGTATACCACCAGCGTCAGCTTGCCGGAGAGATTGTCGACAATCGCGATCTCCTCCGAGAGCATCAGCAGGATGTCGGGTACGTCGGGAATTCCGGGCTTCTCGGCATGAGCGGGATTTCTTGCCAGCCTGGTTTCGATATAGCGCACCGTGTCATAGCCGAAGGCGCCCACCAAGCCACCGCAGAAACGCGGCAGGCCTTTCAGGTCCGGCACCTTGAAACGGGCCATGAATTCGGAGATGAACGACATCGGGTTGGTATGCTCGCGTCGTTCGGCGACGCGGTTGCCAGACAGCAACAGTACCGTCGAGCCGGTCACGGCGATACGCGTGTTGGCGGCAAGCCCGATGAAAGAGTAGCGGCCGAATCGCTCGCCGCCCTGCACCGACTCGAGCAGGTATGAATAGGGGGCGTTGGCGAGCTTGAGATAGATCGACAGCGGAGTGTCGAGGTCGGCGAAGGTTTCGAGGGTCACCGGGATGCGGTTATAGCCCTCGCTGGCCAGCCGGTTGAATTCGGATTCGTTCATGGGTGCTCCACAATTGCAACATCGGACCAAGGACGCATCAGGCGATGCGCCGGAAACCAGCTGGATGCCTAGGGCATCGGGCGCCAGCGGCGCCAAGGCCATGCCTCCGCCCCGGAGCGGGATTGCCGGGGGGATTCGGCCAACTTGGTATTCCTCGTCAGTTGTAGATTTGCGTGAAGCATTGAGGGCGCTATTGCATTGAGTTCTAAACAGCAACGATGCGGGACGCCGCATCGTCGATCGACGACACTATAGCATCGCAATCCAAATCGCGCACGTCTCCGCCTTCGTTGTAGCCATATGGCACGCAGAACACCGGGCAGCCGGCGGCGCGGGCCGCCCGAACGTCATTGACGGAGTCGCCGATCAGCAAGGCCAGGCTCGACGCGACGCTGAATTCCCGGCAAACGTGGGTCAATTGCATCGGGTCGGGCTTGCTCTTCGGCAACGTATCTCCGCAAACAACCAGCTCGAACCATTGGGCGAGCCTGCTGCTTTCGAGCAGCGGCAAGGTGAAATCGGTTGCCTTGTTGGTAATGCAGGCCAGCCGCAGGCCCTGGTCCTGCAGCCTGCGCAAGCCGTCCAGGACGCCAGGATAGATCGCGGCGTAGCGGCCGTTGGTCGTCGCGTACTGCTGCTGAAAATAGGCCAGCGCTTCCGCGGGCGGCGGATCGGGATCTTCCGCGGCATCAAGATGTCCGGCCAGGCAGCGCTTGACCAGGGTGGGGATGCCGCGGCCGATGTACGTGCGAATCTGTTCGATACTGCAGGCCGGGCGTCCGAATTCACTCAGCATGGCATTGGCGGCCGCGGCGATGTCAAGAGCGGTATCGAGTAACGTGCCGTCAAGGTCGATCAGGACAGCCTTGACTTCCAGCTTGGGCGGGACTGTCATACCTTGGACAATTCCTCGCGCAAGGCGCAGAGCACCGAATCGTAGCGATGCGCGTCGCCGTCCCTGGCGGCGCCAAAAACTGCGGAGCCGGCGACAAACGTGTCGGCTCCAGCTCGGGCGATCTCGGCGATGTTTTCCACCTTGACGCCGCCATCGACTTCCAGCAGTATCTGCCGGCCGCTACGGGCCGAATAATCTGCGATCCTCGCCCGCGCCTGGCGCAATTTGGCGAGCGTTTCAGGGATGAATTGCTGGCCGCCAAAACCCGGGTTGACCGACATCAGAAGCACGATGTCGAGCCGGTCCATCACGTGATCCATGAAAGTCAGTGGTGTCGCCGGGTTGAAAACCAGGCCCGCCCGGCAACCCGACTCGCGGATCAGGGCCAGCGATCGATCGATGTGTTCCGAGGCCTCCGGGTGAAAGGTGATGACATCGGCGCCGGCTTTGGCGAAATCCGGAATGATTCGGTCGACCGGCTTGACCATCAGGTGCACGTCAATGGTTGCCCGCGTCAGTGGCCGGATCGCCGCGCACACCAGCGGGCCGATGGTCAGATTCGGCACATAGTGGTTGTCCATCACATCGAAGTGGATCCAGTCGGCGCCGGCTGCGATGACATTGACCACTTCTTCCCCCAAGGTGGCGAAGTTGGCGGAAAGGATACTCGGAGCGATTCGGTAGCTTGGCTTCATGGAAGTCTTCCTGGATTCGGTAACGGGGATTGTAAACCTTGACCATCCGTGGCTACCCTAATTTTTCTGATGGTTGCGATAAGCCTTGGCTTTGAAGCAGTTGCCTTGTGAGGCGTTTTCGTGTGCAATGGCGGCATGGCTGAAAGCAAGAAATATGAAATTCAGGTTGGGGTCAGCGCGCAGTATTTGCCTGACCAATCCGACCCAAGCGCGGGGCGCTATGTCTTCGCTTATACCATCGACATCCGCAACACAGGCACCGTGACGGCTCAACTCATCAGCCGTCACTGGATCATCGCCGATGCCGATTCCCTGGTACAGGAAGTCCGCGGCCTGGGGGTGGTCGGACACCAGCCTCTTTTGCAGCCGGGACAGAATTTTGAATACACCAGCGGTTGCGTGCTCGCGACCCCGGTCGGAACGATGAAAGGCAGTTACCAGATGGTGGCCGAGGACGGCAACAGTTTCGAGGCGCCGATTGCCGAGTTTGTCCTGTCAATGCCGCGAGTGCTGCACTAGTGGCCGATGTTGTTTCCGCGGAATTGAGGCATTCCCGTTCAGTTGCGGAGTTGCCACCCTTCCTGCACCTGACTTGATAGGGAGATAGATATGAAGACGAAGATATTTGCATTACTTTTATGCCTTGCGGGAAATGCGTTGGCGTTTACCACGACCACGCCGGCGAGCATCAACAATGTCCAATGGACAGTGACAGGAACGACAGGCACCGAATCCGCAAAGAATATCTGCACCACCTTGTCGGTGGACATTACCGGCGGGTCGAGATTCATGGTCTATGGGGTGCTGTTATGCAACAACACCGGGACTTCATACACGACCTATGGTGTGACCGGCACCGGGTTCGTCAAGCCCGAAGGCGGCATCGCCATGTTTCTGTCGGTAGGCTCGCAGTTCTACTGGACCTGCTCCACCAACGCGCAATTCGGGGCCAACTGCACCGCGGTCAATGTAGTCACCTTCACCCAGGTCGGAACACCCGTCATCGCCCTGGTCCCCTGATGCATTCGGGCAGGGAGAAGCGCCTCCTTGTCACTGCGCCCTGAACCCCTGGGCCGACTGATCGCTGTTGAGGAAATAGATCAACCCGCCTTCGAGCCAGTAGGGGTCTGCAGCATGCGGCGACGGAGTCGTGATGACGGTGTACTCCGGACGCAGGGAGAAGTTCTGTCCACCCATTTCCGCCGTCACGGTGCCATCAACCTTGTTGGTCAGGATCACCGTTGGCGCGGCCGTCTTGAAGGTGGAACTGGGCGTGTCCACATCCAGGAAGGCCGGGTAAAGCGTCTGCAGCGTCCCCAGGTGGTCGCGGAAAACCGCGTAGCCGCTGGTGTCGCTCTCGAAGCCGGGAAGAGGGGAGGGGTTGCTGGGCAGGCTGGCGCTTAACCCCGGCATCACCACATAACGGCCGCCGCCGAAGCGCGCCTCGACTGCGCCGGTCGGTTTCAGATTCAATGTGCCGGTGGAGTCCTTTTCCTTGACCGCGGTCTGCAGATCGCTGAAGTAACCCAGTGCACCGGATAGGCTCATCTGGATTCCCTTGCTTGCCAAGGCGTAGGCACCGCCCGCGCTTGCCGCGACATTGGTTCCCGAGAACTGGTTGAGGCTGACCAGCACATCGCCAAGCGGAATCAATCGGTAGGCGATGTTCCCCAACATATAGGTGATCACGCCGGTGGTGCGGTCGTAACTCAGCTGTCCGGTAGTATCTCCCAGTGCTGCCTTGAGTTGATCGCCGACGATATCCAAAAGGGAAAGGGTATTGTTGAAGCGCGGCAGCGGACCCTCCATTACCGGAATTTTGGTGCCGCTGTCTTTGTTGATTTGAACCGGAAGAGGATCTCCCGGCACCTGATTCAGACCGTCCAGGGAGCCCATGGAAATCTTGCTGAGATTGCCTCCGGCGTCCAGCTGCGTACTTTCTCCTTTGTAGATGGGGACCGGGGCGATCTGGCCAGGACCCTGATAATTGACCTGCCCGCTATCCACGAAGACCGAAGCCGTTGTTTCGGTCTTGACCACTACCACCTTGTCGCCGGTCGTCTGGGTGACAATGGATCCCACAGTCTTGTTTTCGTCGGACGACATCACCGAAATGGTGTTCCCGATCGAGGGAGAATTGATCTGGACTGTGCCTTTCGAGACTTCAAGCTGAGGCTTGTTGTCCACCGTTCTCACCACCAGTTCGGCCGAGCCGACCTTGTCTGTGTATTGCAGCGTGGTAGTGCCGGAAGTGAAGCTTACGGGCTGGAGCGTATCCAGTTTGACTTTGGCGTTTTCCACGGCGGTGTTGCTGAGAATGACCGGAGCCTGCGCAGTCGGCGCAGACACTACCAGCGAGCCGGAGGTGTCGACTCGCACATTGGACGCAGGATTTGACACGACCTGTTCGGTGGTCACCACCGGCGTGACGCACGCCCCGTTTTGTAGTACCTGGGGCGCAACGCAAGTAACGATGGGTGTGATGCAAGTACCGTATCTCAGCACTTGTGGCGGAACGCAGATGACCGGTGTAACGCAAACGCCATTTTGCAGCACCTGGGGCGGGACGCAGCTACAAGTCGCGACCGAGCATAGCGCCGCGCACCCCGGGAGTGCCGGATTGGCAACACATTGGGCAACGGTTACGGTGGTGGTCGGGCAGGCTCCTGGATTTGCCGTACACAGCGCCGCGCATCCTGCGAGAGTCGGATTTATGACGCATTGGGCGATGGTCAGCGTTCCGGCGCAAGCCCCCGGACTTGCTGCGCAGAGGGCGGTGCAACCGTTCAGGGCCGGATTGATCGAGCACTGGGCGATGGTGGCCGTGCCGCCGGTGCAGATCGGGTCCGTCGGCTTGGCCGTGCACGAAGCCAGCAGGGCCGCGCAGCCGGCGAGCGATGGGGTGGCCGTACATTGAGCGAACGTCACGGTGGGGCAGGTTCCTGGACTCGCCGCGCAGAGGGCGGCGCAACCCGGCAGCGACAGATTGGCTTTGCATTGATCGATGGTCACTGGAGTGACACACACGTTGCCCTGAAGAATCTGCGGAGGGACGCAGGTTGGAATCGCACCGGTGCCGCCGGTGCAGATGGCCGCGGTCGGTGTGGCGGTACAAGTGGCGATGAGGGTGGTGCATTCCGCCGTTGGCGTTGCCAAGGCCTTGCACTGGGCGAGTGTCAGGCCGGTGCCACCGGAGGGGATCCTGCAGGTTGAAGTGGCCGCATCCCAGGCGGCGGGGCAGTCGGCGATGGTGGCGAC
>Ga0163199_1000139_pt1 | contig 45339 bp, 30 predicted proteins | sample PL_2010_150m_FD_113537 | JGI IMG/M metagenome (GOLD analysis project Ga0163199, IMG submission 113537) | Freshwater microbial communities from Powell Lake, British Columbia, Canada to study Microbial Dark Matter (Phase II) - PL_2010_150m | ecosystem: Environmental > Aquatic > Freshwater > Lake ...
GAAGCGTCGTCACAATTCCAATAATTTACTATCTCCGATAGACTATGAAAATCAATTCAGAAAAACGGCTGAGTGGTGTCTACAGAGTTAGTGGCGATTCACTGTTTGATTGTCTTTATTTAATCGCAGATTAATATCATTTGCGTCAGATTCTTTTGTATGGAAATGTGAGTAAGTTATTTTGTAGTTAATCAATTGATCTGATGTTGGCCCTTCAGCAAAAGCAATATTGCTGATCATGACAAGTGCTAGGATGCGTGTGCATAATTTCATGTATTTATTTTATCTGCTATTTCAGTAATCAAGGAGATATCTAGTAAGTCTTCCTACTAGATAGCCTTTCATTAAGTAAACTTATCGTACCAATAAAAACAATTGATTTTACTTCTTTACTTGGGGCTTCTAAAATGCCTTCACTCGAAAATAATTTTGAGTAAAGAATTCGAGTTAGATTTTTTATTTTGAGTATTTAACTGTTTTTTTGATTAATTTTAACCAACGATAGGAGCTATATTATGTCATTAGTGAATACCACGATTAAGCCTTTCAAAGCTCAAGCTTTCCATAACGGTAAGTTTGTTGAAATTACAGAAGCTAACCTAAAAGGTAAATGGTCAGCATTTGTGTTTTATCCAGCTGACTTTACTTTTGTTTGTCCAACGGAACTTGGCGACCTTGCTGATTTATACCCAGAGTTTCAAAAAATTGGTCTAGAGATTTATGCAGTTTCAACCGATACACACTTCACTCATAAAGCATGGTTTGACGCTTCTGACACCATCAAGAAAATCAAATATCCAATGCTTGGTGACCCAACAGGCAACATCACTCGCAACTTTGATGTGATGATCGAAGAAGAGGGCTTGGCATTGCGCGGTACTTTTATTGTTAATCCAGAGGGCATTATTAAAGCGGCTGAGATCAACGATTTAGGGATTGGTCGCTCTGCTGCAGATCTACTCCGTAAAGCACAGGCTGCTCAATATGTGGCTTCACATCCAAATGAAGCCTGCCCAGCATCATGGACGCCAGGTGATGCAACATTGACACCTTCATTGGACCTTGTAGGTAAGATTTAATTAGTCTCTCAAATAAGTAACGTTGTCATTTTAGGTGCGGCATTCGTCGCACCTAAAAGTAGTTTATATAGGTAAAGAAAACATTATGGCATTAGACAGCAATATCAAAAATCAACTCTCAGCTTATATGGATAAGCTTGTGTATCCTATTGCGATTGTCGCATCTGTGGATGGCAGCTCTAAATCCAACGAGATGATGGATTTGCTGACTGAATTAGCTGACATGTCAGATAAGATTTATTTGACTGAAGAACAAAATCAACGCACGCCATCATTTGCGATTAAACGCTTTGAAGCGGACGCTGCGTCCGTTGGAATTCGCTTCGCAGGCATTCCAATGGGCCATGAATTTACATCATTGGTATTGGCTCTCCTGCAAGTGGGTGGTCATCCATTGAAGTTAGAAGCAGAAAAAATTGCTGAAATTGCGGCGATTGAAGGCAGTTTTCATTTCGAGATTTATATTTCGTTAAGTTGCCACAATTGCCCAGATGTCGTTCAGGCATTGAATTTAATGGCAGTCATTAATCCCAATATTACTAACGTAATGATCGATGGTGGGGTATTCCAAGAAGAAGTGACTGATCGTAAAATAATGTCTGTGCCAACAGTATTCGTAAATGGCGAAGAGTTTGGCGTTGGTCGTATGGAGCTAGATGAAATATTAGCGAAAGTCGATAAGGGCGCTGTGGCAAGGGAAGCCAAAAAACTAGAGGCTAAAGCGGCTTTTGATGTACTCATTATTGGCGGAGGGCCAGCAGGTTCTTCTGCAGCAATTTATTCAGCACGCAAAGGCATACGCACTGGCATCGTTGCTGAGCGGTTTGGCGGTCAAGTGATGGATACTATGGCGATTGAGAACTTCATTTCTGTCAAAGAAACAGAAGGACCTAAGCTTGTGATGGCATTAGAGGAGCATGTAAAGTCCTACGATGTGGATATCATGAATTTGCAACGCGCAAAGTCCATCAGGCAGGGCGATATGCTCGAAGTAGAGTTAGAGAGTGGTGCCATATTAAAAAGTAAGGCAGTCATTATCGCGACTGGTGCAAGGTGGCGTGAGCTTGGTGTGCCAGGGGAAGCCCAATATCGCGGTAAAGGCGTGGCTTATTGCCCACATTGTGATGGTCCCTTATTTAAGGGTAAGCCCGTCGCAGTAGTTGGAGGAGGTAATTCTGGGGTTGAAGCAGCGATCGATTTGGCAGGAATCGTCGCACATGTAACCTTGATTCAATTTGATCCCCAATTAAAAGCGGACGCCGTGTTGCAAGCAAAGCTAAAGACCTTGTCAAACGTGACTGTAGTCTTGAATGCCCAAACCAATGAAATTACCGGTGACGGTAGCAAGATGAATGGCCTTGATTACAAAGACCGTATGACGGGCGACATGCATCACATAGATTTGGATGCAGTATTTGTTCAGATTGGCTTATTGCCAAATACCGATTTTATTAAGGGTGGTGAGATTGCTTTAAGTAAATTTGGTGAGATTGAGGTGAACGCCCATGGTGCAACCTCGATGCCTGGTGTTTTTGCAGCCGGCGATGTGACCACAGTTCCCTATAAGCAGATCATTATAGCGATGGGAGAAGGTGCTAAGGCTTCGCTAGGGGCATTTGATTACTTGATTCGCCAATAAGCATCTCGGAGTGGCGATGCTTGTTTTAAAGTCGATCCTTTGAAATTCAAGCGACAGGCTAGCAACTTCGGAAAACGCCGCTCAGCAAGACTTACTTAAGCCACAAGTTATTTAAGAGCTAATAGGTTACATATTCCTTTATAATAAATTGTCCAAGACAAACTGGTGAAATAAAATGGGTAAAGTATCCATAATTCTAGCAATTTTTCTGATCTTAGTTGGTCATGCTTTTACAAGTTTGGCAAATGAACAAGCTACTGGAGAAAGCGACAGCTACCTTTGGTTACCTGGGAAATTAATTCCCAACGAATTTGGATTGTCAGATGGAACTTGGCCGAAATCTTCTATTCGTGATTGCATCAAAAAATGTTCAGAAAATAAATTTTGTTCAGGCTTCAGCATAGAGAAGGTTTATGGAGATGCTTGGCTGTCTGGGTGCAAGGGAAATGTATGCGAACAGAAAACTGAATGTCATGCTAAGGGATCTCGCAGTGCAAATGAACTTTGGTTGCCCAGTGATAAGCAAATCCGAGTTCCTAAGGTAGATCCCAACAGCAATGCTTGGATCGAGGGCTGGGGAACTATATTAAAGAGTAAGCCTTAAAACCATTTTGTTTAAGCTGGAGAGGTCTCCGTGGTAATTAATGAATATTTACCTTCCTTGGAACATTGATTGCTAGTGTGGGCTTAATCCCACTTTAACTGAAATCACAATAAAAAAGGGAGCTCAAATCTCTCTTTTTTATTGGTTATTTAAATTATTTAACGCGATTTTTGTATTCTAAAGTACGTGTATCAATTTCAATTTTGTCGCCAGTTGCACAGAATAGTGGGACAGGTAATTCAAAGCCAGTTGAAATACGGGCTGGTTTCATAACTTTGCCTGATGTATCACCTTTTACTGCGGGCTCTGTGTATGTAATTTCACGAACAACAGAGTTAGGTAAGTCAACTGAGATCGCTTTACCGTTGTAGAAGACCACTTCACATTGCATGCCATCTTCTAAGAAGTTGAGTGCGTCTGTCATATTTTCAGCTTCAATTTCGAACTGGTTGTATTCTTCATCCATGAAGACATACATCGGGTCACCAAAGTATGAGTAGGTCACATCTTTTTTCTCAAGCACAACAAGTTCAAACTTATCATCGGCTTTGTAAACTGTTTCGCTAGGCGCGTCAGTTAATAAGTTCTTGAATTTCATCTTAACCACGGCTGAGTTACGACCTGATTTGTTATATTCGGCCTTTTGTACAACCAATGGATCGTTACCGATCATGATTACGTTGCCGACGCGGAGTTCCATAGCTGTTTTCATGTGATGTCCTGCAAAAAATTAAAGTTTAAAAATGCGCGCATTATACCTGATTTCTGATGCAAACCACCAGCTTAGAAGCCAAATCGGTTTGTTTCTCAAATTTCTGAGTTTCTATGATGGCCATCTTTTTAAGTGTTGGCAACTTTTCTAAGAGCGCATTCCACAAGTCAGATGTGATTGCGTTATCTATCCAGGCCTCATGGAACTGACTCAAGGTCGATGCTGAATTGCTAAGAGAATTAGAGTTGTACACTGCTAAAAATGCGGCCAGTTTTTTAAGATGTAGTTTTTCGTCTTGCAGATAGGTTTGCCAAATAAATGGATTAGCTGCCCACAATGCTCGTATCCAACTATCTTCTCCACGCACAAAGTTTAAGTCGCATGCCCAAAGGAGTCGGTCGTAGTCATCTTGGCTTAGAAAAGGCAAAACTGTGATCTGTAATTGATCTTGAACAACGGTTTCACCAATAGTAAGCGTTGGTTTAGAAATGAAGTTGGCTATACTCGGAAGTATGCTGGTGGCCGGAACAAAACAATGCACGGCGTGAGAACTTTGCGCCATAGAGGCTAATAAGCTATTAATTGGGGCATGAGGGTAGCTAAACAAAGAAACTTTAATGGCCTTGTCCAGCACCGTCACGTTAAATTTTCGCCAAAATTCCTCTTGTAACGCGTCATTTTTCTTAAAGGAATCTCGTCGAGCACTTAAGTCTTGTTCGCGAATCAGTCCCCCTGTGTTTTCATTAAAACCTGGAAAAAAAAAGACTTTCTTAAGTCCGTGAATGGGGTGAATTGAGACTTGCTTGTGGAAGTCGTTCACCCATGATTCTGCTGACAAATACTCTAGGTTGAGCCATAAGGGGGGGCTTAAAGCCATTTTTGAAATATAGGGTTCTGGTAATTCGCATGCAAATCCTTCAATGACGATATCGGCAACCTCAATGTTCGCAAAATTAACTGTATTACTCCACTGGCGAATTTCAATTTTTTCTATGATTTGATCAGCAAGGGTTGGATTTAATTTGTTAATTATTCTTGCCGCGACGATTAAGTCATCCACCCATATTCTGACTGTAAACTGATATTCATGACAAAGTTGTTTTGAGAGGCGCCAAACAATACCAATGTCCCCATAGTTATCAACAATCCGACAGAAAATGTCGAGGCGATTTTTAATCATTCTAAAGTTGGCTCGACGTAGGTCACTTCTTGAATTTCATATTCGTCTTCCCCGGAAGGAGTTTGAACGCGAACGATGTCGCCTGATCGCTTGCCGAGCATTGCTTTCGCGAGAGGGGAAACCCAACTAATCCAACCTTTGGTTGGTTCTAGTTCATCTTGACCCACGATTCGATAAGTGTGCTCAGTTTCTTTATCGAGCGCATACAACGTGACCCAGGCGCCGAAGAAAACTTTTTCTAATCCTTGTTGTGTTGCCGGATCTACAATCACCGCGGCATCCATACGTTGCATCAGAAAACGTAAGCGGGAATCAATTTGCCTGAGTCTACGTTTTCCATAGATATAATCACCATTTTCTGAGCGATCACCATTTCCAGCTGCCCATGAAACCACGCGGACAACTTCTGGTCTTTCAACCTTGAGCAGTTGCGTAAATTCAGCCTCTAATGCGGCATGTCCTTGCGGCGTAATATAGTTCTTTTTGTCTGCCATACCGTCCGATTTTTATTCTTTGTTTTAAGTGTTTTTAGTGATGAGCCAAGTTAAAATCACCACATGACTCACAGTTTAAATTCTAGCCTGATTTTATGCGCAACGCCTCGTTTAGCAGCCAACTTGCGGCGTTTATATCAGCGTGAGCAAGTTCAGCAGGGACGTTCGCAGTGGCAACCGCTTAACGCGCTACCCTTGGTTGTTTGGCTCAATCAATTGATCGATGATGCAGTCATGTCAGGAGAAATAGAAGTCGCCCATATGCCAGCGGGTGAGCTTAACACGGTGCAGGAAAGTTTGCTCTGGGAACGGGCAATTAAAGACAGTCTAAAAGCGAATGATGCTAAAGAATTCTTCGATATCTCAAGCCTAGCAGTTGCTGCGATGGAAGCCAATCGTCTAGTGACTGAATGGAATCTTCATTTAAACAGTGACGAAGCAACGGCAGAAACAAAAGCCTTTTTAGTTTGGCGTCAGCGCTTTCAGGTCCTATGTAAAAAAACCGGACATTTGGAGGCGGTTCGCTATTCAAATTGGCGGATCGAAGTCCTTAAACAAGGGGCTGGAAAATTATCTGGTCATATCGAATTTGCAGGATTCGATCGTACTCATCCACAATTAAAAAAACTCCAAGAAGCATTAATAGCACGTGGCGTCTGCGTGACAAATAAATTACTGACGTTTGATGAGCCTCAGTCATCTGAACATGTTGTTTTGAGTGATCGGGAGGCAGAGTGCCGTGCGGCTGTCTTATGGGCTAAAACACAATTACAAGAAAACAAGTCTGCGCACATTGCGATTGTAGTGCCTGAGCTTGCTGCGTTAAGAGCCAAATTGTCCGGATTACTAGATGATGTCTTACATCCTGAAACGGCAAGGCCTGCTTTCATTGAAAGTGCCCGGTGCTTCGATTTTTCATTGGGCGTGCCTCTTAATACGCAGCCGGTCATTGCAACTGCCTTAAATTTACTTCAACTGGCTTGGCAACATGGCAATCTCTCACAGCATCAGGTAGCCAACCTTTTACATAGTCCTTATTGGTCAGATGACTTGACCGAAGCGGACTCAAAAGCATTATTTGATGCACGCATGCGCCGTGACTTACCCATGAGTTTTAAAGTGAATCGTTTAAGGCATTACATCCATAAAGTGACGGCGGATGATGAAGGAATTGCTATACCAATCACGATGAAGGCTTTAGATGCTTTGTTTGACTATGCACAAGCGCAAAATGTGAAGCAGCCACCCTCAACTTGGGCTTTAATTTTTACTGCGGCACTGAAGCATGCGCAGTGGCCAGGAAAAAGAAGTTTATCTACTGTTGAATCTCAAGCCGTGAAATTATTTGAGCGGGTGATTGGAGAGCTTGGCGGTTTAGATGCGCTACTAGCTAACCTATCAGTTTCACAGGCGATGCTGCAATTAACGAAGCTTTGTCAGGCTAAACTATCCCAGATCGAATCTAAACAGATACCACGGTTACAAATTCTGGGCTTACTGGAGTCGGTTGCGGCCCCTTTAGATGCCATGTGGGTGATGGGAATGAATGATCATTTATGGCCGCCTGTGGCTCGCCCTAATGCGCTTATACCCGCAAATCTTCAGCGTCTAGCTCAAACCCCCAATTCAAGTAGTGAAGAGCAAGATGCTTTTGCTAATGCTATTCATGCACGGTTAATTAAGAGTGCGCGTCATATTATTTTCTCAAGTGCTTATCAAGAGGGCGATCGTGAATTACGCCCAAGTCCATTAATGCATGAGATTCCTTTATCGACAACCCAATGGCCACTTGCTAAAACATTAGCTGAAGAGCTTGTTCAAGGCGCTCCTTCTGATGTTATAGATAAACCATGGCAATGGTTAGATGACCATCAAGCCCCAATAGTTGAGGAGGGGGGGCATGTATCAGGTGGGACTGGCCTCATTAAAGCCCAGGCAATTTGTCCAGCGTGGGCTTTTTACCAATATCGCTTACATGCAAAGGCCTTAAAAGCGCCGATGGATGGCTTGGATGCAATGGAGAGAGGGAACCTAGTGCACGAGGTTCTAGAAGCTTTTTGGGAGGGGCGTGATTCTAATTACTTGGCCAATTTAAGCGATGCGGATATTTCTTTTGTACTTGAAAAAATAGCTCAGGATGTGCTCACTTTGTTTAATCAAATACATGACCAAGCTTTTTCAGATCTTTTCCTTCAGCTCGAAAAAGAACGCTTGATAAAACTTGTCAAAGCTTGGTTATTGGACGTTGAAAAGCGACGCCCAATGGGCTTTAAGGTCCAGGCGGTCGAACGCAAGCAGACAATTCCAATTGAGAATATTCTCATTACATTAGCGGTAGATCGTATCGACCGTCTTGAGGACGACCGCTTATTGGTCATGGATTATAAAACCGGAAGTAATATTAATTTTAAGAACTGGGCAGAGCCCAATATTACCGAGCCTCAATTACCGATTTATGCGGCATTTTTAATGGGGGACGAGGAAATTGCGGCAGTTTGTTTTGCAAAAGTAGTCACTGATAAGCCAGAATTTTCTGGGGTTGTGGCCAATCAAGAGGTAGTTCAAGGCGCGACAGTGTTTAATGAAACTAAGGGGCGGCATCTGTTCGATGTGTCGAGATTTCCTGATTGGCCGTCAATCATTGCACATTGGCGGTCTAGTCTGATTGCCACAGCGCAATCCATTCACATAGGAGAAGCAGCCGTCAGGTTTGAGCACGAAAAACAATTAGCTTATTGCGAGGTATTGCCTTTGCTGCGCTTAGCCGAGCGGCAGTTACAGTTTGAGTATCGATCCCTTCACCCTTTGGTATCAGATGGCGAAGGTGAAGCATGAGTGACCAACGCTTATTAGCTGAAGATGCTGCAAATCGGGAGACTGCTCTTAATTTAGCGTCCTTCATTGTTGAGGCCCCTGCTGGTGCTGGTAAGACGGAGCTTTTAACACAACGTTACCTGAGGTTGTTAGACACCGTAGAATCGCCTGAAGAAATTATCGCCATTACTTTTACCAATAAAGCGGCTTCTGAAATGAAGAAACGCATTATGGATAGCTTAATGATGGCAGCTTCTGGAGAAATCCAACAAGAACCTCACAAAATAAAGACCTTTGAGTTAGGAAAGAAAGCACTTGATCGTTCTGAGCGTTTTGGTTGGCAGATCCTCGACACACCCTCTCGTTTGCGGATTTATACGATTGATTCACTAAGCGGAAATTTAGCGCGTCAAATGCCTTTACTCACTCGATTTGGTTCACAACCAGCGGTGCGAGATGATGCAAGCACTTATTACCAAGAAGCGGCTTCTCGAACCCTTGCTAGCTTAGATGATCCGGTGGTTGGGGTAGTCATACAGGATGCACTTCGTTATTTTGATAATAATCATTACAAGTTAAATGCTTTGCTCGCTGAGATGTTGGCTAAGCGGGATCAATGGCAAGACCATGTAGTGAATCAATATGATGCTTCATTAGCTGAAGCGGCTTTATCAAATTTAATTAAACAAGACATTCAAGCAGCATCGCTTGTTCTCAATAGTCATATTCAAGAGCGCTTAATGCCCATTGCTCGCTATGCAGCTTCAAATCTTGCTTGTGAAGAGCCAATTGCTTTGTTACGAGATTGGGATAGCAAAATCCCAAATGATCCGCAAGCCCTTCTCATGTGGCGATCCGTTGCTGATTTGTTGCTCACCGCCGGAAATACCTTCAGAAAAACAGTGAATGTGAATCATGGCTTTCCAGCAACCCCGGAAGGAAGGATTTATAAGCAGCAATTGGCTGCGTCCATTGAAATGCTCAATCAGATACCTGGTGCAGAAGCAGCAGTGGCCAAACTGCGAGTTTTACCCAATCCCCAATATCATGAGGAAAGCTGGCGAATCATTTCTATATTTGCAGCGTTGCTTCAATTAGCTTCAATACAATTGTGGGAAGTTTTTCAGCAACACAAAGAAGTGGATTTTGTTCAAGTTTCACAAAACGCCTTGTTTGCATTAGGTGAGGCAGAGGAAGTTCCAACCGATCTCATCCTTAAGCTGGATTATCGTATCAAGCACCTCTTGGTTGATGAATTTCAAGATACTAGCCCATCACAAATTAAGTTGATTGAGCGACTCACTGACGGTTGGGTAGAGGGGGATGGTCGCACTTTATTCTTGGTCGGCGACCCTATGCAGTCTATATATCGGTTTCGTAAGGCGAATGTGGGTTTGTTCCTTCGTGTGCTTCAGAAAGGGATCGGGGGGCTTTCACTTAAACCGCTTAAGTTATGGCGTAATAATCGTTCGCATGCGCCAATCATTGACTGGATTAACAATACATTTGCAAAGGTTTTTCCACAGGAGGATAGCGTTTCACGTGGCGCGATTAAGTATCGATCTTTTGTAGCCAAAGATCGAGACCTTTCAGATTCAGGAGTGATCATTCATGCCATGATTGATCAGGCAGTTAAACACGACATTGATGAACAAATGGAAGAGGGCGAGTTTGAAGATGCCGACGTTCATGAAAATCAATCCAACAAGATTATTCAAATTATCAAAGATACATGGTCAGAAGATCCCCAAAGGAAGATTGCTGTATTGGTGCGGGCAAGAAGCCATTTGCATGCATTAGTAGCAGAAATTCGGCGCAATCATCCCGAGATCAGTTTTCAAGCGGTAGAGATAGAAGCGTTAGCAAAGCGTCAAGTTATTCAAGACCTTCTCTCGCTTACCAAAGCGCTTCACCAACGCGCTGACCGGGTTAATTGGCTGGCAGTTTTGCGTGCGCCATGGTGTGGACTAACCTTGGAAGACTTGCATCACTTAGTAGGGAAAGATCAATACCGGACGGTTTTGGACTTGATGAGGGATGATGCGCGCCTTGATCGCTTAAGCCAAGATGGCTATCAGCGATTATTGCATGCTAGAGGCATTATGGAGGAGGCTCTGCAGCATCGAGGTCGAATGCGTATTAGTCGTTGGGTACACGGTGTATGGCTAATGTTAGGGGGTCCTTCTTGTTTATGGGAAGCTGGTGATGTACGGGATGTTCAAGCTTTTTTTGATTTAATTGAAAAAATAGAAATTACCGGTCAATTTTCAACAGAACAGTTGGCATTTGAGGTGGAAAAGCTCTATGCGGCACCAGATGCCAAAGCGCCTGATAAATTGCAATTCATGACAATTCACAAGTCCAAGGGGCTTGAGTTTGATACTGTGATTTTGCCTAGTTTAGATAAAACATCAGGGCGCACTGATCTTCCTCTGCTAATGTGGGAAGAGCTGCCAACAGAGTCTCCAGGCATGGATGTGGCAGATGTTGATCTAATCGTCGCTCCACTCATGCCCAAGGGTAAAGCTAAAGCTGATCAAACGAGCATTTATGACTATTTAAAGACATTAGAAATAGAGCGGGCTGCTTATGAAGATGCTCGAGTTCTCTATGTCGCGGCCACACGTACTAAACGCTGTTTACATTTATTAGCGACGATAAGTCCTAATAAACAAGGAAATCTAACCCCAAAGAAGAACACGTTTTTAGAGATGCTATGGCCGGTAGTTGCCCAAGAGTTTGATTTAGAAAAACTGGCGGAAAAGAAAGTGGATTCCACAAGTATGCTAGAGGGTAGTTCGACGATTAAATTAGCAGATTTTATTCCGCAACTGATCCGTTTAAATACGCCGATGTTGCCAGAGATGCTGAGAATAGACCAAAAAATTGATGACTTAGGGCTCGTTGAAGTGATTGAGGATGATCGCGGTTTGCATTTGGATGCAGATGTTGGCATTTTAGCGCATCGTTATTTAGAACTGATTAGCAATCAAGGTCTTGAGGCTTGGTCAGTGGCTCATATTGATAAGCTAAGAGTTGCCATGCAGAGATGGTTTTTAGCGAAAGGGTATGCGACCCATTTGGCTCATGATGGAGCTAGAACAGTACTTGATCTATTAATAAAAACACTAAAAAGTCCTGATGGGCAATGGGTGTTGCAGCCACACGAAGCGGCGCATAATGAGTTAGCAATTGAATGCGGGGGCTTTAGCGGTGATGTTTTTCAGGTTCAAAAAAGAATTATCGATCGCACTTTTATTGAGCAAGGTGTCCGCTGGATTATCGATTACAAAAGCACGGCGCTTCTAATCGATATTGACGAGGCCGGGCTTCGACAAGCTGCTGAACAATATCGTCAACAGCTTGAACAATATAGAATTTTATTTTCTGATGAAATCTTGCCAATCAAGCTTGCTATTTACTTTTTGAGTGTGGGCAAATTAATCGAGATCTAGTCCTTAAAATGTCTTCTGATGTACCAAATAACGAAGATCAAACCAGCCCCGGCAATGATGTAATGAAATTGGTGGAAATAGACCTTAAGGCTCTCCCAGTGCTCTCCCATCATAAAGCCTGCAAAAGTGAGTAAATAGCACCAGATAAATGAGCCTACAAAAGTGAAGCTAATAAATTTCCCCATCGGCATACGTGCAACCCCTGCTGGGAATGCAATAAAGGTTCTTACCGCAGGTAATAGTCTTCCAATGAAAACAATGATATCCCCATGCTTAGCAAAAGCTTGGTCGGCCCAGTTTAAGTCTTTCGCTGAAATTAAAACCCATTTTCCATATTTCTCAACTAAAGGTCTGCCACCGAGCATGCCTAGGTAATAGGCAGGGATAGAACCAAGAACGCATCCTATTGCGCCCGCCAGTGCGACGAGCCAAAGCAACATATCACCTTTGAATACTAAGAAGCCTGCAAATGGCATGATGATCTCTGATGGTAGAGGGATGCATGCTGACTCAATGGCCATTAATAAAATAATGCCGCTATAGCCCATACTGGAAATGATACCCATGATCCAAGCGGCCAGTAATGCAACAATTTTTTCTATCATTTATTGAAACTCTCTCATGATGTTTTTTGTAAAGTCAGCCCTGTGAATGATCTCATCATAAGCTACGGTAATGCGAAGTTTGTCAGGACCATTCATGCGACAACGTCGATCGCGTTGTAATAGTGCAATTAATTTACTTGGATCCAATTCCGTTTGTTGACTAAATTGCAATTGAATTGCGCTGTCACTGGCGTCAATTTTAATAATCCCAAGTGGTTTAGCCGCCACTCTTAAGCGATGGCATGCCATTAAGGCTTCGCCTTGTTCTGGTAGTAAACCAAAACGATCTATGAGTTCTTCTTGCATAGTGTCCAACTCATCATCGTTTGTGCAATTGGCAAGCCGTTTATAAAGAACTAAACGTTCGTGTACGTCAGGGCAATAATCATTGGTTAATAGCGCAGGGGTATGTAAGTTAATTTCAGTAGTGACGCCTAATGGTGATGAAAGGTCTGGTTCTTTTCCTTCTTTCAAACGTTTCACTGCGTGCGACAGCATTTCAGAATATAAGTGGAATCCAATTTCTTGCATCTCACCACTTTGGGAATCGCCCAGTAATTCGCCCGCCCCTCGAATTTCTAAATCATGCATCGCTAGATGAAAGCCGGCACCCAGATCTTCAAGGAGTTGAATCGCGTCTAATCGTTTTTGCGCTTGGGGGGTAATCGTGCGATTAGGGTCGGTTAATAGATATGCGTATGCTTGATGGTGCGAACGTCCCACACGGCCTCGAAGTTGGTGAAGTTGAGCTAAACCGAACATATCAGCACGATTCATGATGATGGTATTGGCGGTAGGAACATCAATGCCCGTTTCAATGATTGTTGTGCAGAGAAGTAAGTTTGTTCGCTGATGATAAAAGTCACGCATTACTTGCTCTAGCTCACGCTCTCGCAATTGCCCATGGGCAATACTAATGCGTGCCTCCGGTAAGATTCTTTCAAGCTTTTCTCTCATTGAATGAATCGTATCCACTTCGTTATGAAGGAAGTAGACTTGCCCGCCTCGTTTGAACTCACGCATCGCTGCTTCACGAATAATGCCTTCAGAATAATCAGTAGCAAAGGTTTTAATTGCTAAACGCTTTTGCGGTGGGGTTGCGATGACGCTAAATTCGCGCAAACCTTCCATCGCCATGCTTAAAGTGCGAGGAATTGGAGTGGCAGTGAGTGTGAGTACATCAACCTCTGCTCTGAGGGCTTTGAGCTGCTCTTTTTGGCGTACGCCAAAGCGATGCTCTTCATCTAAGATGACTAATCCTAAATTTTTAAATTTCACATCTTTAGAAATTAAACGGTGGGTTCCAATGATGATATCAATGTTGCCATCCGCTAACCCTTTTAGTGCTTCGGCTTGTTCTTTTGCTGTGCGAAAACGTGAAATTTCAGCGACTTTAATTGGCCATTCTGCAAAGCGGTCACTGAAGTTTTGATAATGCTGTTCAGCAAGTAATGTCGTTGGGACTAAAACGGCCACTTGACGTCCTCCCATGACAGCTACAAATGCTGCACGGAGTGCAACCTCAGTTTTACCAAACCCAACATCTCCGCATACCAGTCGGTCCATCGGACGGCCTGATTGCATATCATTGATCACTGCTTCAATTGCAGAAAGCTGGTCTGGAGTTTCTTCAAATGGAAAGCCTTCCGCAAACGTCTCGTAATCATGAAGGCTGAGGGTAAACGCATGACCTCTTCGTGCCGCTCGCTGTGCGTAAAGGTTAAGTAATTCTGCTGCAGTATCGCGAATTTGTTTAAGCGCTTTTTTCTTAGCCTTCTCCCAATTGCCTGAGCCAAGTCTATGAAGTGGTGCAGACTCTGGCGGACCACCAGAATAACGTGAAATCAAAAATAGTTGAGATACTGGGACATAAAGCTTGTCATCGCCTGCGTATTCAAGGAGTAAGAACTCTGTTTCGCCTTCACCAAAATCTAAATTAATTAAACCACGGTAGCGTCCAACACCATGTTGTTCATGAACAACAGGATCATTCTCTCTTAACTCAGAAAGATCTTTCAGCATACCTTCCGTGCTGCGTGTTTTTTCTTTTTCTCGGCGTCGTTGTTGACGCACTGTGGCAGCGTAGAGCTCGGCCTCGGTAATGAGGGCAACATTTTCATGTCGGAACCCACTATGTAAGGTGGTCACACCCAGCATGAGCTTTGCCTGGCCAGTAATAAAGTCTCTCCAATGCTCACAAAGCTCAGGATTGATGTTTTGGTTATTCAATAATTGAGCAATAGTTTCACGTCGGCCAAGGCTTTCAGCTGCAATTAAAATACGACCTTTAAACCCTTTGATGAATGTGGCTAGCTTATGGAGTGGTTGCTCTGCACGGCGTTCTATATCTAACTCTGGTAATTCAGTAATTACGTCGTGCGTGTTGAGGGTTATTCTAGGATAACGGTGGGTTTGGTTGAAGAAGTCATCGGTCTTAATGAGCAAAGTCTCAGGTGTAAGAATAGGGCGCTCGACATCGTGCGCTAGTAAGCGGTAACGCGATTGCGCTTCAAACCAAAAATTTTGCGCAGCATGATCTAAGTTGCCGTGAAGGCAAAGTACTGTTTGCTCCGGTAAGTAATCGAGCAAAGTAGCCGTTTTTTCAAAAAATAAAGGCAGGTACCATTCTATGCCCCCACTAGCGATACCCTTACTGACATCTTTGTAAATACGACTCCGTGAGGGATCACCCTCAAACACTTCACGAAAATTTTGTCTAAAAAGGGCGATGCCTTTTTCATCCAATGGAAACTCACGTGCGGGTAACAGCCGAATTTCAGGAACAGGGTATAGGCTTCGCTGTGTATCAACATCAAAGGTTCGGATAGTTTCGATTTCATCATCAAACAAATCAAGGCGAAATGGTAGGCTGCTGCCCATTGGGAATAGATCGACTAAGCCTCCTCGTACGCTAAACTCACCAGGACTCATTACCTGACTCACGTGATGGTATCCGGCCTCAGCACATTGTTTCCTTAATGCTTCTAGATCAAGCTTTTGCCCTTTTTTTAACATAAAGCTATTTGCTGCCAAATAAGCCATTGGAGGTAACTGAATCAGAGCAGTGCCAGCCGGAACGATTACAACATCACAATTATTTTGGCTTATTTGGTAGAGGGTGGATAAGCGCTCAGAAATCAGATCGGGATGAGGTGAAAAGTGGTCATATGGGAGAGTTTCCCAATCTGGCAATAGATTAACGATTAAGTTAGGCGCAAACCAAGGTATTTCTTCTAGAAGGCGTTGAGCATCAAATGCGTTCGACGTAATAATCGTAAGCGGTGCTTTGGTTGACTTGGATTTAAGTTCAAGTGCCAATTGTGCGAGTTTTGCACTGTCCAAGCCAGCACAAGTTGGTTCAATTTTTTTGGTGCTACCTTGTGCCGGAATGGCTAAGGAAAACTGCATGAAATCGTGCCATGAATATAAGAATAGGGGAGCATTATAGCCGTAGTCACTTGGCTACGGCTATTAATCAGCACGATAAAGGTCACTAGAGCAGTGACCTCAGGAATTACTTATAGATAGTTCTAATTTGAGCTTCTGCTTCAATCCAATAATCTGATGGATTACCAGCAAATCCATTTTTCAAGGCGATATAGTATGCCGCAACCTCAGTCATTTTATAAATCGCTTCAGCGCTGGGCTTGGTTTTTTTGATTGTGGTTTTTTTAACGGCTGGAGCTTTTTTGGCGACGGGTTTTTTCGTCACCGTAGTTTTTGGCGCCGCAGTCTTTTTAGGCGCAGCTTTGCTCGATGTTGCTTTTGTGGTTTTTGTATCTGTCATTTTCATTCCTTTTAAGTTAAAGATTAAAATTTTTAAGGATACTCATCCTGCAATTCAATATTGAATCTCAGTCCCCACTATACATTTGCTAACAGGTCTGGATTAACCCAATAATTTTGTGAAAAAGGCTTTAATCTGCCCAAAAAAACCAACATTTTGTGCTTTTGGAGCGCTTGCAGCAGGTGCAGCTTGCGGTGCTGCTGGTTTCGCTGGGGCAACTGCTGGGGTTGTGGTTGTTTTAACGGTTGCTGGTTTTTCAGCGACGACTGTTTTTGCCGCTGCCGGTTTTTTGGCAACAGGTTTTTTTGCTGGTGCAGCTTTTGTCGCTACTGTTGTTTTAGCTGCCGGTTTTTTGGCAACAGGTTTTTTAGCGGCGACTGTTTTTGGCGCTGCAGGGGTCTTAACGGCTGCAGGTGCTTTAGCTGCTGGTTTTTTCACAGCAGGCTTTTTAGCCGCTGGTTTGGTTGTTGTCTTCTTTGGTGCAACTGCTTTAGTTTCGTTCGTAGCCATCTTTAATCCTCTAAGTTAAAAGATAAAACCTTGATATCTTTGATTTTGTCACTTAATAAATGCAAAGTAAAACACAGATTATGTTTTTTGCCAAACCAATATAATAAAAACTATGCGGTGCCGCCAACTGTTAGTCCATCAATCTTAAGTGTTGGCTGCCCAACACCCACCGGAACACTTTGACCTTCTTTACCACAGGTGCCAACCCCGCTATCCAATTCCATGTCATTACCAATCATGGAAACTCTGGTTAATACATCAGGGCCATTGCCTATTAGTGTTGCCCCTTTGACTGGGTAAGTGATTTTCCCGTCTTCAATCATGTAAGCTTCTGCAGCACTGAAAACAAATTTTCCGCTCGTAATATCAACCTGGCCTCCACCGAAGTTGGCTGCATACAAGCCTTTTTTTACCGACTTAATGATCTCTTCTGGTGGCATATTCCCGTTTAGCATATAGGTATTAGTCATTCTTGGCATTGGAATGTGTGCGTAAGATTCACGACGTGCATTCCCAGTGAGTGGCATTCCCATGAGTCGACTATTGAGGCTGTCTTGGAGGTAGCCTCTTAGAATGCCGTCTTCAATGAGGACGGTTCGCTGCGTTTGATTGCCTTCATCATCGAAGGTTAATGAACCACGACGGTTACTGATGGTGCCATCATCAACAACAGTAACGCCCTTTGCGGCAACACGTTGCCCGATTTTTCCAGAAAATGCTGAGCTTCCTTTGCGGTTAAAGTCCCCTTCTAGACCATGACCAATTGCTTCATGCAATAGGATGCCAGGCCAGCCTGCCCCAAGAACGACGGTCATATTTCCAGCTGGAGCAGGGCGTGCATCCAAGTTGACTAATGCTTGATGAACGGCTTTTTCCGCATAATCTTTAAGAACATCATCTGTGAAGTAGACATAGTCGAATCGCCCACCACCGCCTGCTGAGCCTTGTTCTCGTCGCCCATTGCTTTCAGCAATGACATTGATTGATAAGCGGACTAGCGGTCTAACGTCTGCAGCGATCACCCCATCATGCCGTGCAACCATCACCACTTCATATTCACCAGCAATTGAGGCTGTGACTTGGGTGATACGTGGATCTATTTTTCTTGCATACATCTCAAGACGTTCTAATAGTTTTACTTTTGATTCGGCGCTTAGGGAAGCAATTGGATCATGCGGCACATATAGATGAGGTGCTTCGATGTGGTGAACAATGCCTGTTTTGTCTCGATCAAAGCTATCTGCGCCTGCGTCAGCAATTGCTTTTGTAACATCTGCTGCCTGTTGTAGCGCAGTTAAATTAATATCGTCCGAATAGGCAAAAGCTGTTTTTTCGCCACTAACTGCGCGTACACCGACGCCTTGATCGATGCTGAAATTTCCGGATTTAACTTGACCTTCTTCTAAGCCCCAACTCTCAGAGCGACTATATTGAAAATAAAGGTCAGCATAGTCAATCTGATGGGTCATGATATTGCTGAGCACCGTCTGGATCGCATTCACATCCAAGTTCGATGGATCAAGCAGTGCTTCAGTGGCAGTGCTGAAATGGTCAGCTTGATTAACTGTGGGATTGAAAGGGTTCATGCAGATGCTTTCTTGAAAGGTATCATTTGAATATTGTTCTATGCTTTAGTGCAGGTAAGCTATTACGTAATCCTGCTTGATAGTCTAGGCTCATTGATGCCATGACGACACCTGATCCACGTGGCAGTCGGTCTAACACTACGCCCCAAGGATCAACAATCATGCTATTACCATGAGTTTCGCGACCAGATGAATGGTAGCCACTTTGGCCTGCGGCAAGGACGTAACATTGATTCTCAATGGCTCTTGCTCGAACTAGCGTTTCCCAATGGGCTTTACCCGTGGTTTCAGTAAACGCGGAAGGGATGACAATCAAATCCACTTCCCCCATCGCGCGATAGAGCTCTGGGAAGCGAAGGTCATAACAAATAGATAATCCAATTTTTCCAAATGGGCTATCTACTGTCACCACTTGATCTCCTGGCATGATGGTGGTTTCTTCATGGTATTTTTCGTTACCGAGGTTTAGACCGAATAGATGAATTTTGTTATACCTTGCAACCAGCTTACCTTTGTTATCGTAAACCATGCACGCATTATAAATTTTGTCTTTTAACTCTGACTCTAAAGGAACAGATCCACCAATAATCCACACATCACGTTTCTTTGCTGTGGTCGAGAGGAATCGTTGAATCTGACCATCACCTTCTTTTTCTGCTACTTTAACTTTGTCGGTATCTTTGATCCCCATGATAGCGAAGTACTCTGGGAGCACAATCATCTTCGCACCTTGCTCAGTGGCAATTTTAATTAACCGTTCTGCTTCGCTGAGGTTCGCAGATACATTCGGTCCGGAGGCCATTTGTATTCCAGCGATTTTTACAATACCAGGACTGCTATGTGTTGTTTTGCTTTCTTGATTTTTTTCACGTGATTTAATTGCCATGTCATTATCCCGAAGAAATGTTTTATCCAAAGTCATTGGGCCTATTTAAGCCTAATCGTTATTTTCCAAGAGGCAAAGGGGAAGTATTCGAGGGTGATTCTTTTTTATCTTTCTCAAATTCTTGCGGGTCGCTCCAAGTGCCCACGATTTCATATTGCGTTTCGGCAATTTTATTGAGTGGGTCTTTTAGAATTTTCTGAGCGATATAAGCGGCTGCGCCGACTGCTGGACCACCAGCAAAAGCTGCCAACGATAGGGTGTCACTTATATACGGTTTAACCTTAATATACAGATGTTGCGTCTCTTTGGTGAGGTCTGTTTCCCCTTTAATTTCTACCTTTGCCGTCGGTCCTTGCATCTTAAAGTTATCGCTATACATGATGCCACGGTCAATGTTTACATCAGCGTTAATTTTATCGAATGTAAAGCCGCTGCTAAAAAGGTCTTTAAAGTCTAGTGTCAGTCGTCTAGGGAGATTCTGGAGACTAAGCACGCTAAATAATCGGCCAACGCCAGGCTCTACTTGCAAGATTTGACCTTTTTTGGCCTCCAAATGAATGCTGCCCGATAGGTTAGGGATGTCGAACTCATGCGGGCTACCTGGCCATTTAAGCTGACCAGTAATTTCTGCTGAGCCATCCTTAACAACATCACCAAAATTGAGGCGATTGAGTGCCTTACCCATATTGCTGATTTGCCAATCAAAACGTAATTTTGTATTAGGGCTTCGTTTCCAGTTTCTCCACTCGCCATTTGCATTCATTACGCCATCTGGTGTAGTAAGGCGTAACTTATCAATTCCCCAATTGCCTAGTTGTTCTTTTGCTTGCAATTCTAAACGGCCAAGTTTTTTGGTGCCGATCTCGAAATTTTCTGCAGTTATGTCGAGCGCAGGGTATTTAAAATCTAGTTGTTTAGGAGCGCCATTAGCATTTTTAACTGCATCAGGTTTTGATGGTGGTATGGTTAATGAAGCCAAATTTGCCTGGATCTGGCCATTCCCCTCTTTAATCCACTTCATATCACCAGTAATTTCATTGCTCTTAATGTTCATATTCCAAGCATTTTCTGAAGCTTTGGCACTTAACTTTAGCCCATTAAGTCGATGGTCAAAGATGTCAAAATGGCCGACCTGAAGTTCAATACGATCAATTGGGAATGCATTTTGTGAGTTTTCACGTGTTGATTGGTCGAATTGACCCAGCCAATCATCAATATCTAAATCATCAAATTTTCCATGCAAAGAAAAACCTTTTTGGTTGCTGATTTGTGGTTCCATGTTGATGCCAATATCGCCATACTCAATTCTTTTTAAACTATTTTGGTTGGTGCGAGTAAATTTTGCGTTGATTACATTCCCTAATGTGACTTTGATCGCTTCTTGGTTGTCGCTAATTGATTTGCTTTCAATTAATAAAGGAATGTTGTCATTCGCTGCTTTAGCAAATGGGCTGTGTAGATTGGAAGTTAATCCTACTAGGTTGCTGCGAATAGTGACTTCTTGTCTATGATCGGCAATCTGAGCTTTTGCAAACCAATCGGCACCACCGCTAATAGAGTTTGGCGTTTGGCTAGGAAAAGCATTTTTTAGGCCTAGATCTGTTAAATGGCCTTTTGCAGAGATTTGAATGGTATGGCTTTTATCTGTACTCACGCTGAATTGCGCGGGCGCTCCATAAACCCAAGTGGCGATGTTGATTGCGTTGACTGAAGATTCAGTAAAATCGGTTACGCCATTTATTTTAGAAAGCTCAGGAATGCTGTCGCTTACCATGTTGCCATTGGTAATGATGTAGGTCCCTTTAACTTTTGTGTTCTCACTATGCATCAAGGGGATGTGAAGATTAAGGGTTAGTTTTCCATCTCCAGAAGTTTTTAGATTTTCTGTAAATCCATTAGCTAGCTTAGCAATCGGACTTGCATTAATAAACTTAATTGTCTCGGGAACGGCCCCACGAATTTCTCCCACTGCGTCCAATATGGTCTCATCGACTTCTAAATCCGGAATCGTAATTTTTGCACTTTTAATTTCGTTGCCTAGTAGGTGCCCAGAAGAAGCATTTAGCTCCATCCGTTTGCCTTCAAACAGCATTTTCAAATTGGAGCCTTCTATTTTTGGCCATCCCTCCGTATAGTCCAAAGCGGCATTTTCAAGATTGGCTGTAACCTTGAAGTTCCCATTTTTGCCTTCAGGGAATGGATACTCTTTGAGGTCTCCTTTGAGTTTTACACTTACGTCCTTAGCCGTCCCTGACAAGATAGCCTTATCTAACCAATCAACCGTATCTTTGCTAATGGTTTTTGGATAATAAAAACGCCCATATTTTAGATCTATATTAGAAGCGCTGGCTGACAAGTCTAGATAATGTGTTTGTGCCCAATCTGTTGTGTAATGGGCATCAATCTCACCATTTAAGTGTTCATTATTAATTGATAATTTTTTTACATCGACTTCTAGGGTTTTGCCTTTAACTTGCCAGTTGATTTGACCTGTCAGTGTATTTGCGGGTAATGGCCAGCGAAATACTTGATCAAAATAAAGTGAAGCCGTTTTTGAATCCAGTGTTAGTTTTCCTTGCTGTTGATTGAAATCAAGCTTTCCCGAAAGGTTGGTAAATCCAGGTAAGGAGATTTTCGGATAGGGATGCAAGGTTAGTTGATCAAAGTTTGCACTCAGTAAATACTTTGGTAATTTTTCACCTTGGCTTTCCCAAGCTAGATGGAGGTTGCTTAATTTTCCAATAGGTTCGGTTTCTTTTAATGCCTGTTTAATGATATTGGGGATCGTGAAATACCCACTTAATTCATCAAGCGTTTCTAGTTGGACTTCATCTAAAAGGACATCACCATCAAGCCAGACTTCTTGCTTGACGTTGCGTTGTCGCACGGAGAATTTACCGCTGCGAATATTCAAATCGTTTGAAGTGGCAATCTTGATATCTTCGCCCTGTATTTCTTGACCATCTGACTCTCGAGCCCAGATGATTTTACCGGCAATACGATTAAATATATTTTCTGCGCCGCTATATGGCAAGCGAGTAAGTACCTTCTCTAAAGAAACGTTGGCAGTAACTTTGTCTATTTTGTTATCAGAGAAATCAACCCAAAGTTCTGCCGCGCCATGCCCTTCAAGCAGGTCGAACGGGTAATCAACCCAGCTGCGCCATGCTGCTATATCTGTTCCTTCGATTTTGGAGTAGACCGTGCCGTGCCATTGTTCAATTTTACTGATATCTCGGCCAAAGGCATTCCCATGCATTTTGATGGGCTTGGATGCGCCTGCAGAAGGGGTGGCTTCTAGACTAAAGTTATGGCGACCTCTAAGACTATCCCATGCGGGATTCGTTATATTTAAGTTAAGTTTTTCTAAGCTTAAACTTGGCGCTTGACGCATATCATCTTGCCAAATAATGTTTGCGTCTATGACCTCAACTTCGGCTTGGCGTAGTAACCAATTTGGAAATTGAGCTTTAGATGAACCGCTCATGGAGACGCCAGCTACGTAGACTGTGCCATCCGTTTCACGACGAATTGTCAGTTCTGGTTGGTAGATTGAGAATGAAGCAAGGCGTGGTTCCAGTAATGGAATACTTGTCCATGACAGGCTACCTTCAATATGCCTAAGACTTAGTGCGATACGATTTTCTTTATCGTAAATATCCGCGTTAAAAATTGATAAATGGGGATTCAAACCATCCCAATTGGCGTATATGTTCCCTATTGTGACTTTTTGGCCTAAAAGTTTTGATAGAGTTTGCGTGATTTTTGGTTTGTAATCGTCAATTTTTGGTAATACATAATATCTAAGTGCAATAATTGATACCAAACTAAGGACTATAAAAGACCCTATCGCTACCGAAGCGATACGGTAAAACCAGATGAGTGACTTTTTAATCATTTTGTATATTTTATTTGCTTATGAATGCGAGCCTAGAAAATTGAATCAATTAGCCTTTTATTCAACCCTTGCATTCTACTATAGGCATAGTTTTGCAGATGTGACTTATTGTAAAAACAATAAAATTTGTGGTTCTGGATGCTTTAGAATAACGCCTTTGTTAAAAGTTGGCTGACGTGATATTTAAAAAATCACGTTAAATAGAAAGGCAATTTTGATTCAATTTAAAAATCTCACTTTGACACGTGGGGTCAAAGTGTTGGTTGAAGGCGCATCTTTTCAGCTTCATCCAGGACATAAAGTCGGTTTAACAGGGGCTAATGGTGCTGGAAAATCGAGCTTGTTTGCTATGTTGCGCGGTGAGATACATCCTGAGCATGGCGACTTGGACATGCCACCAAATTGGGTGATTGCGCATGTGGCTCAAGAAACGCCTGCTCTTGCACAGCCTGCGATTGAGTTTACGCTGGATGGAGATGTCGAACTCCGATCAATTGAAGAAGCGATTGTGGATGCTGAAGCCAATCATGAAGGTGTGAAAATAGGTGAATTACACGCGCGTTTTAGTGAAATTGGTGGTTATTCAGCTCGCGCAAGAGCTGCTGAGCTATTAGATGGATTAGGATTTAAAAATGCTGACCTAGAGCGTCCTGTCTCTGCATTTTCTGGTGGTTGGCGAGTAAGGCTTAATTTAGCACGCGCCCTGATGTGCCGTTCCGATTTGCTTCTGCTTGATGAGCCTACAAACCACTTAGATTTAGATGCGGTTATTTGGCTTGAAACCTGGCTGAAAGATTATCGTGGTACGCTGCTTCTGATTTCACATGACCGTGACTTTTTAGATGCAATTGTGAATCACATTGCACATATTGAACAACAACGTTTAACTCTTTATAAGGGCGGTTATTCGGATTTCGAGCGCCAACGTGCTGAACGTTTAGCTCAGCAACAATCCATGTACGAACGTCAGCAACGTAATGTTGCACATCTAGAAAGCTACATTGAGCGTTTTCGCGCTAAAGCAACTAAAGCACGGCAAGCACAAAGTCGTATTAAAGCGCTTGAGCGCATGGAAATGATTTCTGCTGCGCATATCGATACGCCATTTGATTTCAGTTTTCGTGACATGCAAAACGTCCCTGACCCATTACTGGTCTTAGATGATGTGAGTGTCGGATATGGGGATATAACAATCCTAAGTAAAATCGAGCTGGCTTTACGTCCTGGCGAAAGACTTGGTCTACTTGGTCGGAACGGCGCTGGGAAAACGACCTTGATTAAATTGATGGCAAATGAGCTTGCCATGAAGACAGGTAAACGTGTTGAAGGCAAAGATTTAAAAATTGGCTACTTCGCGCAGCATCAACTTGAACAGTTGCGTTTGGACGAGTCTCCCTTAGAGCATATGCAAAAGCTTGACCCGGAAACGCGTGAGCAAGAACATCGTAATTATCTGGGTGGTTTTGATTTTAAAGGCGACATGGCAAGCGCACCATGCGGACCATTTTCGGGTGGAGAAAAGTCTCGTTTGGCGCTTGCTCTCCTCATTTGGACACGTCCAAACTTACTTTTACTTGATGAGCCAACTAACCATTTAGATTTGGAAATGCGTCATGCACTGACTGTTGCATTGCAAGAGTATCAAGGGGGTGTTGTGATTGTTTCTCATGATCGAGCAATGTTGCGTGCTAGCTGCGATAAATTCATGTTGGTAGCAAATGGCAAAGCCGAAGTTTTTGACGGCGATCTCGATGATTACAAAGATTGGCTCAATGCACAAAAATTAGCGGATAAACAAATTAAAGAAGTAAATGAGGAAGGCTCTGTTTCATTTAATAAAGTCGACAGAGCTCAAAGCAAGGCCTCCAGACAGGCGCGTATTGCAGAGCGTCGACCCTTGCTTAAAGAGGTGGAGCATTTGGAAAAAGAAATGGAGAAATGGGGGCAAGAGAAAGCGGCGATGGATAGTCAGCTTGCACACCCTGATTTATATAATCAAAACGATAAGACAGTTTTGCAAGATTTGCTTAAACTTCAAGCTGAATTGGTTCAAAAGATTGAAACTGCAGAGATTAGGTGGCTCGAGCTACATGAATCGCTTGAAGCATTGCCTGCAATTCAATAATCATAATTAAAGTAATAGAGAACGAATCATGACAAATCAATATTCTAAAAATTTAAGCTTATTGCATGCGCTTTGTTTAGCTGAGCATCGAAGTGAGCAAGATGCTCTGCCAAGTAGCAATTTAGAGGATTACGATCCAATTAAAGCCGCAAGTTATCTAGCCTGTTTCATTACTGCAAAAGCAATAAAAGAGGCGTCACGGTCTCCTGCTGATGAACGTTATGATAATTTCGATATGTTGAGCGTTTATCAAGCTTTCGCTTTGATGGTTTATGCCTATTTGGTTTTACCTTTAGGCTCTGAAAATATTGTTGCGGATTTAGAGCAAGATCAAATCATTATTGCTAGATCATTATTCGCAGAACTCACAAATGAGGAGTTAGTGGATATTGTGGAATCGGGCATGAGAAAATTCCATTTAGTAGGGGATGCTGACGCGGAACATTGGACGCATTATCGGGAAGATTTAGATAAGGCAGTGATCGCATTCTTAGTGGCAGGAACAGATGATGCTGCCCCGTTTGAAAAAGAAGAACTAATCCCTGTGTTGGGTGCTTTTTTGAGTATGTTGTGTGAGGCGTTTGCCTAACGGTCACTTTGGGCAGATGCCATCAACGTAGTACCAGCGTCCAGCAATCCGTCTAAATTGGCTAATTTCATGCAGTTTTTCTGCTTGTCCACGATCTCGGTATTTGGCGACAAATTCGACCGTCGCCTGGTCATCATTGGGCTCAAAGCTTCTGACTTCAAGGCTTAACCACTGGGTTGGGTCATTCGAAAGCTTGAGATATTTCGGCCTCGTGTTTGGGTGCCAGGTGTCCAGTAGGTACTCTTCTAATCCTAATACATAGGCACTATAGCGTGAGCGCATGAGTTTTTCAGCATTTGGAGCGCCTAGGCTCAGATGGTAGGGTTCGCAGCAATCGTGGTAAAGCAATCCGCTACAGCAAGGACAAGTGATTTTGATGACGGGTTTTGGCATCAGAGAGTCAGTCTTAGAAAATTTCGCGAGTTTCTAAGAATTCAATGTCTGGATATCGTTCTTGCGCCATTTGTAAGTTCACACGATTGGGCGCGAGATAAACGTACTCGTCTGCACCGTCTAAGGCGACGTTAAAACCATATTTGTCGGCAATCGCTTTTAAGTCCGCTTCTGAGCCTCTTAACCAGCGCGCTGTTGAGCAGTCGTAGCTTTCAAAAATAACGTCAACGCCATATTCATGTTCTAAGCGATGGGCGACCACATCAAACTGCAAAATGCCCACAGCACCCAAAATCAAATCGTTACTCATTAGAGGGCGAAAGAGCTGCGATGCGCCTTCCTCAGCTAATTGATGCAAACCCTTTTGTAACTGCTTCATTTTGAGTGGATTTTTAAGTCTTGCTCGACGGAAGAATTCAGGAGCAAACGAAGGAATCCCAATAAACTTTAAATCCTCGCCTTCGGTGAAGGTATCACCCAGCTTTACTGTGCCATGGTTTGGAATCCCGATAATGTCGCCTGAGTAAGCTTCATCCATTGTGGTGCGATCTTGTGCCATAAAAGTGATGGCATTATTGACGGCGAGTTGTTTGCCTGTTGAGACTTGTTTTATTTTCATTCCGCGCTCAAAACGGCCAGAACAAACTCGTAAGAAAGCAATGCGATCGCGATGTTTGGGATCCATATTTGCTTGAATTTTGAATACAAAGCCTGAAAATTTATTTTCATCTGGCGCAACTGCTCGAGAAGCTGTGTTTCTGGCTAATGGAGGAGGAGATAACTCAACCACTGCGTCTAGTAATGACTGCACGCCAAAGTTGTTAATGGCTGAACCAAAGAAAACAGGGGTTTGTTTACCACTTAAGTAACGCTCTTTATTGAAGGTATGTGATGCGCCTCTGACCAATTCAACATCAACACGCAACTCTTCAGCTTGGCGCCCAAGTAATTCATTCAGACGTGGGTTATCTAAGCCTTGTATGGTTTCAGACGTGCCTTTTTCAGCGCGCGGATCAAAGAATGAAATCACGTCGTTGTATAAGTGATAAACGCCACGGAAGCCCTTGCCCATGCCAATTGGCCAGGTCATCGGTGCGCATTCCATGCCCAATGTTGATTCAATTTCGTCCAGCAACTCAATGGGTGGACGACTTTCACGATCGAGTTTATTGATGAACGTGATAATTGGCGTATCACGCATCCGACAGACGTTTAACAGCTTAATTGTTTGCGCTTCAACACCATTAACAGAGTCAATCACCATCACAGCAGAGTCTACTGCCGTTAATGTTCGGTAGGTATCTTCTGAGAAGTCATCATGGCCTGGCGTATCAAGCAGGTTGATCATGTGCTCGCGGTAAGGAAATTGCATGACAGATGAAGTCACAGAAATGCCGCGTTGTTTTTCTAATTCCATCCAGTCGGATGTTGCATGGCGTGCAGCTTTGCGACCGCGCACTTCGCCGGCCACTTGAATTGCACCGCCGAACCATAATAGTTTTTCTGTAAGCGTTGTTTTACCTGCATCAGGGTGCGAAATAATAGCAAAGGTACGTCGACGGGTAATTTCTTCTGGTAGGGATGACATGAGGCACTAGCTGAATTAGATAAAACGTTATTTTAACCGAAATAGGTGTTAAGCCGAAGACCGGACTAATTGGTAATCATCGATCAAGATTCACTTGGTTATTTTTTGATTAAAGGTGTAGATTTGATATTAGAAATTAAGTAATAACTAGATGATGACCTCAGACCATAATTTAATGCTTGAAAATTCGAATATTCAGCGTGCCATCGCATGCAGTCCATTCGTGCGTCGCCTCTTTGACGGCGACGCTGCACTATTACCAGATTTAATTTCCAACCTAGGCAAGGAATTCAGTCGAGATGAGATGCTGGATTGTCTTTCATCTCAAAACATTGGCGACGAAGCTAATTTAAAGCGAGTGATGCGTAAACTGCGTCAGCGTGTCATGTTGCGAACGATTGTTCGTGACCTGAATGGATTGTCTGGTCTTGATGAAGTCATGCGAGTGATGAGTAATTTAGCTGAGATTGTTGTTAATCTAGCTTTATCTCGGATTGAAGTGTGGCAGAAAGAAATCTATGGCGAGCCGATAGGTGAAAGTGGCAAGTTACAGTCTTTAATTGTCATTGGGATGGGAAAGTTAGGTGGGCTTGAACTTAATGTTTCATCTGACATCGATTTGATTTTTGCATTTTCAGAAGATGGTGAAACAAATGGCGTTTCAAAAGAAAAATTAACGTTAAGTAATCATGAATTTTTTACGCGAGTGGCTAAAAAGCTGATTGCTGCCATCGATGAAATTACTGAAGACGGGTTTGTTTTCAGAGTGGATATGCGGTTGCGCCCTTATGGTTCTGAAGGACCGCTAGCCTGTAGTTTGGCCATGCTCGAAGAGTATTACCAAAATCAAGGGAGAGAGTGGGAGCGTTACGCTTGGATTAAAGGTCGGGTGATTGCTGGGCCTGTAAAAGAAATAGCCGATTTGTTGAGGCCTTTTGTATTTCGTAAGTATTTAGATTACGGTGCGTTTGCTTCGATGCGTGATTTAAAAGTGCAGATTCAACGCGATGTGAATCGGCGTGATATGCACGACAACATTAAGCTTGGTCGTGGTGGAATTCGTGAAGTTGAATTTATTGCTCAAGTGTTTCAGTTAATCCGCGGTGGTCAGGATGTCAGTTTGCAAATTCGTCCGACATTAAGTGTATTGGCATTGTTGCGAGATAAGCATTTACTGAGTGATACCACCGTAGAGGAGTTGAGCGCCGCTTATATCTTCTTGCGCAACCTAGAACATCGGTTGCAATACGCAGAGGACCAACAAACTCAGACGCTGCCAACCAATGATGAAGGTAAGAAAAGATTGGCTTTGGCAATGAGTTTTGAGAGTTGGACAGCCCTTCAAGAAGGGATTGAGACTTATCGCAACACTGTGGATAAGCACTTTGGTGAAGTGTTTAGTGACCCCAAAGGTGAGCAAGCCGCTGACGTTGGTATTACAGAGATTTGGCAAGCTACCATAGATGATACTGAAGCGATCAGTAGGATTAAAGCCTTAAATTATCTCGACGCTCAGCAGACCCTCATGCGCTTAAGGGGGGTGCTACACAGTGCAAAATATAAGCAACTGCCTGAATTAAGTCGTCAGCGCTATGATGTGTTAATGCCATTGGTCATTAAGCTTGCTGCAAAAGAGCATAACCCTGATATGGCTTTGTTGAGGGTTTCTGATTTGTTAGAAAGCATCTGCCGGCGAGCGAGTTATTTGGCTTTACTTGCTGAGTATCCTGCAGCGTTGAATTTAGTGATTCGTTTAACTTCAGCTAGCCCCTGGTTAGCGCAATACTTGTCTCAACATCCTGTGTTACTTGATGAGCTTTTGGATACACATCAGTTATATGCAGTCCCAGACTTTGGCTTGATGCGACTTGATTTAAAACGACGACTGGCTGAAGTCAAAGGTGACGTAGAAAGACAAATGGATGTGATGCGGCATTTTAAACATGCTGCAGTCTTTCGTTTTGCAGCCAAGGACGTGGCGGGTGAATTGCCATTGGAAACGCTATCTGATTATCTCAGTGATTTGGCTAGTCTGATATTGGAAGTGACGATTGAAGCCCTTTGGCCCTTATTAAAAGGCAGGCATCTTGAAGTGCCAAAGTTTGCAATTGTTGGATACGGCAAGTTAGGAGGCAAGGAAATTGGATACGCGTCTGATTTAGATATCATTTTTCTATACGATGATCATGCACCGAATGCTGGCCAGATTTATGCAAGATTCGGTCAGCGCATTAACAATTGGCTCAATAGCCTTACCTCGGCAGGACTGTTGTATGAGACTGATATGCAACTTCGTCCAGATGGCGCGAGTGGATTGCTAGTAAGCTCAGTCGAGGCTTTTAAAGACTATCAGAACAATAAGGCCTGGGTGTGGGAGCATCAAGCGATTACGCGTGCAAGATTTATTGCTGGGGATAGGGCGATTGGTGATACGTTTGAATCAATTCGTGTTCAAGTTTTAACTCAGAAACGCGACAGCATTGCGATTAAAGAAGAAGTGATACAAATGCGTCAGAAGATGCGCACGGGTCATATGACTGCTAAGGATATGTTTGATTTGAAGCAGGGGCGGGGCGGTATTATTGATGTGGAGTTTATGGTCCAGTATTTGGTGTTGGTGCATGCGAACCAATACCCATTGCTCACTGAAAACATAGGCAATATTGCCTTGTTGAGTCGATTGTCTGATCTTGGCTTGATCGCGCACGTTCAAGCAGATGCAATCGCTAATGCTTATAGAGCGCTCAGAAGTATGCAGCATGCTTTGAGATTGCAAGGGCAGACTAAGGCACAAGTTCCTTTGGATGAGGTTGAAGCATTAGTAAAGCCTGTGAGTGCTCTATGGGGCATGCTGATGGCTTAATGTTGCTGGTGTTTTTCGAAACGCCCGAAGTGCAACATGATGGTTGGCAGAATTAATAGGTTAAGTATCGTTGAGGTAATTAATCCGCCTACAATAATGGTGGCCATTGGACCTTCAATTTCACGACCTGGTTGTCCACTTCCAACAGCGAGTGGTAATAAACCTAATGCGGTGACCAGTGCGGTCATTAAAATGGAGGGCAAGCGCTCTGCTGCGCCTATGATGGCTGTCTCTAGGCCCCATATCATGTCTTCTTCATCAATGAGGTGTTGATAATGTGAGACGAGCATAATCGAGTTGCGAAGGGTGATCCCAAACAGGGTCACAAAGCCCACTAATGATCCTAGTGAAATCCACCCACCCGTTAACATGACGGCAAATACCCCGCCAATCAAAGCAAATGGTAAGTTAGCAAAAGTAAGTAATAAATTGCGCAGCCTACCGAATGCAATGTAGAGCATTAAGAAAATACCGACGATAGCAAGCAATGAATGCACGACCAAATCTTCACGTGATTTGGATTGTGCTTCAGCTTCGCCAGTGAATGCCAAATAATTGCCTGGGGAAAGGTGAGCCTCTTTTTCTAGTTTGAGTTTAATCTCGTTGGTGAAGCTCTCTATGTCTCGGCCATTAACGTTAGCCGTTACAGTCTGAATCCGTTTGGCGCCAGAGTGCAATATTTTTGATCGAGCATTTTCTTGGGTGATATCTGCTATATCTCCAAGTTTAATTAATTTACCTTCGGCGTTGATAATAGGGAGCTTATTGATTTGACTTATATTATTGCGTGACTCGCTATCGAGCAAAACGCTTACGCCGACCACTCGACTGCCTTCGTAAACTTGAGCAACAGGCACGCTTTCGTAAGATGCGCGAATGCTATCCAGAACGTCTGTAGGCTGAAGACCCCATTGCAATAAATTCTCCTGACGAAGTCGAATGGCTATTTGAGGTGTGCCTGGCGGAGATTGGACTAGGACATCTGCCGCGCCTGGGATGCCTGCTACGATGCCAGCGACCTTTTGCGCATCGCGATCGAGGGCATCTAGGTCATGACCATAAATGTTAATAACTTGAGAGGCGGCGTAGCCTGAGATGGTTTCTTCAATACGTTCGGTTAAGAAGGTATTGATTGCAAAGTTAACACCAACAAAGCCAGCCGGAGTAGGACCGTCGCTATCTTTGTCAATATTCTCGTCGTCGATGCCTGATAGATGCTCACGAATTTCTTGCAATATGCGATTTTGTTCTTCGCCTGACAGAGTCCCTATTTCAATTTCAAACTCACTGTAATGTGTGCCAAAGGTATCTGCTGCATTCGGGGCTCGACCTACCCATTGAGCAATGCTTCTAACCCCTTTGATTTCACTCAGTGAAGCTGCTACTTTCTTGCCTACGCGTAATGACTCTTTTTCAGAGGTGCCTGGGACTAAGGTCATATGCATAATGAAATGACCTTCATGTAAGGCAGGAATAAACTGGCTTTTAAATAGCGGTAGAACACCTAATCCCAGACCAATCAGAGCAAGCGTGATTGCAATGGTCATTTTGTAATTTTGTTCTACAGTATGTAAAAGTTTTACATATCTTTTTTTGATGTAGCTAATTAAAGGAGAGTCTTCTGCGCTTAAGTTGGCTTTTCCGAGTAGTAAATAGCAAAGAGCAGGAGTTAAGGTGAGTGCAACTAATAGCGATGCCAAAATAGCTGAAATATAGGCAATTCCCAGCGGAGCAAATAATTTACCTGCGACGCCCGTTAATGTGAGTAAGGGCATAAATACTAGAGCCACGATGATGGTGGCATAGACGACGGAGCTTCGCACCTCCATTGAGGCGTTGAATACGACCTTGTATATAGCTTCGGGTGAAACAAGTGATCGGTTCTCTCTTAGTCGCCTAAAGATATTTTCAGTGTCAATAATGGCATCGTCAACAACTTCACCTAAGGCAATAGCTAACCCACCTAATACCATGATATTTAAACCAATCTTAAAGTAACTCATGACGGCAATAGCCGTCAATAAGGAGAGTGGTATGGCAGTTGCTGAAATGAATGCGGTTCTAGCATTAAATAAGAATAAAAACAGCACTGTAATGACTAAGACCGAGCCAATTAAAATGTCGCTACGTACGCCTTGAATCGCCGTTTCAATAAAGTTGGCCGGACGGAAGAGGCCTTCATGTAAGTTAATATGATCAGCGTCTAATGAAGGTTTAATTTGTTTAATGGCCGCTTCTAAAGCTTGAGTCACGCCATGTGTATTTGCGCCTAGTTGACCTTGTACTGAAAGGTAAATGCCTGACTTGCCATTAATCGCAGAGGCGCTGATGGATGGTGCTGCACCTTCAACAACTTGGCCAATGTCACCAAGCCTTACAGTTTGGCCGTTTCGATGTATTAGCGTTGTTTGGGCCAATTCAGTTGGGGTATGTGCTTGGCCTTCCGTATTGATGACAATGCGTTGATTATTATTTTCAATAAATCCAGCCCCTCGAACCCCAGTGGCTTTGCTTGCTGCATTCATGACCTCTTGCATTGAGAGGTTATATAGCACTAGTTTGTCTGGGTTCACTTGAACTTGGTATTGCTTAACATCCCCACCAAAGACATTGACATCAGCGACTCCCTGAACAGCCATTAAATGAGGACGCAGCGTCCAGTCAACCATAGACCTAAGTTCCATCAGAGATTTAGTGTCGGATGTAATCCCGATGCCCATCACTGTGCTTGCTGCTGATGTCAGTGGAGTGATGTTTGGTGTAATACCGTCCGGTAATCGATTGGCTAACGTTGCAAGGTGCTCTGCAACGACCTGGCGATTACGATAAACGTCAGTCCCTTCTTTGAAAATGACAGTTACAACTGAAAGACCAGGGATGGATTGAGATCGCATTAACTCAACGCCAACAGTCCCCGAGATGCTGTTTTCAATAGGTTGGCTGACTAACGACTCAACTAGATCAGTAGAAAGGCCCGGCGCTTCGGTTTGAATGATGAGTTGTGTGGGAGAAAATTCTGGGAATACATCTAAATTACTTCGCGTCAGGCTGTAAACGCCATAAATCACAATTAGGCTGGCTAAGCCAATAATTACTCCGCTAAAGCGGATGGAAAAACGAACGAGAGCGGACATCATGGTGAGTTAGTCCTGATTCTCGTTTTTGATTTGGTATTTAAATTCTTCAGACAACAATAGTTGAGCACCATTCACCACTAAGTTGTCGCCAGAAGCCAGTTTCTCAGAGCGATTAAACCATCCACCATTAGTTTCATTGTCGATGCTGATTGGCAATCGAATAAAACTTTCTTCCCCTTGCTTTTTGTAGACCCAAGGTTTTCCTGCATACCAAACAACTGCGCTTGCAGGTACGGTTACACCATCAATATTATTGCTATTAGCGGAAGTGTCTTTCATCTCTACGCTCACACGCATCCCTGCGCGTAAATTTTCGGCTGGGGCACGGAAGTAGTAGGTTCGGCCTTGGACAGTAGTATCTGTTTGAGGCGATGCAGCAACAAATTTCGCATTAATGCCTTTTGTTTGCGAACCTGTAGGAGCTACGATAATACTCTCGCCAGCTTTTACATCACTGTTAGAAGTTAGCGTTATTAGGAGTAACACTTCTTTATGTTGAAGCAATGCCTTTAAGTTTGGGCTTGGACTTTCATTTGTCGCCTCTTTGGCCAGTAATTCTCCCCACGTTTGACGCATTGTATCGTTTAGGTTGGTAGCTTCTGTTTCAGCAGCTTGAACCTTGGCTTGGTCCGAGTTGAAAGCAGCTTGGGCTGATAGCATGACTTGGTCTGAGACGTTTCTATCGTCTTTGTTGAGCGCTTGCATGCGTTGATAATCCTGTTTGCTATTGGCGAGTGATGCTCGGGCAATATTGGCATTCGCTTTGGCGTTGAGATAACGGGTGCGCAGCTCAATAAGCGTATCAATGCTAATGACATTGCCTAAGGTGTTAAGTGTTTTTTGGTGTTGACTCCCCGTTAGGGTAGCCGTTTGAATGTCGCTTTGTTTTTGTCCTTCTTTGCTCAGTGTGACAATTGTTGCACCTTTGACTTGATTAACGCGATTAGGTGTTGCAATTTCCTCTTCTTGTGCTTGGTTGTATGAGTCATATTCATCTTTCCCATAGAATACAAGCAACCAAAAAAGAACAATGATTAAGACAGCTTGGAGTCCAATAATAAGGGCGACTTTACGATTCATGGTTACTTATTCCTGTTCTCATTGATGCTTTCAGTATCCAGATTGCTCGGCATTGTTAAGCGATTATCCAATGGACGTTGAAGAACGTCCTCTAAATTTAGCTTAGCTATTTGTACTTGGTAATCCGTACTTAATGTTATCTCTTGAGCGATTATATTTTCTAATTTTGTATTGGTGAATTCTAATCGGTCAGTAAACCCCGCATTAAATTGGCGTTCTGTTTGTTGACTTCGTTTTTGTTGGGTATCTGCTAAGGATTGGGCTTTAATCTTGGCATCAATGGAAGCTAGATAAGCAGCTTTAGTTTCATTCAGGTCGCCAATGACTTTAGCTTGAAGTACCTCGAATTGAGCAATCTCAACTTCACGAAGTGAGGTGGCTTCAGCAATCATCCCGCGGTTTTTATTGATGAGGGTGAGTAAGCTGGAAAATCCCAAAGACCAAATTTTGTCCCCTTGGTCTAGTGTTTTGGATGGGGATAAGATGATGTCTGGATATTGTTTTGCGATTTCTAAACGTAACTTAGCTTCTGCAGCTTCGTAACGCGCTAATGATGCACGAATATCTAATCGGTTAATTAAAGCTTCATATTGCAAATCGTCTAGGCCATTTGTGCTTGCTTGTTCATACGGCTTAAGTTTTATTTTTTTAAATGTACTTAAACTTAGGCCTGCATCATTGGCTAGAGTTGCCCCTAGAACAGGAATGCGCCCTGATTCTGAGATGTATGCTTGTTCTGCTTTTTGAAGTGCAATTCGTGCATTCGTCACTTCAATACTTGAGGCCATGCCGGCATCCATGCGTTTAACTAGCATGTCGCTAATTAGCGATCTTAGCTCGACTTCATTTTTTAATATTGCGCAATGCTTCAATAGGTATTGGTAATCCAGCAAAGTTCTTGCAACGCGGCTATGGACCCGCCATGCTGCTTGTGCAATTTCTATACGTGAAGCTTCCGTTAAACCAGAGGCTCGTGCAATTTGAGCATCCCTTTTTCCTGCGGTTACAATCGGGATGTCAATTCCAAGATGGTATGTCCAAGGTGATTTGTTTTCATGCTGGCTATGCCTATCTTGACTGCCATTTAAGCCTATTTCTGGACGTTCTGCCGCTGTAATTTCAGAAGCCTGAGCTGCTTTTAATTGTGCGCGAGCCAAATTCAAGTCGGGATGAAAAAATAATGCGCTTAAGGTGAGTTCGTTTTCACCCCAAATACTAATGGGGAGTTTGTTTTCTGGATAATCTTGAGCGCTTAAATAAGCTTGGAATTCTGTATTATTCGTTGATCGATCCTGTAATGTTTCAAGGACTTTTTTTGTATCAATAGGTCTGGCTGTATAGGATTGAAATCCACAAGCACTGACGATAAAAGTCAGGCTGATAATGCTGGCAATATTGAATGGTGTTTCAAATTTCAAATTAAAAGCCTCTTAAGCCAATTCTGTGAAGCCTAGCGATATTACATGCCATGAAAGACTTAGGCAATTTGAGTGAATGGATAGCTGTTAACTTATGATTTCAGCGTGGACGACATTAAGCGCATCTTTGAGTGTTTCTTCAGACAATGCGTTGATGCTTGTTGCTAAGAGTTCGGCCGCTTCTTCAGTTCCACTTGGTAAATTGTGACTATCAAGTTCAGCAACAAACCCTGCAGCAATGCCTGCGACTTTGAGTAAGGTTTGTCGTTCTTTCATCAGCATTTCTAACTCTGTTCGCAACATGTTGATTTCTTGTTGATTGATTGTGTGTGGCATCTTCTTATCCTAACTATATTATTTGTTGAATTATTTTCGCTCAATCTGATGCTTTTACATAGTCATTTCAAATTTTAATGGTTTTCGGTGGTTCGCTGAGATATAATTCTCGCCTCGTTGGGGTTCGCTCCCCGACAAGCTTCATGAAAAAAATCACTTTTCATGACTACCTGCGAGAGTGGCGGAATTGGTAGACGCACTGGATTTAGGTTCCAGCGCCGCAAGGCGTGAGAGTTCGAGTCTCTCCTTTCGCACCAGTTTTTACTTTTTTTGCATATCTTCCCTTGTAAGTCAAAGAGCTATAAAAATACCCATTTTCATTGCCAATAACCCTGCGACATAGGTGCGCCTATCAGGTAAAATTACTCCCTATGTCAGTCAACATTACTCATCCAAACTTTGTTCATTTGCGTTGCCACAGCGAGTATTCCATTGTGGATGGGACGGTTCGTATCGACAGCTATGTCGAACATGCTTTTAAGGATCAAATGCCAGCCTTGGCGCTGACTGATTTAAGTAATTTATTCGGTGCGATTAAGTTTTATAAAGCCGCCCGAGAAAAAGGGATTAAGCCGCTCTTGGGGTGTGACCTTTGGCTGGAAAATTTAAAAAATCGTGACCAGCCGTATCGTTTGATGTTGCTCTGTCAGACGTTGGAGGGCTATACCAAGTTATGTGGTTTATTAAGCCGTGCTTATCTAGAGAATCAGTATCGCGGCAGACCTGAAATCAAGCAGGAATGGCTTGTGGAAATTGGTACTGAAGGTTTGTTAATGCTCTCTGGTGGGATGATGGGGGATATTGGCCAGGCTTTATTACAAGGCAACATTCCGGCTGCCAAGCAAGTTGCGCAATCATGGTCAGATTTATTTCCCAACCGCTTCTATATTGAATTGCAGCGCGCCGGCCATCCCCAGCAAGAGTTCTATATTTCAAACGCTATGGTACTGGCAGCAGCATTAGATTTGCCTGTCGTGGCAACGCATCCAATCCAGTTTATTGAGACAGAAGAATTTAAAGCTCATGAGGCGAGGGTTTGCATTGCGGAAGGTTATGTCCTTGCTGACACAAGACGCCCAAAGATATTTACTGAAGACCAGTATTTCAAAACACAGTCTGAAATGGTTACTCTGTTTGCAGACATTCCAGAAGCTTTAGTAAATAGTGTTGAGATTGCTAAGCGTTGTAATTTGACATTGTCTCTAGGTAAGAATTTTTTACCACAGTTTCCTACTCCTAACGGAGAAGGCTTGGATGAATATTTGGTTATTCAAGCAAAAGAAGGATTGACTCGTCGACTTGAAGTGCTTTATCCAGATCAAGAGAAGCGCGCTGAAAAAGCACATGAATATGAAGCCCGACTAAGCTTCGAAACCAGCATCATCATTCAGATGGGGTTCCCCGGTTACTTTTTAATTGTGGCGGACTTTATTAACTGGGCAAAACATAATGGTGTGCCTGTTGGTCCTGGTCGGGGCTCTGGAGCAGGGTCTGTGGTTGCTTATAGTTTAGGCATTACGGATCTTGATCCGCTTCAATACGCATTGCTGTTTGAGCGATTCTTAAATCCAGAACGTGTTTCTATGCCTGACTTCGATATTGACTTTTGCCAAGAAGGTCGTGATCGCGTCATTGATTATGTGAAGCAAAAGTATGGATTAGATGCTGTTTCTCAAATCGCCACTTTTGGGACGATGGCGGCTAAGGCTGTGATTCGGGATGTCGGTCGTGTTTTAGATTTGCCATTTAATTTCGTAGACGGCATAGCAAAACTAATTCCTTTAGAGCTTGGCATTACATTAAAAGATGCCTTAGAGAAAGAGCCGCAGTTAGCTGAGCGGCGTGAGCAGGAGGAAGAGGTTAAAGAGTTGCTTGAGCTTGCTTTGCGACTTGAAGGTTTAACACGCAATGTCGGTATGCATGCGGGTGGTGTGCTTATTTCCCCAAGTAAGATTTCTGATTTCTCCCCAATTTACTGTCAGCCAAATGGCGACAGTTTGGTCAGTCAATACGATAAAGACGATGTAGAAGCTGTTGGCCTAGTTAAGTTTGACTTTTTGGGCTTACGTACGCTCACTATTTTAGACATGGCATTAGTGAATGCAAATGCTCAGCGTCATTTAGAAGGCTTGCCACCGTTATCATTTGAGACCTTGCCGATTGATGATAAACCAACTTATCACTTACTCAAGTCAGCCAATACCACAGCTGTGTTTCAGCTAGAGTCGCGCGGCATGAAGGATATGCTGAAACAAGCTAAGCCGGACTGTTTTGAAGATATTATTGCCTTGGTTGCTTTATATCGTCCGGGTCCGATGGATCTGATTCCAGATTTCTGCCGTCGTAAACATGGATTGCAAAGGGTTGAGTATCCGCATCCTGCGGTTGAGCCTATTCTGAGAGAAACTTATGGGATTATGGTTTACCAAGAACAGGTGATGCAGATTGCACAGGTTGTTGGTGGGTATAGTCTTGGCGGCGCTGACTTGCTCCGCCGCGCCATGGGTAAAAAGAAAAAAGAAGAAATGGATGCCCAGCGTGCTGTCTTTGTTGAAGGCGCGAAGCAAAAGGGGACCTCTGAAAGACAGGCGGCTGATTTATTCGATTTAATGGAGAAGTTTGCCAGTTACGGGTTTAACAAGTCTCATGCTGCTGCTTATGCTTTAGTTGCTTATCATACGGCATATTTAAAGACCCATTATCCCTCTGCGTTCTTGGCCGCTACGATGTCTGCCGATATGAATAACACAGATAGTGTTCATATTTTTTATGATGATTGTGTTGGCAATGACGTTGAAGTGCTTCCGCCAGATATTAATCAAAGTGAATTTAAATTTAAGCCAATTAATGATAAGCAAGTGCTTTATGGTCTCGGCGCCCTGAAAGGTTCAGGAGAATCTGCGATAGAAGTGATTCTTGCAGCCAGAAATCAAGATGGACCATTTAAGGATCTATTCGATTTTTGTGCGCGCTTAGATTTACGTAAAGTGAACCGTCGGGTCATTGAATCACTTATTCGTGCAGGGGCATTTGATAAGTTAGAGCCCAACCGTAATGCCCTGTTGGCAGGTGTAAACTTGGCCATTGGAGCAGCAGAGCAGAGCGGAGCCGCGAGTGGCCAGAACAGTTTATTTGGCGAAATATCAGATAGTGCTGCGCATGTTTTGCCGAATGTACCGGCATGGGCTGAAGCAGAAAAACTCCAACAGGAAAAAGTAGCGCTTGGTTTTTATTTAAGCGGTCATCCATACCAAGCCTACCAAAAAGAAATTTCGACTTTTGTGCATACGGATCTTGGCAGCATCAAGCCACAAGATCAGCCGCAATTGTTAGCTGGTATCGTGATGGGTATTCGTATCCGTATGACCCAACGCGGCAAAATGGCTATTGTGACGCTTGATGATGCTAAGTCCCGTGTTGAAGTTGTCGTCGGTAGTGAGTTGCTTGCGCAGCATGCAAGTTTGATTAAAGAAGATCAGTTATTAGTAATTGAGGGTCGAGTCAGCCATGATGACTTTTCTGGTGGCGTAAGGGTCAATGTGCGTAAGATTTACGATATTGCATCTGCACGAAGTGCTTATGCCAATATGCTAAAAATATCTTGTAATGGACAGGCGGATGCAGTCAAGTTACGTGATATTTTAGCGCCTTATTGTCGTGCTAATTCAGCTGAAAATAATCGTGGTTGTGCTGTCAAAGTTGAGTATCACAATAGCCAAGCCAAGGTCGAGATGATGCTTGGTGAAAAATGGCGTGTAGAATTGCATGACGATTTGCTCATAGGATTAAAAGCCTGGTTAAGCGATGAGAACGTAAAAATCCTCTATAATTAGAACTACATTTATAAGAATTTAATCTTGATATGAAAACAAGCTTTTTAGATTTTGAACAACCAATCGCTGAACTTGAAGCGAAAATTGATGAATTGCGACACGTGCAAGATGGCTCAGCACTCGATATCAATGACGAAATCAATCGCCTTCAAAAGAAAAATCAGGAGATGACAAAAGATATCTACGGCAAGCTTACTGCTTGGCAGATATCTCAAGTTGCCCGTCATCCACAACGTCCTTATACGTTGGACTATATTCAAAGTTTATTTACAGATTTCGAAGAATTGCATGGGGATCGCGCTTTTGCAGACGATCCCGCCATCGTCGGAGGTTTAGCGCGTTTTGATGGCAAGCCAGTGATGGTGATTGGCCAACAAAAAGGGCGTGATGTAAAGGAACGTCAATACCGAAATTTTGGTATGCCTCGCCCAGAGGGATATCGTAAAGCTTTGCGTTTATATCGCATGGCTGAAAAATTTGGATTGCCTATTATTACCCTTATTGATACTCCAGGCGCGTATCCTGGTATCGGTGCCGAGGAGCGAGGTCAGTCAGAGGCCATTGCAAGAAACTTATACGTCATGGCTGAGCTTAAAACCCCCATTATTGGAATCATTATTGGTGAGGGTGGTTCAGGAGGCGCATTAGCTTTAGGGGTTGTTGACCAGCTATTGATGTTGCAATACTCAACCTATTCTGTGATCTCGCCAGAGGGTTGTGCGTCTATCCTTTGGAAAAGTGCTGATCAAGCATCGCTTGCAGCTGAGACATTAGGGATTACTGCATCTCGCCTCAAGACGGCTGGGTTGGTAGATCGTATTATTTCTGAACCCTTAGGCGGTGCTCATCGTGACCCTGAAGCGATGATGCATAACTTACGCAAAGCCTTAGGTGAGGAGTTGAAACTAGTAGAAGCCAAGCCTATTAATAAGTTGTTGGAGCAACGCTACGAACGCCTGATGAGTTATGGTAAGTTCAAAGAAGTTGCGTTGAAATAAAATTACCAACTCTTTAACTCACGCAGTCCGCAAAGCCCGTATTCAGAATAAACACTTGGATGCGGGCTTTGAACGTATTACGCAGCAAGTTCACCATTTTATTAGCGCATTGATTAGTGCTAAATCCCCATTAAATTTAATGATTGCCTTTAGTGGCGGGCTAGATTCATGCGTGTTGCTTCATGCCATCGTACAAGCCAAGAAGACGTTGGATTTTGATTTTAAAGTCATGCATGTGCATCATGGGCTAAGTCCCAATGCGGATAAGTGGGGAGATTTTTGCAAACAAACTTGCCTCAGCTATCAAGTGGCCTTGGAAGTTGTGAAAGTGGAGGTTCAAAAGGGCGCTGGCATCGGGCTGGAAGCCGCTGCTCGTGAGGCTCGATATAAAGCATTACAAGCGGCGCGTGCTGATTACATTATGTTAGCCCATCATCGAGACGATCAAGCGGAGACATTATTACTCCAATTGATGCGCGGTGCAGGGCCTAAAGGTTTATCTGCAATGGCGGCGAAAGATGAAACTAGAAGCTTACTCAGGCCGCTACTAGATATCACACGACAAGAAATTGAGGCGTTCGCTAAAGCTAATCAATTGGCGTGGATTGATGATGAAAGTAATCTAGATACCAAATACGATCGTAACTATTGCCGTCATGAAATCCTGCCGGTGATTAAGGCACGCTTTCCAGCCGCTGATGAGACCTTAGCGCGTTCAGCAAGCCACATGGCGGAATCTGCTAAATTGCTTGATGAGCTTGCTCAAATTGATGCTTCTGCTTGCATTATTGATGGTCGCATGAACGTTGAGCAGCTTAGTGCGTTAAGTTTGCCACGGGCAAAAAATCTCTTTCGATGGTGGTTGTCTAGTATGGGTTTTTTGGCACCCAGTTCAGATCGCCTTGATGACATGCTGACACAGCTAATGAATGCAAGTAACGATGCTAGCCTTAAAATATTACTAGATAAAGCGGATGAAATTATTTTAAGGCGTTACCAAGGCTTCGCCTATATTGAAACCAATCATCCTAAGCATGCCTCTGATATTGCGATGATTTGGCAGGGAGAGGCTAGTCTAACCATGCCTGATGGTACCCATTTGGTATTCGAGCGTCATCAAGGGCAAGGCTTGGCAATTGACAGGCTTGGGGGGCATAAATTGCGGATAAGTAACAGAAAAGGCGGTGAGCGCTTCAAGCCTGATTTGGCGAGACCAACCAGAACGCTTAAACATTTGCTCCAGGAAGTTAATTTACCGCCTTGGCAGCGTGAAAGACTCCCTTTAGTTTACTTGGATGATACGCTTGCTGTGGTCCCTAATATTGGGGTGGATTGCATGATGCAGGCTTCGGAACGAGATCTTGGCCTAGTCATTCGCTGGATAGTCTAGGCATAAGTTTAGCCTTCAATTAATCCACAACGGATTGCAAGCCTGACCATTTCAACAGGCGTATTTATTTCTAATTTCTGTTTAATACCTGTTTGATAATTCGCGACTGTTTTTAAACTGATGTTAAGCGTCGTTGCGATTTTATTAAGTTCCACGCCATCAACCAGCATTCTGAAGATCTCGAATTCTCTCGCTGAAAGCACTTGCATAGGATCGCTAAGATTGTTGTTTGTTTGTAGGGCAATTTTATGGGAGATTTCTGAGCCTAGGTATGTTTGGCCTGTCGTCACCCATTGAATGGCATTAATTAATTCTTCAGCTAAGCCGCTTTTTGCGAGGTAGCCTTTTGCGCCAGCTTTAAGCGCTTGGCTAGCAAATGCTGCGTTTTCATGCATAGATAGCACTAGAATTTTTGCGGTAGGGTAGCGGGCAACTATACGTTTGATGCATTCCATTCCTCCCATGCCGGGCATGCTTAAATCCAGTACAGTGATGTCAGGAAGTTCTTTACCGAACAATTGATAGGCTCGCTCTCCTGTATCGGCCTCAGCTACTACTGTAATCTTTGTATCTTGTTCTAATAAACGTCGCACACCTGCACGCACAACAGCATGGTCATCTACGAGCATTACTCGGATAGGATTATTTTCAGTCATTTCATTATTCTCGTTAATACGGCTTGTTAGGTATCCAAGCCCTAATCTCGGTGCCTGCTGAAGATGTTATTTTGAAAGAGCCACCAAGACCTTCCACCCGCTCACGCATTCCTGGTAAGCCAAATCCACTGGCTTGGTCAGATACAAAACCTTTGCCGTTATCTTTTACAATGACTTGAAGCCCATCTTTGCCTTGCTGACTTAAACTATAGACATCAATATCAACTTCAGTCGCTTCTGCATGACGCGCCACATTGGTAAGGCTTTCTTGGACTAATCGATAGACGGCGACGCTTATTGCTTCGCTTAGATCTTCTTTAATCCCACTTGCTTTGATTATGCAGATGACATGTTTGTGGCGGTATTTCCAGGTATCTACTAAATCTAGCAAGGCCGGCCCAAGTCCTAACTCATCTAAAATTCCTGGGCGTAGTTGCTGTAAAAGGCCGCTGACCATGTCGATAAGGTGTCGCGATAGCTGGCTGATTGCTAATGCGCCTTCTCTTAATTCAGGATATTTTTTTTCAGCAACGGTTGATATTACACTTGCGTCGGTGTTGATCGCTGTTAGGCATTGACCAAATTCATCATGAAGCTCACGTGCTAGGTTTTTACGCTCTTCTTCCTGTAGGGTAATTAATTGCTGTGTAAGTTTATGATTTTGTAAAATGCTTTGTTGAAGCTTTTCAACCATGCGATTGAATTTTTCACCAATGCGAGCGAGCTCTGGCAATTTAAATGTAGGAAGTCTTGCTGCTAAGTTGCCATTTTCGAGTTCGTTGAGGGCATTAAGAATTTCTTCAGTGGGTTTTAGAGCTTGTGAGACCGCCCAAATCACCATTAGATTGACTAGGATAAAAAATACCAAAACCAAGGTTAATAGGTCAGTTATCTGCTTCCATTTTTCTGCATATTCGTAAGTGGGATCTGGGGTGATGACAAGCTCCCCAAGGAATATGCCTTGATACTCTAATTTCCGGACAGATGGCTCCCATTTCGGAGTCAGTTCGCTGAGTATGCGCTCAAACCATTCGGGAGCTTCATTCTTAAAAGCATTGCCATCTAGTGTTTGATTGCTATCGATGAGTTTGCCATTTTCATCAAATAGCTCAATTTTCAAATGACGCATGTGTTTTAAGTGCTGAAGATGAAAACTATTATTCGCGAGTTTCTTTTGGCCTAGATTGGGATTATTAAGGATTGCTGTATCAAAAAGATAAAGCACTAATTTTTCAGCCGAGATTACCTCGGCATGGGCATTTTGACGAGCGTTGTTAAGCGATAGAAAGGCGCCAGCGAACATGACCACCAATAAAAGTGCAGTAATGATCAGATTTAAGCGGAGTTTTAAAGTCAAAGTGTATTGCCTGAGTGATTTATAACAAGGCATCACTATAGCGCTAGCCCGTTATAAATGGAAACCGGAGTGAATAGATCGGGAGTTTTTCCTAATGCTTTATGGCAAGGGCTTTGATAGAGTGCTGCATGTGTAAGAAGGCAGTTATTTTGCCCTCTAAAAGAACTTAAGGATATTTTATGTTGAATTTGGAATTAAAGCCTCTGGTCCTCGCCCTTGCTGGATTATTTTCAATTTTTTCTATTGCCCATGCTGAAAATAAAGCAGAAGTGTTAGAAGCGGCTACAGTCGAAGTTGTTGGAACAACGCCATTGCCTAGTATAGGAA